>Ga0137367_10003700_pt1 | contig 12366 bp, 14 predicted proteins | sample SagtaG_14_FD_104939 | JGI IMG/M metagenome (GOLD analysis project Ga0137367, IMG submission 104939) | Vadose zone soil microbial communities from Sagehorn Ranch, Mendocino, California, USA - Sage1_L_80_16 metaG | ecosystem: Environmental > Terrestrial > Soil > Vadose zone | place: USA... | reverse complement strand
GACCCTTCCCGCATCGTCGGCGAGGTCGCGACCCCCGGGGTCAGGGGAATGGGCGAACGGCTCGCGCTTCGGTGGGTGACGCTGTGGGACTCGAACGAGGGCCGACACCTCGTCGGCGTGCTGCGCGCCGCCGTGAGCAACGAACGCGCCGCGCGGATGATGCGCGAGGTCTTCGTCCACCTCGTCCTCCGCCAGCTCGTGCGCACGCTCGATCTCGACGAGCCCGACCGACGCGCGAGCCTCGTCGCCAGTCAGCTCTTCGGCCTGGTCCTGGTCCGCTACGTCCTGCGTCTCGAGCCGGTCGCGTCAATGAGCCCGGACGAGATTGCACAGTGGATCGGCCCGACGATGCAGCGCTATCTCGAGGCAGGTCACCCCTCGTCGTAACGCACCTCGAACACGATGTTCGTTCGTGCCGCGCTCACTGGATCCTCGGGGATCCGATCGACCGCGCGCACGAACCATCGGGCGATCGCGTTCGCTCGCATGTAAGGCTCGAGGATGTCGCGGAAGAACCCCACTGTCTCCTCAGGTCCAAGCTCGCGTGCCCTGAACTCACGCGCGCGCCGTCCGCTCGTCAGCGTCCCATGGCCGGCGGCGCGAAGGTTCAGTACCCAATCGGTCTCGCCGAATGGGGCGATGAGCCAGTTCCGGCCGGCGATCTCGGCTACTGCCACCGGCGTCGAACGAGGGAGGCCGGTCCGACGCCCCGGCACGGTGAGCATCACATCCGGTCCCATCGGAACGCCTGCGCGCAGGAGCGGTTTGGCGATCAGGTTGAAGATCCCGACCGCACCCGGTACACGTCGGGGAATCCTCCCCCGCCCGGATGCGGCCGCTGGGGTCAATGACATGTCATTCTCCTCACTCGCGAATTCAGTTCCGCGGTCCCGCATCGGTTCAGGGGGCGATGCATGGGTCGACGTGTCGCCAGCGCGCTTGCTCTCGAGTCGGCGCACCGCTGTCTCGCCTTGGCTCCTGCTCGTTTCCCATAATTCCTCAAGTGCGGAACTGTCGGCCGTAATCATACGCCCGCATGATGATCGGCGCACGGCGTCTGCCGGGATACGTCGCGGCGCCAACCGCTTCCCTGACCTATCGCCCAGGGTGCGGTGAACCGAGCAATTCTGGGCGCGCGCGATCTGCGTACCTCGGGATCCCGATGATCGGCATGGCGCAGTCGCCAGCTGGCCCATAGTCAGCCGTCGATCGGCAATTCTTGACTTCAAGTGCACTTGAAGTTGTTAGCTGTCGGCGGCCATGGCATGCTGCCCGTAGGCGGTCAGAAACCGGCCCGCTGACGGCCACGTAACTGCCCAACGGCGGTCACGAAATCTGCCCAAGTTGGAGTTGGTCGGCAACTCCAGGCACTTCCGGCAGGTGGCTCTCCCTCGGTCCACTGTGCGTCAGCACATGAGTTGTCAAGTTGAGGGCGGATCGACGATAAGCTCGCCTGATGTCCGTGGCTGCAACCCGAACCAACCCGTCGCCGTATCGGGGCTACCGCTTTCCGCCCGAGATCATCGCTCACGCCGTCTGGCTGTATTTTCGCTTCAACCTCAGCTTCCGTGACGTGCAGGACTTGCTCGCCGAGCGAGGCCTCATCGTCAGCCACGAGACGATTCGACAGTCGTGTACCAAGTTCGCGGCCACCTTCGGGGCCGGGCTACCCCGCCGCCGAGCACGTGCCGGTGACAAGTGGCACCTCGACGAAGTGGCACTGAAGATCCGCGGCAAGCGCCACTGGTTGTGGCGGGCAGTCGATCAGAACGGCGTTGTGCTGGACATCCTCGTCCAAGAGCGACGCGATCAAGCAGCCGCTGAGCGCTTTCTACGTCGGGTGCTTGACGGCGAAGGCGGTGCCGAACCGCGGGTGGTGATAACGGACAAGCTGACCAGCTATCCGCCCGCCATCAAACGCGTGCTCCCATCCACAGAGCACCGGCGTCACAAGCGGTTGAACAATCGCGCTGAAAACTCGCACCTGCCGACGCGTAAACGCGAACGGGTACTCCAACGGTTCAAATCGGCCGTGCACGCCCAGCGGTTCCTGGTCCCGTTCAGCGCTGTCTCCAACCACTTCCGTCCCCGTCGACACCGGCTCACCGCATCCGCTTATAGACAGTTCCGCACCCAGGCACACACGGCCTGGCTGGACGTCACTCAGTCCGGAGAGTGTCACTGAAACGCAGCCCTCCTGGCAGACTCGCGCCGCACAGCGGATCCCGCCTCGCTGAACCCGAACAAGTTGACAACGCCCGGCTTTCCCATGCGCCGCGCGGACCGCTACTAGCCCACGCCCAAGACTGCCATCTCGCCACTCACGGCCTGTTTCACCAACTGCAGTTCGAACAGACGACCGGCATGAGCTCCGTCATCGACCGATTCTTTCATCGTCAGCGAAAGACTCAGCCACTGGTCGGTTCGTCGCGCGGCGCCCACACGCGGCCGGTCGCGACCAGCCAGATGGTGAGCGCCCAGGCCGGAGCCAGGCCCAGAAGCCCGGTCGGTCCGCCCAACCACATGCTGCTGGGAGTGGAGAGGGCGAGCACAGCCAGAGCGGCGAGCCCGGAATTGGCCATCGCGTGGGCCAGCACGCATGGCCAGACGCTGCCTGAACGAAAGCGAAGCCAGGCGTAGATCACGCCGAGCGGGATGGTGGTCAGGCAGAAGAAAAGAGCCAGCGCCCAGCTCTGCATCCCCTGCCCAGGCAATCCGATGGCGGCACCGAACCCGAAGAGCGCGAGCACCGGCGCATGCCACAGGCCCCATATGACACCGACCACGACCGCCGACATCGGGCCACCCAGCAGCGGCGACAGCCGCGGCAGGAGGTGGCCGCGCCAGCCAAGCTCCTCGCCGAGCGTAAGGGGGAGGTTGAGGACGGCGTTCAGGGTGAACGCCTGGAGTGCCGCGAGCGCGAGCAGCTCCCCCGCGGACAGCGTGAGGCCAGGCGGCAGCGACGGTAGGTGGGGGCTCCAGCGCTGATAACCGATCGCCAGCTCGAGCCCGGCCCCGGCCACGATCAGCGCCGGCGGTATCAGGTACGCGGCGAGAAACCAGCGACCAGGCCCAAGCGGCGTCAGCCCCAGCCCGCGTAGCGACTCGCGGCGCATGAGGCGCACGGCGAGCGCGGCGATCGCCGGGCACAGCATCCCGGCGTTGCCGCTCACCACAAACGGGAGGCCGAGGGCTGTCAGCCCGATGAAGCACGCCCAGGCGAGCCCAAACGCCAGGAGCAGAAAGGCGCCGACCGAAATCCAGTTGATGCCACGGCCGCGCGCCACAGCGCCCGGCGATCCGGCCATCGTTCGCATTTTTGGAAATATTAGCGTTGCTATGATCGATAGTCTAGGCTTCGGTCGATGGCCAGCGCCGACCTCCTGCTGCACCCGGTGCGCCTTCGCATCGTCAAGGCCTTCCTGGGTGATCGGGCGCTTACCACCACCCAGCTCGCGGCCGAGCTTGCCGAGGTGCCGGCAGGCAGCCTCTACCGCCACGTCGCACTTCTGACCAAGGCCGGGGTGCTGCAGGTGGTCGCCGAACGCCGCATCCGCGGCGCCGTCGAGCGGACGTACACGCTTCGGCTCCTCGCCGCGCGGGTTGGACCGGCCGAAGCCACTGCCATGACCCGCGATGATCACGCCCAGGCATTCATGCGCTTTGTCGCCGGGCTCCTCGCCGATTTCGACCGCTATCTCGATGCGGGCCCACCGGACCTCCTCCGGGACGGGGTCAGCTACAGCGGCGCCGCCATGTGGCTGACCGACCGCGAATTCGCCGACTTCATGCGCGATGTCGCCACCGTGGTCAGCCCCCGCCTCGCCAATGCTCCGACCAGAGGGCGCCGGCGGCGCATGGCATTCAGCGTCTTCCTGCCGGCCCCGGAGCAGCGGCCGGCCAGGCAGATAGAGGAAGATCGCGGCCGCTCAGGGCGCGGCCAACGCCCATAGAGCCCGCGTTTCCATTCAGGCAGTCTTGGGCTTTCGGTGCAGCGCTCTCGTCGCGCGCTCTGGCCTGGGAGACACGGTGTTTCATCTCGTCCGCGCTGGCTCGGTGGCCTCCCTTTGCGGACTGGCCCGCGACGCTCGGAGGCCTGCAAGCGAGGGCCCGAGCTCGTCTGTGAGACATGCATCGAGTGGCTCCCGAAGCGGATGGACGCGTCGGTCAGGCTTCCAAAGGTTCAGCGTCCCATCTACTCGGCACAGGTTGCTGGGAAGCGGACAGATGCCATCGAAGACCGCGTTTCCCCTCTTCTCGAGAAACTGGACGCCACTCCGAGCGGTCCCCTCCGAGTGTCGCCGGAGGAGCGGTTCCGAATGAGCCGCTATTTGGGCGCCCTCGACGCGAAGGTCTCGCCAATGTTCGCGCCTTTCATCATGGCGATGAGCGAGACATTCCAAGGCCGGCGGGCAGGGCCTCGACAACGCCTACGTTGAGCGCCTCGTGAACGGTTGCTCTTGGTGGGTCTCGGCCGGCGTCGCAAGCGTCATCTACGAAGACCCAATCATTCGAACCGATTGTGGCTGGCGGATAAGCCACCCGGGGTACTGGCTCGACGCGCCCCATTCTCAGGCATGGCTCTTGCCGTCGCAAACCGAACCTAGCGGAGGTTGAAGATGGAACCCCGAATCGACGTACTCACCATCGCCGTCGCCGATCTGGAGCGGGCGCTTGAATTCTACCGAGACGGCCTCGGATTGGAGACGCGCGGGGTGACCGCCACCGAATTCGTCGGCGACGAAGTCAACGCGGCCGGGGCTGTCGTGATGTTCAAGCTACAGGAAGGGCTGATCCTGTCGCTCTACCCCCGCACCGAGCTGGCGAAGGACGCCAAGGTCCCGTTCGGTCCGCCGAAGACCGGCGAGTTCAGCATCGGACAGGCGGTCGCGAGCAAAACCGAGGTTGACTCACTGCTCGCCGAAGCCCAAGCGGCCGGAGCCACGATCACCGACCGACCGCACCAACGTCCATGGGGGATCTACTCCGGTTACTTTCGCGATCCCGACGACATCGATGGGAGATCATCTGGAACCCCCAGCCCGGCAGCCTGGCGGAGTGATCGCGTGTCAGCGCCGTAACCACACGGTGCACGTACTGGCGCCGGGCCAGCGCCTCGAGATCGCCGCCGCCTGACCATGTCCCGCACGAAGACCATGGTTCTGATCCACAGCCCACTCGTAGGTCCAATGGTCTGGGAGCCTGTCGCGGCAGAGCTGAGAAGTCGAAACATCGGCGTGGTGATTCCAGATTTGGATGGAGACGACACCGCTGAGGAGCCATTGTGGTGGCAGCACGCTTGTGCTGCCTCTGTCACCGTCGCCGGCTTGTCCGCCGACACCGCTTACGTCCTTGTCGGACACAGCGGGGCGGGGGCCCTGCTGCCAGCGATTCGTGAGGCGGCAGGCTTCGGCGCCGCTGGTTACATCTTTGTCGACGCGGGCCTGCCGCAGGGCGACATGTCCCCAATCGATGGACCCTTCGGCCCGCAGCTAAAGGTGATCTACGGGTCCGGCCAGCGATATCCGAACTGGTCGGACGCAGACCTCGGTGACGCCATTCCCGACCGGGCCACAAGACAGCGGCTGCTTCAACAAGTTCGGCCACAGCCGTTGAGGTTCTGGAAAGAGGTGATCCCGGTCTTCGACGGCTGGCCTGATGCTCCATGTGGCTACCTGCGATTCAGCCTGAACCGTGCTTACGAGGGTCCGGCCACCGAGGCACGACGGCGTGGCTGGTCATACGCCGAGTTGGCCGGAGAGCATTTCCACATGCTCGTGGAACCGATCGCGGTTACGGACGCGTTGCTGGGGCTATCCCAGGGCAGGTAGTGAATCCGGCGGCGAGAAAGTGACGCCGTGCACGCGCCCACTCAATGTGGCCCGGCAGACGTGGTGGTCCAGAGAAACGCAAGGGGATGTACCTTCGGGTTGCGGGCAAGTTGAGAGTCGCCATGCGTCACGCTGGGGCTGGCAGGATCTGGCGCGCCTTCCAGGCACGGCACCGCACCGCTTTCGCCCCGAGGTGCCGAGGGTTGGCCTGCTTCAGCGTCACGACGCCACAGTCACTTTCCGAGTACTTCTCGAATACTTCACGGTTGCGTCGTCCGCCGGCATGTCATGCGTCCGCGATGACAACTCACCCCGCGGGCCCGCGAGAGTGGAAGGAGGGACCAGAGGGCTTCATGCAGGCGGTGGGGCCCCGAGAACCAGCCGGGTCGTGACGCTTGAGGAGCTAGCCCAGGTGGTCCGGCGGCGGAAGCCGCGGTCGGGGGCAGTCCCTGAGGGGCAGCTGGGGGTGTTCGCCAGCTAACCGCGAGAGCCGGCTCAGCGTGGGGGATCTCCTTCCCTCTGCATGAGCCAGCTTTTTTTTTGCTTTTTATAGGAACGTCAAGGACAGCTCGAAACCCAGACGAGCGAGTGCCCTGGCCGTCTGTGTGCAGAGTACGCCGCGACCTCGTGTTTCCGGACGACGGGTCCGCGCAGCAGCTCGTGCCGCTTCAGCTTGCGACGAGTACGCGTGGCGTGGTCCGGCATCAGGTAGCGCACCGATCTCGCCCGACCCGGCCCGCGGGTGACGTGGTGTGGCGCCGGTGCCTAGGCGGGCCGCTGGTCGGCAAGTCGGGCGGCGATGCCGTCGAGGACGCAGGCAAGCCCGGACTCGAATCGTTGCTCGTGGTCGAGGTCTTCCGCCTCGCGGACGGCCCTCGCCAACTGCGGGTAGCGACCGCTTCGGACGATCTGCTGCACGTAGGGCCCGACCAGGGCGCGCCATTGCTGCTCCGTCACGCCGGTGCGGCGTTGCGTCTCGGCCTCGGCCATCTCCCTCGCGGTCGCCCCTAGCACGTACGCCATGAACGTGTCGACCACGCCGACGGCTGACGTCGCGTCCGCGGTCAGGGAGGCCGCGGCGGTGAGCGCGAACTCGTGGTGGCCCAGCGCGTGGGGGCCGAGCGTGGGGCGCCCCGCCATCTGCGGCGCTAGCCAGGGGTGACGGCGCAGCAGGACCCGTAGCTGTCGGGCGAAGGCCGTCAGGTCGGTGCGCCAGTCCCCGGACGGCGGCGGGTGCGGATCGTCGCCGAATACGGCGTCCACCATGAGGTCGAGCAGCTCCTCGCGGCCGTCGATGCTTCGGTACAGCGAGGCGGTGCCCGATCGCAACGCGGCGGCGACCCGACGCATGGACACGGCCTCGATGCCCTCGGCGTCGCCTATGGCGACAGCGGCGGGGACGATCTGCGTCAGGTCCGGTGCCGGGCCGCGGCGCGTCCCCCGCTCCTTCGTCCAGGTCAGCGTGGGGGCGACGATGCTGTGCGGGGATGCGGCGCGCGCAGCGGCGTCCTGTGCCGTCGGATCACCCTCGGTCATATCACCCCCTCCTCAACGAGGTCTGGATACAGTGTATCCAAGTCGGATACACTGTATCCAGACGGCGGCTGCGCGGCCCCCGCGGGGCGGTCATGCCGGGGCGACGAGGAGGACGCATGTGCACGAGCACCACAGAGCACGCCGACCGGTCGGAGGTGAGCGCGCTGCTGAGCCGCTACTTCGCGGCGGTGGACGACAAGCGCCTCGACACCGAGACGGTGGCGGCGACGTTCACCCCCGACGGCCGCGTGGTGCGCCCGAACGGCGCCGCGCTCGTCGGCTGGGACGCCATCCTGATCGGCCAGAACGAGAGCTTCGCCCGGTTCCGGGTGACCCACCACATGATCACCGATCCCGTCGCCGAGCGCGACGGGGACACCATCCGGGTACGAGCGAACATGCAGGCCATGCACCTGTGGGCGGACGCCCACCGCGACCCGCACGAGTTGCAGACGCACTTCGTGGCGGGAGGAGTGATCCGGGCGGTCGCCGTTCGGACGCCAGCCGGGTGGCGCCTGAGCGAGCTGGGGATGCGGCCCGCCTGGCGTACGGGCGCGGGGTTCGCCGCGATGCTCAGGACTGGCCGCTGATCTCGCGGAACACCGGCCGGCAGCTCGTCGGGATCCCGGCTGTCAGCCATCGCTCACCTCGAGGTGCACCGGCAACAAAACAGGCATACGCGGCGTGAGCGCGGGAATGACGACTCGTGGCCGATGGCGGCTATTTGACTTTGCGGTAGATGAGGTCGAAGTCGTGGTGGAGGGGTTGGCCCTTCCCGTCGGAGCGCTCCCAGGCGCCGGTGATGGTCTTGCCGTCGGCGGCGAAGGTGCCGCGGAAACGCTGGGCAAAATCGGGGTCGTCTCGGGCCAGGGTCCAGACGCCGCCTCCGAGGGTCATCTCGTACAGGCGCGCGACACCGCGGGAGTCGAAGTGGTGCTTGACCAGACGCGAGCCGGGGTCGTCGGGATCCTCACGGCCGATCAGGGAGAGGCCGCTCGGGAAGGGCGGGGGGGCGATCGAACGCTCGATCAGGAACCGGCCGCCCTCCATCCACTCGTAGGTGGTCGTGCCGCTCATGGTCGTGGCAGGCTCGAGCGGATTGGCGGCCTCGGTGACCCATTCGCCGACCAGCACGTCGAGCGCGGTGACAGAGGGATCCGGCGTTTCAGCAGTTGTTCCGGGCATGTGTTGCACCTCCGGTCCGGCTTTATGGCAGTTGCCGGACCAGACCGCGCCGCGGCGGTCCAATCGGTGACGCGAGGCGCGTGCTAGGATCGGGCTGCCCACCGATTGGTAGCTAGGGTTCCGCTGCGGGGGCGCGGGGCTGGTCCGAGCGCTACGGAAAGCCGCTGAGACGGCAGGCATCTGAAGGCATAAAAGGCCCGAGGGGTACGGTCGGCTGATTTCGGCCTGCCCTTCGGAGGTCACCTCGGATGCCCGTGAACACCCAGGGCCGTGCGCGGCTCGTCGCCGTGCTCCAGGCGCTGCTGGTCACGTTCCTGTGGTCGAGTTCCTGGGTGCTGATCAAGGTCGGCTTCCGCGACCCGGCGCTCGGTCCGCTCGGATTCGCCGGGCTCCGCTATACGCTGGCCGCAGCGCTACTCCTCCCATTCGCGCTGCGGGGTGGGCCGGCTCGAACGGGTTGGCTGCGCGATCGGCGGCTGCTCGGGCGCGTGCTGCTGCTCGGCCTCGTCTTCTACACGCTGACCCAGGGCGCTCAGTTCGCCGCGCTCAAGCTGCTTCCCGCCGTGGCCGTCAACCTGGCCCTGGCCACGACCCCGGTTGTCGTCGCGGCGATCGGCGCCTGGACGTTGCATGAGCGGCCGACCACACCCCAGCTCCTCGGCATCCTCCTGCTGCTGGCCGGAGTCGCCCTCTATCTCGGCCCGCTCAACCTCGGCCCGAGCGCCGGACTCGGCTTGGCGGTCGCCGTCCTCGGCCTGATGGCCAACGCGACGAGCGTGCTGCTCGGCCGATCGCTGGCCGGTGGGGTGCTGCCCCGCTTGGAGCATGGCCGCCGGCGGGCTCGTGCTGCTCCTCCTCGGCCTCACTCTTGAGGGTCCCCCCGCCCCTCACCCCGGCGGCCTGGCTGCTCGTCGCCTGGCTGGCCGTCGTCAACACCGCGCTGGCGTTCACGCTCTGGACCCACACCCAGCGGACCCTCACGGCAGCTCGAGTCGAGCGTCGTCAACACCGCAATGACCGTACAGATCCCGCTGCTCGCTTTTGCCTTCCTGGGCGAGCCGCTCGGCCTCGGCCAGATCGGTGCGCTCGGACTCGCCCTCGCCGGCATCCTGGTCGTGCAGCTGACTCCCACCGGGTGGCCGACCCGGTCGAGCGGCGGAATCGGCAGAAACGCAGCTTAGGGTCCCCGCTTTACCGTGGACCGACCTCGGGGTCGTCCGGTCAGGCCACCCCCGCGAGGTCGGCCGCCTGCGCGAGCGCCGTATTCACCCGCCAGCGGCCAATGCCCAAGTCCTGCCCGAGCGCACGTTGGCGGCCGGCGGCTGCTTCGTCGCGCGGCGTCAGCCCGCCGGCTGGTAGGTCGCGATCACCACCCCAGTTGTCGTCGTGGTGACCCCGTCGACGAGGCGGAGGGGGGCGACTGGGCTCCCGTCGGTGAAGAGCCGCCGTCCGGTGCCTAGCACCAAAGGATGGATCATCAGCAGGTACTCGTCGATCAAATCGGCGGCCATCAGCGAGCCGATCAGCACGCCGCTACCCATGATCACGAGGTTCGTGTCCGAGGTCTGCTTGAGATCCGCCACGGCGGCCGGAATGTCGCCGCGCAGCAGAGTCGAGTTCGGCCAGTCGAGCCTCGTGGCCGGGTTGCTCGAGGCGACGTACTTGCGAGCGTTGTTCAGCGCTTCCTTGAACGGGCCGCCCTTGGCGTTCCAGGACGCCAGCAGATCCTCGTAGGTGCGCCGCCCCAACAGAAACGCGCGGTCCCCGCCCATCCGTTCGCCCATCTTGACGACCATCGCCTCGTCGCCGCGCGGGACCGCCCAGCCTCCGTGCTGGAAGCCGTCCCGCGTGTCCTCGTCCGGGCGCCCCGGCCCCTGCATCACCCCGTCTAGGGTCACCTGGTTCATAACGACGATTCGGCCCATTTCAGCCTCCTTGACTCGCGGCGGCGATGTGTTGCGCCGCCAGGGTGGGGTGCGAGGGCCGAGCATCTATCGGCCTCTCACCTCCTATACGAACGGCGCGGGCCGAAATCGACATTCCGCCTAGCTTGGCGCGGCCGCGTTCGGCCGCGCGCTCGTAGGCGTCGAGGGAGGCCGATGTTTCGGGTTGACAGCAGGCGCGCGTGGCGCCTGCGCGGTGGGATGCCCGAGCAGCGACCGTAGGCTGCGCGCCAAGCTGTCCCGTACGGGCCGCGTGCTCAAGCCAAACGCCGCCGCGAGCTCGGCCGCGGTGCTTGGGGCTTTCGTGTCTAGCCCGTAGTAACGCACGACAATCTCGCGATCTCGTGCGGGAAGGTCATCGAACGAACACGGTGGAAGCGCCCGGAGACGCGTGCTCGTCCCGCCCGCGCCGCCGCGCCGCGGAACTGATCTTCGCGGCGAACGCGGCGCGCTCCTCCTGGTCTTCTCCCGCCAGCGCGCTCGCGAGGTCGCGGCCTGCTTCGCGCGCGCCGCGGGGGACGAGAGCGGGTTGTGGCGCAGGACGCGCCGGCGCTGCCACTCGGCGAGGCACGGGCCGTCGAGGCCGCACAGGTCCTCCCGCGAGCCGTTCGCTACCGACTGCGTGACCTCTCGGGCCCGGCCGCAGATAACGCACGTGACCGTCACACGGCCGCCCTTGGCTTCGGACAGCTTCCGCGCGATCTCCCTCACGTACGACGGGTCGCGCCTGAGCTCGCGCAGGCAGTCTTCGCCGCAGGCGTGCCGCCGAGCTCGTGCGGCGTCCGACGGCTTCAGCCGGAACGACTTCCCGCACACCGCGCACGCGACGAACACCGGGCCACCCCTGGACGGCCGAGAGCCGCCGCGCCCACCGGGCCTTGAAGTCGGGATCCCGGAGCCGCTCGCGCCACGCCGTGCTCGCCTTTCCGTCCTTCCCCACCTTCTCCAGCCAGACCCGGCGATTCCGCGGATCGAGTCGACCTTCCAGCCGCCACCGCCGGCCGCGGTTGATCGCGCGCCGCTCGTCGTCGGGGAGCGCGTGGATCGCGGCGAGTCCGACGCCGACGAAGCGCCGCAGGATCGGTTCGGCCTGCTCGCGCCGCCGCTGCTTCATGGTCGGGCTCATCAGACCCGTTTGGGTCCTCAGTCCGAAGATCGCGCGGTACTCGCCCGCCGTGAGGTGGTGGGTCTGGGTCACGTGGCTCGCGAGGAAGCGGAACCACCGTCCGCAGGCGTGGCACTGGATGCGGCCGCCGTCGGGCTCGACCGCGAGCACCCCCAGCTCGCCGTGGATAGGCCCGTCCCACTCCCCCAGTTCCGGGAGTTGCGGGGCGTGACGTCCTCCAGCGTGGGTTCGGTCGCGAGCAGGCTCTTGTACAGCGCGATGGCCCGATCCGTTCGCCCCTCGCGACGGTAGAGGTGCCCCAGACGCTGCACGGCCCAGCAGTACAGCGCGTGGTAGCGCCGGCGGGGTGACGGCCCGGCGCTGTCATCCTCGTGGATCCAGTCGTAGAGCCGTGTCGACCGGCTGGAGAGCAGCGGGCCGCCGTAGAGGGCGAAGCCCCGCTCCAGCGCATCGCGCGCCTCGTCCGGCGGAAGCGTGCGCCCGGCCGTGCACAGGTCCGAGAAGCGGTGGGCGTCGGACCAGACGACGTCGATGTCCAGCCGGCAGGTGCCCGACCGCTGGCAGCTCACCATGGAGGGGGCCAGCCCGGGCACCTGCCGGGACAGGATGCCGCGCAGCCGCACGAGCGCCATCCGCAGGCGGTTGGCGCCGCGCTCTTCGTCGATCTCGGGCCTGCTCGAGCTGGGCGCGTGTCCCGAGGATGTCGTCTACCTGCTGCCCAACGCCCACGCGGTGCGCTTCCACG
>Ga0137367_10003697_pt1 | contig 12368 bp, 11 predicted proteins | sample SagtaG_14_FD_104939 | JGI IMG/M metagenome (GOLD analysis project Ga0137367, IMG submission 104939) | Vadose zone soil microbial communities from Sagehorn Ranch, Mendocino, California, USA - Sage1_L_80_16 metaG | ecosystem: Environmental > Terrestrial > Soil > Vadose zone | place: USA... | reverse complement strand
TCGGGGGGCCGTCCCGGTGGCGGAAGCGCGCGGCGGTTCATTACTGACTGGCGCTCGAGGCGCGTCTTCCCATGGCCGCTCTGCGCTCCCGGAGGCCGGCGGGGGTGGCGGTATCAGACTGGCCCTCGAGGGGCGATGGCACCTGGCCTTCCCCCCGCCGGTCACCGAGATCCCCAGAGCATGCACCCTCAGGACGGTCGAACCCTGGAACCTCACACAGCAAGGGTGGTCCAGTAATGGTCGCCGCGCTCGTCGAGTCCGTCATCGACTGGCTCGGGCCCATCTACTCGGGGGCCTTGGGCTACGGGCTGGTCGGGCTGGTGATCTTCCTGGACCGGGGAGCCTTCACCGGGGTGGTGATCCCGGGCGACCTGTTTCTCGCGCTGGGAGGCATCTACGCGGCCCGCGGGGAGCTCGTGCTCGCCCTCGTGATGGTCGCGGGGGCCCTGGCCGGGATCGCCGGGGAGTGCCTGAGCTACTGGCTCGGCCGGAAGTACGGTGTCCGGATCATCCGGCATCTGCCGCTCGCCAACCGGCTCGAGAAGCACCTCGACGCGGCGCGCGACTACTTCGCGCGCCACGGCGGCAAGACCGTGTTCATCGGCCGGTACGTGAGCGTGGCCGGCACGTTCATGCCGTTCGCCGCGGGCATGAGCGAGATGCCGTTCGCGAGGTTCCTGCTGTTCGACGCCATCGCCATCTCGGCGTGGGCGGTCGGCGTCACGCTGCTCGGCTACTTCCTGAACTCCCAGGTCGAGCTGGCGGACCGCATCCTCTCGGACTTCGGCTGGATGATGCTCGTGGCCGTGGCCTTGTTCGTACTCGGGCGGTTCGCCTGGAAACGCCGGGACAAGTTCGTCAAGCCATTCCGTTCGCTGTTCGGTTCCAACCGGCGGTCGTCGGCGAAATCCCGCAGCTGACGCCGCACACGAGAGGAGGTCCACATGGCAAGTGCCAGCGCTGTCCCAGAGACCTACGAGCTCGGGGGCGAGGACGCGAAGCAGACGCTGAAACGGGTGGGGTGGGGCCGGCTGCTGAAGGACTCGTTCATGAGGTTCCGCACAGCGGACGGGTTCACCAACAGCCGCGCGATCGCGCACGCAGCCATGCTGACCGCGTTCCCGGCCCTGATCGCGATCGTCGGCATCGCTTCGGCGCTGCACGTGGAGGGGTTCCGGCAGGTCATCGAGGGCACCCTCCGCCGTCTGGCGCCCGGCCAGTCGTCCCGGCTGCTCCAATCGGCGTTCCGACAGGGAGCGCAGGGGGGCAGTGCCCTGGTGGGCGGCCTGATCGGCGTGCTCATCTCGGGCACGTTCGTCATGAGCGTCGTCGAGCGCGGTTGCAACCGCGCGTACGGCATGATCCGGGACCGGAAGCTCGGCAAGAAGCTGCTCGTCGGCTTGGGCTTGAACGTCTCGGCGGGGATCCTGTTCGCGCTCGGGTTCGTCATGCTCGCCGCAGGCAGCGGCATCAGCGACGGCCTGACGCGCGCCGGCGCGAGCGACACCGTCTCGACGATCTTCAACGTCCTGCGATGGCCGCTGGGGCTCCTCTGCGCGTTCGGCGCCCTGACGCTCGTATACAAGCTGTCGCCGAACCGACACCAGCCCGGCGCGGGGTGGCTCCAGGCTGGGACCATCATGGCGACGGCCCTATGGTTCGCCCTGACGGCCCTGCTCGCCTGGTACTACAGCGTCAACGACAGCCTGGGCAACACCTACGGCCCCCTCGTCGGGATCATCGCCCTCCTGACGTGGGCCTACGCATCGGGGCTGGCGCTTCTGTTCGGGATCGCCTTCGCGGCCGAGCTCGAGGCCGTTCGGGCAGGCGTCCCGGGCCCGCGCACGTTCCGCCGGCACAACGAGACGGTGGTCGACCCCCAGGAGACGAAGGGACTGGAGGAACAGCGGCCGATGGTGGCGACCGTGCCGCGAATGCCCGGCAGGGAGGCGCCCGACGAGTCACAGCGCCCGCTCAGCGCGTAGCAGGTCTTGCCTGGTACCTTCCCGCGCCACACGAGCCTAGTCCGTGGTGCCCACGTTGAAGCCGGACATTTCACGAACCTCCCAAGCGAAAGGAGCCAGGGTGACTCCACCCGTTGAGAGGCAACTCGACGGAAAGGAGACGCCCATAGCTCCGGCGACGAGTCTGGCGCGCCTTCGCAAGCTGGTGTTGGACCTGGTGGCCCGAGGGAGGTTGAGCATGGTGGAGGCCTGGCGCCACCTCGGGATCTCCGTGCCGCAAACTTTCATCCGGGGCACGTCACGACCGAACCGTAGAGCCGAGCAGGGCTCCAGAGTGTGAGGGTAGAGCCGTCAGCGCCCTTCTGCTCACGGTGGCGATAAGCGCCCTTGCGGGTGTGGTCGCGTCGGCAGCCGTTCGACGCTGGCCCCAGGCCGATCCAGCAGCTGCTGCGACCATCGTCGTCGCGGATGAGTTGAGGCGTCTTCGACGGATACGTCGATTCCTCCGATCGAGGCTCGATCCCGCTGTGGCCACTGGCCTCGCTCTGACCGCCGCCTTGACCGGTCTCCTGGTGGCCGGCGCAATCATCGGCGTCTTCGTCTATATGGTCCGCACGAACTCCGGCGTGGTGACGATCGACGATCGCATCGCCAGGTGGGCGGCTGACAACGTGAACGACCTCCCGTTCCGACTCATGACGTGGATCACCCAACTCGGCTCAACACCTGTGATCCTTCTTCTTGCGCTGGCGGGCGGGGCCTATGGCGTCTGGCGCTGGCGTAGGCCCGCGATCCTGCTCTTCCTCACGATCGTCGTCGGTGGTCAGTTCCTGCTCATGAACCCGATCAAGTTCCTGGTCGACCGGGTCCGGCCCGACTTCCATCGCTTGAGCGTGTTCTCCGGTTCCTCGTTCCCGAGCGGCCATTCGACCGCCGCTGCGGCGACGGTCACGGCGCTCGCGGTGGTCGTGGGGCTCGGACGTTCTCCTGGTGCGCGGGCGCTGCTGATCGGCGTCGCTGTAGCGATCGCGGTCGCGGTCGGGTGCTCCCGGGTCTTGCTCGGCGTTCATTGGTTCTCCGACGTCATCGCCGGACTCGCGCTCGGATGGTCATGGTTCGCGTTGTGTGCGGTGGCTTTCGGAGGCTGGATGTTGAACTTCGGGGAACCGATCGAAACGTCGGCGGCAGGGACGAGTCCCGGGAGAGGGATGCCCTGACCCCTTGATGGGCCCGAAAGCTACCAGTGCTTCTCTTGGTCGGGTTTGGAAACCGCCCGCGAAGTGAATAGCAGGCCTATGGATCGGGCGTCCTTGTTCGACGAGCGGGATGGCCTTGGGCAGGGCATCGTGATCCGACTGCGCCATTGGTCTCCACCCGCGGTCGCGGCCGCGGTTGCGATCCTCGGGTACGCGGTGCTGGCCGTCGTTCTCGTGGGGATCGGGTTGATCCTCACGAAGCTGCTGACCCCTGGGCCCGTCGCCGCTTGGGACAACGGCGTGAACCGATGGTTCGCCCCTCACCGGATCCCCACCTGGAACACAGTGACTGACTACGCCTCGATCCTCGGCGAGACCGGAACCGTTCTGATCATCGCTGGGGCAACCGCGGTGATCTTCGCGATCCGTCGCCTCTGGCGCGAGCTTGGCTTCCTCGCGGTTGCGTTCTTCATCGAATTCTCGGTTTTCCTGACCACGGTAACGCTGGTCGAGCGACCCCGCCCGAGCGTTCCGAAGCTCGATAACGTCCCGTCGACCTCCAGCTTCCCTTCCGGGCACGTGGCCGCCGCGATCGTTCTCTATGTCGGTCTGGCCATCTTGATCTCATCGCGCACGCGCCACGCCGTTCTCCGAGTCGCCGTCTGGGCGATCGCGGTGACGTTCGTAGTTGGAGTCGGAATCTCGCGTGTCTATCGTGGACTCCACCACCCGATCGACGTGTTCGCCGGTGTCGTCATCGGGATCTGCGCGCTCCTCTGCGCGACCCTGGCGATCCGCTCCGCGAATGCCGCATCCCGTCGACGCACGGGGACGGATCTCGACACCCCCGCCCTTCCACAGTCGAGCGAGATGCACACATGACATCGATCGCCGTGCTCGCCCATTCCGGGAAGACGTTGGGCGGGGGGTTGGGCGAGCTTCGCCGCACCCTGGGTGAGGAGGGGGTGTCGGATCCCCTGTGGTACGAAGTGCCGAAGAGCAGGAAGGCCCCGAAGAAGGTGAAGAAGGCTCTCGAAAAGGGCGCGGACCTGCTGTTCATCTGGGGCGGCGACGGGATGGTTCAGCGATGTCTCGACGCACTGGGGAGCGAGATGCCCGCGATCGCAATCATCCCCGCGGGCACGGCGAACCTGCTGGCCAAGAACCTCGGCATCCCCAAGGATATCGCGGCTGCTGTCCGGATCGGTCTGCACGGCGCCAGGAGGACCTTCGATACCGGCGTGGTCAACGGTGAGCGATTCGCGGTGATGGCGGGCGTGGGGATCGACGCGTTGATGATCCGCGACGCAGACTCGGGCCTCAGGGATCGCTTGGGCCGGATGGCATACATCGTGACGGGGGCGAAGCGCCTCCGCGATCACCAGACGCGTATGGAAGTCACGGTCGAAGAGGCTGCCTGGTTCAAGGGGAAGGCGAGCTGCGTGCTCTTCGGCAACGTCGGGAAGGTCTTGGGCGGCATGACGGTCTTCCCCGAGGCCCGACCCGATGATGGCACGTTGGAGATCGGCGTCGTGACGGCGAAGGGTTTGGTGGAGTGGGGCCGCGCGCTCGGGCGCACGATGCTCGGCGACCCCGATGGATCGCCGTTCGTACGTACAGCGTCGGGGAGGTCGTTCCAGATCCGCCTTGATCACAAGATCCCGTACGAGGTGGATGGGGGAGATCGTCCACCCACGAAACGACTACGGATCTCTATCGAGGCAGCATCCGTCTCCATCTGTGTCCCGCAGGGAGGGGGAGCATGAGCGCCGCCAACGAAGTACCCGAAACGTGGAATCTCTGGGGACGACGCTTGGCATACCCTGAAGCGAACCGGGCCTCCGACTCGCGGGTGATGCCTTCCGGCGGTTCCGCGCCGAGCCGTAGTGTGGGACATGATCCTCCGAGGCGTGCACATCAACGTCATCCTCACCGAGATCGGCTTGGTGGCAGTTGTGGGCGTGCACGCCAAGGAGAGATCCGACCGAACGAAGACCGCAGGGACGACGCCTGCGTTCCGAAGACCGTTGATCTCGACGACATCGAGGTGACGCTGCCCGACGGCACAACTGAGATCGCGCACCTCGCCGCCCATGGTGGATGGCTTTCGCTGAAGGAGATCAACGACATCGGTGAGCCCCACTACGAGCATCTCGACTGCACCCGGATTCAGCGGCACGACGACAAGAAGGGATTCCGCTTCTACGCCTACTTCCAGGCTTCCCGACACGTTCGGAGGGCAGGAGATCTCCGTCCGGCCGTTCCAGAACAAGGATGACGACGACCGAGGCATCAACCGCACCGAGAACCTGCGCGCGATGCCCGAGGGGTCCGAGGACTTCAAGAGGCTCAGCCCACTTCGTCCCGACGCCGAGTCCATCAACAACGAGATCGAGCGCTCCCTGTACATCAAGCGGGCCTCCGGTAGGGGATGGCGCAGGCAGATGGTCGACCTCTTTGCGCTCGCCCGGCTGATCAACGCCATCACCCTCGCTCGGTGCCGGCCCCGGGAGGGCGTCGAAGCGGCGTAGCCGCTACCCACACCGCAATCGCCCTGAACGACTATTGGCGAAGCACGATCTGCTGGCCATCGCCGATGCCGAACTCGGCCTCCGGCCGTTCGATAGACTCCTCGGCCAGCGGCTGATGGCGGTTTCGGCGATTGTCTGCCGGAAAGTCTGCTAGCCCCGCTGGAGTGGGACCGGCAGAGAATCCCACAGCCGCCGGTCAAGGGGCCACTCCGGGCCTCCATGGGAACGGATTCTCCCGATCTGGGAACGGATCGGTAAGGATCTCGTGCTCGACACTCCTGCATGCTTCGTGATGGACCATAGGTGCATAATCGCGGCGCAATGCCTCCGGCATCGCGGCTCGTCGGGAGAGCCCTGGAACTCGCGCACATCGAACGCGAGTTCAGGAGGGCCGCCGCCGGCGAGTTCCGCTCGGTCGTGCTGATCGGGGACGCAGGGATCGGGAAGACTCGCCTCGCTCGCGAGTTCCTCTCGGGGAGGCGCAGCCGAGCAATCGTGATGCAGGCACGGGGGTACGCCCTCGGGGGGACGGTCTCGTTCGGCGTGTGGTCGGAAGCGCTCGAGCGTCACCTGCGCGGCCTCGACCCTGATCAGCTGTCGCAGGTCTGCGGCGGCTTCCTCGACGACCTCGCGGTTCTGATCCGCAGCGTCGCCGCCGTCCGAGGTGTTCCAGAGCGCGAGCCTCCCCGGCTGCACCTCGTCGAGGGCCTCGCGGTCGTGATGGCGAACCTGTCGAGTCGCCGGCCCGTCGTCGTCTTCGTGGATGACGCCCAGGCGGCGGACTCGTCTTCGTGGGAAGCGCTCGGCTACCTCTCGCGGAACATCCCCGATGCAGGGGTGCTCGTCCTCGCTGCCGCCCGATCAGCCGAGCTGAGCGAGAACAGAGCCGCCACCGACGTGCTCCTGGGCCTGGAGCAAGAAGGGCAGCTCGTTCGGCTGGACCTCGCCCCACTGGATCCCGACGGGGTCGCCGAGCTCGCCGCCGCGGTTCTCGGCGACCCTCCTCCTCCCCAGCTCGTTCAATGGCTGGTCGAGCGGTCGCGCGGGAACCCCCTCTTTGCTCTCGGACTCCTTCATGCGCTCATCGATGAGAGGGGAGATCTCACCGCTCCCGAGCTCCGGCGTCTCCCGGAGGAGATCGCCCAGCGCGTGCAGGTGAGGGTCAGTGGACTCGACGAGTCCGACCTGGCGACGCTCGAAGCCCTGGCCGTCCTCGGACGGGCCGCGCTGGAGCGTGATCTGGTCGGCTTGACTGGACTGCCGATCGACCGGCTCCCCGTCATGCTCGAACGCCTTGTTCGACTCCGCTTGGTCACCGAGGAGGAACGGGGTCGAGAGCTCTCCTACGAGATCGCCCACCCGATCATCGAGGAGGCGATCTACCGGAACATCGGCGGTGCCAGGCGTCGGGGGTTGCACCGGCTGATCGGCCGGTCGCTCGTTGCGGCGGGGCGACTCGGCGAAGCGGCGCCGCACTTCGCCTCGGCCGAGGTCGGGGATCGTGAGGCGATCGACTCGCTCTGCGCCGCGATCCGCCGCGCCGAGGAACGCGGCACCTATCGCGAGGCGCTCACGCTCTTGGGCACGCTGGTCGAGTTGATTCCGGTTGGCGACGTTCGGTGGCGAGACGTTCTGGGCGCACTCCACTGGCGGGCCGAGTGGGTCGTCGATCATCGGGCGGACGCTCACGCGATTCTGGGGATCAGGGCCATGCGGGCGATCGATGCGATCATGGAACCGTCGGGAAGCTCCGAGGCGAGGGCGATCGTCAAGTTCCGGCTCGCCAACTTCCTCGGGTGGGGAAGGGGAACGCTGGACGAGGCAGAGGCCGTGTGCAGGCAGGCGCGCTCCCTCTTCGAGGAGGCCGGGGATCGCGCCGGCGTCCTGCTCGCGGAGAACGAGCTGGCGTGGATCTGCGGGTTGCGCGGCGACTACCCGGCAATGGAGGCGGCCGCGCGCCGCGTCGCGGAGGCGGCCGATTCGGCGAAGGAGCGCTTCGCGGCCATCCAAGGGCTCCAAGCGACCGGGTTCGCCGCTTTGGTCGGTGGGCGGTTCGGCGAGGCCGAGCGCGCGTATCTGAAGAGTAACGCCATCGCGCGCGACGAGGGAAAGGCGTACCGGCTCACGATCGGGCTGGGGAACCTGGCAGTGCTGCAGGCGACCCAGGGTCGCAGTGAGGCGCTCGCGTTCTTCGAGGAGGCGAAGGCGGTCAATCCGGACTGGCGCGAGAGCCTGCTGCCGGAGTGGGAGGCGATCATCCACTGGTTCGCCGGCGACTTCCCCCGCGCGCTCGCCTCAGCGCAGGACGCCGCGGCTCGCGCGGTCGGCGAGCTGAGCAAGAGAAGGGCGCTGGGGGTCGTCTTCGCCGGGCTCTCGGCCGTCGAGACAGGACGAACGGACCAGGCCCGGGGATACCTGCGTGCGGCCCGGGACGCGTTCGGCGGCCGGGACTGGCAGTTCTTCAGCCACATGTGCGATCACGCCGAGGCCGTCCTCGCGTGGCAGGAGGGACGGCCCTCGGAGTCGCTCGCGGGCCTGAGGAGGGCGGCCGACGCCGTTCTCAGGACGGGCGCGACGCCGTTCGCCGCGCTCGTACTGGTCGATCTCGCCGAGCTGGCGGCCGAGTCCGGGGACGCGGAGGCTTCCGCGGATGCAGCGCGGAAGCTGGAGTCGATCGCGGAGAGCATCGATCGGCCCCTATACCGGGGCCTGGCCGCCATGGCGTCCGCGTCCCGTCGCGATGCCGACGCGGGGCGTCTCGCCGTGCAGCTCTCGGATGGGACCAGCTGCAGGGCGTTCCAGGCTCGCGCGCTCGATCTCCTCGGGCGGTTGCTGCTCGGCACGGACCGGGCGGCAGCGACCGAAGCCCTCGAGCGCGCGGCGACGGCGTTCACGTCGTGTGGCGCCGCCTGGCGGGCCGGTCGCGTCCACGCGACGCTTCGCGGTGTCGCCCCGCGCGGCCGGGCGTCTGCCACCGCGGGACTCGGGCCCGCTGCCCTGAGCCGACGCGAGTGGGAGGTGGCGCGCCTGGCCGCGCAGGGCCGGACCGCTCGCGAGATCGGGGCGCTGCTGTTCATCAGCGAGCGCACGGTGGAGACCCACCTCGCCAACGTCTACGCGAAGCTCGGCGTGCGCTCGAAGACCGAGCTGATCCGACGCGCCCCGGAGCTGGCGCTGAACCGGTAGGCGGAATCCGTACAAGTACGGAGGACAGCCTGGCGGCGCAGCCGTAGCGTCCGACACGGTGCAGTTCGACCCCAAACGAGGTTCTGCATGAACCGTGGAGGGAGGAGGGGCAGATGAGCGAACATCGCATCAACACGGTGCGCGCGATCCTCATCATGGTGTTGGGGGCCGCGTTCCTCGCGCCCGCAGCCCTGCCGGCAGCCGCGAACCAGGTTCCGGATCAGGTCCTAGTTCCGGATCAGGTCCTGGCCTGGAATCAGCACGCCTACAACGAGCTGGTCGTCGGGCAGGGACCGTTCTCGGTGCAACATCTCGCCATGGTGCACGGCGCCATCTACGACGCCGTGAACGCGATCGACGGCGGCTACGAGCCCGTCCTGGTAGCGCCGCCGGCTCAGCCGACCTACTCGAAGGACGCGGCCGCGGCGACAGCCGCGTACGAGGTACTGCTGTACCTGCTCCCGTCGAGGGCCTCGCAGCTGGCCGAGTACTACAACGACTCCCTGGCTGTGATCCCCGACGGTCAGGACGAGCAGGGGGGCATCAACGTCGGGATTGCTGCCGCCGACGCGTGGAAGGCAGTGCGGGCGGACGACGGGCGGCCCGGGACGCCGTCGTTCACGACGTTCTCGTGGACCGTCGGCTTTGGCCCTGGAGAGTGGCGGCCCTTCGCCGACGGGCTTGCCGGGAACAACTTCAAGTGGATCGGGGACGTCGACCCGTGGCTTGTCCCCGACCCCTCCATGTTCGCGACCGATGGCCCTCTACCACTCGGGAGCGGCGCGTATGCGACGGAGTTCGACCAGGTCAAGTCGCTCGGCGCCGCGACCGGCTCGACCCGGACCGCCGACCAAACCGCCATGGCGCTGTTCTGGTCCGACAACGCCTTCGCAATGTGGACACGGATCTTCCGGCAGCTGTCGACGTCACAAGAGCTCTCGGTCGTCCAGAACGCCCGGTTCTTCGCGATGCTGTACCTCACCGCGGCCGACGCGCAGATCGCGTGCTTCCAGGACAAGGAGCGGTGGGGGTTCTGGCGGCCGCAGACCGCGATCCAGCAGGCCGACGACGACGGCAACCCCCTGACGGTGGCCGATCCGAACTGGAGGCCGCTCCTCGCGAATCCTCCGTATCCGGAGCATCCCTCAGGACACAACTGCGTGAGTTCCTCGTTCGTCGAGACGCTGGAGGACTTCTTCGGGACGAATCAGATGTCGTTCAGCGCCACGGACTCCAGGTTCGGGATCACCCGGTCGTTCACCAGGTTCTCGCAGGCCATCGCGGAGATCCGACTCGCGCGGGTCTATGGAGGGATCCACTTCATGACGGCGGATGCGAACGGCGCCGCACTCGGGAAGCACGTCGCACAGTATCGGGAGGGTCATTACTTCCAGCTCATCTCGGCGTAGGGTTTCGACCGACGATCCACTGCCGTGGGGAGCGTGGGGTGCGATCTTCCGCAAGGCCGTCGGCCGATCGGCGAGACCCGGCGCTCGATGCACCGGCACTCCAGTCGTTCCGGGCCTCGCTCCGAGGGCAGCTGATCCTGCCCTCGGACGAGGCCTACGAGGCGGCGCGCCGAGTGTGGAACGCGTCCATCGACAGGCGACCCGCCCTGATCGCGCGCTGCTCGGGTGTCGTCGACGTCGTCCGGGCGATCGGGTTCGCTCGCGACCACGACCTCCTCCTGGCGGTCTGGGGCGGGGGACACAACGTCGCGGGGCACGGGACCTGCGACGGTGGGATCATCATCGATCTGTCCTCGATGCGAGGGATCAGTGTCGACCTCGCGCGACGAACGATCCGGGTCGAGGCGGGCGCCACGTGGCGCGACGTCGACCACGAGTCGCAGGCCTTCGGGCTCGCGACGACCGGCGGGCTCGTCTCGACCACCGGGATCGCCGGGCTCACGCTCGGCGGGGGCTTCGGGTGGCTCATGCGCCGGCACGGGCTCGCCTGCGACAACCTCATCTCGGCGGAGGCGGTGACCGCCGGCGGCAGGATCGTGCGCGCAAGCGACGAGGAGAACGAGGACCTGTTTTGGGGCCTGCGCGGTGGCGGTGGGAACTTCGGGATCGTCACGGCGTTCGAGTACCGCCTCCACCCGGTCGGGCCGATCGTCGCGGCCGGCGCTGTCTTCTTCCGCGCCGAAGAGGCCGCCGACGTGCTGCGGTTCTACCGCGATTGGGCGGCGGAGGCTCCTGACGAGCTGACGACGGTGGTGACGCTCGGCACGGCAGGCGCTGCCCCGTTCTTGCCACCGGAATTGCACGGCAGGAAGGTGGCGATCGTGAGCGGGTTGTACACCGGCGATCCGGAGGTGGGAATGGAGGCACTCGGACCCCTCAGGGAGCTCCCTTCCGCGGTGGCCGACATCACCGGCCCGATGCCATACCTCGCCATGCAGACGCTCGTCGACGGGCAGTGGGAGCCCGGGGCGCACAACTACTTCAGATCTGGCTTTCTCCGCGGCTTGGAAGATGGTGCAATCCGGGCGCTCCTCGATTCAATGGAGCGCTGCGGGTCGCCCGACTCGAAGATCCAGATCTACCAGCTGGGTGGTGCCGTGGCGCGGGTCGCAACAGACGCGACGGCCTTCGGGCCACGCGACGCTTCCTACCTGCTGAACGTTGCCGCTCGTTGGAAGGATCCGGCAGAGTCACGCATACATGAGGCCTGGGCAAACCAGGCCGACGGTGAGTTGAGGCGGTTCGTTACGGGCCGCGTGTACATCAATTTCCTGGGTGAGGAGGGGCACGATCGCGTGCGCGACGCGTACGGCGCGGACACCTACCCGCGGCTCGTCGAACTCAAGGACCGCTACGATCCGACGAACCTCTTCCGCGTCAATCAGAACATCCGCCCGAGCCCGGGCGATCCGTTCCGTTTCCCCGCCACGCCGCGGGGCTGGCTTCAGTAGACTCAACTGACGGCCGAGAGACGGACATCGGATTGTCTGGTACATCCTCGGCTAGCCCCACTGGAGCGCTGGAGTTGGGCCGGCAGACAATCCCATCGGCGCAGCTCAGAGCCTCGGACCGGTTGTTCTTGGAACGGATACTGCGCGTCCGGGAACGGATCCGCGCCGCTTGCGCTGCTCACAGTGCGGACTCGAGACGCCGGTGCCGTCGCAGTGCCTGAAACGACTTCAGTGCGTGAAGCACTCACGGACGCCCTCGGTTGCGCGGGGCCCGAGGGCGGTCCGGTCGTCCGGCGTTCCTGGCCCGCCTCCCAAGACGCCGCTCCGCTTGTGACAAAATCGTTCTTGTTCGATCAGGAACGATCGTCCTAGAATCGACCGTTGCCGGGTCCGACGGCGAGGACTGAAGCGTGGACGCACCGCTTCGAGTTGAGAGGCATCGCCGCATCCTCGAGGTGCTGCACGACCGCGAGGCGGTGCGGGTCTCCACCCTCTCGGAGATCCTGGGGGTCTCGGAGGTCACCGTTCGCCGGGATCTGGAGGGGCTCGAACGCCGTGGCCTGCTCGAGCG
>Ga0137367_10003680_pt1 | contig 12396 bp, 6 predicted proteins | sample SagtaG_14_FD_104939 | JGI IMG/M metagenome (GOLD analysis project Ga0137367, IMG submission 104939) | Vadose zone soil microbial communities from Sagehorn Ranch, Mendocino, California, USA - Sage1_L_80_16 metaG | ecosystem: Environmental > Terrestrial > Soil > Vadose zone | place: USA... | reverse complement strand
GGTTACACTGGGTGGTTGTGAGTAAGGCTGATTACATGCGGAAAGGATCACTGCAACCAGTATCAGAATGGAGGCAATTGTCGCACCTCGTTTTGTACTTGCCATAATGCATCTCCTCGATCTTGAACAAAAGTTTTAATGATGGTAGCACATCCCATTTAACGCGTCAAGTTATGGGATGGGATATTAGAGGGATTAGGGCGGACACTGAAAATTTGTCAAAACTTGCTGCTCTTGAGACTTGTTTTCGCTGCGCGCGGGATCGTTCGTCTGAATCCGTTTCCAAACCTGACACAACCCTTTGCGGACTCCATTATCTATGCTCAGCGCGTCAATGGAAAGTTTTTTCGCGGCTTCGATATTTCCGTTCATTGCTTGCGCTTCGACAAACACCAGCAGGTCAAATGGATCTGCGGGTTTATATCCAAGTGAAGTCGCTTCGTTGAATAACTGAATTGCTTGTTTCCAGTCGTTCTGCTGACGTGCTAATTCAGCTTTTGTATAGTAATAACACCATGTATGTTTTGACTCAGCAAGAAAGGGTAGTTTTGCAATTGCATCTGTACTTGTAACGATGAGATCAGGATTGGAAAGGGGAATTGCCCTCACTAAAAATGGAGATTGACGATTATAGGTAATCTCATCGCCCCATCTGGAACTTAACACATGTAAACAGCCCTTCTTAGGCATATAGAATACGATTGCCTGTGAAGTAGAGCCAGCGAAGTTAACGGTCCGCAAGTAAACTTTTGTTTGCTCACCGGGTTCAAACGAAGGCAGTGTGCCGCCCAACCGTTTCTCTGTGAAAATCAAAGCATAAGGTACGGCAGAACGTCTGTAATTTGGCGCATACATCCAATTAATGGGCGCGGTCAATGAAAGATCTGTTTCGTAATCAATAGGCAATTGATCTGTCAACAACAATGTGCCGGGCTGCATTGCTGGAATCCGCCAGGCAAGTTGTGAATAGATTTCCTGTTGTTTGACCCAGTCTCTTCGAAAAAGGTTGGCGTTGAAAAATTGTTGACCGATTCCCAGCGCGATCAAAAGTGCGAAGAGATAACCTTTAACGTGCGTATCTCGAATTAGTAATTCTACCAAGCCAACAATGAACAGACTGCCTCCAATCATTATGGAAATCATAAATCGATCATTGCTGGCTTGAAGCTTGAGAGGTAACCCTGCTGCGAAGGATGGTAATCTGCCAAAGAAAATGCCTACAATGCCGATGATAAGCGCAGAAATAGCGAACCTTCTTGTTTGTTTAGGTACATCAAAGTTTCGTATGTAAAAAACGAAAAAAGCAAATGAAATGACGATCAGGACAACTGTCAAAATGGAAGATGGGGCACGGACGCTTTTTGCAACCAACACAAGTACTTGTGCCCACAAATACAATCCTCCCTTCCAAATGGCGTCTCCAATCCCGATCGCGATGCGAAACATCGATAAAGGCTCATGTACGACTTGAACATCGTAAGAAGTATAAGAGCCAATCGTATAGAAATACGTCAGCCATGCTGCGTTTGCCAGCCAAATGAGAAGGTAGGGTATCCAATATTTTAGTGTTTTCAAAAACCGCCGGCGGAATTCTTGTGTTTCTTCTGAAACAATTACCCAAATAAAGAGAAAGCGTAATGGCTCAAGACCAATAAAATACTCGGTGGGGAATACACCAATTATCAAGAAGAGAAGCGCAAGCAAAGTGTTGAACGTGAATTTCTGTGGATTTCTTAACGCCTTGGCAGTGAGTGCAAAAGAGAGCAAATAAAAAAGAAACGGAATCCATTCCTGATTGATATGCGTAAATGCCACCCAATGCTGGCTGTAGCCGGGGAAAACAAGCAATAAAAGCGCTGCGACAATCGTCTGGCGCTTATGGAGGGGCCAGACCTGATTAAACGCGAACCAGGCTAAAAGTCCCGAAATGAAGCGGATGACGAGGGCAAAGATCTGCCAATAGATCGGAACCGGCGGGATCAGACTCGTCGTCACGAAGAAGATCGGTCCCAAAAATGGGCGCACGTTTGCGAAGGCAGGCAGGAATTCTCCTGGTCCAAGAAATTTTGCAATCCAGACAAAGGGCCAATCATCCCAATAGAAACCCATCTGTGGGAGAAGCAAACCGTATGCTGCAATAGTGGTGAGGAAAAAAATTAGAGGAATGCCCCGACCCTTTAAGCGCTCGGAAATCATGCAGCAATTATAAGATATTGCGTTTGCTAATCAAGTTTGATTGTGAATATGCGGATCGGTTGTTGCTTCCCTTTAAAGATCACCGGACCGAGAGACTCGCATTCAATATCGTGGGACAAGCCTTCGCTCGTGTATTGATCAATAAGAATTGGGCTTTGCACAATCTTGGTATGATCTTCGATACGCTTCGCGAGATTGACTGTATCCCCGATGCACGTGTATGTGGCGCGGTGTTGCGTTCCCGTATAGCCGGCAATTACTCTGCCGGTCGCGATGCCGATCCCGATCTGAATTTGTGTTTTGTTGCGCATTGCCTGTTCCTGATTGAATCCACCCAGAAGATTCATCATTTCCATAGCGGCCTGTACGGATTCTCGTCGATGATTCTCACGGGGGATGGGCGCGCCAAAAATCGCCATCAATCCATCGCCAACCATTTGATTCACAGTGCCATGATGACCAGTAATCGCGTCGAACATCAATGCAAAATAACTGTTGAGCAATTCGATGATCTCTGCCGGATCTTCCTTCTCAGAGTAAGTTGTGAAGGAACGAATATCTGCAAACATGACGCTTGCATTTACATACTTGCCACCCAGTGAAAATCCTGATCTCAATAATTCATCGGCAACTTCCTTTGTAGCAAATGTGCGGAATAATTTTCGCTGCTCGTCACGAAGACGTTTCTTTTCCAAGCTGGCATTCACACGTGCACGTAACAAAATTGGGTTGACAGGTTTATTGAGGTAATCTTCCGCTCCCAATTCTATGCATTTGACAACGCTGTCAATTTCATCCAAAGAAGATGTCATGATGATGGGAATGTTACGCAGTTCGTCGTCTTGAAGACAAACCTCAAGCACCTGATAACCGTTCATCTCTGGCATTTCGATATCCAGCAGGACGAGATCGAAAGAACCAGTACGCAATTTTTCCAACGCTTGCTTCCCGTTTTCGGCTGTTTCGACCTTGTGACCATTGCCTTCGAGACCGCGTGAAAGTAGGATGCGATTGACCTTGTTATCGTCCACTACAAGCAAGCGGCCAGGCTCCGGTTTGAATGTCATACCCGCATTCCTTTTAACCCTTCGGCAACTTTTGCATACGCTTCATTGATGATCTCAAGCCCATTTCCGACAACCAAATTGTTTTCCTTTGCCATGGATTCCAACTCTTTTGCGAGTGCGCCGAGTTCCGTCGCTCCGAACGTGTTTGCATTGGACTTTAGCGAATGAGCATTCCTGCGAAAGAGTTCAACATCGTTTGTCTCTAGTGCCGTCTGCATATTGCTGAGCATATTGGGCGCATCATCCAAGAAGGCATCAATCAGTTCATTGATGAAATCTTCGCCAGACATTTGCTTGAGTTCTTCGAAAGTAGCTTGGTCAATTATGGGCATGAGGTCTCCATATCTATTTTTGGAGTCAGGGAGCTTGCTCCCATAAAGCGACAGCAAGCCGTCGCTCTCCATGTCTATTTTCTCTCCGTTTTCAGCAGTGCGTCCACAAGTTCGTTGACGCGGATGGGTTTGCTGATGTAATCATCCATTCCTGCCTCGATGCACATCTCGCGGTCACCTTCCATGGCGTTGGCGGTCATGGCGATGATGCGAGGTTGCGCGATAGTCGTTAGGAGGCGGATGCTGCGGGTAGCATCCAGTCCATCCATTTCAGGCATTTGCACATCCATAAGGATGACATCATAAGTCTGTCGTTCAACAGACTCAATTGCCTCCAAACCGTTGGATGCAACGTCGGCACGGTACCCCATCTGCTCAAGGATACGTAAGGCAAGCTTTTGGTTGACCTGATTATCTTCTGCAAGCAGAATACGGAGTGGATGCTTTCTGCCGAGTTCTGAGTCCATGATAGATTTAGTAGTCTCTACTTTGGGAGTAATAATGTTTTTTGCGAAGATGCCTGCCAGGGCATCGTACAGAGCCGAGGGCTTGAGAGGTTTCGTTAAGTATGCGGCGAAGTGAAGTTCATCTGCGCCGATCTCACGCCTCCCCAATGACGTCAACAAAATAATAGGCAGAGAATTGTCATCATGTGATTCGCGAATTTTGCGCGTAAGCATAATGCCATCCATTTCGGGCATTTGCAGATCAAGAATAGCAAGATCGAATTGTTCGCCATTTTCGATCCATTTCAACGCTTCGCGAGGATGCTCAGTTTCGTGAGGACGCATCCCCCACTTTTCAGCCTGAAGTTTGAGAATGCGTCGATTGGTTGCATTGTCGTCCACGATGAGCACAGATTTATCTTGTAGAATAGACTGAATACCTTCAATGTCACGCGCTGTCTTCCGTTCTGGAATTTTTGCAGTCTCAGCGTTTATCGTGAAGATAAATTTTGAGCCCTTGCCAACACCATCACTTTCAGCATGCATTTCACCGCCCAGCATTTCAGCGAGACGTTTGCTGATGGCAAGACCCAATCCTGTTCCACCAAATTTACGTGTTGTGGATGAATCTGCTTGTGAGAAAGACTGAAACAGGCGATCTATGTGATTCCCGGAAATACCAATGCCCGTATCGCGGACCGTAAATAACAATTCGTTTTTGGTTTTGCCTTTCTTTACTATGAGAACAACTTCCCCGTCCTCCGTAAACTTGATCGCGTTGCTGAGCAGGTTGATGAGGATTTGTCGCAAGCGCGTCAGGTCACTTTTGATACCCACTGGGACATCGTCATCCATAATGTAAGCGATGTCGAGTCCTTTTTCCATAGCGCGCCCCGCTGTCAGGTCCAGCGCGGATTCGACACATTCACGCAGATCGAAGGGCTGATGCTCCACATCCATCTTGCCCGCTTCGATTTTGCTGAAGTCGAGGATATCGTTGATGATGGCAAGCAGTGCATCGCCTGAGTTGCGGATGGTTTCGGCGTAGTCGCGTTGTTCTTTGTTTAGTTCAGTATCCATGAGCAGCCCGCTCATACCGATGACCGCGTTCATTGGTGTACGGATCTCGTGACTCATCGTGGCGAGGAACGAACTCTTCGCCTCGTTGGCAGCTTCGGCGGCGGCGCGGGATTGCTGCGCTTCTCCGAAAAGGCGTTGGGTTTCATCGAAGAGACGTGCGTTTTCCATCGCGATACTCATGGCGTTGGTAAGTGTTTGGAACAGTCGGACATCGGATTCGCTGAATGCATTTTCATGGACCTGGTTCTCCAGACCCACTGCACCTTTTACTTGACCATCAATAATGAGCGGGGCCCATAACAGCGACTTTATGTCGAAATCTTTGTCATAGAGGATCGGGGGTTCACCATTGTAGACTTCTCGTAGATTGCCCGCCTCGTCGAATACGTTTGGTATATCTTTGATATGGTAGAACCCATACTTGGGGGATTCAAGCCACATGTCTCGATTGATTAAAACAGGTTGATTATTTTCATCGAAATAACGCAGCATGATTTGCGCCAGTGGAACATCCCATCCCCAACCTTTATTTTCATGTTCAAACGAATATTCGAAATGCATCCGGTGGGCTTCACGATCAAAGGTTAGGATGTAAGCGTGATCTGCGTCAAAACGCTCGCGAATCTTGTCGCCCACTAGATCGTAAATAGCTCTCATATCTAATTTGGATGCAAGACCTTCCTGCACGCTATTGATGATTTGCAATTCTGCGGCGCGCTGCTCGGTCTCCTTCAGCAGGCGCTGAGTCTCGGTAAAGAGTCGAACATTTTCGATGGCGATCACTGCCTGGCTGGCAAAGGTTTGCAGAAGCGAGATCTGATTTTCAGTAAGTAATTCGGGCTCGAAGCGGCGGATTGTGATGGAACCTATTGCCTTCCCATTCCTTATCAATGGCACGGCACAAGTCATACCATAGCCATATTCCTTTGCCACCTGATCGCCCAAAGGGTAATCAGATTTCACATTCGGTTGATTGTGGATTGCTTGAACAGTGTGACCGTCCAGAATCGCACTACCTGCTACCGATTCTCGATTAAAGGCGATACTCTCGCCGACGGGGAACATGGGTACATTTCCAAAATGTGCCGCGACGCGTAAAACACCGTCATCAACCATGTCTATGAGTGCATCGGCTGAATCTGAAAGCCGGGCAGCATTTTGAGCAATTACATCCAATACCGGCTGAATATCTGTCGGTGAACTGGCAATTGCTTTGAGAATTTCACTGGTAGCGGTTTGTTGCTCGAGATTTTCAGTGATCTCGCGGTTACGCGTTTGAGTCTCCTCGAAGAGACGCGCGTTTTGCAAAGCCACACCTACGTTTGCGGCGATTGTGCTGAGCAAGCGTTGATCGTCTTCATCGAAGACATTTTCCTGCTCTGTGCTCTGCACGCTCACGACACCAATAGCTTTGCTTCCCAAAAAGATTGGCACCCCGAGATAAGAACGTGCTTGAACGCCGATTTGAGCAGCACCCAACTCTGCGCGGCGTTTATCAATCTCTTGATTGATAAGCAACGGCTTGCGTTTTTCAATAATCTTGCTCGTGAGCCCTTGACCAAGTGGCAGCGGTTCCAAATGCTGGCCATGTTCATACGGGAATTTAATAATGTTGGTTCCTTCATCGAGCAAAGCAACATACGCAATATCTGCTTTGAATGCGTTACGGATTTGCTCGCCCACGAGCTCAATTAAAGAGTCCAGGTTGAGTTCACCTGCGAGCGCATTACTGATCGTATTGATTGTGGAAAGCTCCGCAGCGCGTTGCTCAGTTTCGTTGAGCAGGCGTTGAGTCTCGTCAAAGAGACGGGCGTTTTCGAGCGCAACGCTCATGCTGTTAGCCAAGGTTTGCAAAAGACGTACGTCGGATTCGCTGAAGGCGTTCTCCTGATCCATGTTTTGCAGGCTGGCAATGCCTGTCACTTCATTATTGACAATCATCGGCATCCATATGCCAGACTTGGCGTCTTCGCCTACGATCGTTGGGTTGCTGAATTCAGCGGAAACTCGATCCAAATCCTGATTGATTACGATGGGTTGACGGGTCTGAATGACATGTTGTCTAAAGCCGTGTGGCGGTCGCGGTGCGATTGTTAACCGTTTGCCTCGTTCAATTACGTAAGGGTAGTAGATTAAATTATTCTGGCGGTCGTAGAGTTGGATACCAGTTCCGTGGGCATTGAAAACCTCCCTAATTTTGTCACCTACCAGATCAATAATCGCTTGCATATCGAGCTTAGAAGCAAGGCCCTCTTGGACCTTGTTGATGATGGCAAGCTCGGCGGCGCGTTGTTCGGTCTCCTTGAGCAGGCGCTGCGTTTCGTTGAAGAGACGAGCGTTTTCGAGGGCAACACTCATCGAGGAAGCAAGCGTCTCCAGCAAACGGACATCCGATTCACTAAAGGCATGTTCCCGTTCAATGTTCTGTATGGAAATCCCGCCGGTGACTTCGCTGCCAGAATTCAGCGGCACAAAGAGCATAGATTTGGTAGCCTCCGTGCCGGGCAGTAGGATCATCCCCAATTGCTTCATATATTTTTCCGCGTCTTCATTGACCAGTACAGTTCTGCCCGAACTGATAAGCTGACGATGTAGCCCGGTAAACGGATAGGAAGGAGTCTTATAATGTTGCCCTTTTTCAAAGTTGTAATGAATGGATGTTAATTCACTAAGATGATCGAAGGTAAAGATCAACACACCTTGGGCATCGAAAATCTTTTGGATTTTGTCGCCGACGAGATCGTAGATGGCTTGCATCTCCAACTTGGCGACCAATCCCTCCTGTACGCTATTGATGATGGCGAGTTCGGCGGCGCGCTGTTCGGTCTCTTTGAGCAAACGCTGAGTCTCGTCAAAGAGACGCGCGTTCTCGAGTGCGACGCTCATGGAGTTCGCAAGAGTTTGGAGGAGACGCATATCTGATTCTTCAAAGGCATTCTTCTTATGGCTTTGTACGGTTACGACACCTTTGACATCCTCTCCAAGCATGATGGGGACACCAAGATATGTTTCATTCAAGTCTTCTTCACTATTCGGCGAAGGAATCTCAATTGGCTGATAGGTTTTCTGTTCCGCAGTGGTGCCAACCAACAGCGGCTGTCGGGAACGGATGATATGTGTATAGAGTCCTGGTCCCATGGGAAATGGATCAAAAGTAAGATGAAGGTGACGATCACTCTGGCCACTTTCTACATAATATTGGGAGATCACAACTTCTTTCTCTGGATAGTAGAGGCCAATATACGTGGTATCGGCTTTGAATATTTCTCGTACTTTATCGCCTACCAGATCATAAATGGCTTGCATATCCAGTTTGGAGGCAAGTCCCTCTTGAACACTGTTAATGATGGCAAGTTCGGCGACACGTTCCTGCTCGGCTTTGAAGAGGCGTTGTGTTTCATCAAACAGACGCGCATTTTCAAGAGCGACACTCATGCTACAGGCTAGAGTTTGCAGAAGACGTAAGTCATCTTCAAGATAGGCATTCTGTTCATAACTCTGTACTGCCATCCAGCCAATGACTTTGCCCTCTGTCAGAATCGGCACACCCAGATAACTTTCATTTTTATCCTTTTCCGCATCGCCGCTTGGGATTCGGAGAGAACCTAATTGAATGCCTTCCTCACTTGTGCCCAATAACAAAGGCTCGCGAGTATCAACGATCACCGCGATCAGGCTTGGTCTTGGTACGGGGCCATCAGACATCGGAACTCGCTGACCGCGATCCACATAATAAGGAGTACTTATCCAATCGCGCCCGACGTCGTACATACCTATATCGATCGTGTCTGCCCTAAAGATTTGAGCGAGCTTTTCACCGACAAGGTCTACAACTTCTCGAAAATCGAGTTTGCGAGCCAGTCCCTTTTGCACGGTATTAAGAATCGACAGTTCTGCCTCGCGCTGGGCAAGTTGTCTTTCTGAAGAAATCAATTTCGGCGCCTTCGTTTTTGGAATGCGTTTTGTGGTAGAAAGTTTGCTGCGCTGAGTTGAAACTGTTTTGCTAGAAGCCTTCTGAATTTTTGCCCCCTTCGATGAGTCTTTCTTAATGGTTTTACCTACGGACGATGACTTTTTCACCATACCCGCACTCCTCTATCCTCTGGTTGGATGTAGGCATGATACAACTCCCATTGTTGCAAGTCAATAGGACAAGAATGGTATGAAAAGCCCCTCTTTCGAAGAGGGGCAAAGGTTCATCTTAATCTTTCCAGTTTTGGAGCGCCGTGCTTTACTTCCCAGGTCGATTCAAGCCTGACATTTTTCGTTCTTTCTAAAACTGTATCTACCAGCCAGTATTCCACCTGGATACGCTCAGGCGTCACATCGACCACGTTGAATCCATGACTATCAAAATCGCACCACTTGATATGCGGGAAGGCTCTCATCATGGCTTGCTCATGTTTTAACGATTCGGTGCGCGGCGCCCATTTCATTTTGTCGTCGAGATTTTGAGAGGTGAGGCTGGTATTGATAAATTCCACCGCGGAAACCTCTTCCGCTTCATCAAATGGATTATCCTTCAACTCCACTGTAAGGCACACATGGATGTCACCACTCAAGACCACGATATTGCCGCGATGTTTGCGGAACAGTTCGAACAGTTTTCTACGCTCCGCAGGATAGCCGTCCCATTGATCGTAGTCGGCGCTTTTGCCATCTGCTGCGATCAGCTTCGTTTTGAGCAACGGCAGTTTCACGTCTTCAGGGTAATTTTCCCTCCAAGTGGTTGTGAGCACGGATGGATTTCCCAACACCCGCCAAGTCGCTTTCGATTCGTCAAATTCTTTGAACAACCATTCACGCTGTTCCATTCCCAGCGCGGTTCGGCTTTCGGCATACATTTCTGGTGGGGGAACAGGCTGATCACGATACGTGCGCGTGTTGATAAGAAACAACTCTGCGAGATGGCCCAAATCCACTTTGCGATAGACACGCAATCGGTCATTGGGATCTGGATGACGGACCGGCAGCCACTCAGCACGAACGCGGAAGCAGGTCTTCAATCGATCAGACCAAGCCCCATCCTTTTCCTCGTCATGGACATCGGCTCCGCCTCTCCACGCGCCATCTGCAAATTCGTGGTCGTCCACGGTCGCAATGATCGGCAGGGAGGCGTGCATGGCTTGCACATCGGGATCGCGATGATACTGGTTGTAGCGCATGCGATAATCTTCAAGCGTTTTGCATTCATGAAGTGGCTCAAACGGACGACCGATATCCGCGCCGGGAGTTTGTCCCGCAGGCGGAGTGTTCGAGGCTTCGTAGATGTAATCTCCGAGGTGAAGCAGGAAGTCGAGATCGTCACGTTCCGCAATGCGTGCATAAGCATTAAAGAATCCTGCGTTAAATTTTGCACAGGAAGCTTGGGCGAAACGAAGATGTGTTGTACCTGCTTCTGGAAGTGTTTTGGTGCGACCTGTGGGTGAGGTCTCATTTTCAGCGTGGAAACGATAAAAATAACGCGTGCCTGCTTGAAGCCCCGCGGGATCGACGCGGACAGTGTGGTCATCCTCATCGGAGGCGCAGGCGGTCCCAGATTGAAGAACGCGCTGAAACTTCGCGTCCTCAGCGATTTCCCATTGAACATCAACTGGATTTTGATGGGGTACAGTCACACGCGTCCACAACATGACGCGGTCCTGTAAAGGGTCACCACTTGCGATGCCATGCTGAAATATGGACATTTTATGCTCTCCGGGTATCGATAAATGCTCTCAGGTTTTCAATAGAGGTTGTTGGGACGAGGTCGCAGCCCGGCCAGATCGCGTCGACGTTTGCTTTGAGGGCTGATTGTACTGCGTCCTGAACCTGTTCTTGCGTGCCAAGGGATAAGATTTGCAAAGGGTCAATATTCCCAAACAGGAGTGTGTCGGTCAGCAGTGCGCGTGAGGTGCTAAGATCATTCAATTGATCGACAGAAATTGCATCCACATCGGTTTGGGCGAGAAGATGCATGGACTTGTTCGTGTTCCCACAGATGGATAACACGCGCGGGGAAGGCAATTCGGCAATCAATAATTTTTCGGCAGGATATACAAACTGTTCATATTTAGCAGGTCCAAGAAACCCAGGTGAGCCGCCCATATCGTGGATGGTAATAAAGTCTGCGCCTGCCTCCCGATACGCCACACCGATCTCTGCCAGAAAGGAAGCGAGTTGAAAGAGTGCATCCATAATAGATTTTGGCTCACGCTTCATTTCTGCAAACAGACTGCCAGGCTCGATCAAATATAAAAGTAATGTGAATGGACCTGGGATAATTCCGCTGATCACGGCTTCGTTGCCGATATCTTCCTTCAAAAGCCGAATCGCGTCGCAGATAATTTGTAGTCTGCCTTGGTTGAGAAAGTTTGTGCTTTCAAAATAGGCTTTGTTTAAATATTTTGCCGAAGCAAATAAAGATTTTGCTGGTTGGGGAAATTGATATTCTCGATCTTCGTAATAGTTCAACTCTGCCCCCAAGGCTTCGGCAGGCGCGCACAAATCCAAAGGTAACGCCGCGGAAGGCATTCCCGTCAAACGAAAAGTGCTTGCGGCGGCTTTCGCCATCATTTGCGCGTCATGATGGATTTCGTGAAAAACTAAACTCTCGTGTGTCAATCCCTCCGCTGTGACGTGGATCAATCCACTGAACGCGGGAACGCGGTCAATTTTATGACCTGACAACAACGAGAGAATTTCTTCGCGCATGACTCACCACAAAGTAACATAAAGGGTCACGAAGGTTTTTCTTGTGTACCTCCCCGGCACTTGCGCCCGGGGCAAGTGTTGTGATCCTTCGTGGTTATTTACCTTTTACCGCTTTCACAATTGCTGCAATGTGCTCAGGTGTATTCCCGCAGCATCCGCCAACAACCTTCGCGCCCAGCTCTACATACTTCTTTGCATAGGTTGACATATCTTCGGGACCCATATCATAAACACCCTGCTCGGTCGCAATGTCCATATGCGGAACGCCTGCATTCGGCTTGACCCACAGCGGGAAGTTGGGAACTGTCGCTGCATATTCTTTGACGACAGCTTCCATATTCTCAAGCGTCGTTCCACAGTTCGCGCCGACCAGAGTTGCACCCATTTCGCAATAGCGCTTGATCACGTCCTTTGGCTTGACGCCCATCATGGAGCGTGTGCCGCGGTCATAGCTGAATGAGACAACAATCGGCAAATCCGTCACAGATTTTGCGCCTTCAAACGCCGCGGTTGTCTCTTCAAACGAGAACATCGTTTCGATGAGCAACAAATCCACTCCACCATCGGCGAGTGCTTTGGCTT
>Ga0137367_10003678_pt1 | contig 12398 bp, 5 predicted proteins | sample SagtaG_14_FD_104939 | JGI IMG/M metagenome (GOLD analysis project Ga0137367, IMG submission 104939) | Vadose zone soil microbial communities from Sagehorn Ranch, Mendocino, California, USA - Sage1_L_80_16 metaG | ecosystem: Environmental > Terrestrial > Soil > Vadose zone | place: USA... | reverse complement strand
GAGTATGGTCAGCCCGGCTCGAACGGCCTGACGCTCGACAAGCAGGGACGGCTGACGATCAACCAACACGGCAATCGCCGGGTTGTCCGCCTGGAAAAGAATGGACAACTTACACCCCTGGCTGATCACTACGAAAACAAGCGTCTCAACAGCCCCAACGATCTGGTGTACAAATCGGACGGGGCTCTTTACTTCACCGATCCTCCGTTTGGATTGCCCAAGTTCTATGACGATCCGCGCAAAGAGTTGCCGTACAGCGGCGTTTACCGCGTCTCTGCCGACGGGAAACAGATAAGGCTGCTAACTGCTGAACTCAAAGGGCCCAACGGCTTGGCATTCTCTCCCGACGAAAAATACTTCTACCTCGGCAATTGGGACCCGCAGAAAAAAGTCATCATGCGCTACGAAGTACAACCGGATGGAACTTTGGCCAACGGCAAAGTGTTCTTCGACATGACCTCTGCCGAGGGCGAGGATGCGCTGGATGGATTGAAGGTCGACCAGAAGGGCAATGTCTATGCCTCTGGGCCGGGCGGACTCTGGATCATTTCTCCAGAAGGCAAGCACCTGGGCACAATCATGGGGCCAGAACATCCTCATAATTTTGCCTGGGGCGATGACGATGGCAAGACGTTATATCTGTGCGCGAAGACTGGCTTGTATCGCATCCGGCTCAAAATCCCCGGAGTGCGTCCGCCGCTGCAATAAGGGAAGAAGTGCAGTCGATTATTCCAGGGTCGCGATGGACGGGAAACCTGAACTGGTATGTTCGGCTGTTACCAGTCACACCCGCATAAGTATCAAAATAAAGTGCCGGCAACCTCCGCGTGGGCAACGACCAATGCTCGCCTCTCAGGGATGCACAACTTCCACGATCTTCGTGTCTGGTTCGCTCCATGCCGCAGGACCGTCATGTTTCAATTGGCGGGTTGCGTCGTCCCATGAAAGTTTTGTGATGGAGCCGGCACCCTTCTCATAGGCATAGGTCTTGCCGTCGTCCTGAAAGAGCGTGAAGCTTCCATCCGCTCCCGGGTACACGCGTACTGAGGCGATCGACTGGGCTTGCTGCGCGCTCTGCACTTCCGACCCAAGCGGCACGATGCTTCCCGCCCTTACAAACAGCGGCAGTATATCGATGGGCGCATCTACCGTAATCGTCTGCCCGCCGTGCACACGCTCATTGGTCCAGTAGTTGTACCAGTCGCAACCTGACGGCAGATACACAGCCCGGCTGGTCGCACCCTGTTCCGTTACCGGAGCAACCAGGAACGCCGGCCCGTACATATATTCATCGGGAATATCCAGGGCCCTCGGATCGCCCGGAAAATCCATAAAGAGCGCTCGCATGTATGGAGCCCCTGTCTGATAGCTGCCGTATGCGACCGAGTAAGTGTAGGGCACAAGCTGGTAGCGGAGCTTCAGATACTTCTCCAGAATGGGCTCGGCCTGCTTGCCATAAGACCACACTTCGTTGTGTTTTCGCTCACCATGCGCGCGCATCACCGGGTGAAACGCTCCCCATTCAAACCAGCGTACGAACAGCTCGGGATAATCCTCGTAATTGGCAATCGTGTCACGCCCATCGGAGCCATCGACCAGCGGCTTGTGCGCGGCGTGGTAGTCTGCCGGAATCTGCGGCGAGAAAAACCCGGCGATGTCTGTGTCCCAATACGGCATTCCGCTGGCGGTGAAGTTGAGACCTGCTGGGATCGACCGCTTCAGCATGTCCCACGTGGAGACAATGTCGCTTGACCAGAAGACGGTGCCGTTACGCTGCGCTCCCAAATACGACGCGCGAGCTAGGGTCATAACTCGCCGGTTGTCTCCAAAATCGCGCCGGGACCCCTCGTAAGCCAAAGCCGTGTGAAACAGGGGATATATGTTGTAGAAACGAACTCCTGAACCGACCGAGAACACATCTCCAGCGGGATCGAAATCCGGCTCAGTCTCATCCAGCCACAGGTAATCGAATCCGTAGGGTTTTATATACCGGTCGCGAATCTTCTCCCACCACCACTTGGCAGCCTCGGGGTTCGTCGTATCCAGATTCGGCCCAATCACATCTTTGGTCCATCCTTTATCAGGTGTCCCGTCGGGCTTGCGAATCAGCCAGCCTTTTTTTACCAGCATGTCATAGAACTGCGTTCCGGGAGCGAAGTGCGGCCAGACGCTCAAGAGCGTATGCACGCCCATGGCATTCAGATCGCGATTCATTCCCGCCGGGCCTGGCCAGCGTTTGGGATCTAAATCCAACTCGCCCTGCCGGGTCATGTTCAGGAAGTCCACCACTACCACGTCCAACGGCAACTTCCTCTCGCGGTATCCCTTGGCGATATCCAAGGCTTGTTCCTGCGTCGGGTAGATCGCCTTACTTTGGATGTAGCCGTAGACTCCTCGCGGCAACAGGTGGGTGGCTCCCGTCAGGAGGCGATAGCCATGGTAAATCTCGTCGCTGGTTTGGCCGGCGATCACAAAATACGACACGCGTTCGCCGACTTCCGATGACCACACATTCCGTCCGTTGAAACCCAGGTCCACGGTGGTTTTCGATGGGTTGTCCCAGATCATGCCGTAGCCGCGAGTCGAGACCATGAATGGCACGCACACATCCTCGCCGCCAATCGCCCCGTAATCATGCCAGCAGTGGATCTGGTGATCCCGCAGATCCATCCAGCCCTTCTGCTGCTGTCCCAGGCCGTAGTAGTGCTCGTCGGCGGGCGAGTCGAAGGTGGCCGCAACGGTGTAGCCCTTCGCAGGGGCATCCTGCTGGGCCACGTCTGGGCGTTCCGGCGCCATCGCCCAGGTGCGCATGTGGAGCAGCGTCTTGCCTTCGGCCGTGGCTACCAGGAGCGCATCCTGGTGCGGACCATGTCCGCCTCCACCGCCAAAGTAGTGTTCGCGCAACTCGCACCACCAGCCGAGCGGATCGGAACACGTCATCGCCTTCGGCGTCGCGCTCGTGCGTCCATCCCTCCGCTGAGGGCGTGGCAATAAACCCGTATCCCGGGGCGTTTGTCGCGGCAGCCTTGTCGACGCTCATCGTCACTCGCAGAATATTCAGCGCATAAGGCACCAGCGAAATCACGCGTCCGTCCCGCTCCAGCACCAGCGGGCCAGGCTGGGCGATGGCCGCCGACCCAAGCAACATCGTCATGAGCACCGCGCCCACTCCGCGCGTCAAAGACTCCTGCGCGAATTGCCTTAGCGTGCATTTCATCAGCTTCGTCTTATCCATTGGATTTCCTGTCATGATGGCTTATATGCCTGTGCGAATTGGAGGCAGCAGAATGTGTAGCACTGGACCGACCGTATGTTGTCGGGGCATAGTATACGATAAAGTTATCGATATCTCGGACGCGTACGAAAGGTGGCCAGACCAGTGAAGATCAGCAGACGAAAAGCACTCTCTGTGCTCGCGGGCGCGCCGGCAATTCTTGAGTCTTTCGCCCACGGTTCGGCATTTCGCAAGCTGTTTGACCGAGCGCCTGCTGCCCTGCTGGACGAGGTGGCGACTAGCGACCTCGAAATCACTCCCGGCCCATTCAAGGCCACGCGCGAGTCGCTCCGGGAATGGCAGGTTCCGGACTGGTATCGCGACGCCAAATTCGGTATCTGGGCTCATTGGGGACCACAGTCCGCCATCGAGTACGGAGATTGGTACGCCCGCAATATGTATCTCCAGGGCCACAAGCAGTACGAATATCACGTGAAGGTTTACGGACATCCTACAAAAGTCGGATACAAGGATGTGATTCCCGTTTGGAAGGCAGCGAAGTTCGATCCGGATCATTTGTTGGAGCTCTACAAAAAGGCGGGGGCGAAGTATTTCTGTAGCATGGCGGTGCACCACGACGGATTCGACCTGTGGAACTCTAAATATCAGCCACGATGGAATTCTGTGGCGATGGGACCAAGCAAAGATATTGTGGGCGCCTTCAAGAAAGCTGCCGTCAAGCACGGGCTTCGCTTTGCCGTGAGCGAGCACCTGGCTCCCAGCTATCACTGGTTTTCCACCTCGCACATGAGTGATAAGACCGGTCCGCTTGCCGGAGTTCCCTACGATGGCGCCGATCCTGCCTATGCCGACCTGTACCACGAACTGCCGAAGTACTATCCCTATAGTGAGCGGCTCCTCAACGACCGCCAGGCTCCGGCCGCCTGGAAATTGCACTACTTCAAACGCATCAAGGACCTGGTAGATAAATACCAGCCCGACCTGCTTTACACCGATGGCGACATTTTCTTCGAGCAATATGGCTTGGCCCTGGTGGCAAATCTCTACAACGTCGATGTCCAGCGGCACGGCAGCCGCTGCGAGGCCGTCTATACCAGCAAACTGGCGAGCGACTGCGAAACCGGAACATGTGTGCTCGACTGGGAGCGCGGCGTGGCGGGCGGCATTCCGGAGAATCCCTGGCAGACTGACACCTGTATCGGCGACTGGCATTACAACCGAGAGGCGAAATACAAGTCTCCTAAGCAGGTCATTGATCTGCTGGTGGATATCGTCAGCCACAACGGAAACCTGATGCTGAATTTCCCGCTTCCCAACAGCGGCGAACTCGACTACGAGGAGCTGGTCATTCTCGACGAGATCACAAAATGGATGTCCATCAACAGCGAAGGAATCTATGCAACCCGCCCCTGGAAGACCTTCGGCGACGGACCGGTAGCGACGGCGCCGCCGTCAAGCGGCACACGCTTCAATGAGACCGGACGCCACGACCTCACCGCAGAGGAAGTACGCTTCACTACGAAGGGCGACACCATCTATGCGTTCATCATGGGCTGGCCGGACAAGCTCGCCCTTGTCAAGCCCTTGGCGACGACCAGCAAGTTCTCACCGCCGAAAATCCAGAACGTGGAGCTGTTGGGGTACAAGGACAAAGTAAACTGGACCCAGGATGAACAGGGCCTCACCGTCGTGATGCCGCAACAACGCCCCTGCGATTACGCGATCACACTGAAGATTATGGCGTAGAGCAGCTCGCCAGATTTACCCAGCCGTCTTTCCTGGTACTTCCCTATTTGCCTGCCAAAAATCGCGACCTGCTGAAGCCCCGGACGAGAATCATTTCGCAAATTTCCCCGATCTAAATTCCCTATACCGCGATTTCACCAATGACCTAAATGAAAAACTGTATTGATCCTCTACAGACTTCACCTTAAAGTCCATATTCCCATCGCGAGTTTCCTTCCGATGGTAAGCAGTTCGGGCCCCCACAATTCAAGTCCGGAGAAAGCTTATGGCTCGCCGCGTTCTTGCCGTGTCAGTAATTTGTCTGGTTTTCCTTTTCATGGGAGTTGATCTCTCCTACAGCCAAGTCACCAACATCACCAATGACACGATCACGCCTATCGAAGGCTCTGGCCACGATTACATCAAAATGTTGTCCGAAACAGTGAATCCCGCCAACGGCGGCCTAAATGTGCGAATTGAGCTACCCGTGCCCAAAAGCCGGGGCTTAACTATCCCATTTTCGATTACCTACGACTCGAATAACGTCCATCATCTAGTGGGGGGTCATGATCCTGGAAGCTGGGGTAGCACAACTTGGCAATCCAATACTTCAATCTTGGGCCAGGGTGGATGGACCTTTGCAGTGCCACAATTGAGCCTAAGCGAATGGGAGGTGGATCACAATGACGAGACCGGGGGATTTGCTAGATGCAACTACGCGTCGAACTATGTTTTGCTAGATAAGGCGGGGATGTCACATGCATTGGGAGTTGGATCCTACACCGGGTCTGCGCTTGGCGTTCAATACGTCTGTAATGCTTACCTCGACCCCAGTGTTCCCCAAGGAAGCGATGGAAAAGTTCGAGCAAACTTAACCACTCAAGATCCCACCTATACCTACCAATGGGATCCCGCCGTTGTCGTTTCCGACGACATGGGAACCGTGTATTCCTTCGCAGTTAGTCCCGGAAACGATTTCGGTAATGGCACCTACGTTTTGCCAACATCCATCGAAGACCGCAACGGAAACATCGCTCGTTTTGCAATTACCCCCTCCAAAGTTCTCACGGTAACCGATAGCTCGGGCCGAACTTCTATTTCGACCAACGGGTTTGGACCAAGTGGAAGCACCAATACAATCGTGCTGTCAGGAGAGGCGTTTCAAGTTACCTGGCGAACCGTCTCAGCCAGCTACTCTACGCCATTTAATGACGTTTCGGGCAACCATCCGAATTATTCATGCGCGGGCATCCCCGCCGTCAGCGGGAGCCAAACCGTTATCTCACAGATCACGTTGCCAAACGGTCGTTCCTACCAGTTTTACTACGGAACAGACATCACCCCACACGGTGCCACCTCGAATCCTTACGGGCTACTCAGCGAAATTGACTATCCTTCGGGAGCGTGGGCGACATACTCTTGGAGGCTAAGCGACACTTACGATGAATTAGCCATATATCCCGGCGTTTGGTCTGCCCTTTGCCCGGACGGCTTTAATACATGCCCACAGCCTGCCCCAAATGGATGCTACGATCAGTACAAGAATCCGGTGGTAGCATCCAGGCGCGTCAGTTTCGGCGGGAGCTCACCAGCACTGACGCAAACGTTCGACCTTTATTCCACCACATGGGCATCGGGCGGGAAATCGTGGACGACAAAGGCAACAAACGTTACTACGACGGACAACGTAATTGCGAAGAGTTCACTGACCAAGTACTCTTATCAGTCAATCAACGTACCGGCGCCCCCATACAATGATGTTACAGTTCCACTGCAAGTGGCAGTTGAACAGATGATTCAGTATTACGACTGGAACAACACCACTAACCCAATCCGCACAGTGAACAAAACCTGGCAAGATCAATTCAACCCAATCCTTGAACAGACAGTTTACGAAACTGGGATCAGCGCCAAAACAACCATTTCATACACCAGCAGCACCGGATTCACTGAGCCACAGCAGGTGAATGAATTTGACTTTGGCGCAAATTCGCCATCGCGTATTACTGCCACAAATTACCAAAGCTTCTCCGGTGCTAACGGCTACATTGGCGGAGCTGCATGCCAGGTGCTCGTCTGCTCTGCCGGGACGAGTTGTACGGCAACCTCCTCCAATAAAGTAGCAGAAACAGATTACCTCTATGATGGCGGTACCGCAGTTTGCGGAGCATCTGGTTCAGCGGCAACTTCCCAGGTTAGTAATCTTGCATCGGGTACGCACGATGAGACGAAGTATCAATACACGTCTACCACTCCGCGGGCCAATCTCACGAGAACGATCCAGTGGCTTAGCGGAGGCTCATCACCTACCGTTAGTTACACTTATGATAAAACCGGTCAATTGTTAACCACCGTCGATCCCGCGCAGAACACTACAACGTATTCGTACACGGATACCTACAGCACTTGTAGCGGTGCCGCTCCACCCAGCGGCAACACCAATGCGTACTTAACACAAGTAACTCGCCCACCAACGAGCGGAGTAAGCCACATCAAGAGCTTTTGCTATGGCTACACTGATGGACAACTTCGCGGCTCCACAGACGAAAATGGACAAGTCACGACGTATCAATATAGTGACGTTTTCGCACGGCCAACCCAAATCAGCTACCCAGATACAGGTTTAACCACAATTTCTTACAACGATGCACCATTCAATCTGACAAATAACACTCCGAGCATTACCACGAGTAGATCCATCACTTCGACGGTCGTCAAAACAACAACTGCGGCGATAGATGGAGCCGGCCATATAGTTCGGACGCTATTGACAACAGACCGTGATGGTACGGACATCACCGATGCAACCTATGACGGCTTCGGCCGACCCAGGACCCAATCGAATCCCCATCGTTCCTCCGCGCTTTCGACCGATGGAATCACCACATACAACTATGATTCACTCGGGAGAGTTGTATCGGTGCAAAAACCCGACGGATCTGTAGTGAATACATCGTATTCAGGCAACACCACAACAGTTACAGATGAAACACTGAAAAAGCGCACAGCCCAGGCCGATGGGTTGGGCCGGCTGACAAGCGTGATCGAAGATCCCTCTCCAGGCAGTAATTATGTAACAAACTATTCTTACGATGTTCTAGACAATCTGTTGTGCGTCGAACAACATGGAAACGCCAGTGGCACGGGTTGCTCGGCTGATCCCGGCAATGATGCGACTAGTCCTTGGAGAATACGCCGTTTTACCTATGACTCTCTTTTTCGGTTGACTACCAGTAAGAACCCAGAATCGGGAGCGATCAACTATTTCTACACCAGAACGGACGGTACTCCATGTTCTGGAGATACCTCTGTCATGTGTCGCAAGAGGGCGCCCAAGCCAAATCAAACGGGGTCATCCACGGTCACTACCTTCTTCACCTATGACTCTCTTAATCGCGTAATCATGAAGAGTTATGATGACTCTACTCCCATTGCACGATACGGCTATGACGGCACTGCCCTCAGTGGTTGTACGACCACTCCTCCAACGCTAACCGATAGCAATCCTAAGGACACGCGTACTTCTATGTGCGACGGCTCTGGTGCGACTTCCTGGAAACACGATTCCAGGGGAAGGGTCTTGCAAGAAAAACGTACGATCCTCGGCACGAGTGCGATCACCAACACCATCAGCTATGCGTACAATCTTGACGGTTCTCTAGCAACAACCACCTATCCCAATACTGGGAAGGCAGTGAGCTATGTAATGGATGGCTCAGGACGTCCGATCGCCCTCAAGGACTACGGCAGCATCATAAATTATGTCCAGGGTAGTCACTATGCACCTTTTGGTGGGTTGACCAGCATGACCTACGGCGACACCCCCATCACTATTACCAACGCATACAACAATAGTCTGCAGCCGATAAGGATCTCTGCATCATCCCCATCGGCGACGATCATGGACCTTTGCTATGACTTCCACTCCGGAATTGCGGTCAGTTCTGGCACATGCTCATTTCCCGCCTATACAAGCGGCGACAACGGAAATGTCTTCCAGATAGTCAACAAGCGCGACAACAATCGCACACAGAACTTTACTTACGACTCAATGAACCGTATTACCCAGGGAAATTCAACAGGTTCGAGCTGGGGAGAGACCTTTACCATAGATGCCTGGGGAAACCTGACAAACCGCGGACCGGTGGCGGGCAAGACAAACTATGAACCACTAAGTGCCGCTCCCGCCAGTGTGCAAAACCGTTTACCTGGATTCAGCTATGATGCGGCTGGGAATATGACTGTCAATGGTTCCGCGACCTACACTTACGATGGTGACAATAGGTTAACCAACACCGCTGGTTATACCTATACCTATGATGGCGACGGCAAGCGAGTGAAAAAGTGCAATGCCTGTACCAGTGCATCGGGAGGGACACTCTACTGGAGAGGCATCGGCAGTGATCCGATCTCGGAGAGCGATCTCGCTGGAACGGTTCAGAAAGAATACATCTTTTTTGCTGGCCAGCGCGTAGCCCGTCGCGACGTTCCGGGCACTTTTAGCGTAAAGTATTACTTTTCTGACCACTTGGGATCGACAAGCTTGATCACCAACGCCACAGGTGCGATGCCTCCGCTCGAAGAGTCGGACTATTATCCGTACGGTGGAGAGATTGCTTTTACGAGCGGTGATCCAAATCAGTACAAGTTCACCGGACAAGAACGCGACATAGAATCCAATCTGGATTATTTCTTTGCGCGATCTTATGCTAGCAATACTGCAAGGTTCATGTCGGCGGATGTTATTGGTGGAAGGTTAGGCAATCCCCAGACTCTCAACCGGTATGCCTATGTGATTAACAACCCCCTAAGATTTCTAGATCCTTGGGGTTTACAAGATGTCCAAGCTGGAACAAATTGTGGTGTCAATGAGCCTGGCGGACCCGTAGTTTGCGACACTCCTCCGGCACCATCCGGGACTGGTGCCGAAGTGCAAACGGGAACGTTTGATATAGAAGGTACCAACAATCTTTCGGAGTTAGATCCCGCTCAAGGGGGTTCAGGTCAAAGCAGTCTAAGCGGGAACGGCACGGCTTTCTTAGGTGCAACGCAGTTTGGTCTTGACGCAGCAGGATTGATTCCAGGTCCTATAGGAATGGCAGCGAATGTTGCAAGCGCTGGTATTTCGATCTACCAGGGCCACTATGGACAGGCTGCCCTTTCGTTAGCGTTTGCCTTGCCAGTCGTTGGGCAAATAGGCAAAGAGGGCTATGAGACATTTCGTGCGTTTAAGCTCGCTGAGGGAGTTGCGCAAGAAGGGATGCAGTGGCATCACATTGTGGAACAAACAGCTAGTAATATAGAACGGTTTGGACCGAGGGCAATTCACAATGTCGAAAATTTGGTGCAAGTTCCTAGAGAATTGCATATTGGAGAGGGCAGCGTCAGTGCTTTTTATTCAAGCAAGCAAGCATTCTCCGAAGGAATGACGGTTCGACAGTGGCTTTCTCCACAGTGCTTTGAGGCGCAACGTGAGTTCGGCCTGCAGGTTCTTCGCGACTATGGGATTATTGTTAAATGAAACAACATGAAAATTGTTCGATAGAAGAATTAGTAACAAAATTTACTCAGGCCGCGCTTGCGAGAGGTTTTGCCATGAAAAACAATGACGCCAAGTCTGCGAATACGGCGTTTGAAGAAGAGGCCTCTCTATTGCGAGAATTGGAAACCCATGGTCCCTCTGGTGTTATGCGCCTCGTGTCGCTTTTGGACTCGCATGATCCATGGGTGCGTTGCGACTCAGCGATACCGTTATTGTTCTTCCTTCCTGAGCAAGGAAAGATCGCTCTTCAACAAATTGTGGGACAGGAACGAGGCGCTCTACGAACAATTGCAAGAACCACCCTTGATCAATGGCAACAAGGAAAGTTGAAGCGGTGGTGGGAAAAATGTTAAGTGGATAAAGCTGACAAATAGGGGACATCCATGATAAGTAAAAGTCAAGGAGAGACGGAGGTCTCCTTGCACTTGGAGGAGTAGAGTCTCGAAGCGAAGATGATGCGGTTAAGTTAGTGAACCGCCAGCGATCATTGTGGGGGTTGGCCCACCTTGTTCTTCGATCTTGAAGTTGGTTTTTGTTGAAATTGAAACAAAATGAGGCTGCCCCGCGCTCTGCGATTTTTCAGAGAGTGGGAGACCACAACGGTTGACTTCTAAGATTTTGACTCTTCTTGCTGGAAGTTAGTAGGCAGGCAGGCTCATCCGAAGATATCTTTCACTTTACCCAGCAGCGATCTTCTCTCCGGCTTGTTGTCCACACGGATACTGTCTTCAAGCTCGAGTAACAGCTCTCTCTGCCACTTAGTCAGTTTGGGCGGAGTCTGCACTCGCACTTCAACGTAGAGATCGCCTTTGCCTCGGCTATTCAATACCGGCACGCCCTTGCCGCGAATCCGCATGGTGGTTCCTGATTGCGTCGCCTCCGGCACCTTGAGAACATGGTCCCCTTCAAGAGTCGGGACGGTGATCTCCGCCCCCAACGCCGCCTGGGTAAAGGAAATGGGGACCACGCAATGCAAGTCATTGCCTTCACGCTCAAAGAAGGGATGCTCTTTGACATGAAGTACAAGATAGAGATCGCCCGGTGGGCCGCCGTGGACCCCGCCCTCACCTAATCCAGCGAAGCGAATGCGGGTGCCGTCTTCTACGCCGGCAGGAACTTTGGCATCAACCGATTTCTGCCGCAACACCCGGCCCTCGCCTTTGCACTTCGGGCAAGGATCGGTAATCACTTGCCCGGTTCCCTGACAGGTTGGGCAGGTGCGCGCAATGCTGAAAAACCCCTGCTGGTAGCGGACTTGCCCCTGGCCGTTGCAGGAGCGGCAGGTCACTGGCGCCTTTCCCGGCGCGGAGCCGGAGCCGTGGCAACCCTCACAGGCCTCATGACGTCGAACAGTGACTGTCTTCTCTGTCCCGAATACGGCTTCTTCAAAATCCAGCTCAATATCTTCGCGCAGGTCGGCTCCGCGTTGAGCACGGCTGCGGCGCTGGCCCCGGCCGCCACCGAAAAGATCGCTGAAGCCGAAGAAGTCTCCGAAGATATCAGTGAGATCCTGAAAGGATGACGGATCGAAGCCGCCACCGGTAGAGTTGCCCAGCCCGGCGTGGCCAAAGCGATCGTAGACGGAGCGTTTTTCTCCATCGGCGAGCACAGCATAGGCCTCGCTGCATTCCTTGAACTTTTCTTCGGCGTCGGGATTGTTGGGATTGCGGTCAGGATGGTACTGCATCGCCAGCTTGCGATAGGCGCTTTTAATTTCCTGATCCGAGGCGCCGCGCGCCACCCCCAGGACTTCGTAGTAATCGCGTTTTACGTTGCTGGCCAGAATAATCTCACTCTCAGTTTCACTTCGACGATAGCAAGAACACTTTCACCATAGAGGGAGCAGAGTTCCACGCAGGTCTCACTCTGTTACGTCTGTGCGACCCTGTGACTCTG
>Ga0137367_10003667_pt1 | contig 12416 bp, 8 predicted proteins | sample SagtaG_14_FD_104939 | JGI IMG/M metagenome (GOLD analysis project Ga0137367, IMG submission 104939) | Vadose zone soil microbial communities from Sagehorn Ranch, Mendocino, California, USA - Sage1_L_80_16 metaG | ecosystem: Environmental > Terrestrial > Soil > Vadose zone | place: USA... | reverse complement strand
CGCCGCGATCAGCAGCAGCCCGGCGCAAGCCCAGTAGTACCACGGGTGGCCGCGGATCAGAACGCGAATCCCCCGCGCACGTACGCAGTCGTGCGCTCGGTGCTTCGGGCGATGCTCACGCTGACGGTATTGCGGTTATTGAGAAACGCGCACCAGATCCCGCCCCCTGCCGCCGCATGCCAGCGGTCCGACGTCTCTCCGGCGACATACACGCGCCCCCCGTCCAGCAGGCCGAAGACGCCCCAGTCCGCCGGCAGGGCGACCGAGAACCGGGCGACTTTGAGGCGCAGCTCGACGTTTCCGTATACGGCGCCGCTCCCCGCGAACCGGTGCTCGCTGAACCCCCGCACCGTGCTGGCTCCACCGATGAACGCCGCTTCGTGGAACGGAAACCGGCCCCAGACTTTCTTGCCACCGGCTCGGAGCCCGAGCGTCGGCCGGAGCGGCAAAGACGCCGTCAGATAGGTCGTGGCTTCCGCGTGGCCCTCGCCGAAGGCGGCCGTGACGTCCCACAGCTTCGGGTATGCGCTCCCGCCCGCGGTCAGCAACACCCCGCGGGTAGCGGCGACGCGCTGGTCGCGCGTGTCAATACGCAGCCCCGCTTGGGCCCCGACTTGACCGAAGCTCTCGGTGCCGTAGGGGCGCGTGAGCTCGATGAAGGTCCCGGCGACGAGGTCCGTCAGCGCGTACTTGAGCTGCGGCCCGATGGAGACCTCGACAGCCGCGGACAAGGGAACGATCAGCGCCGGAGCCACGAGGTACTGTTGTTGCCGAACCCTGTAGAAGTCGCTCGGGCCGACGACTGGGGTCTCGTTACCGATTCCATAGAATCGGACCACCTCGAACCCTGACCACCGAACGCGCAGGGACGAGCGTCGGGCGCCGCGAAAGTCGCCTTTCAAGTCCACGCCGAACCGCTGCGCGCCGGTCGCATAGCCGAGCCGGACCGACAGGCGCGATCGGTAGGGATGGTGCCGAAACCCGTAGGACGTGAACGTGACGCCGCCGGCCGCGATCAGGCCGACGTCGGGCTGGAAGCTCGCCCAAGGGAACGGGGCCCAGTCGTGGCCCCAGTCCCGCGGTTGCTTGTGGAAGCGATCCGTGGGCGGCGGCTGGCGATAGGGCCGGCGGTCCACCAGGGTTCCCGGACCGGCGGTAACCTCATCCCCCGGGCGGAGGTCGTAGAACCTGGTCAACCTTCCGCCCTGCGCCACGCGGGAGGAGTCTATGAGCTCGTCCCTACCCCCGCCGCCGATCACGCGCACCAGCAGACTGCGCTCCGCGGCGCCGCGCACCATCACGCGATCGTCCCCGCCGTGCAGGAACAGTCGGATCTCCTGAGTCTCCGCGCGACGGAAGGTCCGCTCGAAATAGGGCGCGAGGCTCGCGCCCGCGTCGCGTAGGAGCAGCCGCACCTTCACCCGGCCGTCGGCCTCGCGTTCCACCTCGGCGACCTCCGACTCGTCGGTCGCGTGGATGTCCACGTCATGGGCCAGGAGGGCGTAGAAGCGGGCCGCGGCGGCGGGCAATTGGCCCCGTCGGCGCTCGAGATCGCGCGCCAGGGCGGCCCCATCGACACGGTAATACTCCGGTGGCAGGCGTCGAACCGCTGCGGCGATCGCGCTGTCCGTCAGTCGCGCCTGCAGCGCCAGGGCGGTCGAGTCCCACACCGGCTTCTCCAGGTCGGCAAGCAGCCGGCGGTCGAGGTCCTGAGCTCGCCAGGTCAACCCGTAGATGCTGCCGTAGTCCGGGCCGAAGCCTACGAGGTCCCGGTTGGAGACCCCGGCAAGTCGGGGAAACACTCCGTCGAACCGGGCGAACGCCTCGTCGCGATCGCGCGAGATCGGCCGCCACACTGCGTGGTCGCCTGCGGGAGACCGCGCCCACCGCCACTGGCCGGCGTGACGGTCCCCGTCGGCGAACAAGAGGTCCATCAGGCGGGCCGCCAGATAGGCACGCGAATCAGGCCGCGTGCGCGCGCTGTGCTCGAGACGCTCCAGCAGCTTGTCCGTCCCAACGATGTCGCGTGATCCGGCGAAGCCGGGCTCGCCGCCCGCGCCTTCGGTCGGGTACTCCTCCAGGATCCCGAGCATCCGCCCGAATTCCGCCCGATACTCCCCCAGACGCGGGTCATCCGGCATGACCATGAGACGCGGCTCCGCGTGGAGCACGCCCGCTGCCTCGAGCAAGGGCGCGGCGATGAGCGCGGCGCCTGGGTGCAGTACGCTGATCTGGTCTTGCAGGATCCGCTCTGCGATGGTCTCGCGCAGGTCCGGAGGCAGCCACGCCGGCGTCTTGTTCACCGAGCGAAACACGTACTCACGTCCGTCCTTCCCGGCGAAGTGCAGCGACGCGGTCTGACCACCGCCCCCGCGCCGGACGGGTACGAGGCCGCCGCCGACGTTCGAGAGATCGAGGAGTTCCACCCGTATGGGAGTCGTCCACAGGACGCGGTGGTGGCGGCCGAAGAAAACCTCGTGCAGCCAGCTCGCCCGATACCCGGGACCGGCAGTGACGACGACGCTGTCGGCGGAGGCAGCAGGCGTGCCTGCCGAGCCCTGCGCGGCAAGCGGCACCGCATCCGGGCTCACGCACACGATGGCCACCAGCTCGAGGCATCGGCGTGCCCAGCTCATCCGGTCACCATTGCTCACCGTTCTTTTCCCTGCTTCAGCCCCCGGAGCGTTCGGAACTCAGCGGCCACGATGTCCGGCGCGCCTCGGGCCTTGAGGGCGTCAGGCAGCGCCGCGGCGACCGCCTCGTCCTTGACACGGATCAGGTACTCGAGCGTCGAGGTCCCGCGAGCCGAGGGCACGATTTCGGCGAGCTTCCAGCGTTTGGCCCGCTCTTCCAGCAGCGCTTCGACCACCCGCTGCGCGGGCTCGAGGCGGGTCGCATGGATCAGCAGCGCGCCGTTGAAACGCTTCTTCTTGTCGTCCGCCGCGGCCTCGAGGTGGGGCTCGAGCCGCGCGGCGCGGTCCGCGCCGAGGCGGTCGGCGTAGATGTTTCCCACGTTGAAGCGCCAGAGGCCGAGCACGACCACGTTGAACACGACGGACATGACGGCCGCGACGGTCGGCGCGAACACGCCCGCCGCGACGCCGACGGCGAGCGCGAGGAAGATGTAGACGGCGTCTTTCGTGTCCTTGAGCGTGTTCCGGAAGCGCACGGCCGCGACGATCGCCGCGAGGGCGAAGGCCAACGCGAGGCTGTTCTGCACCAGGATGACGGTGCCGGCGACGGTCATCGGCAGGATGATCACCGTCTGCACGACGGACTGGTCGTAGCCCGAGCGCTGCTTGGTGATCATGTACACGCCGGCGACGGGGAGGACGAGCAGCAGGGCCGTGAGCATCGACAGGAGCGTGACGAGCGCCCACTGGCCCTGTGACAGGATCGGCGCGCCCGGCCCCACGACGGCATCCAGCCCGCGACCGCTGCGCGCGGCAGCCATGCCGAGCACCGACGTTTCGCGGAAGCGGTCGAGGAGCTGCGGGATCGCGGGGAAGAGGGTGATCAGCAGCCACACGGCCGCACCGAGCAGCACGTAGTACGCCGCGAGGCGCAGATAGGGAGAGGTCCGCACGGATCCGCTGCCGTCCACGTAGACATTCTAGCTGCCGGCGCCGAATCGGCCAGTAGGCGGCCCCGCCGCTCGCCCGGCCCGATACGGAACGCTAAGTTGCCCGAATGCCCCACGTGCTCGAGTCCCTCCGGGACCACCTCGCGCCGCAATACGATGTCGAGCGGGAGATCGGCGCCGGGGGCATGGCGCGCGTCTACCTCGCGGTGGAGCAACACCCGCATCGGCGAGTGGCGATCAAGGTGCTCGACCCGCAGGTGTCGACCCGGTTGCTGCGGGAGCGGTTCGTCCGCGAGGTGGATCTCTCCTCCAAGCTCAGCCACCCGCACATCGTGCCGATTTTCTCGGCCGGAGAAGCCGGGGGGCTCTTCTACTACGTCATGCCCTACGTCGAGGGAGAGTCCCTGCGGCATCGGCTGCTGCGGGAGCGCCGCCTCCCGCTCGACGACGCGCTCCACATCACACGCGACGTGGCGGACGCGCTGGCGTTCGCACATCGGCAGGGAATCATTCATCGCGACATCAAGCCCGAGAACATCTTGCTGTCGGGCGAGCACGCGATCGTCGCCGATTTCGGGATCGCCCGCGCGATCAGCGCCGCGGGCGCGTTGACGCTCACCCAGGCCGGCCAACCGATCGGCTCTCCCGGCTACATGAGCCCCGAGCAGGCGATGGGCAGCGGCGAGCTCGACGCGCGCACCGACGTGTACAGCCTCGGCTGCGTGCTGTTCGAGATGCTGGCGGGCGAGCCGCCGGTGGCGAGTATCACGGAGCGGCTCGTCCAGAACTGGAAGGCGCTCGACTCGACGCGCGCGCTGCGCCAGGCGGACCCCGGCGTGGCCCGGGCCGTGAAGCACGCGGTCTCCAAGGCCCTCGCCCCGCTGCCCGACGAGCGGTTCCCCACGGCGACCGAGTTCGCGGCGGCGCTGGGCGGGCCCGCCCACCGCGACAGCCTCCCCCGGCGCGGGATCTTCACGGGGCGGCGCGGGCGCCGCCTCGCGCTCGCGGGAGCGGGCGCGCTCGGCATCGCGCTCGGCGCCGCGGCCCTCGTCCTGCGCGGCCGGGCCCCCGGTTTGTCCGAGCGCCGCGTGGTCGTGGCCGTCATCGAGAACCACACCGTGGACCGCTCGCTCGACAACATCGGCTACATGGCGGCCGACTGGGTCACGCAGGGGCTGGCGCAGACGGGCCTGGTGGAAGTGGTGCCGTCCATGGCCGTGATGAGCTCCTCGGTCGCTGCCGCGGGGCACCAGCCCGGCCGTCTCGACGCCGCAACGATCCAAGCCCTCGGGCGCGAGACCGGCGCCGGTACCGTGGTGTGGGGCGCCTTCTACCGGCAGCAGGACAGTATCCGATTCCAGGTCCAGATCTCCGCCGCGAGCGACGGCAGGGTGCTGCGCGCCCTCGACCCGGTCGCCGGACCGCTCGCGGCGCCGCTCACCGCCGTCGAGGCGGTGCGCAAGCGGGTCATGGCCGCGCTCGCGACCCTGTTCGACTCGCGCCTGAGCCTCTGGGCAAAGGCCGCCGGCCAGCCGCCCACCTTCGAGGCGTACCAGGAGTTCATCCAGGGCCTCGACCGCATGGTGCAGTTCGACTCGCGCGGCGCCATCGGTCATTTCAGGCGCGCCGCGGTCGAGGACACGAGTTTCCGGCTGCCGCTGATCTTCGCGGCGCACGAGCACATGGACCTCGGTGAGTTCGCCGCGGCGGACTCGATCGCCCACTCCGTGGAGCGCTCTCCCGGCCGCCTCTCTCCGCTCGACTGGCTCTACTTGACTTGGCTGCTGGCCCAGACCCGCGGCGACCGGGAGCGAGCGCTCGAGACGGCGCGCGAGATAGCCACCATGGCGCCGAACTCCGAGACCCTGTGGCTGGTGGCACAGTGCGCGCTCGCGCTCAACCGCCCGCGCGAGATGGTGGCGGCCCTGTCCGCCCTCGGACCCGATCGCGGCCTGTTCCGCGGCTGGTCGGTCTACTGGTTCTATCTGGCCTTCGGCCACCACATGATGGGCGATTACCGCCGCGAGCTGAAGGAGGCGCTGGAAGGGCGGCGGCGCCACCCCGCCGACTTCGCCGTGCTCGCGGCCGAAGTACGAGCGCTCGCCGCGCTGGGGCGGGGCGCCGACATCCAGGAGCGGCTGGTCGAGGCGCCGAGCCTCCCGCCACAGCCGGGCTGGTCCCCCGCCGACATCGCCCTGCTCGCCGCGCTCGAGCTGGCGGCGCACGATCACCGGGCGGACGCGCCCGCCGCGGCTGCGTGGGCCGTGCGCTGGCTGGAAAACCGGCCGTCCGCGGAGGTGCGCTCAGTGGCCAACCGGTTTCGTCTCGCCGTCGCCTACTACGTAAGCGGACGGCTCGACGACACGCGGCGCCTGCTCGAGGGCCTCGCGTCGGAGACGACGCCGGGCACGCCCGACTACGCAACCATGCGGTGGATCGCCGCCATCACGGGCGACTCGCCCGATCGGGTGACCCTCCGGGGCTTTCTGTCAGTGCTTGCCGTGCGCCAGGGGCGGCGCGAGGCAGCGCTCCGCCTCGACCGGACGCTTCACGCCATGAGCTCTCGGTATCTGTACGGCAGGCACACGATGTGGCGGGCTCGGATCCACGCCGTACTCGGCGAGCGGGATACGGCCATCGCGCTGGTGCAGGAGGCGTTCGCTCAAGGGTATCCGCAAGGCGGGGTGATGCACCTGTACCCGTCGCTCTGGTCGCTGCGGGACTACCCGCCATTTCGGGACCTGCTCACGCCGAAGGAGTAAGCGTTCAGTACCTCGATGAATCGCGCCATTCGTTCTGTTCTCCTGTCCTTCTGGTTCGCTGTGACGAACGTTCAATTGCTACCGTGCCAAAATGCTTATGCCATGCCCATCCTGGCAGGAATAAGCAATCACGGGCAAAACAAGAGTCAGCCCTATGTCACCGCGGGCGACAGGACGTACTTGATTGGAACGCAGGATGGGAACTTCCCGGATATGGGCGAACACGTGCCGGGCGAAATGGGCGGGTTATGGCTGCACCCGATCAAACTGATAGATGGTTTTTGGGCAACCGTAACGGACATGGCGACCAATCAGGAAATCGCTCTCTCGGAGAGTACCGAATTCGTCAATTACCCCTATGGCAATCGGTTCAGATATGGTCCGGTGTTGGACGGCTTGGAGATCGAGCGCTTTCAGTTCAGTCCGGACGGCCAGGCGGGATTGATCGTCCAGTATGCTTTCAAGAACGCAAGCGCTCGCAAGAAGCAGCTGCGCTTTCACTTTTCAGTCAAAACGGATTTACGCCCCGTGTGGTTGTCAGATCGACTCGGGATAGCGGACGCTCAGGACGCTGTTACGTGGCAAACGACAAGCAGTCTCTTCATCGCCAAGGACAGCGCCAACCCCTGGTTCGCCGTCTGGGGAGCCACCCCTTCCGCCGGCGCACAACCAATCAAAAATCCACAGCCGCTACCCACGAGTGGCATGGGAGTCACAGCCGCATCCCGACACAGTCTATCGGTCGACCCAAACAGCACCTCTATCCTGACGTTCGTCATCGCGGGCTCGGCGACAGACAAGAAGGCAGCCGTGAACACCTACAAGTATCTCGCCAAGAATCATGCGGCCCTCTTGGCAAGGAAACAGGCACACTACGCTTCGATCATCGAAAGGGCGAGGGTACGAATTCCCGACCAACGCCTGCAAGAGGTCTACAACTGGGTGAAGGTCAACAGCGAGTGGCTTGTCCGGGACGTCCCCGGCATCGGCCGCGGTCTCGGTGGCGGACTCATGGAATACCCATGGTGGTTCGGGACCGAGACATACTCCCTGCAAGCGCTCGCGGCGACGGGCGATTTTGAGCTCGCTAACCAAACCCTCCGTCTATTGAAGGATCAGTCATTGAAAGCGAACGGAAACGGCCGGATCGTGCATGAGGTCACGACAAACGGCGTGGTTTCGAATCCCGGCAACACACAGGAAACGGCCCAGTTCATCCTAACGGTGGGCAAGCTATTCGACTGGACCGGAGATCTCGACTTCGCAAGAGAAATGTACCCGGCCATGAAGATGGGCATCGACTGGCTTCTGACCGACATGGACCAGAACAAGAATCTGTTCCCGGAAGGTTACGGGATCATGGAAGTGTATGGCCTAAACGCGGAATTGATCGATGTCGCGGTATACACGCAGCAGGCGTTAAGGGCTACAGCGCGGATTGCCCGTGTTCTGGACGAGCCAGACGCAGCAGAGCGATATCAGCACCTGGCGTCTCAACTGGAGATGAGAATCAATGAACGCTTCTGGGTCGAAGAGGACGGCTCGTACGCCGATTTCTACGGAACCAGAGCACAGGCTATCAGCGCCGCCGAGGGAGCGATCCGGCAAATAGGCCTGAGGGGGCCAAGCAAGCTGACCCAGGGAGACCGGGAACTGATGGGATACTACGAGCGACTCAAGGAGAAATTCGCCGCCATGCCAGATAGCAACAGAGGTTGGATCACGAACAAGAACTGGGTCATCACGACGCCAATGGAGAGCGGCATCGCCCCGCGGGCGAGGGCGATACGACTCCTGGATAGAATCCGAAACAACGGTGTCGGAGAGTACGGACCCTTCCTGTCCGCGGTCGAAAGACAGGCGATGATGACCATCTCAACGGGGGTGCAGGCCGTCTCCGAAGGCAACTACGGCCGCACCGACGAAGCGCTGTGGTATGTAGACAAGATCGTACAGACCTTCAATCGGCGATTACCAGGTTCGATTGCAGAGATGATGCCTGATTATGGCTGCTTCACGATCGCCTGGACCAGCTACGGCATCGTGCTTCCGCTGATCCAGCATGTCTTCGGCATTCAGCCGGATGCGGTGAACAAGACCGTTGCCTTTGATCCTCATGTGCCCACCGGTTGGGAGAATATGAGCATCGAAGACCTTCTGGTGGGAACCAACATCGTCTCTTTTTCGCGCGCGAAGACCGGCCGGGGAATTGAATATGGCTTCGCAGCAAAAGAGAACGGATGGCATTTCGTGTTACGGGGGGCCGCTTTGTCGGGTGCCGAGTACTACCTGAACGGCAGACCTGTCGCTCCGACCTCCTCCGGCATCCATATGAGCGGCAGAGACAATCACGTGTTGGTGGTTCAGCACTAGTTGCGGGCCGGCGCGAACAGACTATCGACCGCCGCCGCCACCCGCCGACGAACGCCATCGGCCGCGTCGGCGGGTGCCAGCAGCGGCGCGCCCACCGGCTCGAGCACGCGCCGCACCGTCTCCCGTTCCACGTCGATGATCTGCAGCTGGAACCTGACGGAGTCGCCGTGCGTGTAGTACGAGCCCGAGACGACCGTCCCGGCGCCAGTCTTGATCGCCAGCGCCTGGATCGCCGCCACGTCGGCTTGGCCGCCGGCGACCGCGGACACGACCTCCACCCGGCCGCTGCGGGCGAGCTCCTGGGTCACCCAGGCGGCGACGATGTGACTGAGCGACGCGAGCGTGGGATCGCCCGTGAGGTTCTCGAAGCCGCCGACCAACACCCGCCGGGGATCGAGTGCTCGCCCGCGGTTCGCGACCAACACCATCACGCCGCCGGCCAGGACCACGGCCGCGGCGCCCCCCAGCAGTGACGCCGTGACGCTGATCCGCGGAATCCAACCCGCCTTTCGCGGTTGCCGGACCACGGCGCCCCGCAGCGCGGCCGCAAACTGGTCCACGGCTGGGAAGCGGTCCGCAGGCTGCGCGGCAAGCGCCCGCGACATCGTCTCCCTGATGCGTCGGGCGGCGCGCGGATTGACTCCTTGGGCGCGCAGGCCAGTCTCGAGCGCGGCCCGTCCGGGCGCGGAGCCTTCGGCGACGTCGAGAAGCGGGGGCTGGCCGACGAGCAGTTCATACAGCACGCACGCCAGGCTGTAGACGTCCGTCCGGGCGTCGATCGTCCGACTGCCGGCGAGCTGCTCCGGGCTCATGTAGGCGGGCGAGCCGACCGGCTGCCCCACGTCGGTCAGGGTCCGGACCCCGGCCGCGCTGACCGCCCGCGCGATGCCGAAGTCCGCGATCAGGGCCGCGCTCCCGGACAGCAGGATGTTCTCCGGCTTGACGTCGCGGTGCACCACGCCGTGCGCGTGCGCGTAGCTCAGCCCGTCCGCCACCTGGAACGTGATGCGGAGCGCTTCGTGGAGCGGCAGCGTCCCCTCCCGCAGCAGCCGAACGCGCAACGATTCGCCGTCCACGTAGGGCATCACGTAGTAGCACAACCCGTCGGGCCCGTCGGGCACGAACAGGCATTCGTCGGCCGCGAGGATCGGCACGATGTTCGGGTGGCTGAGCTTGGAGGTGACTTCGATTTCGCGAATGAAGCGCTCGCGAAACATCGGGGTGGAGAGCTCCGGGTTCATCACCTTGACGGCCACCTGGCGCGGCGGATGCCGCTCTTGCGCCAGGTACACGCGGGCCATGCCGCCGGCGCCGATCTCGCGTTCCACTGTATAGTGGGGGGCCAGGCCCTCGCGCAGGGCTCCCAGGACGTCGATCACGGCGTCCAAAGTAACTGCGCCGGGGGGCGTCCGGCGACGGCGGCGCTCACGCTGGGTCGTTCCACTTCTCGAGCCCATAGCCCGCCTCGTGCCAGGCGCGGATGCCGCCCACCAGCACGGCCACCCGGTCGCTGTCGTAGCCGCCTGCGATCAACGCTCGCGCCGCCCGGGCGCTTGTGGCTTCATCCTTTCACGCACAGTACAGGATGAGCAGCCGATCCGGCGGCACCGAATCCGGCGTGACGGCACCGTTGGCCGCTTCGATTTCCGACAGCGGGAGAGAGATGGCGCCCGTGGCGTGAGCGTTGTCGTACAGGCGGCGGTCGCGCGCGTCCACGAGCACCCCGCGCCCGGCGTCGATCAACAGGCGCGCCTCGGCGACCGTGATTCGCTTGAGGGCCTCGTTGGTATCTTGGTTCATAGTACATGTGTAAACTGCCTGGCAGGCATAAAGGTTCGCCAGTGAGTTGAAAAAGCTCACCCGGCTGGCTAGGTTAGCCTCGAGGGGGCGACAGGCTTCGACGGGTTTGGTGAGGATGTCGCAGCGTGCCCAGGTCGTCAGTCACCTGGTAAAACCACTGGCAAACTTCATAACTGCCAATTCAAACCTGGCACTGGCTGCGTAAGCTTCGGCTTCACGCACCTGCGTGAGTGGCAGCCCGCCTGAGGCGGCGCTCACGTAACGTAAAATCGGGCTGGCGTGACCTGGGGCCCGAACGGGTCGCGTGAGAGTTGCCAAGGGCTTGTCGCTGCCGGGGCCGGCGAGGCGCCGCGGTGGCGAGACCCAAAAAGCCTTGCCTACGCACGTAGCGGCGGCATCGGAGTCATTCTCGGACCGGGGTTCGATTCCCCGCGCCTCCACTGGGGGTTCGGGACTCGGGGTTCGGGGCTGGGGAGTGCAGATCCCTAGCCCCGAGCCCCCAGTCCCGAGCCCTTTTTCATCCACATCCACTCCAGGCGTGGGAGACAACGCATGGACGCGCTGCTCGATCTCGTGAAGGTCGTGTATGAGCCGGCGGCGGTCTTCGAGCGGGTACGCGAGCGGCCCCGCTTTCTCGCGCCGGTCCTCGCCGTGATGCTCGTGTCGGTGGCGATCGGGTTCCTGGCACTGCCCTACGTCAAGGCCGCGCTCGCGCCCGTCCTCGCCCAGGCGGCCGCCGCGCGGGGTGGCACGCCGCCCGACGTCGGCAAGATCGCGATCGGGCAGATCCTGTTTTCCGCGGTCGTCGTCCCCGTCTTCGTCGCCCTGGTGGGCGGGTTGCTGTGGGTCGCCGTCTCGCTGTTCGGCGTGGACGGGCGGTACCGCCTCCTCACCTCCGTCGCGGCCTACGCCAGCATCACGTACATCGTGCAGCTCGTCGCGGGCCTGGTCGTGCTCTCGCTCCGCGGCGTGGAGAGCATCACGTCGCCGCTCGACCTCCAGCCCGCCTTCGGGCTCGACCTCCTCGCGCCCGACGCGACGGGATTTGTGGGAGGCGTGCTGCGGGGGATCAACGTGTTCTCGGTGTGGGGGTGCGGCCTGAACGGGATCGGCATCGCCACGACGCACCGCACCTCCAAGGGAACGGGCTACGGCGCGGCGGCCGTCGCGTTCGCCGTGACGGTGCTGCTGCTCGGCCTGCTCGGGCTCCTACAGCCGGCTAGGGGCTAGGGGCTAGGGGCTCGGGGTTCGGGGCTAGGGGGTCCACATCCCGAACCCCGAGTCCCGAGCCCCTAGTGCGCAGCACAATGATAGGTGTCGCAACGAAATGATGACGGCCTCCGAGGCCGGCACTGCAGACTTCCGAGCCACCACTCTGGAGCTCTTGATGCCCGAGCCTAACGCAGCGACTGCCCCAGTGCGTAGCTATCGCGACCTCCGGGTGTGGCAGCAAGCGGTTGATTTAGCTGAGGCGACGTATCGTGCTACCGAGCACTTTCCCGCCGACGAGCGTTACGGGCTCGTGACCCAGCTACGACGTGCGGCCGTCTCGGTTGCGTCGAACATCGCGGAGGGCCATGCGCGTTCCTTAGGCGATTATCTCCGTTATCTCGTCGTCTCAAGCGGGTCGCTCACCGAAATGGAGACCCAGTTCGTGCTTAGCGAGCGGTTGGGGTTTCTCCCGCCGGAGCAGGTGGAGTCTCTGTTGCAGGCATGCGACCAGATCGGGCGCATGCTGGGCGGCCTCCGGAAGAGTCTGCGAGCACGGCGCGTGCGAGGGGCTCGGGGTTAGGGGCTCGGGACTCGGGCTCGCGGTGCTCCAGCGCCGTGCCCGCACGCCAGCGTCCGCCCGGCACATCCCGAACCCCAAGCCCCGAGTCCCGAACCCCTAGACGGTT
>Ga0137367_10003666_pt1 | contig 12417 bp, 7 predicted proteins | sample SagtaG_14_FD_104939 | JGI IMG/M metagenome (GOLD analysis project Ga0137367, IMG submission 104939) | Vadose zone soil microbial communities from Sagehorn Ranch, Mendocino, California, USA - Sage1_L_80_16 metaG | ecosystem: Environmental > Terrestrial > Soil > Vadose zone | place: USA... | reverse complement strand
TTCATCAACGCCGCGCTGCTCAAGCCGATGCCGGTCAGGGAGCCGGAGCGACTCGTCGCCGTCTATCCGACGACGAAGGAAGGCGAGCTGCTCGCTTTTTCCTGGCTCGATTACGTTGATTACCGTGACCGCAACGAAGTCTTTTCCTCGCTGGTAGGCTTTGGCGGGTTGACGATAAGCGTCGGCGACAATGGCGGCAAGGCGCAGCCGCAACTCGTCTGGGGCGAAAGTGTGTCGGGGAATTATTTTTCCGGCCTTGGCGTTGAGATGTTCGCCGGGCGCGGTTTTTTACCCGAGGAAAATAAGACGCCTGGCGCTCATCCCGTCGCGGTCGTCAGCTACAATCTCTGGCAAAACCACTTCGCCGCAGACCGGGGACTCATCGGAAAGACGGTCAAACTCAATGACCTTGATTTCACCATCATCGGAATCGCGCCGCGAGGTTTTTCCGGCGCGCGCTTTGCCACTTACATGCCCGATGTATGGGTTCCGGCGATGATGAAGCAGCGACTCACCAGAGACAGTTTCGATCACCTGAACAATCGTGGATCGAATTTTCTGATGCTGCAGGGCCGGCTTAAACCAGGCGTTACGAAGGAGCAGGCGCAAGCTTCGATGAATGTCATCGCGCGACAGCTTGAGCAGGCTTACCCGGAAAGAGCCTGGGGCAATATCATCAAAGTCATTCCCGGCGGCGTAAAGACGCATCCGTACTTTGCCGAAATGGGAGCATTGCCGAAAGTTTCTGCGCTGACGCTGGGAGCGGCCGGACTGGTGTTACTGATCGCCTGCGCAAACATCGCCAACCTGCTGCTGGCGCGCGCGACTGCACGGCGTCGTGAGATCGCTGTGAGGCTGTCGCTCGGCGCTCCCGCGTGGCGTGTCGTGAAGCAGTTGCTGACTGAGAGCTTGATGCTGGCCCTGTTCGGCGGAGCTGTGGGGCTGCTGCTGGCGTTCTGGCTTGCTGATCTGATCGTGACCGCATTGCCGTCGTTCGATTTTCGCTTGATGGATTATGACTACGACCTCGGCGTTGATTGGCGAGTGCTCGGCTTCACACTGCTGATCACAATCTTGACCGGGATTCTATTCGGATTATTGCCTGCGTTGCAGGCGACCAGAACCGACCTTGTCCGTACCCTGAAGGGCGAGCAAACGCATTTTGGCGCGGGCGCGCTGCGATTCAGCTCACGCGATCTGCTGGTTGTTTCGCAGGTGGCGTTGTCACTAATGTTATTGGTCTGCGCCGGGCTGTGTTTGAAGAGCGCGGTGAACGCGTATCGAATCGATCCCGGCTTTGAAACTAAGAACATCTTGCTTGCGTCGTTCGATACCAGTCTGCAGGGCTATGATCGGGATCGGAGCATAAACTTTCAAGAACAGGTCGTTGAGCGCGCGCGGGCCTTGCCGGGAGTCGTCTCGGCCGCTCTTGCATCGGCGCTTCCGCTAGGCGACCACGGGGGAACCGCCGTACTGCCCGAAGGATATGAGCTGAAGCCGGGCGAAAATTGGCCCGGCGTCTCTTATAGCTTTGTGAGTCCGGGGTTCTTTAAAACTATGGGGACGCCAATCACGCTGGGACGCGAATTCGATGATCGTGATAAAGGTGATGGCCCGCCGGTCATGATCATCAACGAGACCATAGCTCGCCGTTATTTCCAGAATCAGAATCCGATTGGCAAACGCATCAACCTCTGGGGGCGCCAGGTGGAGGTGATTGGCGTGGCGAAAAACGGCAAATATGATTCGCTCGACGAAGAAGCCAACGTCAATTGGCTATTCCTGACGATGCGGCAATATCACTCAGACAACATGACTCTGGTCGTGCGCACGGCGAGCAATCCTGAAAATTTTGCCTCGAGTATTCTGAATGGGGCGCGGGCGATCGATCCACAGCTTCCGGTCATCGGAGTGAAGACGATCAGCCAATTTTTGTATGGCTTGCGTTCGTGGTCGCAGATTCTGGCAGGATTGACCGGCGCCTTTGCGCTGCTCGCCTTGCTGCTCTCGGCGATCGGGATATACGGGGCGCTCAATTTTTCCGTCGTCCAACGCACGCGCGAGATCGGCATTCGTATGGCGCTCGGCGCGAAGCCGTCCGACGCGCTCAAACTCGTCATCACCCAGGGAATCTCGCTCTCGCTGATCGGAATCGGAGTCGGACTGGCCGGCGCCTATTTTCTGACGCGCGTGATGCAAAGCCTGCTTTACAGGGTGAGCGCTACCGACCCAGTCATCTTTGCAGGACAGGCGATATTGCTGACGCTGGTGGCGCTCGTCGCCTGTTGGATTCCGGCGCGGCGGGCTACGAAGGTGGATCCGATGATCGCGCTCAAATACGAATAGACGCCAGACGCCAGATGTCAGTAGAGAGTAAAGTGAGAGATTTCATCGCTGACATCTGACATCTGGCGTCTGACCTCCCCTCTGGGAGGAAAAATGCAAATATTCTGGCAAGACCTGCGCTACGGCGCGCGAATGTTGCGGAGGAATCCCGGCTTCACGTTGGTTGCCGCGCTGACGCTCGGCCTGGGCATTGGGGCGAATACAGCCATTTTCAGTTTCGTCAATTCGCTCTTCCTGCGCCCGTTGGCGGTCGCGAATCCGGAACCGGTAATGCGCCTGTACGCCGAGGACTCGCAGGGGCGCAAGTTCGATACCTTTTCTTATCCGAACTACGCCGACCTGCGCGACCGCAGCCAGACTCTGCAGGCGTTGGCGGCGCACGGTTACACTGATGCGAGCGTGGGACTTGGCGCCGGGGCGGAGGACACTGCGGGCGAGGTGGTGACGGGGAACTACTTCAGCCTCCTCGGAGTCAACGCGGCGTTGGGGCGCACGCTCTTGCCCGAAGACGATCTGACGCCAGGCGCGAATCCGGTGGCGGTGATCAGCCACGCGTTTTGGCAGAGTCGATTGGGGGCGGACAAGAACGCGGTGGGCCGGAAGCTTTACATCAACGGCCATCCATTCACGGTCGTAGGCGTCATGCCGGAAGGCTTCAAGGGAACGTATCAAACCTTCAACGCCGATTTCTGGGCGCCGCTGATGATGCAAGATCAGGTTCGGCCCAGAGGGTTGTCGCTCGACGACCGTGGCTGGGGCTGGCTGGGCGGGACCGCGCGGCTCAAGCCGGGCGTCACGCTCGCGCAGGCGCAGGCTGAACTCGACCGCCTCGCCAATCAACTCCGCGAGGAGTATCCGAACGTGAATCGTAGCGTGACCGGCTTCCGGTTCTTTCCCGCCAGCGCCTTGCACGAAGAATTCCGGCAAGGCGCGTCCGGGATGCTCAAATTCTCCATGGCGGTCGTCGGACTCGCGTTGCTGGCCGCTTGCTCCAACATCGCGGGACTGCTGTTGGCGCGGATGACGGCGCGCCAACGCGAGGTGGCGTTGCGCCAATCGCTAGGCGCGACGCGAGGCAGGCTCATACGCCAGTTACTGACCGAGAGTCTCTTGCTCGTCTCTTCGGGCGCCGTCGCCGGACTGCTCTTCGCTGTGTGGCTTGTTGACGGCTTGATGACGCTCGCGCCGCCGGATTTCAGGAACTTCTCGCCCTCGCAGCGATTGGACGCGAGCGTGTTTGCCTTCACGCTGGCCGTGTCCATGGTTGCGGGCGTTTTGTGCGGTCTCTTTCCCGCGCTGCGCGCCAGCCGTTCGAATCTGGTCACTGCGCTGAAAGAGGGCGGATTGGCCACATCGGGCGGGCGGCATCGCTCGCGCTTGCAGCAAGCCTTTGTCGTGATGCAGGTTGCCGTCTCGTTGACGCTGCTCGTTGTAGCGGGGCTGTTGCTGCGCAGCTTGCAAAACTCCGCGGCCTTCGACCCCGGTTTCAAGACGGACAACTTGCTGCTCGCGCGATTTGACCTGCGCCGCCACGGTTACAGCCGGGAGCAGGGACAGGCCTTCTGCAGGCAATTGATCGAGCGGTTAAAGTCCTTGCCTGGCGCGCGCGCAGTGACTTCCGCCACCATTGTGCCGCTGGGAACAGGCCGGGAATCGAGTGGTTATCGCATCCCGGGGCACGTTCCGCCGAATGGAGGCTCGCACTTCTCTATGGGCAACAACAATGTCGGGCCGGATTACTTCGCGACCATGGGGATTCCGATACTGCGTGGCAGGGATTTCGACGCCCGTGACGCGCAACCCGGCGCGCGGCCCGTCGTCATCATCAACGAGACAATGGCGCGCCGGTTCTGGCCCAATGCGGATGCGGTCGGTCAGAGCATTCAGGCAGGCACGGATACCCCGCCGATGGAGATCATCGGAGTCGCCCGCGACATCAAGTACTACTCGCTGGCTGAAGAACCGCGGTCCTACGTCTACACCAGCGCCGCTCAGCTCTATACGCCCTACCTGACTTTGAGCGTTCGTACAGCGGGCGATCCAAGGACGCTGGCCGGCCCGCTGCGCAAAGAGGTCGAACGCCTCAACCCCAATGTCGCCATCACCAAACTCGCCACGTTCGCCGAATTGCGCCAGACTCCTCTCTTTCCGAGCCGGGCCATGGCGATCGTTTCCAGTCTCTTCGGCCTGCTGGCGCTGTTGTTGGCCGCCATGGGCATTTATGGGATCACTTCATATACGGTCGGGCAGCGGACGCGAGAGGTCGGCATTCGCATCGCGCTCGGCGCGCAGCGCGGCGACATCTGTCGACTGATCGTCGGGCAGGGCGTAGGGATAACGTTTGTCGGGGTCGGCGTCGGATTGGGCGCGGCGCTGGCGCTCACGCGGCTCCTGTCGAGCCAGTTGTTCGGCGTAAGCGCCCTTGACCCGCTGACGTTTGTCGCGGTCTCGCTACTGCTGGCGTTCGTAGCCCTAATTGCCTGTTACATCCCGGCGCGACGGGCAACGAAGGTTGATCCGATGGTGGCTCTCAGAACCGAATAGATGTCAGATGTCAGATGTCAGCTGTCAGTAGTCAGTAGTCAGTAGTGGGGCGACGCCAGAGCCACTTCACTGACATCTGACATCTGACATCTGACATCTACTCTGGAGGAATTATGCAAACACTGCTGCAAGACCTGCGCTACGGCGCGCGAATATTATTGAAGAACCCGGGCTTCACGTTGATCGCCGTCTTCACGCTGGCGCTCGGCATCGGGGCCAACACGGCCATCTTCGGGTTGATGGATAAATTGATGGTGAGGTCGTTGCCCGTGAAAGAGCCGTCGCGGCTGGTTCTATTGCAGTCGGAGTGTCTGAATCCGCGCCTGACCTTCTCGGATTTTTCGTGGGCGGACTATAACGATTATCGCGCGCAAAACCGGGTGTTCACCGAATTGACGGCCTTTGCGCAACAGCCGGTCAACCTGGGCAGTGGCGATCAGATGGAGCGGGTGCGGGCGGAAGCGGTTGCGGACAACTATTTCGGAATGCTTGGCGTTCAACTCCTGCTGGGGCGCGCGTTCCTGCCCGAGGAGAACAAGACGCCTGGCGCGAATCCGGTCGCAGTGCTCGGCTACAGTTTGTGGCGGAGCCGCTTCGGGGGGGAGCCAAAAGTGATCGGTCAAACGGCGCTGCTAAACGACACGAACTATACGATCATCGGAGTGGCGCCGGCGAATTTCAAGGGCATGACAATTGAGTCGCCGACCGACGTGTGGGTCCCGGCGATGATGATCGGGCAGCTCGCGCAGCGGCCGCAGGACGATAAATGGGTCAGCGATCGGGAAACCTCGTTATTCAAACTGGCGGGGCGGCTCAAACCCGAGGCGTCTCTAGTGTCGGCGCAGGCGTCGATGGATACGCTGGCGCTGCAGGTGCGGGATTCATGGATGCCGGAAAGCGATCGCAAGCTGCCGTTCAATGAACGGCGGATGGAACTTGTGGCGGCCGGCAAGGGACTGTCGAGTCTGCGCGGCAAGATGGGCCGGCTGCTCGAACTGATTTTCGCCGTCGTCGGGCTGATTTTACTGATCGCATGCGCCAACGTAGCGAACCTCTTGTTGGCGCGGGCGGCGTCGCGCCGCAAAGAGATTGCGGTCCGGCTGGCGTTGGGCGCGGGACGGGCGCGGTTGGCGCGGCAATTGTTGACGGAGAGCCTGTCGCTCGCGCTCCTGGGCGGTTGCGTGGGGACGTTGTTCGCGCCATGGCTGACCGACCTGTTGCTGGCTTATCAGAAAATTACGGAAACCGAAGTGGAAGTCCTCAGCCATTCGATGAATTGGCGAGTCATTGCGTTCACCTTTCTGGTGTCGTCGCTGACGGGCTTGCTCTTCGGCCTGGTCCCCGCGCTGCAGGCGTCCAAACCCGATCTGATTCCGTCGCTCAAAGACGAAGGCGCGTTGCGGCCTGACGGCGCGGGCTTCAAGGGATCGCGGCGAACGTTGATCGTCGCGCAGGTGGCCTTGTCGGTGGTCGTGCTCGCCGGCGCGGGCTTGCTCCTGCGAAGCCTGGGAAAACTGTTTGCGATCTCCCCTGGATACAATCCCGACAACGTATTGGTCGCTAAACTCGAACTGCCGATGAGTAAGTATGACGGGGCGCGAAGCGAGGCGTTTTACCGGCAATTGCTCGAACGGTTGAGAGCCTTGCCTGAAGTACAGAGAGTCGCCATGGCGACATCTACGCCGCTAGGTGGCTCGGTCGGCCTCAGCACATTCACAATCGAAGGGCAACCGGTGAAGCCGGAAGAAATGACGACAACCGATACCAACACGGTCAGCGCGGGCTATCACGAATTGATGGGAATCCAGTTATTGCAAGGGCGCGGTTTTACCGAACAGGATCGGAAAGGCTCGCCACACGTGGCGATAGTGAATGAAGCCTTCGCGCGGAGGTATTTCCCGGACGGGCAGGCGCTCGGCAAGCGCGTCAGCCTCGAAATGGACAAACCCCCGGTGGAGATTGTCGGCGTCACGCGCAATATTAAATCCTTTCACCTGCTAAGCGAGGACCGCCCCCAGATCGATTTACTGGCCGTGCAGCGTGGCCTCGGCAATCCGATGCGAGTACTGGCGCGCGCGCGGCGGGACGCGGCGTCGTTGGCGCCGGCGGTGCGCCGCGAAGTTCGTGAATTCGACGCCGGACTGGCGTTTTTCAAGACGACGACGTTGAAGGAGGATCTGCGCGCGTCGATTTCCACGCAACGAATGGCGGCGGCGTTGATCAGCCTTTTCGGCCTGCTTGCGCTGGCGTTGACGGCGGTCGGCTTGTACGGCGTCATCTCTTACTCGGTCGGGCGCCGCGTCCGCGAAATCGGCATCAGGATGGCTCTCGGCGCGCAATCGAACGACGTGCTGAAACTGGCGATGCGAGAAGGGGCGGCGCTGATCGCCGCCGGGTTGATGATTGGCCTGGTGGGCGCGTGGGCGGCCACCAGGCTGATCAAGGGACTTTTATATGGAGTGAGCCCGACCGATCCGCTGACTTTCATCGGGATCCCAATCCTGCTGACCTTTGTCGCCTCGATGGCCTGCTACATCCCGGCGCGACGGGCGACGAAGGTGGATCCAATGGTGGCGCTCAGCATCGAATAGATGTCAGATATCAGATGTCAGATGTCAGTGAAGAGGACTCTCGCATCACTCAACTTTCAACTTTCAACTGACATCTGACATCTGGCATCTTCCTCTTACTTTGCCCCGCCGCCGGCGCGGATGAAATTGAGCGGCAAACTGAGCCCTTGCTGGCGCCACTCGCCCGTGATCTCCGTGCCGGCGGCGTTCAGCTTGCCCTCGTAGGACGCGGCGGCCAAATTGATCTCGAAACGCAGCGTCTGCTCCTGACGGCTGATCGTGTCAATCGGTATCCCCATCACCTGTTGATCGGGACAGTCGAATTTGCCGGTCAGCTTGCCGTCCGCCGATTGCGTCAAACGCAGCGCCACACGAAGCTTCGCCGATCCGGTATCAAGCACGCCCTGCCAGACCTGCTCGTTCGCCGCCGCCTGTTCGTTTCTGTTCTGCGCGTTCATCTGCGCAGCGGCGAACGCCTTGAGCATCTCTTCAGTGACGAATGCCGGGCGTCGAATCTGCGCCAGGCAAGATGCGTCAAGCTCTTTCGCCGTTCCTTTCGCCACGAAAGCGGCGATCAGTTCATCTACGCAAGGGAAGGTGTAGAAGTGCCGGGGCTTTCTCCAGTAGTTTGCCCGCCGTCTCGAGATCGGCCATCGGCCTCGGAAAGGCCGCGCGGCATTTCTCATCCGCCGCGCAATCGGCGAACACATGTTCCAGGGCGTTCTGCACGCCTTTCCCGAAGGGCAAAGGCAGCTTCATATCGGGCGGCGCGACGCCCGCCACGGTGGCTGTTCGCACGCGCTGCGGCTTGATCTCACGCTCCACCACGGCCAGGCGGCGCCGTTCGCGGCTGCAATAGAACAGGTAGACCGCGATGGAGATCAGAACCATCGCCAACCCGGGCGGTTTCATTTGTTCGGCCCCCCACCATAACCTGAAGGATTTGAACGCCAGTATTGCCCAGAGATAGAACGCTAATAACAGCCGCATGGCGTCGAAGACCCGCAGGTGATAGCTCAACCATGCCTCCCGCCATCGCCGATAATCATCAACCCGTCGCAGCGGCAGCTTCATCCGCCAACGTACGAACACCTGTTTGAGCATCAACGTACCGGCCTGCATATAGAGGATAAAAACCACCGGCTTGAGCAATCCGGCGTTCGGTCCCACCGGGAGCCAGCCGAGCCACTGAGCCATCAGCCATAGCGGCGTGAGCAGCGTCAAGCCGATGATTACCGCTTCCACAGTCCTATTGCTGTGGTCGCGCAAGCGCCGTGTTTTTTTTGCGTGGTTAAAGCCGGCCGGTCAGGGTTCGATTTTGGGAACGCCGAATCCCAGAACCGGACATTGAGCCGAGGGAACGGCTTTGACATGACTTGGCAACTCTTTTGGCCGCCGCAGTTAATAGGTTCCCATGTGTGGCACATGATTTGGTTAGCCAGGAGGCGGGAAGTCCATTCCAACAGGAGGGGTGATTATGTTGATCAGATTCGCGCTGGTCCTGGTTTTTACTTGCGTTCTGTCGCAGACGACAGTTAGTCCGGCTGTAGCCCGGACCGGAAGTGTTATCCCACAACAGAGCCGCAACTCGATATCGCAGCGGGGCAGTGTATGGGTGTGGAACCGCGACGAGAATGGCGACTCGCTCGAAATGACGGTTCGCGGAGAGGTCGAATTCAACGATGACTATACGGAGGTCAAGCGCGTCGCCGATGGCGGTTCGCTCGAGGTCAGAGAGTCGCGCGGAGGCTCGCGCCGCCGGCTCGAGATCGAAGCGGGGCCGGGCGGAGGCTTGAGCTTCTCCTACTTCGTTAACGGTCAGAACCGGCCATACGACGCCGACGCCAAAGCGTGGGTTGCCAGGGTTCTTGACGAAGCGGTTACAGAAAGCGGTCTCAACGCCGGGCCGAGAGCTCAGAAGATTTTGAAGGGGCGCGGAGCCGACGGGCTGCTCGACGAAATCTCTCGCTTGAAGAGCGACCACGTCAAGAATCTTTATTTTCAAGAGCTGTTCAAGAGCGGAAGGCTCGATGCGCGCGCCGCGACTCGCGTGGCCGGGATAGCGTCGCGCCAGATGTCTTCAGATCATTACAAGGCGCAGGTCCTCGCCGGGTTGCAGGAACAGGCTGTGCGTGATGAAGCGACGCGCGCGGCCCTCCTCGAGGCGGCAGGGACGATTCGCTCGGATCACTACCGCGCGCAGACGCTCTTGGCCGGGTTGAAGTCTGACAAGCTTTCGAGAGAGGCTCTCCTTTTGGCGCTCAAAGGGGTCGGCGGGATCTCTTCGGATCATTACAAAACCCAGGTTCTTCTGAAGGTGGCTGAAAGCGATTTCGATGATAACGCCATCCGCTCCGCATACATCGAGGCCGCGGCGACCATCGGCTCCGATCATTACCGCGCGCAGTCGCTGTCGGCGCTCTTGAGCAAAGGCGACAATTCGAAGGAGGCGTTGCTAGTGGCGCTCAAGGCGACCGCCGCCATGTCGTCCGATCATTACAAGGCCCAGACGCTGCTGAAGTTGGCCGGGGAGCGCCCCAACGATGAGACCGTTCGCGCGGCGTTGATTGAGGCCGCCCGCTCGATCAAATCGGATTACGAGCGCGGGCGCGTGTTGAGCGCTATTATCAAGTAAGCTTTGGTACATTAGGTTCAACCACGGGGATCACGGGGATGACTATGGTTATTGCCTTTCCCCGTGATGCCCCGTGATCCCCGTGGTTCGATTTGTCCCAATGTCTGTAGTTCCGATTTAGCGCGACTCAAGAATCATCCGCATCCCGTGTTTGGGTCGAAGCGTGACCAGCGGTCGCATCTCGACCGGATGGCCCGGCGCGAGCCGCATTCTGAAGCGTCGCGCGATTGTCGCCAACACTAGCGCGCCTTCCATCCATGCGAAGCTCTCGCCGATGCACACTCGCGGGCCGCCGCCGAACGGGAAGTATGAAAACTTCGGGCGCGACTCTCTCGCCTCCGGCGTCCAGCGTTCGGGATCGAAGCGGAACGGGTCGGGAAAGAACCTCGCGTCGTGATGCGTCACGTACGGGCTGATCAGCAGGATCGAGCGTGCCGGGATCTTGTGGCCGTTGATTTGATAATCGCAGAGCGCGCGGCGGCCGATGACCCACGCGGGCGGATAAAGCCGCATCGTTTCGGCGAAGACCATCTCGGTGTAACGCAGTCGCGGGAAGTCTTCGGCGGTAGGCAAGGCGCCTTTCAACGCCCCATCAACTTCGGCGTGAAATCGGGCTTCGATTTCAGGATGTTGGGACAGCAAATACCACGTCCATGTCAACGCGTTGGCCGTGGTCTCGTGGCCCGCCAGGAAGATCGTCATCGCTTCGTCGCGCAATTGCTCGTCAGTCATTCCCGAGCCGTCGCCTTCTTCGTCGCGCGCGGCGATCAGCATCGAGAGCAGGTCGCCGCGATCTTCTCCGCTCGCGCGGCGCTCGTTGATGATTCGATAAATCGTCGCGTCGAGGCGTTCGCGCGCCTTCAGGAAGCGTTTGCTCGCGGGCAGCGGTAAGCGCTCGAGCAACTGTCTGAACGGTAACGTCAAAGTGTTGAACAACTCGAAGGTTGTAGTCAGCGCCTTGCCGATTTCGTCGGCCTCGCCTTCCACATTGGCGTCAAAGAGCGTTTTGCCCGCAATCGCCAGCGTCAATCGCATCATCTCGCGCGCGACGTCGCGCGTCTCGCCCGCCAGCCAGCGGTCGCAAGCGCGGTCGGCGTATTCGACCATCGTCGCGGCGTAACCGGCGATGCGCTGGCGATGGAACGCGGGCTGAGCCAACCGTCGCTGGCGCAAGTGAAACTCGCCCTCGCTGGTCAAAAGCCCTTCGCCCAGCAGACGCTTGGCGCGCTGCAAGCCTTCGCCCTTCATAAATTTTCTGTTGTGTGTGACAAACACGTCACGGATGTAATCGGGATTATTGACCAGGAACATCGGCTGCGGGCCGAACTCGAAATAGACCAGGTCGCCGTACCGCTCGGTCAAATGGGTCAGAAATTTTATCGGATCGCGGCGGAATGCGAGAACACTTATGCTGGGGAAAATAGCTTTAGGGCCCGGTGGAAGAACTGTTGTGGTTGGCGTAGCCATACTGATTTACTCTCTCCATCACTCTGCTGCGTGATTAGGATGTGGGAAGTGAAAAACGATCACATCCCAGAAGCCGGCTACAACATCGGGATAGCAATCTCGCCCGCCGGTTTGACGGTCACCGTGTATTTGCCGGAACTGAAACCGTTGAGCGCGCGGTTGTGATGCGCGATGATCTGTTCGGCTTTCAATAGCTCATTGTCAATCGTCGTGTGCGCGTCGCCGGCCAGAGTCACGTCGAAACCGAGCGTGGTCGCGTGGCGGCAGGCGGTGTCAATGCAATATTCGGTCATACACCCGGTCACGATCAGATGCGAAACGCCGGCCTCGTCCAATATCGCCCGCAAAGGCGTTTCGTAAAACGAGCTGCACGATCGCTTCTCGACAATCGGTTCGCCTTCGACCGGCGCGATGCGCTGATGGATCGGCCAGCCGGCGGTATGGGCCTCCAGCGGGTGTCCCTTCCCGCCGTCGTGCCGGAGGTAGATCACCGGGACCCGCGCGGCGCGGGCCTTTGTTAACAGGTCGTTGATGTTCTCCAGAACCTGGTCTTTGTTGTAAGACGGAAAGTGATCAATGATCCCGACCTGAACGTCGATCACCAACAACGCAGTCTTCATCGGATTCTCCTCGTTCAATGTTTTGAGTCCCGCCTTCAGGCAGAAGCGGCTCGTTGACAAATCCCTTTCCGAACCGCAATGACATTAAATGAAGCCTTCGGTCCCGGATTCCCCAGGATTTCATTGCCCATTGCACACTGCGCATTGCCAATTGTCTCGCAGGGAAATCCTTACCCCTGCGAGACAATTGGCAATGCGCAGTGTGCAATGGGCAATGCCTTGATCCTAGACTTAA
>Ga0137367_10003657_pt1 | contig 12429 bp, 10 predicted proteins | sample SagtaG_14_FD_104939 | JGI IMG/M metagenome (GOLD analysis project Ga0137367, IMG submission 104939) | Vadose zone soil microbial communities from Sagehorn Ranch, Mendocino, California, USA - Sage1_L_80_16 metaG | ecosystem: Environmental > Terrestrial > Soil > Vadose zone | place: USA... | reverse complement strand
TGTTCAAGGTCGGCACATTTGCTGCAGGGTCACCTGGCGCAACATTTCTTCCGCTCCGCCAATTTCGCAGCACCTCTCCAGCCTCTTTGACGGCTTCCAAGTGTTCCTGAATATCATCGGGGGGAAGCTCTGTCGCTGAGAAGGCGCCCTGAGCATTGCGCGCAAGAATCGCCATCCGGATCGGCCCTGCAACGCCTCCAGGGTTTGTGTCGATCACATGTTGAACAACCCAAGTCGCGAGAAATCGAGCATCCCCGACTGAAGGATTTCCGTGTGGGCAGAACGTGTCCACCACGAACCGTAGAAAGGGGTCGGCAAACTGTTTTCCGCTGCCGAGCGCGATGTAGTAATTGTTCGCATCGAAAAGCATAGGTTGAAAGCTGCCGCCCATACCAAAGACGCAGCATTGATGGGAATTGTCGAATTCGAAGGCAAGCAACGTGTTGAGGTTCGCCTGCATCACGTTGAACCCTGTTTGCGCAAGTAGATTTTGAGTCGCGGCGAAAATCGCTGTTGCGTACAGCAGAGGATGCGGTGTTGCTGCTAGGTTCGGCTGGTTTTGCTCGACAACATACAGGGCGCGCATGGCCAACCCTTGCTCGCCGGCGAAGGCAAATAGCTGATTGCCGTTTCGAGCAAATATCTTCTGGCCCTTGTGGTGACCAACGGCCAAGTTACCCATCGAAGGCGTGATCATACTATCGGCAGCGATTACGACTCCGTCGCTGCAGTAAAAACCAACTACGACCGTCATTCTCGAAAAATGCTCTTGGCCTTCATCTCCGGGTACTTTGCGTAAATGGCGGATACGAGAGCGCCAAAACCCAGAGAACGAATCCATTTTGCGGCTCTAACCAAGAACTGCCGCACATTTTCCCCAAGCAGGCCAACTAGGCGGCTGCCCCTCGCAAAGCCTTCGGGCGTGAGGCTGTAAATCTTCAGTGAACCGGTCTCCTTGATGTGAACCAAGCCGCGATGGCTGAGCGCTTCGAGCTCCCGGTATACTGCTCCGTCGAAAGGTCCGTAGTCGTATGGAACGAAAGCAAAATGAGGCCCATCAACGCGAGGCCCCAGCTCACGATCGATGACAAAAAACAGCTTCTGGACCTGAACCGGCGTAAAAGCAGCCTTATCCCCACCGGCGGCAAGTGCTGCCAAGACGATTTCGGATCGCTCCATAATCGGGAGCATAGCAGATTCTGTTGCAGGAAACTTAAGGCTTCCGCTCGCGCAGCACCTACCCTGCCGCACCTGATTTTTTGTGGTGGGCGGTGACGGGCTCGAACCGCCGACCCCGTGCGTGTAAGGCACGTGCTCTACCAGCTGAGCTAACCGCCCCTTTGAGTTGCTACCCTGGTTGCTACCCCCGTTGAGGTTTTAAATCTAAGCCACTGATATTACAGTCCAATCTTCGACATTGCTCTCGGTGTAAACGAGATGCTCTACCAGCTGAGCTAACCGCCCTACGCAAGCAATATCGCCGGTCGGCGGCCCAGCGCAAGGGCGGGCGACAGCGGCGCCTGGTGCCGATCCGGCATGCCCGATCACGCGCCGCGGATCAGCAACACCGGCTTGGTCGAGAAGCGGATGAGATTTTCCGCGACGCTTCCGAGCAGGAGACGGCGAAAGCCGCGCCGCCCATGGGTGCCGATCACGATGAGATCCGCATCCCAATGCTCGGCTTCCTGCTCGATCGCCTCCGAAATTCCCCGGCCGGGAGCATCGATCACGAGCAGCTTGGCATCTGCTTGGATGTTTTGGTTCCGTGCCGTTGCAACCGCTTCAGCGAGAATTCCCTCGCCCTCCTTGTGCAGCGCTTCCATCAGGTCTGCAGGCGGATAAGGCAGCGTGTCCATGGAAACGTAGAGCGGCGTTTCCTCGGCGACATGCACGACGTGCAGCGCCGCCGATTGCTCTGCGGCCAAGGCGACTGCCGTGCGCAGCGCCCGATTGGCGGTCTCGCTGCCGTCGACCGGCACCAAAATGCGTTTGTACATGGTAGCCCCGGCCGTGACTCAAATGCTCATCGCGATCCGCGCGTCAAGGCAAGGACGATCACAATGCCACCCGCGTCCGCCATACGTCCCCCACGCGTGAACACTACCCGCGCGCGGATACCCCAGGTGCCAGGGAACTCGTCGGGGAGACGCAACGCCAAGAATTTTAGCGGTTTACCGCGGCCTTGAGAGCCTTGCCGGCCGAGAATCGCGGACGCCGGGCCGCCTTGATCTTAACCGGCATGCCGGTGCGCGGGTTGCGGCCCTCGCGGGCGGCACGCTTGACCACGCGGAAATGACCGAAACCCATGATCTTCACTTCGCCGCCCTTCTTGAGCGCGGCCGTGATGGCATCGAAGGTTGCATCGACGGCGGAAGCCGCGGCTGTTTTGGTCATGCTGGCCTTGCCGGCCACCGCCGCGATCAGCTCGTTCTTGGTCATCGCGAAATCCTTTCCTCGCTTCTGCCCCGAATCAGCGGGGATTTGCGAGGCGAGCGTTTGCTGAAAAGTGGTTGATTGCAAGCCGAATCGGATGAGGGCGGACCGCTGACGGGCGCCGGATGAGGCCGGCACGGCAGCCGCACGAAGCGTCGTGCCGCCCCGTGGCCCGATCATGCGGCGGCGTTCAAACCGTTCATTCGCAGCCGATTGCCAATTGCTTCGACGAGGAGCCCGTACGCCCGATCGACTACTTCCTCGAGGGAAGGCGTCTTGGCGAACATGGCCGTCGCGCGAGCGAAAATTTCATCTCGGCTCGGCAAATGCGGCAGGCCCATGTCGGTAAGGACCTGGACGGCGGAGTGCCGCGCGTGAGCGAGCCGCTCCTGGAGCGCGGCCAGATCGGATTTCTCCACGGCGGACGCGATCGCCAGCGCGATCCGCTCGGAATTGAACGTTGCCGCAAGCTGCGCGGCCGCTCGCTCGACGACCCGCGATCCGAGCCTATGCTCGTTGCGCAGAACGGACGGCGGCGGCGTCTTCAGGTCCCAGACGACCCCGAGCCAGGACAGCGCCTTGAGAGCGTAAAACGTCGGGTCGATCTCCCACACCTTGAATCCCTGGCGCACGCTGCTCTGATAAGCGTGGTGATTGTTGTGCCAGCCCTCCCCCATCGTGAAGAGAGCGAGCAGCCAATTGTTCCGCGAATCGTCGGCCGTGAGATAGCGCTGGCTTCCCCGCACGTGGGCGAGCGAGTTGATGCAGAACGTTGCGTGATAGACCAGCACGGTGCTCCAGAAGAACCCGATCACCAGGCCGGGCCATCCGCCCACCAGGAAGCAGACGAACCCCAGCGCGATCGGGGGGACGAGCTCGTATCGGTGCAGCCACCGCAACTCGGGATAGCGGCTCAGGTCGCCGACCTTCACGAGATCGGCCTTGTCGTGCTTGCGATGGAAGATCCAGCCCAGGTGGCTGTACACGAAGCTCGTGTGACGCGGCGAGTGCACGTCACGCTCCGTATCGGAGTGCAGGTGATGATGACGGTGCTTCGATGCCCACCACAGCACGCTCTTCTGGGCCGTACTCTGCGACAGCACGGCCAGCAGGAATTGGAAAGCCCGGCTGGTGGAATAGGCCCGATGCGAAAAATAGCGATGATATCCGGCACCGATAGCGAAGATGCGCACCCAATAGAGCACGATGCACATGGCAAGCGATTCCCAGGTGATCCCGGTCCAGATGGCCGCGAAGCAGACCAAGTGCACCAGCACGAAAGGGACCGCCGACGGATAGAGGATATCGTCGCAGTCGATCTCGGTCTCGGCACCCGCCGCGCTATTCAGTTTGCTCATACCGTCCTCGCTGGGCGGCCGACCCCAATGGCCGCCTTCCCGTGTTTCGATCTCGGTTCCCTGCGAATCGTGCCGCGAAGGCGTGATATTCGCGAATTGCGCCGAAAGTATTAGCGGCACCGACTGAAAAAGTCATCAATTCCCTGCAAGTCGCCGTGGGATTTGGCCGCGGGCACAAAAGCGCGTCGGCTGATTGACTTTTGCCGCGTTTGGGCCCACATGTGCCGCGTCGGGCTCGAACGCAGTCGCCCGGCTTTCCCAAGGCGTTTCGCCCAAGCACTGCACTTTACCCGCTTCCCGGGTGGAGGGCTGTTGGCGAAATGTCGTTTCCCCTGCAGATCCGAACCCTGGCGGCGGCTTGGAGAAACCCATGCCGGTCACCGTCTTTGGCTTTCCACGCAGCACCTACGTCAAGGTCGTGCGCCTGATCCTCACCGAGAAGGGCGTCGACTACCATTTCCACGACACCGAGACCGAGATGTACCTCCCGGTGCACCTCGAGCGGCATCCGTTCGGCCGCGTCCCCGCGCTCCAGCACGACGACTTCGTGCTCTACGAGACGAGCGCGATCGCCGCCTATGTGGACGAGGTGTTCGACGGACCGAAGCTGACTCCGCAGGAGCCGCGCAAGCGGGCGCGGATGAACCAGTGGATCGGCAACCTCAACGCCTATTTCTATCCGGAAATGATCTACCACGTCGGTCACGAGCGGCTCGTTTACCCGGAGCTTGGAATTCCCGGAAACGATCGGATCGTGCAGCGGGCGATGCCGCACGTGATCAGGGCGCTCGAGGTGATGGAACAGGAGCTTGCCGACGGCCGGCCCTTCCTCGTCGGCGACAGCATCACCATGGCGGATTTCTTCCTGCTGCCGACGCTGTTCGCCTTCGGTCTCACGCCGGAAGGCAAGAAGCTGATCCCGCGGTTTCCCGCGATCGAGCGGTGGAATGCGCGGATGGCCGCCTGGCCGAGCGTAGCGCGGTTCAATGCGTCGCTTCCGCCGCGGGAACCGATCGAGCACGCCCGCGAATGGGTCAAATTCCATCGCCCGGCGGCATAACCGGGTGCTTGACAAGTGAAGTTGCCGGGGAATGCAGGCTCCCTACCCGAGCGCCCAATTGTTTTCCCGGTATCGTCGCGTATCTTGTCAGTTCCGGGCCAGCGACAACCGCCCGGTCAGCTGCCCAGCAGCCAAGCGTTGTTTCGCTCCGCCAAGGAGATGAGACATGTCTTGCGGCAGCGCTACTTGTTCCCGCTCAGCACCACTGAAGATCGGCGTCGTCCGGCCGCTGGCTGTACGCGTACCATCCCCCTTCGGGTGGGTGCGGGCCCTCGAGCGAATGCATGATCGCTGGCAGCAGCGACAGGCTTTACTGGACCTCCAGGATCGGCTGCTGGAGGACATCGGCATTACGCGCGAGGAAGCCGAGCGTGAAGCACGCAAGCCGTTCTGGAAATGACATCGCACCGAACGAGGCCGCCTCGGCCGGCGGCCTCTTCCAATCCGGCCCTGTTCCGATGGGCGGCAAAGAACGAGGAGGATTCCATGAAATGGATTACCCGCGAGCACGTGAAGGTCGACCGCGTCGCCTGCCCCTGGCTCATCCGGAAATTCGTCGACCGGGATGCGGAGTTCGTCTTCGCGCCTGCCGACAAGGTCATGGACGAGGCCGAACGCCTGAACGCCATTCCGTACGACGTGAAGAACGTCGAGCTCGGACATCACGGCAAGGAATGCTCGTTCGAGGCGATCCTGAAGAAATACAATCTCACCGGCGATCCCGCGCTGGTCCTGCTCGGAAAAATCGTCAACGGCGCCGATACCGACAACACGCTCTATCATCAGCCCGAGGGCCCCGGGCTCGACGCCATCGCCGAGGGCTTTCGCCATCTCGGCTTCAAGGACGATCACGCCGTCAACGCGGCCGAATGGATCGTCTACGACGCGCTCTATGCGTATTGCCAAAAAATGCTGCGCGAAGGCAAACCCGACGGGGACTTCGTGACCTGATTCGGCTGCTGCGGCAACGCGCCGCGGCCGCATACCCAATTTTGCTCTGATGGTGAACAGCCATTCAGAAAAGGACGTGATTCGTCCCAATTTTTTTTCGACATTCGCCCCGGTTGGTCTCCGGGGGCTGTTCGAGACTCATCTTGAAGGCATAAAATAACGGCGTTTCGCGGAGATCACTCCTGAGGGCTGGCCAATGGTCCCCCGAAGAATCCTTGCCGATATCCGCACATCGCCGAAGCGTCTGATCGAGCTTGCCGCTGTCGCCTTCGTCTATTTCGGGGCGGCCAAGCTCAGCCTGACCCTGGCCTCCATCCATCCCAGCGCCACTCCCATATGGCCCCCGACCGGCCTCGCTTTGGCGGCGGTCCTGCTATGGGGGTACCGAATTTGGCCGGCGATCTTTGCCGGGGCGCTCCTCGTCAACCTGATCACGGCCGGCTCGATCTATACATCCTGTGCGATCGGGTTCGGCAATACGATGGAGGCCGTGCTCGGCGGCTGGCTGATCAACCGATGGTCCGATGGGCGAAATACGTTCGATACCCCCATCGGCGTGACCAAGTTCACGTTGATCAGTCTGGGGCCGAGCACGATGACGAGCGCAACGATCGGCGTCGGAAGTCTGGGCCTCGCCGGCTACGCGGAACCGGCTAACTTCGCAGCCATATGGATGACGTGGTGGCTCGGCGATTTGACAGGCGCGCTCGTCGTCACGCCCGTTGTCCTATTGTGGACAGCCCCGCCATCGCTCGATCGCGGCCTGCTGCGCTCCGCGGCGATTATCGCCACGACTATCGCCGTGGGCATCGTCGCTTTCAGTCCGCTCCTCGAGCAGACGGCCTACCGATCGTCGCTGGCGTTCTTGGCCATTGTGCCGCTGATGTGGGCGGCTCTGCGATCGGGACCGCGCGATACGGCCACGGCCGCATTCATTCTCGCGGGCTTTGCGGTCTGGAGCACCGCCTTGGAAAGCGGACCATTTGCCCGCTCCAACATCAATGATTCCTTTCTCCTGGTTCTCGCGTTCGTGATCAGCATCACGGTTCCGAGCCTGGCCTTGAGTGCGGACGTCGCCGTGCGCAGGTCGGCAGACGATCGCGAGCGGTTCGTTCATGACGTGAGCGATCAGCTGCGCAAAATCGCCGATCCCGATAGCATCATGGCTCGTGTCGCTGGCGCTGTCGGGCCATATCTCGGCGCATCTCGCGCGGGATATTCGGAGATCGACGACGCTGCGTATATCGTGGCCAGAGCCCAGTGGCATGCAGGCCATCTGTCCGACGTCACCGGTCGGTTTCCGCTACAAACGTTTGGTTCGGCCGCTCTCGACCAGCTCATGCGCGGCGAGACCCGCGTGATCGACGACACCGAAGCCGATCCTCGCAACGAGGCGTTCTTCCCGCTGTATCGGTCAATCCAGGCCCGGGCCCATGTCACCGTGCCTCTCGTAAAAGAGGGACGGCTGCAAGCGGCTCTGCATATTTTTCAGGACCGGCCGCGGCACTGGACGGCGGCGGAAGTCGCGCTGTGCGAAGAGCTCGCGGAGCGCACCTGGGCCGCAGTGGAGAGAGCCCGCGCCCAAGCGGCGATGACCAAGGAGATTGCCGAGCGAAAGCGCCATGAAGAGCAGCTCCGAAAGATGGTGGAGGAGCTCGATAGAAGCAATCGGCAGCTCGTCGAACATGCACGCGTGCTCGATCACGCCAATGTTCTTGTCCGCAACGTTCACGACGAGATAACGCTTTGGAATCAGGGTGCGCGCCGGCTTTACGGCTGGACCAGAGAAGAAGCCGTCGGCAAAGTCGTCCATCAATTGCTGCGCACGGAGTTTCCTGTGCCGTTGGAGGAAATAAAGCAAACTCTGCTCAGGGACGGCGGCTGGGATGGAGAAGTCGTACAATATACGAAAAGCGGGGAGCAGGTGGTCTCACAGAGCCACTGGGACCTGCACAAGGGTGCGGACGGAGCGCCGGTCGCGATTCTCGAGACGAACACGGATATTACCGAACGCAAGCGTTACGAGGAGCATTTTCAATTCATCATGCGGGAGCTGTCCCATCGCTCCAAGAACTTGCTTGCGGTCATCCAGAGCATAGCCCGTCAAATCGCTCTCAGGACCGAGACGTTTGCGGAGTTCCAGTCGGCCTTTGCGGCACGCATCGATGCGTTGATCGAGATCCACAATTTGCTCGTCGCGGGAGCGTGGCGCGGCGTCGAAATTCACGAACTCATCCGCACGCAACTCTCACCCTTCACCGCCATGATGGAGGAAAATCGCCTGGAAACTGCCGGACCGCATGTCGTGCTGACCCCGGCAGCAGCGGAGCAAATCGGACTCGCGCTGCACGAGCTCGCCACCAATGCGGCAAAGCACGGGGCTTTCGCCGTCGAGACCGGCAGAGTGCAAGTTCGCTGGGAGTTCGAGAGCAATGGAGCCCAGCCGGGAACACTGCGGTTCTCTTGGCGGGAATCCGATGGTCGGCCCGTGACGACGCCTGAGCGCAAAGGCTTCGGACATTTGGTGATTACCAAGGCCGTCCCGGCTACGCTGCAGGGCGAGGCGCTGCTCGAATTTCGCGAAACGGGCGTCCACTGGACGCTCGTGGCGCCGGTTACCAATGTCGTTGCGCAGTCCGAAGCTGCGCCCTGGTCCGGTAGCAGAACTGCGATGTACTGAATACCGAGATCCCCTCCCGCGAAATCGCGCATTATCCTCGCGACCGTTCGCCGCTACTCGCGATTGTTGCGGCTATTCGCGCAAAGAACGGATCGTCGCAGTAGATGCGGTTCTCGCAAACGCGTCCATTGCGCGTCTGCACACGGTCCACGCCGGCGAACTCGAAACGCCCTTCCGGTGCCGTTCCGGTGGCAACCCAGCGGATGAACGTGAAATCGCCAGTCGCGGCGTGCTCGGCCACGGTGACCGTGAAATCGGGGCACACCTCGAGGATCGTCGCGATCACGTTCACGTACGCGGGAGCGCCGCGGACCACGCCGATCGGGCGGGGCCAATGACCGACCACGTCTTCGGTGAGAACACCCGACACGCGGGAGGCATCCGGCTTCTTCCAAAAGCCGGCGAAGGATTCGACCGTCCAGCGGCGGCCCTGCTCGGCAGGAATTGTGCTTGCGGAGCCCGGAAACGAATAGAGGACGGACTCGCGTCCGCCCTCTGATTGGCTCTCCCGGATTGCGCGTCCGCTCCGCGCGCGCTCCATCCGGGCTACGGCGCTACGGCGCCTCAATGCGCGGTCAGGCCCGGAGGCTCCTCCTCGACCGGTTGCGCCGGGGCCGCCTCCGCTTCGGGCGCGGGCTTGACCTGAGTCTCATCCCAGACGATCGGCTCGGGCTTGCGGGTGAGCGCGTGCACGAGCACCTCGTCCATGCGCGAGACCGGAATGATCTCGAGCCCGCTCTTCACGCTGTCGGAGATCTCGACCAGATCCTTGGCGTTCTCCTCGGGAATCAGCACGGTCTTGATGCCGCCGCGCAGTGCCGCCAGCAGCTTCTCCTTGAGCCCTCCGATCGGCAGCACGCGGCCGCGCAAGGTGATCTCCCCCGTCATCGCCACGTCGCGGCGCGCCGGAATGCCGGCCATGACCGAGACGATCGCAGTCACCATGGCGACGCCCGCCGAGGGCCCGTCCTTCGGGGTCGCGCCCTCCGGCACGTGCACGTGGATGTCGCGGCGATCGAACAGCGGGGGCTCGATGCCGAAATCGACCGCGCGCGAGCGCACGTAGGACGCCGCCGCCGAGATCGATTCCTTCATCACGTCGCGCAGATTGCCCGTCACGGTCATCTTGCCCTTGCCGGGCATCATCACGCTTTCGATGGTGAGCAGCTCGCCGCCGACGTCGGTCCAGGCGAGCCCGGTGACGACGCCGACCTGGTCGCTCAACTCGATCTCGCCGTAGCGGAACTTCGGTACGCCGAGGTAGTCGGCAAGGTTGGCGGCGCTCACCTTGATCGACTTCTTCTTGGAGATGATCAGCTCCTTGACCGCCTTGCGGATCAGGGTCGAGAGCTCGCGCTCGAGATTGCGCACGCCCGCTTCCCGCGTGTAGCGGCGGATCATGGTGAGCAGCGCTTCGTCGTCGAGTGCCCACTCCTTTGCACTCACCCCGTGTTTGGTGAGGGCTTTCGGGACCAGGTGCCGGCGCGCGATATGCACCTTCTCGTCCTCGGTATAGCCGGCGATACGGATGATCTCCATGCGGTCCATCAGCGGCGGCGGAATGTTGAGCGTGTTCGCCGTCGTGATGAACATCACGTGCGACAGGTCGTAATCGACCTCGAGGTAATGGTCGTTGAAGGTGTGGTTCTGCTCCGGATCCAGCACTTCGAGCAGGGCCGAGGACGGATCGCCGCGAAAATCGGCGCCCATCTTGTCGACTTCGTCGAGCAGGAACAGCGGATTGCTGGACTTGGCCTTGCGCATCGACTGGATGATCTTTCCGGGCATCGAGCCGATGTAGGTGCGGCGATGACCGCGGATCTCGGCCTCGTCGCGCACGCCGCCGAGCGACACGCGCACGAAGTCGCGCCCCGTGGCCCGCGCGATCGACCTGCCGAGCGAGGTCTTGCCGACGCCGGGCGGGCCGACCAGGCACAGGATCGGGCCGGTCAGCTTGTTGGCGCGCTGCTGGACCGCAAGATACTCGACGATGCGCTCCTTGACCTTCTCCAGACCGAAATGGTCGTTGTCGAGGATCTCCTGGGCGTGGATGAGATCCTTCTTGATCTTGGTCCTCTTGTTCCACGGGATCGACAGCAGCCAGTCGAGATAGTTGCGCACGACGGTGGCTTCCGCCGACATCGGCGACATCTGCCGCAGCTTCTTGAGCTCGTGCGTTGCCTTCTCGCGCGCCTCCTTGGAGAGCTTGATCTTCTTGATCTTGTCCTCGAGCTCGGCGAGCTCGTCGCGGCCTTCCTCGTCGCCGAGCTCCTTCTGGATCGCCTTCATCTGCTCGTTGAGGTAGTACTCGCGCTGGGTCTTCTCCATCTGGCGCTTGACGCGCGTGCGGATGCGCTTCTCGACCTGCAGCACCGAGATCTCGCTCTCCATCAGGCCGAGCACCTTCTCCAGCCGCTCGCTGATCGAGGCGGTCTCCAGGATGCCCTGCTTGTCGGCGATCTTCACCGCGAGATGCGAGGCGACCGTGTCGGCGATGCGGCCGTAGTCGTCGATCTGCTGCACGACGCCGACGACCTCGGGCGAGACCTTCTTGTTGAGCTTCACATAGCCTTCGAACTCGGTCACCACCGAGCGGGCGAGCGCCTCGGCCTCGACGCGTTCGCCGGTCGCATCCTGGAACGTGGTCGCGTCGGCCTCGTAATACTCGGCGCGGTCGGTGTATTTGAGGATCTTCGCGCGCTCGACGCCCTCGACCAGCACCTTCACGGTGCCGTCGGGCAATTTCAGCAGCTGCAGCACGCTCGCCAGCGTGCCGACCTCAAAGATGGAATCGGTGGACGGATCGTCGTCGGAAGCGTTCTTCTGCGTCGCCAGCAGGATGAAGGTATCGCTGCGCATCACCTCTTCGAGCGCGCGGATCGACTTCTCCCGGCCGACGAACAGCGGCACGATCATGTGCGGGAACACCACGATGTCGCGTAGCGGCAGCACCGGATAAGCCCGGATCTCGCCGGGGTTCAGGGGCGGGCGGGGTTTTGTCGTGGACATGGCCCGAATTTCCTTGTTTTTGCCCCTCCGCCGGGACCCGCGAGGCGCGATCGCAGCGGAGTGCGATGAAACGGCAGGGAGGACGGAAAGTCAGCTCAAAGCGCCGCTGGCGAGTACGATCCCCTGCTCGGAATCGGTCGTACGTTGTCCGTTCGTACGCTATACGTGGGCCTGCCCCCGGGGGGTGTCAAGTAAGGCGCCCGAAGGCGGCTGTCCCCCGGGAAAGCCGGATCTCGACCGGCATGTTCCGGCCGATCGGCCGATTTCGCTACGCTCGATCCGGGCTAGGGGATGCTCGCTACGACGCGCTTGCCCCCGCGTCGCCGACGCGGTCGGCATAGATGTACAGCGGCCGCGCGGTGCCCTCGACCACTTCCTTGGAGATCACCACCTCCTCGACCCCCTCGAGGCTCGGCAGATCGAACATCGTGTCGAGCAGGATGCCCTCCATGATCGAGCGCAGCCCCCGCGCGCCGGTCTTGCGGTCGATCGCCTTCCGCGAGATCGCGGCGAGCGCCTCGTCGGCGAGCGTGAGGTCGACGCTCTCCATCTCGAACAGCCGCTGGTATTGCTTGACGAGCGCGTTCTTCGGCTCGGTGAGGATGCGCACGATGTCCTGCTGGTCGAGGTGGTGCAGGGTCACGATGATTGGCAGGCGGCCGATGAACTCCGGGATGAACCCGTACTTCAAAAGGTCCTGCGGCTGCAGATGCTTGAGCGTCTCTGACACGGCCTTGCGCTCGGTCCGCATGTGCGGCGCGCCGAAACCGATCGCGCGCCGGCCGATGCGCTGCTCGACCACCTTCTCGAGGCCGTCGAACGCTCCACCGCAGATGAACAGGATGTTGGTCGTGTTGATCTGGATGAAGTCCTGGTGCGGGTGCTTGCGTCCACCCTGCGGCGGCACGTTGGCGACCGTGCCTTCGAGGATCTTCAGG
>Ga0137367_10003648_pt1 | contig 12442 bp, 10 predicted proteins | sample SagtaG_14_FD_104939 | JGI IMG/M metagenome (GOLD analysis project Ga0137367, IMG submission 104939) | Vadose zone soil microbial communities from Sagehorn Ranch, Mendocino, California, USA - Sage1_L_80_16 metaG | ecosystem: Environmental > Terrestrial > Soil > Vadose zone | place: USA... | reverse complement strand
GCCGCGCTGGTGACCGGCGTGATCGTGGTACAAGCCGCCCAAGCCGTCACCGCGCCCACCGGCTTCGTCAAGGTTTGCAAAGCCGCTTCCGGTACCGGCGTGACCGGCAGCTTCCAATTCAACATGCAGGGCGGCACCAACCCGGTCACGGTACCGGTGAATGGCTGTAGCGCATCGATCAAGGTATCCGCGGGCCAAATCACGGTCACCGAGATCGAGCAGGTCGACTTCTACACGGCGAGCCAGCTCGTCGGGATCCTGAGCGCGTACAACGCAGGGACCGCCTCGGGCGCTCCCGGCCCGTGCGCCTCGTGATCTGAACCGGCATGTTTGGGGGAGGACCTCGGTCCTCCCCCAAACATGTTGTTCCGGCTCGTTGCTCCGGCTCAGCGGGTGATCGGCGCGCAGTTGCCGGTCGTAAAGGTGCCGTTGCCCGTGTTGTCCGGTACGAGCTGGTGGCTGCCGTTGGCGATGCGAGCGCACACCTTCGGCTGGTTGCCGATCGCCTGCACGTAGTCGGAGTTGGAGGCCGAGCGTACCGACGGGTTCTTGTCCTCCACGTACCACCGTCCCGGGGTCTTGTCCTGCGTGCCCATGACGTGGTCCGGTGGCGTGGTGCCGGTGCCGCCGTAGATGTGGAGGTGGTACCCGCCGTTGACGTTGGGCGTGGCGCCGGCGAAGTTCGCCACGTACTCGATGGTCAGCTTCGTCCCGTCGAACGTCGCCTTGGTGAGGCAGACCCAGCGCGGGTTGGCCTTGATCTGGTCGGTGCATTGCTCGTCGGCGGGCAGCGGCGCCGCCCCGATCGACCCGGCGCCGCTCGGCGAGGCCGACACCGGCTGCGCCCCCGGCGACCGCGTGCCGTTGGTCGAGGTCGAGCTGCCCGTCCGCTCCTGCTTGCCGCTCCGGTTGGCCAGCGCGACGATGCCGGCCGCGAGCAACGCGACCAACGCGACGGCGGTACCGACGAGGACCCCGCGCCGCCGCCACGGAGCAGGCTTCGAGGTGACGCCGGGGGTGATCGGCGGCGCCGATGAGCCCGCCATCGAAACCGGCCCGGTGGCCGGCGGCGACGACGAGACCACAGCCGCCGGCGAGACCGGGAAGGCGGCCGGCGAGATGGGCGCCCCGGACACCGGAGTCGCCGGCGAGACGGCAGCCACGACCGGCGCCACCCCGCGGCTCGGCGGCGGCGCCAGCCCAGGGCCGGGCTGCGGCGCCAGCCTGCGGCCCGGCAACTGCGCCATCGCGCCGCTCGCGAGCCAGGCCGCTCCGAGGGCCACCGCGTGCTTTGGGTGGGCGTCAACCGCCACCGGGCGGCCGAGCTCGGCACCGACCAGCTGCGCCACGATCGGCATCCGCGATGAGCCGCCGACCAGCAACACCGAGTGCAGCTGCTCGGGCGTCACGCCGGCGGAACGGATGGCGCGCTTGAGCGCCTCGACCGTGGAGCGCAGCGCCGGGCGTACCATCGCTTCCAGCTCGGCACGGGTGAGCCGGACCTCGGTGGAGATGTTGGGCAGGAGCACGGCGATCGCCACGTCGGTATCTGACGAGAGCGCCTCTTTCGCTTGTACGCACTCCTCTTTCAGCCGGGCGACCGCCGCGATCGCCACCGGGTCATCCTCGTCGAGCTCGGCCAGCTTGCCCCCGAGCGCCCGGCTCACGTGGCCGAACACGGCCGCGTCGACGTCGATCCCGCCCAGGCGTTCGATGCCCTCCGGCTGGCCGAGGATCTCGAACCCGGTGGGGGTCTTGCGCAGTACGGCGGCGTCGAACGTGCCGCCTCCGAGGTCGTACACGGCGACCAGCGCCCCGGGGTCGATGCGCTGCTGCCGGGCGTAGAACGCCGCGGCGGCCTCCGGCTCGGTGGTATAGACCACCGGTTGCTCCAGGCCCGCCATGCGCACCGCCTGGCGCAGCAGGTCTATCTTGTACGGCCCCCAGTTCGCCGGGTGCGAAACGCACACGGCCGACGCCGGCCCGCCCTCGCGGCTGGCGACCGCGTCGACCACCGAGCGCAGCAGGCGCGCCATCAGCGCCTCGGCCGAGTACGGCGCGCCGCCGAGCAGGATCGGGGTCGTGTCACCGAGGCGGCGCTTGAACTCGCGCGCGACCCGATGCGGTTCGCTCAAGCCGCGCCGGCTCGCCGCCTCGCCGGTGAGCACGGTCTCGTCCTCACGAAGCAGTACGACCGACGGGACGACCGCCGCGCGGCTACCGAGTGATGCGATCTCGGCGTGACCGCCCCGCCATATGGCGGCCGCGGTGAACGTGGTACCGAGATCGACGCCGAGTGCGTACATCGATATCGCTCCGATGGTCGATGGTGGACGAGCGTCATCTGGCCCGCCGGAGCTCGGCGAGCATGCCTTCGCACGAGCGGACCGCGACCCGCGCCGCGACCGCGAGCTGGTGGCCGGTCAACGGGTTCTCCGCGCGGCGCTGCCATCGGGCGAGGGCCTCGGTCGCGGCGGAGGTGAGCTCGGCTCGACCCGCCTTCGGGTCGAGCCGCAAGCGTACGTGCATGGCGCCACCCGCACCGCCGATCAGGTGTTCCAGGTCGGCCATGACCTCCGCCTTGCCACTGACCCAGCCGGCCCGGATCGCGGAGAGCACCCGCAGCTCGTTGAACGGATGGGCGGAGGCGAGCACCCGCTCGGTCTCTGTCGCGAGGGTGTCGCTTCCCGGGCGTGGCGCGACGCGGGTGAGCGCGTCGATCGCCAGCAGCGCCGAGCGGCTCTTGAGGATGTCGCGCCGCTCGAAGAACAGCGAGCCGAGGACGTTCTTCAGATGTCGCAGTCCACTGTGGTCGGCCAGGTGCCGGGCTAGCTCGGTAGCGGTCAACGCGACGCCCTGGCGCAGCAGGGCCGCGGCCAAGCGGATCCCGAACAGCGAGAAGCGAGCCAGCAGGGCCTCCCGCTCCGAAAGCGTCAAGCCCAGCTCGGGCATCTTGTTCATGAACCGGTCGGCCGACAGGAGCAGATCGTCGGCTTGCTGCGCGGGAATGTCGGCGACCCGACGCAGATGCTTCACATCCGTCTCAGTCAGCGTCACCGCGGTCTCCGCGAGGAGCCCGGCCACCGGTACGACCGTCTGGACCACACGCCGGACGTTCGGGTCGGTCGCGAGCTGGCTCGCGATGCGTTCGGCGGAAGCCATCGCGTCGAGCCGGCCGACGGCGATCTCGTCCGCGCGGGACAGCACACCGATGGCGTTCACCGGGTTGGGTTGGGACACCTCGGTGTCGTGGAACGCGCGCAGGAACTCGACATCGCCCGCATGCGCGTGCCGCATCAGGTAGATGACGGCATCGGCGGGCGTCTCTTCCTCCTCGGGCACGAGCAGCTGCCAGGTGCGGCGGGAGACCTGTTCGGAGAGCGAGCCGATGCCTGGGGTGTCGATGAGCGTGGCGACCCGCAGGGCCTGCGACGGCCAGGTCACCATCATCTGCTCGACGTCGCCGGGACGCAGGTCGCCGAGGTCGACCTCCAGCGCCCGCTCCTCGCGCCGGAACCGCAAGGGCCGCGCCTCACCCTCCTTGGTGTGCGCGACGACGCGGTACGTATGCCCGTCCTGGTACCACGTCACGATCCGGGTGCACTCACGCGTGTCGGTCGGTGCGAGCCGCTCCCCGACAAGCGCATTGAGCAATGTGGACTTTCCCGCCTTGACCCGCCCGGCAACGGCTACCCGTAACGGCTCTTCGAGCCGGTCCCGTGCGGCGACCAACCGGCCGTGGTGCGGCGAACCCCAGTACACCTGGATGGCCCGCTGGAGCAGGGCGCGCGAGCGATCGACGAGGCTGGTCATCTCGCCACCACCGCTGCGCGCTCTCGCAGGCCGCGCAGCCAGGCGATCGCGGCGTCGAGCTCCTCCGGAGCGCCCGCGGGCGGCGCCGCGGGGCCGACGTGGAGCTGGTCGTGGATGCGGCGCAGCGCCTCGCGCGAGTCGTTGCCGACCACGGCGGCCACCTTGTCGCAGTACCGGCGAACGGCTTGCTTCGCCTGCGTCCGCCGCTGCGACTGCTGGCGCTCCTTCTGTGCCCGAAGGCTTTGGTGGCCGAGCACCAGACCGATACCCACGTCGATGTCATCCAACGCGACCCCCGCCAGGCCGCGGAACATCCCAATCCGGAAAGCCCCACCGTACGCACGTTTAAGCGCCACGGTTGCCGGTGTGCCGACCGTGGCGTCGTTGGCTCGCCGACACAGCATGATGAAGTTCTCGATCGCCTCGTGCGAGACCCGCGACTGTAGCCAGGCGGTCATCTGCGGCCAGGTATCGGCTGGATCGCCGCCGTCGATGGCCTGGTCGAGGTCGGCGATCACCCGGTCGATGCGAGTACGCAGGTCGTGGTCGAGCTCGCCGGTCAACTTCGCGACATCGAGAAGCTCTTCGATGGCGACCGGGTCGGTGAGGCTCGCGCGTCCGGCTTCGAACGCGCCGGCGATGAGGTCGCATGCCACCATCACGTCGGCCGCCGCCCGGGCCGCTGTCCTTGCGGCCGCGCCGCGCACCTGGGCGGCGAGGAAGTCGACGAGGTCGGCGAAGCCGGACTCGGCATCGAGGGCAGCGTCGCGGGTCTCGGTGGCGTGCAGGCGCAGCGGCGCCGACGCCGGGTACATCGACCCGCCGAGGTGGCGTTCGTCAACCGCTCGAACTGTGCGCCAGCCCGGGTAGAAGTCGGTCTTCGTCAGTACGCACGCGATCGTGTCGCATAGCTCGCGTGCCTGCCGCAGGACCTCCAGCTCGGTCGGGGCGAGCTCCTGTTCGGCGTCGGTCACGAACAGCGCCGCATCGGCCATCGACAGCGCCGCAAGGCTGGCCGCGGCTTGGGGCGAGCCCAGGCCGCCCACGCCGGGGGTGTCGACCAGAACCAGGCCGCCGGCGAGAAGGTCGCACGGTATCCGGATCTCCACACCGACAAGCTCGCTGTCGCCGCTTTCGGAGCTCACCCCGCCGCCTCCGGGCCTCGCCTCGCCGCCTCCGGGGCCTGCCTCGACGGCGAACTGGCCGACCTCCTCGATCGCGATCGGCTGCCGGCGGGGCGGGTCTCCCGCGAAGAGCAGGTCTGCCTCCGCCCGCCCGCCGTGCCGAACGTAGGTGGGCACAGCCGTGGCGGCGTTGTCGTCCACCGGACACACCGTGCTGCCGACCAATGCGTTGACCAGCGAACTCTTGCCCCGCTTGAAATCGCCGATGACGACGACATGGGTAGTGGTCTCGCCGAGCGCGCGGCCGGTCGCGGCGAGACGCGCGGCGAGGTCCGGTCGCCCGTACACCTCGCAGGCCCGGATACCGAGATCCACGAGCGTGCTCGCCTGCGCGAGAAGCGGGCGCTCGGCGGTCATCTGGTAGTTGTAGCATCCGATTTCGCACCAGATGATCGAACTTCCAGTCACGGTCGCGCATGCGCGCCGGCGGGACCGTCGGATAGCCGACACCCGAAACCCGTACCCGCCCCTACGGGCCGTACGTCCTTATGTAGCAGGAACAAAGTCAGGGTATTCGTTCCGGGGGAATCCGGATGCGTGCCGGTCGCGGAGCGAGGACCCTCAACTCGAACGTCCATTTGATAGGTCCGCCAAAGGGTCGTGATTTCCGTGACGCTCACCGTGAGGGCACAGGCTCTCTTCGCGAGTTGTCTGCAACCATCCGACCGTCCCACGCCGACCCAAGTCGCCGACGCGATCATCGACAGCCTGCGCGACAACGGCGGCGTCGCCGGGTGTGTGGCGACCATGGCGACCGAGTACGGCGACCATCCGGAGGCGGCCGCCGCGCGGATGCGCTGGGCGCTCGCCTTGGCGTCGGCAAGCGGCGTGTTCGCCGGCGCGGCGCTGGCCGCCTGACCGGCCCTGGTTGCCGTGCCGGCAGGTGCTTGCTGAAGGGCAGGCAGTTGCCAGGCTGGAGCAGAGACGCCCGCGGGGCTTACGGGCAACGCAGCCGATGCCAGCGCCAGGCGGCCGCGTCCTGGCGCGGATGACACAAACTTGTGTTATCTCTGGCATCGCTGCTACTATCGCCGCGTGCCCAGGGACGAGGAGCTGATCTTCGCCGACCACGTCGGGCGTTTCTACGCCCGTCAGCACGGGTTCCCGCCCATGGCGGGCAGGCTGCTCGGATACCTCATGATCTGCGACCCGCCACAGCAGACAATCGACGAGCTGGGCGAGGCGTTGATGGCCAGCCGTAGCGCGATCACCGGTGCGGTCAAACTGCTGGAGGGCTACGGGTTCGCGATGCGTACCCGTAGGGCGGGTGAGCGGGTCGATCGGGTGAGCCCGCGTCCGGACGCGCTGGAGCCGCGCAACTTTGATTCCAGCCTGTTCAAGGAGCAGGCGGCGCTCTTCCGCGAGGGGTTGGCGCTGCTGGCCGACGCGCCACCCGCTCGACGGGCCGCGCTGGAAGAGCTGGTCGCCTTGGCCGACTTCCTCGGCGAGCGGTTGCCGCAGGTCCTGGGCGAATGGCGGGAGCGCCGTGCCGCAATGCGCGCGTCGGGGAAGCTCGCCGACCCGGAAGAGGGGTAACCGTGCCCGATCCTTCGCTCCCGCCCGCAATCGCTGTCACCGGGCTGCGCAAATCGTTTGGTGAGCATACCGTGCTTGACGGTGTCGACCTGCAAGTGGCTCCGGGAACCGTCTTCTCGCTGCTGGGACCCAACGGCGCCGGCAAGACCACCGCCGTCAACATCCTGACCACACTCATCCGCGCCAACGCGGGAGATGTGTGGGTCGCCGGCCACAGTGTCGCCAAGGAACCGGACGCCGTACGCGCCGCGATCGGCGTCACCGGCCAGTTCTCCGCGGTGGACCCGCTGCTCACCGGCGAGGAGAACCTGGCTCTGATGGGCGACCTGCACCACCTGCCGCGCCGGGAAACCCACCGGCGGACAACCGAGCTGCTGGAGCGGTTCGACCTGGCCGATGCCGCCACGAGGCGGGCGGGCACGTACTCGGGTGGCATGACTCGTCGTCTCGACCTGGCAATGAGCCTCATCGGCGAGCCGCGCATCCTGTTCCTCGACGAACCCACCACCGGCCTGGACCCACGCAGCCGCCACACCATGTGGCAGGTCATCCACGACCTGGCCACCAGCGGCGTGACCATTTTCCTCACCACCCAGTACCTGGACGAAGCCGACGAGCTCGCCGACCGGATCGCCCTCCTCGACCACGGAACGCTGGTCGCCGAAGGCACCCCCGACGAGCTCAAACGCCTCGTTACCGGCGGACACATCAGCGTGCAGTTCACCGACGCTGCAAGCCTGGACGCCGCCGCCCGGGCACTCGGCGACATCCCCCGCGACCACGACACCCTCACCCTGCAGATCGCCTCCGACGGCAGCGTCGCCTCGTTGAAGGCGCTCCTCGACCGCTTCGACGACCGGTCGATCGCCGTGGAGAAGCTGTCGATTCACACCCCAGACCTCGACGACGTCTTCTTCGCCCTGACCGGACACACCGACACCGGCGCCAGTGCCGGTGACGAGAAAGCGACGACGCCGTGAGCACCCTTACCTACACGCTGACCGACTCGTCGACCATGCTCCGACGGGTCCTGCGGCACACCACCCGCAACCCTTCCACCCTGATCATGGCGATCGTCCTGCCCGGAGTGATCCTGCTGCTGCTCAACTACGGGTTCGGTGGCGCCATCCGCACCAGCGGTGGCAGATACATCGACTACCTGGTCCCCGGGATCATCCTGATGGGCGCCTGCTATTCGGCCAGTGCCACCGCCGTGGCCGTCGCCACCGACAGCAGCCAGGGCATCATCGACCGGTTCCGAACCATGGCCATCGCCCGCTCCGCGGTGCTGACCGGTCACGTCCTCGGGAGCGTCCTGCGTGCGATGTTGGGCACCGCCCTCGTCGTGCTCCTCGCCCTGGCCATCGGCTTCCGGCCCACCGCCAACCCTTTGCACTGGCTGGCGGTGACCGGGCTCGCGGCTCTGATGCTGTTCGCGATCGCCTGGATCGCCACGGCGATGGGCCTTGCCACCGGCAGCGCGTCCGGCGCGGCCAGCCTCGCCGCGATCCTCCAGATACTGCCGTTCCTGTCCGGCGCCTTCGTCCCCACCGACACCATGCCAGGGTGGCTGCAAGCATTCACCGCCAACCAACCCATGACCCACATCGTGTCGGCCCTGCGCGGCCTGCTCACCGACACCCCGGTAGGCGACCACGGCTGGATCGCCGTCACCTGGTGCGCCGGCGCCGCCATCGCCGGATACCTTTGGGCCCGAACCGCTTACCGCCGGCGACGCGACAGATGACCTGACCGGCAACATCCCATGGCAGGAGCGTGCACCCTGGCTGAGGGGGGATCACGATGGACAGGCATCAGGTGGCCGCCTGGGTGGCGGCGTACGAGAGGGCTTGGCGTCGGCCCGGCACCGAGGCCCTGGCGGAGATCTTCACGCCGGATGCGACCTACCTTCTGGGGCCGTACGAGGAACCGGTGGTCGGGCTCCCCGCGATCGAGCGGATGTGGGAGGACGGCCGGGACGGGCCGGACGAGGTGTTCGCGATGACCAGCGAGACCACCGCGGTCGACGGGAACACCGCGGTGGTACGGGTCGAGGTCCGGTACGGCGAGCCGGTCCAACAGGAGTACCGGGACCTGTGGGTCATGCGGTTCGCGGACGATGGACGCTGCGAATGGTTCGAGGAGTGGCCGTTCTGGCCCGGCAAGCCGTACACCGCTCGGACCCCGGCGACCGAGCGTGGTTACGTGGTTAGCGGTAGGCGGCGGCTTGGATCTGGTACAGCTCCGCGTAGGTACCGCCCGCGTTCATGAGCTCGTCGTGACTGCCGGTCTCAAGCACCCGAGCACCGTCGAGTACCACGATGTAGTCGGCCATCCGTACCGTGGAGAAGCGGTGGGACACCAGGATGCTGATGCGGCCGTTGTCTGTGCCGCTCCTGCCGCCGTTCGCTAGGCCGCGCGACGCGGCGGCGTACCGCTCGAACAGCGCGTGCTCGGTCTCCGCGTCAAGCGCTGCGGTCGGTTCGTCGAGCACCAGAAGCAGGGGCTCGTCGCGCATGAACCCGCGGGCGAGAGCGAGCTTCTGCCACTGGCCGAAGGAGACGTCGACGCCGCCGGGCCAGGTCGGCCCGAGCTGCGTGTCCAGACCGGCGGCGAGCCGTTCGACCACGTCGACGGCTCCCGCCCGGTCGACCGCAGTGCGCACCGCCGGATCGTTTTCGATCCGCGGCACGTCGCCGAGACCGACCGACTGGCGCGCCAGCAGCTCGAAGCGGAAGAAGTCCTGGAACGCGCCGGCCATGCGGCCACGCCACTCGTCGGCCGGTACGCGGGCCAGGTCGACGCTGTCGACCAGGATCCGCCCGGACGTGGGTTCGTAGAGCTTGGCGAGCAGCTTGACCAGCGTTGACTTGCCGGCGCCGTTCTCGCCGACGATGGCCACCACCGAACCGGCCGGCAGCTCGAGGGAGACGTCTCGCAGCACGAGCCGGTCGGTGCCCGGGTAGGCGAAGGAGACGTGTTCGAGCCGGATCCCCTTGCTGAGCCGGTCCGGCGCCGGCGTGTCGGCGGGAGCCACCATCGCCGCCGCGTAGTCCTCGAGCCAGGCCAGCCGGCGGGACCCGTCCATCCAGATGCCGCGCAGGAAGCCGATCTCGCCGACGGTCGCACCCACGTAGGAGGACAGGCGGGCGCCGGCGGCCAGGACGAGCAGCACGTCACCGGCTGGGGCGCGCACCACGGAGGCGACGAAGACGATCGCGCCGACGAAGCCCACGCCGAACACCGCCCAGGCGAGCGTGTGCCAGACCGCGCTGCCCCATCGCGCGGCGGAGACCAGTGCGTACCAGCGTTCCCACTCGGCGCGCCGCTGCCGGACCAGCCGGGGACCGATGCCGGTGAGCCGGACCTCCTTGCCCGGCGCCGGAGTGGTCGCCGTGACGAACAGGTGCCGCGCCAACCGGCTGGCCGGGGCGCCGCGCTCCTCCGCGCTGCGCTCCACGGCCGGCCGCCAGCCGGCGGTGAGCACGGTCGGCAGCGCGAACAGCGCGAGCAGCGCCAGCGCCGGGTGCACCGACACCAGCAGCCCGATGGTCACCACGAGCCGCAGGATCCAACCGGCGGTGGAGAAGACCGACAGGTACATGTGGTCGAGCACGAACACCTGGTCGCGCAGGACCGCGAGGCGGTCGAGCAGCTCCGGGCGCTCCTGGTGTGCGATGGTGGTTACCGAGGCCTGCAGCCGGGCGACGTGCCCTTCCAGGGCGATGGTGACCTTGTCGCGGAAGCGGCGCTGCACCCGGGTGCTCACGGTGCGCAGGAACCAGGTGGCGGCCGCGGACATCGCCAGCCCCAGTGCCGCGAGCATCAACAGGCTGCGGTCGGATCGGAGCACCCCCTCGCCCAGCAGCTTGAGCCAGACGGCGATGAGCGCGTCCGGCAGGGCCGCGAACAGCGACAGCAGGAAGGCGGCCAGGAGCAGGCCGGGCTCATGCCGGTAGCCCAGCCGGCACAGCCGCCACATGGAGGACAGCGCCGGCGGTAGGTCGGCTGGCACCGGGCGGGTCGCGCCGTCAGGTGAGGACATCGAACTCGGCCTCCTCCTCACCCTCGATGATGCTGAACGGTTGGGCCTGCAGGTCGAACATCGCCCGGTACCGGCCGCCGAGCGCAATCAGCTCGTCGTGCGAACCAAGCTCCACCACCTTGCCGTGCTCGACCACACAGATCCGGTCGGCGTGCCGGACGGTCGAGAAACGGTGCGAGATAAGGATTGTGGTGCAGTCGCGGGTGGCGTCGAGGATGCGGTCGAAGATCTCGGCTTCGCCGCGCACGTCGAGCTGGGCGGTCGGTTCGTCGAGCAGAACGAGGCCGGCACCCAGCCGGACCGCGCACAGCGCCCGGGCCAGCGCGACGCGCTGCCACTGCCCGCCGGAGAGGTCGGTGCCGCCCTCGTAGCCACGGGCCAGCACGGTGTCCAGGTCGGCGAGGTTCGCCGCACCGGCTGCAGTGAGCGCCTCGCTGACCTCGCTGTCGGGTGCGCCCGCCGGGGCGACGTTGTCCCGCAAGGACAGCTCGAAGCGCGTGAAGTCCTGGAACACGGCGGTCACCCGACCGCGCCAGCTCGCCAGATCAAGCTGGCGCAGGTCGACGCCGTCGACCTCGATAGCGCCCGCCTGCGGGTCGTACAACCGGCACAACAGCTTGGCTAACGTCGTCTTGCCCGATCCGTTGCGCCCGACGATGGCGAGTGACGACCCGGCGGGGATCGTCAGGTCGAAGTGCTCCAGGACCGGCTGGTCCCCCGACGGGTACGCGAATGTGACGTCCCGGAAGCGGATCTCCGCAGCCGGTAGCCCCTCGGCCGGCCGTGGGGCTACCGGCTGCGGCAGGGCACCGGCCGGAGCCATGGCCGAGTCGAGCCGCAGGACGGCGGCCACCGGTGCGGCGGCCCCGTCCAGCGCCCAGTTGAGCCCACCGAATGCGATCATGCTGGTGCCCACGGCGGCCTGAGCGAAGACCACGGCGCGGCCGATGCCCATGCCACCGGCGCCCGCCGAGGCCAGCGCCCAGAACACGACCGCGTTGGCCGCGACCACGATCAGCAGGCATCCCAACACCGGTCTCTCGCGCAGCTTGGTCGCCCGGTACTGCAGTTCGTGCAGGCGCACCCGGCGGGCGGTGAACCGCTCGATGGTCCAGCCCGCCAGGCCGAACAGGCGCAGCTCCTTCGCTGCCGGCGCGTCGACCGCCAACCGGTACGCATAGTCCGAGTCGCGCTGCGCCGCACGTACCTCCTCGGTGTTGCGGTCCTTCCAGACTCCGCTCTCGCGCAGCAGCCAATGCGTGGACAGCCAGGCACCGGCCAGCAGGATCGCGGCCCACCAGTGAAACGCCGCGAGCACCACCGCGGAGCTGATGCCGCCGAGAAGCTCGATGAGGCCGCCGGCGATGAAGTCCATCGAGATCGACAGGGGCGGACCCTGCATGCCCAGATCGAAGTCACGCGCGACGGTGAGGTCGTCGATGAGCTTGCGGTCCTCCAGGTGACCGATGCCCGGCGGCTCGACACACGCGGTGGCCAGCCGGTCGTTGAGCCACGCGGCGGTGCGGTCGCCGAGGTTGACGCTGACCGCGGTGTGGATCGGGCTGAGCACCTGCATCGCCACGAACACGACGCCGATCAGCGCCAAAGGTGCGGCCAGGCTCCGGCCGGACCGCACCGCTTCGATCAGGACGCCGGTGGCGATGGCGAACACCGGGGGCAGCAGCCCCCGGGCGATCAGGACCCCCCACCAGGCTGCGGCCAGCCGGCGGTCGGCCCTGGGCAGCACCGTGAAGAACTTCCACTCCGGACGCGCTCGCAACCTGCTCATACCTCACGCCCCGTCGGCTCCGACCGTCGTCATGGGACCATACTCGATGCCTCCGACAAAGGATCGCGCCAGCGG
>Ga0137367_10003643_pt1 | contig 12446 bp, 10 predicted proteins | sample SagtaG_14_FD_104939 | JGI IMG/M metagenome (GOLD analysis project Ga0137367, IMG submission 104939) | Vadose zone soil microbial communities from Sagehorn Ranch, Mendocino, California, USA - Sage1_L_80_16 metaG | ecosystem: Environmental > Terrestrial > Soil > Vadose zone | place: USA... | reverse complement strand
ACTTCCACCACGGGCCGTGAGGCCAGGGTTTTTCGAGCCGATTCGGTCAGCTCACGCCAGTTCGACTTCGATCTTCTTCCCTGCCCGGTCGAGTTTCGTGATGCGGAACCGGCGAATCTGCCCCGGCTGGATTGCCTGCGGCTTCGAGGTGTCCGCGACTGCGCCGCTTTTCCAGCGAGCCGAAAGCATCGAGCTCAAAGACGCCAGATCAGTCTTTGCATCAGGGGAAGACTTGGCCGCGTCCGGTTTCGGCGAATGCGCGGAAAGTTTGCACGAAGCCTGAATTCCCTCTCCGAGTTCCACTTGCGCCGAGCCGCCTGAAACTTCCACCACGCGGCCGCTGACGGAGTCGCCCTCGTTGTGCTCGGCCACATATTCATCGATGCTGGTGGGAACCAGTTGCTTCATTCCGAGCTTGAGCCTGCGCTTCTCGATGTCGCGTTCCAGCACCTGAGCTTTGACCACCTGCCCGACTTTGAGCACATCCTGGGGATGATTGATGCGCTTCTCGGCGCTGATGTCGCTCACGTGCACCATGCCTTCGATTCCTTCCGCCACCTGCACGAAGGCGCCGAACTTCATGATGTTCGTGACGGGTCCCTCGACCGCAGCGCCCACCGGCAACTTCTGCGCAATGTCGGCCCACGGATCGCCCAACGCTTGCTTCAATCCCAAGCTCATGCGGCGCTCGTCCGGATTGATGCCCAGGATCACGGCCTCCACCGTCTCACCCGGCTTCACCAGGTCACTCGGCTTGCGCACTTTCTTGACCCACGACATTTCCGAAACGTGAATCAATCCCTCGACTCCGGGCTCCAGCTCGATAAAAGCTCCGAAATCCATCACGCGCGTCACCGTGCCGCGCACTCGCTCTCCAACTTTATATTTGCCCGGAACTGAATCCCAGGGCTGTGGCAGCAACTGCTTCATTCCCACCGAGACGCGCCGCTTCTCCGCATCGATCTTCAGGATCTTGACCTCGACCTGCTGATCGATGGCGAGCACATCCGCGGACTTGTTGATGCGGGTCCAGGAAATATCGCCGACGTGCAGCAAGGCATCGACGCCGCCAATATCAATAAACGCGCCGTAATCAGTCAGGCTGCGAACCGTGCCGAAGACCGTATTGCCTTCTTTCACCTCGGAGTAGCGGCGATCCTTGGTGGCCTGCTCTTCCTCTTCAGTCACGATGCGGCGATCGACCACCACGTCTTCATCCGCGGCGTCGAGCTTGGTAATGCGGCAGCGAATCTCCTGCTCGACCAGCTTCTCCATCTCGGCGGCATCGCGCGCGCCGCTGCGGGACGCCGGCATGAACGCCCGCACTCCCACATCCACGCTCAGCCCACCCTTCACCACCGCTGTCACTGTGCCAACAATCGGCGTCTTCGCAGCGAACGCACGCTCCAGCGCCGCCCAGTCTGTGGGCCGGGCAGCTTTGCTGAGCGTCAACTCGTAATAGCCTTCGGGATCGCGGCCTTTGATCGTGACCTGCAGCTTGTCGCCGGGCTTCACCGACTCGCGATACTTCTGTAACTCGGCCAGCGGCAAAATGCCTTCCGTTTTGAAGCCAATATCGAGGATGACCGAGTCTGCTGACACGGAGACGACCGTGCCTTCGCGGCTGCCTTCCACGCGTTTGACGGTATGGCTGCGCTCGAACTCGGAAAGCACGCTGCCGAAGGACGGGGTGGAGTCGGGAGTGGCTGATTGCTCACGGCTCGCTAGCTCATTGCTCGGTTTTTCGCTAATCGAAACTGATTCTGAAGTATGAGAATTGGGCATATCTGGTTGAGACCTTATGAAAGACGTGATGGATCAAGGATAACATCGCCGGGGAGCGCATCAGATGCTGGGTGCTGAAGAATGCCGCAGTGGTGGTTGCGCTGATTACTCACTGCTAGACCCAGATGAACATGACAGGAGCTCGGCATTGGAAATGGATCGACCACCGTGACTCAGAATGAGCTATTCTAGGTGCCGTTCTGGAAAGCACATGAATCAAGGTGCCAATGGACGCGACGGAATTGAAAGCCAGGAAACTCAGCAGAGGTTGGTTTTCCCAAAAAGCAGGTGGCCTCGGCACGTGGGGATTGCGTTGCCGGTGTTCCTTGCGTCAGGCCCGTCAACCTTGCCTGACTTGATATCACCAGCAAGCCAACTTATTGCTCCAAATCGCTGCCTTCGGGGTATTTTGGAGTGCATTCCGTCCGCATTCCGGCATTGCCAAAGTGAAGCTGAAGCCAAAGTGCTATTGCCCTCAAAATCGCGGGCCAGTCGAACGCAGGCTTTCCTGAATGAGTGAACGAGAGACTCATGAACGTACTCACGGTTAATCTGGTATTCAGCACTCTGGTGTTTTGGATTGCCGCAAAGCTGTACGTGTTTCCGAGACTCCGCGAACTACCGCCTCGCACCGTACTCCTGCCGATTTTGTTACTGCATTCAGCAAGGCATCTGGGACTGATGTTTCTTGCGCCCGGGGCTACGTATCCAGGCCTTGCCAGCGAATTCGCTTACCCGGCTGCGTTCGGCGATCTGTTGGCAGCAGTCCTTGCCTTGGTCGCTCTATGGGCTCTGGTAAAAGATTGGCGGAGCGCACGTTTTCTGGTATGGGTTTTCGCATTGGAAGGAACTCTTGACCTCATTACCGCGATTACATTGGCTCAACTGCACGGAGCGGCTGCTTTTATGGGGGCTGCGTATTGGATACCGGCATTCTGGGTTCCCGCGTTGTTGGTGACCCACTATATAACCTTTGTGGTGCTGGTCAGGCACTAGAAAGACGCTGGAAGATAGACTCGACGCTCCAAATGGGGATGTCCGTCTTTCGAGTGGTTTGCGAAGGGCGCGAACCAGAAACGTTGCGACGGTCCGATCAGCACGGCAACTTATGAAATGAAGGTGATGAGCGCCGTAAGGGCGAGGCGGGCCGCTTGGCATGCAAACCAAATAGTACAGGCAGCGTCGTGTCCCGTCCTTGCAAACAACGCAAAGACGGGGCATCCGCGGATTTCTCGGTGTACTCCCGTGTGTCCCCGCATTTCCTCGTCGTCATATAGAAGTTCCGTTTATCCTCACATTTTTAGGCGCTCAAGGTCTTTGAGCGAGTGTTTTTTTGAGCGAGTGTTTTAGGGACATAATTAACGGAAAAAGCGCCACAAAAAGGCCTACGGCGATTTTAGTGATCGCAACGAAAAGAGGACTGGCCCCATACAAACTGTATAGCGAACTGATACCTGAGGTAACAGCAAGTATTCCGATAATGAGGCAGACCAATTCCAGCGTTAGTTTCGTTTTCATGAGACACACTCTTGTCCAAATTAGGTTTGAGTGGCGGCGGTAGAACTCTGCTACGGTTTGCATTGCGAAACGTAAGTCACAGTGAGGACCACCACCACCGCCCTACGAGTATCCAGCATTTTCAGCCAGATGTCGCAGTTGTTTTCGCGCGCTGAGTTTAAGCGGGCCGCTCTCGAGCACCGGGCAGAGTGAACCCACGGCGGGTGGCACGGCCTTTGATCTCGCTGGCATCACCAATAAAGCGGGGTGCCCTGTCCTTCGCCGCAGTTTGCGAAAGCGGGAACCAGAAACGTTTGTGCAAGTCCGATCACGCCGCAATAACTCGAAATATTGTCCAGACGTTGAAGTCCCATGCTTCCACTTTCCTCTCCGACCTCTGATACCATTTTGCGGGAAACTTTCGGAGGGACCATGCCTGAGAACGTGGATCGAGAGTCGGCCAATACCGCAAGTCTGGGTCGCCGGGTGTTGGGAATTGTGCTCGCCGGAGGCAAAGGGACGCGGCTCTATCCCCTTACGCGGGAGCGAGCCAAGCCAGCGGTTCCCTTCGGAGGCAAGTACCGGATCATTGATTTTGTTCTCAGCAACTTCGTGAATTCCGGAATTCATTCGATCTACGTGCTCACGCAGTTCCGTAGCCAGTCGCTGCTGCAACACCTCAGCGAGGGCTGGCAGTTCGGCGGATTGCTGAAAAGCCATTTCATCACGCATGTTCCTGCGCAGATGCGGTCGGAGAGTGAATCCTGGTACCAGGGGACGGCTGACGCCATTTTTCAGAACGTCAACCTCATCGAGCAGTCCGATCCGCACCTGGTGGCAATTTTCGGGGGCGACCATATATACCGAATGAACATTGCCAGCATGATCGACTTCCATTGCGCAAAGCAAGCGGAGGTCACGGTGGCGGCAATTCCGGCCCCCAGGGTGCATGCCAGTGAATTCGGCGTGATCGAGGTGGGCCAGGACGGACGCATCGTGGCGTTTCACGAAAAGAAGCCGGACGCGCCCACCATGCCGGGCGATCCCAAGCGGGTCTACGCTTCGATGGGAAATTACATTTTTTCGACGCGCACTCTTCTGGAGTTGCTGAAAACCGATGCTGAGAATCCGAACAGCCGTCACGATTTTGGTCTGGACATCCTGCCCAAGCTCGCGGGCAGCGCCCCTATGTTTGCCTACAATTTCGAGGTGAATCGGATTCCGGGCGATACCGACTCCGTTCCTTACTGGCGCGATGTGGGAACGATTGACGCTTACTACGAAGCCAGCATGGACCTGAACCACGTGAAGCCGGACCTCAATCTCTACAATCGTGAGTGGCCGGTGCGTAGCACGAGCTATCCCGATCCGCCGGCGAAGTTTGTCTTCGATGAAGCGAACCGCCGCGGCGAAGCGCTCGACACCATCGTTTCCGGCGGGTGCATCCTTGCCGGCGGGGTGGTGCGCAAGTCGGTGCTCGGACGCGGCGTGCGCGTGCATACCGGCGCACTGGTGGAGGGCTGCGTGATTATGGACAACTGCGACATCGGTCGCTACGCCAAGGTGCGACGCGCCATTCTCGATAAGAACGTCGTCATCCCGGAAGGCACGACCGTGGGCTACGACCTCGATGCGGACCGTGCGCGTGGATGGCACGTAACGGATTCCGGAATCGTGGTCATCGGGAGAGAACACAGCGCAGTGCCGATGGCTGCGATGTTCTCCTGACTTTTCTGGCGGAACATCCTTCTTCAGATCAGCGCTTGCAAACGGGTGGGAATATCTTCTCCCGGAAACCTCCGTGATGGATGAATCGCGGCTTGTGTTTGGGCCAGTTGCTCCACTTCTCCGAACGCCGGGAAAAGTGGGGACCGCTGGCTGGCGTAATCGTCGACCAGTATAAAATCCTACGAACACGCTTCCTCCAAGGAGACACAAATGGTTCGTGGTGTACGATTCCTGTTCGTAGCTTTCGCTCTTTTTGCAGGAGCATCTCTTCTGCAGGCGCAATTCGGTCCGCCGGAGCCTCAGGGGTCGGGTCCAAAGCTCAACCCGCCGACCGTATTTCCGGAGCCGGGCACTTATCCAACCACGGAATCGATCACGCTGCTCGACGATGATCCGCAAGCAACGATCCACTACACCTTCGACGGCAGCGCGCCCACATCGAAGAGTCCAGTCTATGATGCGCTGCAAGTCTTATTCATCGCCGGAATTTACGAAGGCAACCACGGCCTGAAGGCGGGATACACACTGCGTGCCATTGCCATGCGCGAGGGCCGCACCAACAGCGAGATCGCCACGTTCCAATTTGTCGTCGATCGCCGCGACCGCACAGTCTACGTGTCGGAGGAGATACTGCCCGGCGTCCGCATGGTGCGCGACTCGGACAACGACAAAATGTTTCTGGTGAAGGGCGCGAATAAGTATGCCCTGATCGATAGTGGCATGGGACGCGGACCGCTGAAGGAGTACATCTCGCAGTTCACTGGCGGTCTGCCGATTGAAGTCATTTTTACGCACAACCACAGCGACCACATCGGCCAGGCGGACCAGTTCATTCGAGACAGTGTGGAGCACATCGGCGAGGCGGACCGTCTTGGACTGGAACAGTTGCTGAAGAACCGCGGCGTGCCGGACGATGTGATCGCGAAGAATATTGCTACTTTCCACGAGGGAGATCGCGTTGACCTTGGCGATCGCTCCCTGGTGATCCACGCGACCCCCGGCCACACGCCGGGATCACTGGTAGTGTTCGACGAGAAAACCGGAAACCTCTTCACTGGCGATTCCTTTGGCAGCAATTCGCCTACGATTCCGGACGGGCTGTGGTTGCAGTGGGCGCGCACACCGCTGGATGGCTACCTGGCGGTGGTGAAGAGTTGCCACGCCAATTTCCGCGGCAAAGTTCGATACATGATGACAGGCCATAACGACCGGCCGCTGGCAGGCGAGCAGTATCTCGACAACCTCCAGAGTGCTCTAGAGTCGCTGATGGACAAAGGTGAGGCTGCGCTTGTGCCTTCCTATCGTCCTGCCGGTCTGCAGCAGGTCGTGGTCGGCGATAGGCTGCACGATCCCAATTGGGTGGCCATCAACGTCAACAAGGACACGTACCTGCCCGCGCCCGTAGAGAAAATTGCCGGCCTGACGCGCATTACAGTTGAAGGCGGAAGGCTTTCTCCAGTATTTACGCCGGAAGTTAAGGATTACACAGTGATCGTGCCGATTAAGCCTGCCAGCATTGAAATCTCAGCCGAGCCAACGTCGAGCCGATCGAGCGCGCTGACCGTAAACAGCGAAACCGTGCAGCCGGCCACGCCGCACCGTGTACAAGTGAGTCGAAAATCCTCGGTGGTGAAGATTCGCGTGACCTCACCCGACGGAACGCAAACGGCAGATTACAGCGTAACGGTAGTGAAGCGATAACTGCCTTATCGCTAGGGTTTCTCCAACTTCTGGTGCAGTTCGCGAGTTTTGGCAAACTCTTTCTCGGCCGCTGCGGCATTGCCCATGGCCTTATAAACCCGTCCCAGGCGATAATGGGCGTCGGTGTTATTGGAATCGAGTTCAATCGCGCGGCGCAATGACTTAACCGCAGCGGGATATTGGTTCTGCCGCATTCGCACGGTTCCCAGGTCCAGATAGGCAATGCGCAAGTCATCGGAGTGTTGCGTCGCCTTCTCCAGGAACGAGGCGGCCTGCTCCAGATTGTTCCGTTCCAGTTCGATGTCCCCGAGATACGCCAACGCCTGCGCGTTCGCGGGATCAATGCTCAGTTCAGTTTCAAACTCGCGCTTGGCATCATCGTAACGACGCGCCTCCCAGTAAACGTAACCGATGCCGAAATGCAGGTTTGGCTCCCGCGGCGAAATCCGTACCGCTTCCTGAAATTCGGTAAGGGCCTTGTCCCGTTCCTGAAGGCCGTCGAAGGCCTCTGCCATGAGAATGTGCGCGGCGGCCGAGTCCGGATTCTGTTCCAGAATCTTTCGAAACTCACTTTGCGCGCAAGGATAGTCTTTCGCCCGCAGGCAACTCTGCGCCAGCACCTGGCGAAGCTCCACGTTGGTAGGATCTGCGTCGCAGAGCGGTTTGAGGACCTTGATGGCTTCCGCGAAACGTTTCGCGCCGTAGTAACTCATGCCAAGCACGGTGCGAGCTTGCACGCTGCGCGGATCGGCAGCGGAGGCTGCGCGCAGCGGAGTAACGGCGGCATCGAAATGCCCTTGCTTGAATTCGGCGAGGCCGAGGTTCAGTTGCAGGCCGGGCAGCTTGGGGTTGAGGGCGGCAGCTTTCTTATAGGCGGAAACCGCGTCGGCGTATTTCTCCTGTCGTGCAAGATCAAGTCCCAGGCTCGCGAAGGCGGCGGCGTCACGAGGATTCGCTTTTGTCACAGCGCGCCAAGCTTCAGCAGCGTCCGGGAACCTTCCCTGCTGTTCGAGAGCAATTGCGGCCGCAGGGTCTTGAGCTTTTGCCTGGCCGATCAGAAGTGCGGCACATAGCAGGGGCGGGGCAACAGTGAGCATGGCTTTGCTGAACCGGAGCATTAGGGGAATGCGCATCGGAGTGCTATTTCGATGATACCGCTGAACTCGGCAACACCAGCCAAAAGCTAATAGCTATTGAGATTTGCAGAATATAGTGACTTCCTGTGCCCTTCTCTGCGATCTTTGCGAACCCTTCGCGTGCTTTGCGGTTCGAAGAAAAGCTTTTAACCGCCAAGATCGCAAAGAACAGCCGCAAAGGTCGCAAAGAAATCAGTTCTGCTTCGAATTGTCACTATATGTTCGGCGATGCTTAATAGAAGGTAGGAGCTGCTTGCAAAAACGAATGCCCCGCTCAACCAGTTTCGGCCGAGCGGGGCAAGCGTGCTAATCCCGAGCGATGCGGAGGGTCCCCAAGTGATTGGTGGGCAGTGCAGGACTCTCACCAGCTCTGATTTCAAAGCACTTGCGGTAGTAGCTAATTTGCTGCTACAGAAATTTACATCAAAAATGGGAAAATTGCTGGCTCGAAAATGTAGCTGTTTTTTCTCAGAACTGTTCACGGACGACCCATTGCGATACGGCAACCGCAGCATTGACTTGAAGGGGGCAAAACTTCAGAGCCCGTCCATTCGTACCCACCACACCCCACCGCAGCTTCAGAGGCTTCACGATCCCCGACTCCCTGATTCCCTGCTCGCACACACAGAACGTCGATCCACGCTCCGACCCATTCGCCTCATTTGCTTGCCCCCAATCGGCGCACAGCCCGACGCGGAGGCGGTCGCTCGCCGCGATCTCTTCAGCGTTCATGTTCAACCCAGCTCACCGCTTCGGTCTCTGCTTCCGCTTGTCCCAGTGCTTGAACCCCAGCACCCTCTTAATGTGAAGCTGGTATTCACCTGCGCGACGATCTTTCACGATCTTGTGGATTAGCACCGTGACCTCCGGAACAGGCGGGTTCATTCCATTCAGAAGACGCAGCTCAAACGGCAGTAAGACCTTCGTGAACCGTTTCGTCCAATAAGGCTTGATCTGCCGATACTCGATCTTCTTCGAACCAGCGATGATCTCCGCAAGCCATTCACGCTCAATTGTCGTTGTGATCCGGTCGTAGGGTCGCATAATCGTTGCGCCATTCTGCCATAATCCTTCAATGTGCGGGCGATGCGCACGCTCGGTGACCGTGCTGCTACACTGCTCTGCGAACGAGTGACGGACATGACCTCAGGAGGTCGAGCTGTGAGCCCGGTGAGGCAGTTTAGTGAACTATCAGAGCCAATCGGCACGTTTGAAAGATTATTCTGTGCCGCGCTGGCAGAGCTACTGCCCGATCTAACCGAGTCGCCTTGGTACGTTCGGGAGCGTGAAGTTGTGAATCGCTTCGTGTTCCGATGGCTAATTCCGAAGTTTCAATCCGAAAATCTGGACATCAGTCAAATCGGCATTGAAATACCTGTCCAAGTTTCCCCTCAGAGCAGAAAAGAAAAGCCCAGCGTATCCGGTGACATTGTGGTCTGGCTTCACAGTAAGGCAGGGGTTTGGCTAACCTGCAAACCGCTTGCCCGAATCGAATGGAAGAACATCAGTTGCCGAGAAAAGTCGGGAAGCAATCTGAATCGGCAGCATCGGCGTGACATCGAGCGTTTGATCCATAATTCCCGACTAGCTTATCTGAATTATGCAGTCCTAACATCACGGCAGGGTGGCAAGGTCGAGCTTCTGTGCACGCGAATTGTGGATGGTACACCCACCGAGTTGCTGGAACTCGGCCCCAGCAATGGAAGTGGGACTGAAGTCGAAAACATAATCTCAAAAATGGACTACAACGATGCCATGTCGAGACAGCACGAGTGTCCGCACTGCGAACTCGCACGATCAGGAGTCATGGTTCCAAGGCACTGATGCCCCGCAACTCCAAGCTCGACCTCGATAGAATTCGCGCCTCACTAACGACGACCTGCACGGGATGTGGACACGAAATTACTGCCGACAAACTCAGGCGCGTGGATTTCGAACGCGTCCAGTGTCCTCGTTGCGGGAAGGACTTTGTGCCCGCCCCGAAGAACCGCTGATCGAATCGCTTCGAGCGCGGCCCAGACCCTCTTTACCGAACTACTTTTCGATGTCGAAGTAAATCTTGGTTGTGGCGCGGTATTGGGCTATCTTCTTGCCGTCCAGTTCCATCTCGAATTCCGCCACTCGCGCCCACTTCAGGCCTCGAACTGTCTTTGCCGCTTCGGCGACCGCATTTTCTGCTGCCTTTGCAAAGCTCTCTTTGGAGACGCCGACAATCTCGATCACTTTCTGTGCCATTGAGTCCTCCTCGCAACCTCAACATTGTATGTCCGTGCCTGACGTTCGCGCTTAGCAGCCCAGAACAGTTTTCGGGCATCGTACCTGCGTCATGCCTAAGCGAAAAGAGTCAGAAGCCGAACCCGACCTGCTCAAGGGCTGGCAGCAGATCGCCTCGTTCCTCGGTCAGCCAGTCTCGGTGGCGCAACGCTGGGCGACTGATGGGATGCCAGTCAGGAAGCAAGGACGCTACGTTGAAACGTCTCGTGAGGAACTGAACCGCTGGTTAGGTCGAGAGTCTGCCGGAGAGCCAGTCCAGATTGCGACCGAAGAAACAGACCTCGGTTCGGAACTCAAGCGCGGACTTTCGTTTGTCCGGAAGCAAAGTCGAAGTCGTAGCACGACGAATAAGGCAGCGTAGTCGGACTGCCCTTAGACGCAGATGCATGGAAGAATGGCATGTCATACGGTGCCATGCTGATTGAGGAGTGGAGTCCTTCCGTCTAAGCTGCTGCTCAATCCAGATGACTGCATGGGCAAATAGACGCACCCTGCCCCGTCGCCGTGTTCGAAGACTCGATGTAAGCGACGGCGACTCACCACCTCCAAGTCTGATGCTTGACTCAGAACGTGCTGTATTCCAGCAATGGGAGAAAGTGTGGAAGTCCTATTTGCTGAAGAATGCACGAAGGATTGTACGGCGGCGAAGATCGCGATCCCCGAGTGAGCGGTACCCCCTGAGAAGCCTTTGGGGGCATTTCTCGTCCGAGTTGGCGTTCACACTCCCCTACTGGTTTGCCGCAACCAACGATATACCGAACAAATGGGGGTCGTCGAAGCTCAGCATGGCCTCTTTCAATTGCCAATCCGCTTTGTGCGGCCAGTACGCGACGAACGGGGGAGCTTTTCCCCTTTGACGCACTCGTACTCGCCCAGTTCCATAACGGCATCCGCTCTAGACAGGTATGCCGACGTGCGCTGGCACTGAACGCAGTACCACTTTCCCCTCTCTGCATCCCACTTGATGTCATGTACGCGAATCATGGTCGTGGCGCTTCGACCAACACGCAGCCACTTGGATGCAGATAAGCTTCCGGTCGAAGCCGAGATGCCTTAGCATGACCTGATGTCACGCTTTCGTATAGGCAAGCGGAAGAAGCATCGAACCAAGATGGTGGTGCCCGTTCGCGTAAGGCTCACCGGAGTCAACGACAGCCACGCACCGCAGATGGCCCATACGCTCGATGCAACCGAAAACGGCGTCAGACTCGCTGGCTTTCGGGGTGAGGTGAACGTTGGCGACTCGATAGAAATTCAACACCAACACAAGCGGGCGATGTTCCGAGTCGTTTGGATTAAGACGTTGGGGAAATCTTCCGAAAAGCAGGTCGGTGCTGAATGCTCAGAGCCGGACAAGGACATCTGGGCTGTAGAGTTCCCGCAGAAACCAGACGAGTACGAAGAAAGCGAATAGGTAACCCGAAGGGGCTGTGAGTCTTCTCCGCCCGTGGAATGCCCGTTCATTGCATCGTGAAATTCAACTTGTCGAGATACACGGCATACGGCGTTCCGGTGGTATTCCCATCGAGCTGATAGTTGATTGTCACTCCGTTCCAACTCGTGGTGGTCGGGGATTCAGAATGGTTCAATGTAACCGTGTTCCCGTTCAGCGTGATTGACTTGTAGAGAAGCTGGTTGCCGGAGGTTCGCTGGACGCTGATGACGAGGTGGTTCCACGCTCCACTCAGTGGGTTGCAGGGCACTCCGGTCGGCACCCACTTGTGATGAATATTGTCGTATACGTCCCATTCGTGACCACCAGCAATGCGGCATTCGTGACCCCAAATGAACGACTGCCCGCCCGTGAATTGGTTGATATCGAACTCCATTGCCTGCGAGACGCTCGCGTCCTTCACCCAGAAGTAAACGTCGTAGGTGAAATTGTGGAGAGTAGGAACCAGCGTGTGATTGTAGTCGGGCAAGCTCTGCGAGGAGAACGAGCCGACGATGTGGTTGTTCCAGAGCACGTCTCCCCACTTCACAGTCCCGCCCCCGTAAACGCTTCTCGTGGAAATGCCGTCCAAGGAAGGCGAACTGATGTTCGGTGTCCATGACCATATGAGCTGCGGGCCAGCGGATGTGCACGTTGCACAAATCCCCCAACTCGGTGGCAGTAGTGCGTAGCTCGCCCATCCTTTTTGGCTTTGCAGGTTAGAGAACGTCGTGCCTGATGACGTGCTGGTGTTTCCGGAGTTGGTATTGGAGCTCGCAACCGTCAGCGTGAGCAGCGCTTTCGACGACCACCCACAATTGTCCCATTCTTGAATCACGATATTGTAGGTGCCAACGCCCAAGCTCAAATTCGTGTCGAGGCTCGATCCCTTT
>Ga0137367_10003627_pt1 | contig 12478 bp, 9 predicted proteins | sample SagtaG_14_FD_104939 | JGI IMG/M metagenome (GOLD analysis project Ga0137367, IMG submission 104939) | Vadose zone soil microbial communities from Sagehorn Ranch, Mendocino, California, USA - Sage1_L_80_16 metaG | ecosystem: Environmental > Terrestrial > Soil > Vadose zone | place: USA... | reverse complement strand
GTGGGTTTGCCGGTCTTGTCCGTTCCGATCAGAACGGTGGAGACCTTCTGGTCTCCTTTGGAGTCGGCGATCACCGTGCGCTGATCCTTCTGAAACTGGATTGACGGTGCTTCAATCACATTGGCGTTCTGCCACAAGCGGGCGTTCGCGGTGTATGTGGCCGTACCCGGGTTGGTGTGCGCCGTCATCTTTTGCGCGGTGACGTGCACCGGGTCGGAGGCGGCCAGCAGGGCGCCCCCGGGCTGCGGCTTCAGGTCGCTGTAGCTGGTCTTCACGTCGCCCTCGGCAAAACCGTCGTCGGTGGCGCGATTCAGGCGAACACTTCGAGCTGTAGTCTCCATGCCGGCATCAACGATTCGTGGCGAGCCGCTGAGCGTCAGGATCTGATCAGCCGGCGTATAGTGCGCGCTCTCGGCAAACGCCTGCTGGGTTCCGGAGCGGTAAGCGAAGTGTCCCTGCTGAACGATTGTCTCGATCCCGGTCCCCGCCCGGAAGACTGCGTCAATGTTGTCGCTGGTGCTCACGCGATCGGGCTGCGGAATATTGTTCTGCGGCGGCACTGGCGATACAACTCGTGCGTTCGACCCACCGTGCACCTGTGAGAGCTGGCCAAGAGCATCAAATTTCGCCTTGAATTTGTCGGCCGTGATCTGCGTCGATGCTGGCCTAGTATTCGCGGGCGCGGTAATGGACTGTGCTCGCGGGATCGGGTTCAGCGACGAGAGCAGCGAGATCTGCGGCGTGCCGATCGTCTCAGCGCGCGTGAGTCGCCCGTTAGCGACGAAGAAGTCCATGGCGGGCGCAGTGATCTGGAAATCCCGTGAGTCCTTTTGCTTATGGAGCGACGGAGCCTGTCCTGAGCGAGCGCCCGCAGGGAGGGAGTCGAATGGGCGTCCTCGCCCGTCTTGCATCTGATCTGCATGAGCGGTCTGCACCAGCTTCACGCCCCCATCCGCGTGTACCTTCCTCACAGAATTGTGAGCACCGAAATCAAGCACAGCTCTGTCGGATGATCCGCTCAACTCGTCGCTGTGGAAACGAACGTCGCCGGAGAGCACCGCTTCTTTTACGGACGCGTCCGGCTTCATGTTCACATTGAGACGCCGCGCGGTGACCTGAGACCACGTAGGGGCAGCCTGCTCTGAGCGGAGCCGAAGAGCCCACGTCCGCCCACCCCGGACGGGGGCGTCCGGGGCTACGTGTTCTGCTGCTGATTCTATCTTCACGTCGCCCGTTGCGAGCACATGATCCAGCATGTTTTCGTCTTTCAGGAACAGCGTAAGCTCGTCCGCTTGCGCCTGCTGCTCTGGAGACTCGGCATGCGGATGCGTTAACACGATCTGGCGCGGGGCCTTTTCCAGTAATGCGCGGTCGGCGAGAATCGTACCCGGCATCGTGCCCGTTATGACGATCTTGATCTGAGATTCCAGCGTCAGTGCTGTGTCCTTCGCGACGTACCGCGCGCCCACCGCTGAACCACTAGCCTGCGGCACACGAAATTCGATTGTCGAATCGGTCCGGGCATCGCCAGAGTTCTTGTTGAAAACTAAATTGCTGGTTTTCAGGTGAATAGGATTCTTCAGCTCTTTGGGCGTTGTCTGGTCGGAATGAAGCATACCTTCGGGATTGGCTTGCAGGTCGATCGACACCTCGCCTTGGCTGGTCACGTTTCCGGATTGCGTGTCGTATTCGAACTCCTGTCCATAGACCTGATCGAAGCGCGACGAGTCGCGTCCGTAAAGTGTAATGGTTACGTCGTGCAGTTCGGCCCGGCCGCCCTGCCTGAATTGCACGGCGTTGCTGGCCTGCAGCTTGAACAATGTGCGTCCCTGCTCGGACTTGGAAATCGTGAACTGCTGCGCGCTCTGTGAGTATTCGATGTTCAGTCTTCCCGGAACCTGCTTGAGCGCGTTCGTCACTCGATGGCGTAAATACAGGTAGGTGCCCCCGACCACGAGGCACACGAGCACCAGCGCACCCACAAACCATCGGCGCAGCCTGGCAACTGAGACTGGCATGAAGGTAGTGTAGTGGAAGAGTGAGCGGAGGCTCGGGTCAGAGGATGTGGCCCCCCACCGACAAGGTCGTCGTTCAGCACGGCTCCGATTGCCGTCCATGGGCTTTGGCGAATTCCGCCAAATGCCGGCTCCCAAACAATCCTTGTTCTTCGCCCGCTACGGCCAGAAAGACAATCGTCGCAGGAAACTTCATTTTGCGATCGCTTACCGGCTGCGTGAAGCTGTCCGTTTTCACTTCCAGGCATCCGCCGCAATCACGGGAACAGCGCTCGTATTAATGCGAGGTCCACTCACGCGATGCGCGTTTTGAAAGCCAACGACTTTCAATATCGCACTGAACCTGGCCGGCAGCGATTTCGTTCAGCGCAGTTTTGATGCGCGGGTCAGAAAACGCGGAAGCGGCCCTGCAAATACGCGAGCTGCGGACCCGTGAAAATGCACGGCAACGTCAACGTTCCCTTCATGTTTGTGAGACCTCGATTCCTCATCACAACGAGTTTTCCTTTCTTCACGAGCATCGCCCCAGGCACTTTCGCCATCAGAAGCCGAACTATTGGACGGGCCCCACTTGACCTGCGTCCCAGAAAAAATAAATATAACAAGGTGCCATTATGACTTTGGGGGTCCGGAGGGAGGAACATGCTTTACTGTCCTGAGTGCGAAACCAGTTTGGACGTCGAGGAAGATGAGGTAGACGAAGGCGAAGTTCTCTCCTGCCCCGAGTGCGGAACGGACTTTGAAGTCGCCACTATCAATCCCGTGGAACTAAAACCGGTCGATGAAGAGGAAGAATACGAAGACGACGACGAAGAGGAAGAGACCGAAGACGGCGATTACTCGTAGAACGTGGCTGCGTTCTGCAACCGTATCCTCGCTCCTCGCTGCCTGCCTACTGCTACTCCTTACAACCAGAGCCCCCCTGTACGGCGCCGACAGGCCGAAGCCGAAAGACTATGCCCTGATTATTGGCACGGTCTGGGGGCCTGACGATCTGCCGGTGTACGGCATGGCAGTCAATATTCGCCGCACCGACCAGAAGAAGCCCAAGTGGCATGTTTATTCAGATCACCATGGGACGTTTGCGCAACGGGTTCCCGTCGGCAAGGCAGATTACGAAATCTGGGCTGTCACCAAAGGAGTTAAATTGCGTAGCGGTAAGCACTTACAGGCAAGCCCACGGGTCACTGTCCATGTGGAAAGCAACGAACGCGTTGATACCGGGTTGCATCTACAATAGAGAGGTGCTGCTCCGCCTTAGGGGGAAACAATGAAAGCTGGCAAGGCACTGCTGGTCGTGACTCTAGTGGGCATGCTGCTGGCGGCCGTGGCTGCGCCTGCCAAAGACAAAGACTCAACTCCGGGGCGACAGCTCAACGGTAGAGTGCTGGACAAGCAGGACAATGCCATCCCCAACGCCGTGGTTTACATCACCGATACGCGGTCCCGAGCGACGAAGACTTATATCGTCGGTCCCGATGGCACATACCGGTTCCCGGCTCTGTCGGCAAACGTGGATTACGAGGTTTACGCGCAGTTTAACGGGAAGACCAGTGACACCAAACGCGTCAGCCAGTTCGATGATCGCAAGGTTCTAAATCTAACATTGCGAATCGACACGAAGTAGCAGAGTGTTTTCGCAGATACTGAGGAACCGGTCCGAGGACGCTTTCCCACTCGTCCAGTGACGCTACTTCTCTTTTAATGACGCCTACTTCTCCTTAAAGATAATGCTGATCTGGGTTTCGATCTCAACCGGAAGCCCGTTCAGCAGGTAGGGGCGATACTCCCATTGTTTCACCGCGTCGACAGCGGCCTTGGCCAGTAAAGGGTCGCCGCCCAGTACCTGGATCTTGCTAACGTCACCGTACTTGGTGATGGTGGCGAGCAGTTGAACTGTGCCCTGTTTTTGAAACTGCCGCGCCAGGGGTGGGTACACGGGCTTTACTTTCTTCACCAGCAGTCCCTGGGAAACGCCTTGCGAAATCCGTATCGTTCCGGGCGCGGCCTTGGGGAGTTCGAGATTGGTTGGAGTCAGATTGGGAAGCTTGGCGTTTTCGGGGTCGGAAACAAGATTCACCGGCGGAGCCGTAGGCTGTCTGGGTTTTTCGGTGGCGGTATCGTTCTTTACAACGATAGGCTGCGGCTTGGGAGCGATAGGGGCCTTGCCCGAATCGCGCGCAATGGGTAACTCCTGTAGCTCAATGTCCTCGGTCGGAGCGATCTTCTGCGCTACTGCGTGCGAGGGCTGCTGAACGCTTTGAGCCCGCACCGCCGGAGATGACGCGGGCGCCTCAACCGCACTCGGCATCGTCTCAATTGGTGGCTGAATCGTAACTGATTCTGGCGCGCTCGTGGAGTCCGAGGCCTCAGCCGACGCAGGGGTGGCTTGCGCCTCAGTTCCATGGTGCAACTGCTGCAGAGACTGTTGCACCACCGGTTGCTGCCACGCGAAGTATCCTCCTACAGCCACCAAGGCAAGCACCACTGCGATCTTCAAGAAACGGCCGCCGCCGGCACTCGATCGAGAAGCGCTTTCGAGCGCCGAGAAGGTCGGTGCCTCGAATGTTTCCGTGTTGAACGCCTCCGACGATTCAGTGGTTGAGACGATCGCCTCGTTCGTGACCATGGGCGCCGCGCCTGCCGTCCTGAAATCAAGGACCTTCTTTTCCGGCGCGAGAGCTGTTGCCGCAGCCTGCCCTGAAGTACTCGCAGCAATTGGACCCGCATGGGCGAGCAAGGTTGGGGCCGGGGCTTCGGCGGAACGTTTGCCTGATATCTCCGGCAATGATTCCAGAAGGGCCAGATCTTCGGCTTGTGGAATTGGCTCTGGCTCGTCGTTTTCCAATACCAGTCCGGAAAAGGGTACAGACGAGGCCTGGACCGTAGGTCTTGGTGTCGCCGAGATGGGTGGCGAACTCGTTCCAAAGATCGGGCTCGGCGATGAAGCAGCCGCTGGGGAAACTGCAGAATCGAAACTTGGCTGCGAAGGAACGCTCGGCTTCGAGAAAAATTCTTCGGTCGGCTTCCGCGTGACTGGTGGTTCGGTTCCGCTTATGGCGGAGCCGGGAGTGACGGGGCGAGCCTGAGTCTTCTTCAATAGCCCACGCGCTACCCGCAGCGTACTCTTCGATTGCTCAACATTGATCGGCTTGGTGAGAACAAGATTGGCGCCGATGCGGAACGCCTTTGCCACGCCCGCCTGTCCTTCCACGACCGCGACAGAAAGCGAACTGCTGTTGTGGGTGGAATTACGCGCCGCCTTGAACAGCAATGACGCATCCTGCTCGTTCTCGCAATCAACCACCAGCGCATCGAAATGCTCTTCGGTGAGCCTCTTCACCGCGACAAAAGACTGGTTCTCGGCTTCCACGGTAAAATCAAGCTCGCTAAGGACTTGCGTCACTACGCGCGCGGTCTTTTCGTCGGGGCAGAAGAGCAGGGATTTGAAGCTCATGATCGCATGGTAGGTACCTCGGAATGCCGTCGCAAGTTACTGATGTAATTGGACCAAAGCGTGGGAGTAGCACCCCCCAGGCGGGTATTCCGGTATGGCTGAAAATTGCCTGGACCGCGTTTGTGCTGGTCTGGGCGCCACTGTACTGGCGGCAGTACGGGCTACAGAATTTCCTCTTCTATTGCGACTTGGGAAATCTGCTGATCATGCTCGGCTTGTGGATGGAAAGCCGCGTGATTATGTCGTGGCAGGCGGTGGGATTGCTAGTGTTTCAGAGCCTTTATGCCGTAGATCTGATCGGCGCGCTTTTGCTTCGGAGGCATGCATTCGGCGGCACCGAATACATGTTCGATCCGTCGATTCCTGTTTTCGTCAGAACGTTGGGGCTTTACCACATCATCGTCCCGATTCTTCTGCTGTGGGCAGTGGGGCGGCTAGGGTATGACCCGAGCGCATGGAAATGGCAGACGCTACTTATGGTCCTAGTCGTGCCAATTAACTTCTTGTGGCGTCCGGAATACAACGTGAACTTTGCGCGCGGGATCGGACACGAACAGCACCTCATGCCGAGCTGGCTCTACCTCATCGGATATTTGATTGTGGCTCCGCTGGCGATTTACTGGCCGACGCACCTGGTGTTGCGACGGTGGGCTGGTAAGTCACGTCAGCCGTGAAACGGCATCGCGACTGGGCAGAGACTGTGGCCAACCCCAAGATGAGCCGATGACATCTTCCTGCACATGATTCGCAAATTGAAATCAGGTGAGTACCGGTTGTATTCGCGCAAGAAGAATGCAGAGACTGGAAAGCGAAGAAACTTGGGCACATTCTCGTCACGGGCCGCAGCGGAGAAACATGAACGGGCCGTGCAATTCTTTAAGAAACGATGAGTCGAGTCTATTGAGATTTGCAGAATACAGTGACTGCATGCGCCGTTCTTTGCGATCTCTGCGAAACCTTGGCATGCTTTGCGGTTAGAAGCTTTTGACCGCAAAGATCGCGAAGAACACCCGCAAAGGTCGCAAAGGAATCAGTTCTGCTTCGCACCGATTCTTGCACTCAAGTTGTCACTATTTTCTGCATTACTTAATCGGTCGCAACCGACAGGTCCTTGAGTGAAGGGGGTTCATTCACCGCGAAGCTTGCTTCTCCAGCGGGATGACGCGAGTGAGATTGATTCCTGGCCAACGACCAACGACCAACGACGGCTTCTATCCCTGTGCCAACTCTTTCGCACGCTGCGCGGCTTTTACCACCGCTTTGATCAAGGTCACGCGAAGCTTGCCTTCTTCGAGCTCCATAATCCCATCGATGGTGCAGCCCGCCGGAGTTGTGACGGCGTCTTTGAGCAACGCGGGATGATCGCCGGTTTCGAGCACAACGGTCGCGGCTCCTAAAGTTGTCTGAGCGGCAAGGAGAGTCGCTATGTCGCGCGGCAATCCAACCTTTACGCCGGCTTCGGCCAGCGATTCCAGGATGATGTAAATGTAAGCAGGCCCGCTGGCGGAAAGGCCGGTGACCGCGTCCATGTGCTTCTCGTCCACGACAACCGTGCGTCCCACAATGTTGAACAACGCGCATGCAGTTTCGACGTGGTTCGCATCCGCATATTGGCCCTTGCATATCGCCGTCATTCCCTGGCCAAGAACGCAGGGTGTGTTGGGCATGGCGCGGATTACCGGCATACCAGCGCCCAGAGCACTTTCGATCTGAGACGTATGCACCGATGCAGCAACCGAAATCACAATTTGATTCACCTTGATCTTGTCGGAGATCTGCTCCATCACCTCCTGCACGACCTGCGGTTTCACGCAAACCAGAACAATGTCAGCGCCATCCACCGCCGCTACATTATCGGTGGTGACTTCAACGCCTAGTTTCTTCGAGAGCTCTTTCGCCCGCATGTCGTGGCCAACCGTAGCTCGAACACGATCGGCGGACAACTGATGCTTCTCGACCAGAGCCTTGATGAGAATGCCCCCCATCTTGCCCGCGCCTAGAACGGCGATCCGTTTCTTGGAAAAGTTTGCGCTCATGTGTCTCCTGTATGTAGATGTGCCTAACCGCGCCCGTCCGCCATTTCCGTTCAGGTGTGGGGGAAAATCGAAGATAACACAGCACGACCGGACTTGCGGAAATGCAGCCGCCGAGACCCCGCTTGGAGCAGGACGTTAAGCCTTTCTTGAAAGCTTATCTCGCCGTCCGAGATGGGGGCTATGGCAGTTCACCAAGATATGGGAATGCATACCACCCCAACCACGCAAATAAGAGGAAGTGTGAAACCAAGTTGTTGTTGAACGATGGCCGGCGCCAGCATCGAATCGATATCCACCAGATACCAGATAGCCATATCCCGTTGATGACATAGATCACCACGGTATAGTGCACGCCGTGATATTTCACGCCGTATCGCCACTCGAAAATGAAATCCGCGACCGTGAGAATCGTCAGAACTCCGAGTAGTGCGAGTGTTCGCTTCGGAAGAGTGGGTTTGGGATGCGTAACAAAACCTGGATTCCACAAGAAGAACAGAAGTACCGGAGCCAAAACGGCTAACCACGTTGAATTTTCGGGGAGTGACAAAGCGGGCAGCACAGTCAACGTCGGCAATGGGCAGTAAATCGTAGGGTATCCACAGTGAAGCCCGATCCATGCCGGAATCAGCAAACTCACGCCCGTCGCGATCGCCAGCACGCGTGATTTCACCTCACTGCTCCTGCCTTTCTCACTCCCACTCAATCGTGCCCGGCGGCTTCGACGTGATGTCGTAAACCACTCGGTTCACGCCGCGCACTTCGTTCACAATGCGGCTGGAGATCGTCTTCAGGACCTCGTGCGGCAGAGGCACCCAGTCTGCCGTCATTCCATCCTCGGAATGTACCGCCCGCACCGCACAAGTGTAAGCGTAGGTGCGCTGGTCGCCCATTACGCCCACCGACATCACCGGCAGCAGCACTGCAAACGACTGCAAAATCTTTGTGTACAACCCCGAGCGCTTGATCTCGTTCACCACGATTTCATCGCAGTCACGCAGGATTTCCAGTCGCTCGGGAGTGACTTCGCCCAGTATGCGAACCGCCAATCCCGGCCCTGGGAAAGGTTGCCGTTGCAACAGTTCCTCGGGCATGCCAAGATCGCGACCAATGTTGCGGACTTCGTCTTTGAACAACTCTTTCAAAGGTTCGATGAGCTTCAGCTTCATCTTCTCCGGGAGACCGCCGACGTTGTGGTGCGACTTGATCACCTGCGAAGGCCCGCGCACGGATATCGATTCAATCACGTCGGGATAGAGCGTCCCCTGCACCAGCCATTCGACCTCGCCCTCGTGCTTTTCAATGCGCTGCGCCTCCTCATCGAACACCGCAATAAACTCATTGCCGATGATCTTGCGCTTTTTCTCGGGATCGGTGACGCCAGCAAGTTTGATCAAGAAACGCTCGGTGGCATCGACGGCGATCAAGTGCAGCCCCAGCTTCTCGCGAAGATTCTGCTGAACTTTTTCGAATTCGTTCTTGCGGAGCACGCCGTTGTTGACAAAAACGCTGGTCAGCCGCGACTTATTGCCATCGCGCAACGCACGGTCGACAAGGGTCGCCGCAACAGCAGAATCCACGCCCCCGGAAAGCGCGCAGATCGCCCGTCCAGAGCCGACTTGCTTGCGTACGCCCTCAATCGTGGCGTCCACAAAATGCTGCGGCGTCCATGCAGGCTTGGCCTTGCAGATGTCCAAAACAAAGTTGCGGAGGATTTCCGTACCCAGTTTCGTGTGCCGCACCTCGGGATGAAATTGCACCGCGAAGAATCGCTTGGCTGCGTTCTCAATTCCAGCGACGGCACTGGGAGATTCGGCAACCAGCGTGAACCCCGGCGGCAGTTCCAACGCCTCGTCGCCATGAGACATCCAGACTTCAAGAGAACGCGGAAGTCCGCGGAATAGTATGGAATCCGAAAGCACTTCCACTTGCGCGTGTCCGTATTCGCGATGCTTCGCGCCGCGCACTTTTCCGCCGAGCATGTGCGCCATGAACTGCAGTCCGTAGCAGATTCCGAGCACGGGCAGATCGAGGTTGAAGACGCGCAGGTCGGCGCTGGGCGCGTCTTTGTCATACACCGACGACGGGCCACCCGAGAGGATAATTCCGATCGGATTGTGTTTCTTTATTTCCTCAAGACTGGAATTGCAGGGGAGAACTACCGAGAAGACATTCTGCTCGCGGACGCGGCGTGCGATCAGTTGCGAATATTGCGCCCCGAAGTCGAGAACTACGATTGAGGGAGTTTCCACGTACGAGTTTCTCAGATGATTCCCGCCGCTGTAAAGCAGAAGATCAGATCGCCGGTAAAGGGAGGTCGCTGAGGATCAATTCGTCGCGATCTACTGAGGCACCATAACCTGGCAGATCGGTTCCCGAAGCGATTTGCACGGCCACCGCGGGATCCTCTCCCTTGAGTATGCGAATGTAGGCGACCATGGCCGCGACGTGCAGGAAATCTGAGACCAGACTATAGACCAGCACCAGCGCGAATTCGAGAAACAGCAGGGCCACCGCGTGGCTACCCACAATTACCAGCAGTGACAATGCGGCGCCGCAGACCGCCGCAATCCCGAGCATCTGCAAAATACCAAACGCAATGGCTGTTACCAGAACTGGGCCGGGGTGTTGCTGCAAGACTCGAACAGCCGAAAGGAAGTTTCGCTGCTGAGACCTCTGATCCGCGACAGTGAGGACGGCGGACGTCGCGAGCAGCCAGTTCAGCACCAACCAGATGGCGCCGATAGCGAACCAGACAAGAAAGAACATGCGCACAGCGTCGGCTGCGGCGATGTGCGTGGAAGCCCAAAGAGAACTCGCCGCAAGTGCGGCTCCCAGCGCGCTCAGTTTTGTGGCCAGTACGAGTGCTGCACGCAGAAAATTCAATGAAAGCAGTGTGCTCAGGATTCCCTTTCGAGGAGATGGTTCGGGCATTCCTGGTTCGCTGAGGATCGCCCGCACAACCACCAGCCTTCCAACCGACGCGAGCAGGATCCATGCAATCATGAGTCCGAGGACCGCTAGGATTGTGGCTTCAGTGAAGCGAAGCAGGCTTCCCTGGAAAATGTTGCGGAGCGCGCGCCAAACCAGAAACGGCTGTCCCGTGTGCAGAATAAAGTTTTCGACGCGACCTACGGGCAGCGTGTCCAGGTACTCGAATAGCAGCGCGCCGCCAAGGATCCAAGCCACTGCGGCAAAGCTCCAACGCCAGGCGATTTCGCCCAGCGCGATGGCAGGGCGGAGGAAGACAAGCCGAAACCCAGCGCCGATAGGGGAGAAGGAGTTCATTTGTCAGTGCAACCTCTATCTGCCTCGTCTTTCTCTGTGGCGTTTCTCTGCGTAACTCTGTGCCCTCTGTGGTGCAGTTTTCAGAAGCTTTCATTACAGAGAACACAGAGTTACACAGAGGAAAACACAGAGAAATTCACCGCACAACAATGTTGACGAGCTTGCCGGTATAGATCACCTTCACGATTTGCTTACCGGCGATGAAGCTCTGCACTCGTTCATCCGCAAGTGCCTTCGCGACAACTTCGTCTTCGGGTGTCCCCGGAGCGACCACGATCTTGCTGCGCAGCTTACCGTTGACCTGTACCGGAATTTCGATCTCTTCTTCCTTTGCGAGTTTCGGATCATACTTGGGCCAAGGCGCTTTCAGCAGATTGCCCTTCTCGCCGAGCATTTCCCAAAGCTCGTGGGCGAGATACGGAGCAAATGGCGCGAGCAGCAGCACCAGATCGCGCTGGATCGATGCCAGCAATGCAGGCGGAATCGCGGGCGAGGGCCCCTTCGACTCTCGCTCTGGGCTGGCCCCCACGCTGTCTTCTACTGCATACAGCTCGTTCGTCAGCTCCATAATCGCGGCAACGCACGTATTGAAGTGCCAGCGACCCTGGAAGTCATCGGTGATGCGCTTGATGGTCTGGTGCAGTTTGCGCTGGATAGCGCGCGCTTCAGGCGATGAAGAGTCGGTTGATGTAGATGCCTGCGCTGAGTTGCCGCCATTCCGCAGCACGAACCTGTACACACGACCCAGAAATCGCTGAATGCCCTCGATTCCGGTGTCCTGCCAGTCCAGATCGCGGTCCGGCGGCGCTGCAAACAGGCTATACATGCGCGCAGCATCAGCTCCGTATCGGGCGACCATCTCGTCGGGCGAAACGACGTTCCCCAAGTTCTTGGACATCTTGGCGCCGTCTTTGATCACCATGCCCTGCGTGAACAGGCGCGCAACTGGTTCGTCGTTTTTGACGAGACCAATATCCCGCATGAACTTCGTCCAGAAACGCGAATAGATCAGGTGCAAGATGGCGTGTTCGACACCGCCGATGTACTGGTCGATTCCTTTGTCGCCGAACCAATACTGGGCGGTCTTCGAATCGAACGGTGCTTGGTCGTTGTGCGCGTCGGTGTAGCGATAGAAGTACCAGGACGAATCCACAAACGTGTCCATGGTGTCGGTCTCGCGCCGCGCGGGACCGCCGCACTTCGGGCACGTCGTGTTCAGGAACTCGGGCACACGACTCAGAGGTGATCCGCCGGTCAGGGTGATGTCAACTTGGTCCGGCAAGATAACGGGCAGATCTTTTTCGGACACGGGAACCACGCCGTCCTTCTCGCAATAGACCATCGGAATCGGCGTTCCCCAATAGCGCTGCCGCGAGATGCCCCAATCTTTTAAGCGGAAGGTGACGGTAGCCTTGCCGAATCCGCGCTGCTCGGCAATGGCGGCCATCTTCTGGATCGCCTCTTCGCAGGTCAGGCCGGTGAATTCGTCGGAGTTGATCAATTTGCCGTCGAGTGTGGTGAAGGGAAGTTCGTCTGGTTGTGTGGGGCGGACCTGCCCTGAGCGAGAGTCGAAGGGGCCCTCGCCCGCCTTGCCGTCCATCAGCGCGTTGGCCTTTGTCAGTTCTTCCTCAGCCTCACGCAGCAAGCTATAGCGAATTTCGGCCACGCGCTGCAGATTGCCTTTG
>Ga0137367_10003619_pt1 | contig 12491 bp, 8 predicted proteins | sample SagtaG_14_FD_104939 | JGI IMG/M metagenome (GOLD analysis project Ga0137367, IMG submission 104939) | Vadose zone soil microbial communities from Sagehorn Ranch, Mendocino, California, USA - Sage1_L_80_16 metaG | ecosystem: Environmental > Terrestrial > Soil > Vadose zone | place: USA... | reverse complement strand
GGGCTGGGCAGCCCGGCGCGCTGCATCAGCGACAGGGCGTAGTCCTCCTGCTGCACCAGCCGCCGCACCGTGTTGAACGGCTTCTCGTCCTCCAGCCGCCCATACAGCAGCTCGCGGCCGAGCTTGTACCAGCGGTCGGCGCGCAGGTGGCTTTGCGCGTACAGCTTGCCGAACAGCTGCCTGGGCGGGTCGCCCTTGACGGTGATCCGCAGCGGGGTGGACCCGGCCGAGCCGGCCAGCCCGAACGGCTTGACGTCCTCGACCATCAGGCCGAGCTGGTCCTGCAGGCCCCGCCGGATGGCAACCCCCCGCTCACCGCCGATGTCCAGGTGGGCGCTGCGGCCCCGCTTGTAGGCGACCGGAAAGACCTCGCTGGGGGTGAACCGGCGGAACAGCAGCAGCGGGATGGTGACGCCGATGCCCACCCCGAGGAGCACGTCGTTGGGGGCGTCGACGCCCAACGCGACCCGGGCGACGCCGACCACCGCCACCAGCCCGGCCGCCACCCACTTGCCCCTGTTGCGCCAGCGGCCCTCCGGCACCAGCGTGTACAGCACGCCCACGAGGGTCGCCGTCATGTAGGTGATCGGCAGTGACGGCATCGCCCACCCGCCCCAGCTGGTGCGCAGGTCCACCCCGAACGGTCGTGGCCGCCGCGCGGCGATCGCCAGGCCCGCGGTGACGTTGTCGCCAAGGATCCAGGCGACGATCCATACGATCAGGTGCCGCCAGCGCCGCAGTACCAGCAACGCCCCCAGCAGCCCTGCCCACAGCAACATCAGCGTCCACCAGGAGCCGACGTGCGCCAGCCCCTGCCAGAGCGCCTCCAGCCCGGGCGCGTGCAGCCCGCCAAGCCATCGCACGACCGTGTCGCTGACGACCGTGGCCTCCACGGAAGGGCCGCGCAGCCCGCGGGCGAACAACGCCAGCGTCAGCCCGGCCAGCGCCACTGCGGCGACCAGCCAGCCGACGCCGCTGGTCTGCAGCCGGTACGGCAACGGCGGTGGCGCCCCGGTTGGCCGGCGGCGACGCGGCGACCGGACCGCCTCCCGGAGGGTGGAGTGGACCGGCAGGGCGCTCGTTGGCGTCGACTGGTCTGCGGGCAGGTCCATGGCCCCTCCCCCAGGGCAGCTCAGCCAGCATGAAGCACCTTCCTTGCTGGGTTCTGGCTTGTCAAGGCCCGGAACGCGCCGGGAGCAGCCGCTTGCAGGCGGACGCAGTCGGGCGGGCTGACCAGCGAGCTGCACCTGCGGGGTGGAGGGCAGCGGCCGGCCGCTGGTGATCCTCGCCACGCCGCGCAGCGCCATTGGGAGCGTACCCGGGCGGAGCACTCGGTGGGGCGGCTCAAGCAGTTCCGCCGGGTGGCGGTCCGCCACGAAGAGCTGGCGGTCATCTCCCTGGCCATGGTCTACGGGCTTGCGCCAGTGGGTGAGCTCGAACAAGGCAGGCACCAGCCCGTGATGATCACCGGGCTCTCACATCCGTGATCACGGTGACTACACAGGGCGATGGTGACTGCGCCAGACCGGCGCATAGCTGGCAGAGCCGCCATCGGCCGCGGTTAATGGCAGCGGAAGAACTCGGTGATCGGAGCGTCAATCGGGCCGCTGAGGCGGGTCGTGACGTGGGTCTTGAACGTCGAGCCGTCCGAGCCGGTGCCATGCGCGGTGTAGGTAAAGGTATTACTCACGTACTGGCCATTTTGGACGAAGAAGCCATTGTGCAGGGTAACTGTGCCGGTGTAGGTCGGCAGGCTCGGGTCGGCAAGCGGCACGGCGACAAAGGTGCCGGTCTGAGTGACCGTCCAGTGGATGCGGCCATCAGCAAACGTGGTGCTGTGCGTGACGCGGTTGGTGGTCATCGTGATGGTGTAGAGACGGCCCACCTGCACAGGAGCTGGGAGGAAGTCCACGAAGGTAGCGACTAGGTTCTTGTCCTGGGTCGTCTCGCGGCCTGGCGTGACACTCCGAACGTGCGCGCGATCTCAGCTTGGGTGGCGCCGTAGGCGAACATGCGGGCGGCTTGCAGCCGGCGCGGTCGCAGGCCGGCCAGATCGCGTCGCCATGCGCCCGTTGTGATCAGCATCGCCGCGGCCTCCGCGTGGATGTCTCGGGGTCGGTGCCGGCCTGCTGTGGCAGCATGCCCGCCCTGCCATAGCCACGCAAGGCTGCCAGAGCCGTCACGCTCCCAAGTCACGGTACAATCCGGCCAACCAGCGGAAAGGCGGGCGGGAGGATGCGGCCGTCGCGCGGTCAGGTGCTCGGCACTCTGGGCGCGGTCGCGTTGCTGGCTGCGCTGATGGCGGTCGGGCGCCTGGACGCTCCGGGACGCCCTCGCCGGGCGGCGGCTCCGGCACCGGCCAGCACCACCGCCACCCCACCGACGCCGCCCACCACGGACACGACCGTTCGTCCGCCAACCCCACCCCGGCTGCGTGGCGTGCCGCTTGCGGGCACGGGGGTGGCGGCCCTGCTGATCCCGGAAGCCTCACCATCGGCCGTGCCAGGACTGTTCTGGCTCGACAACGGACAGCTCACCCCGATCGGCGGTCTGCCCCACGGCGGCTGCTACCTCAACCCGACCCGGTTGCCGCACGGCTGGGCGCTTGGCCGGCAGGCCTACCAGCACGCCGGCCAGGACTGCCCCGAAACAGCGACACGGACCCAGTTCTACCTGCTGGCTGACGGCGCCAGCAGCGCCAGGCGGCTCCCCGTCACCGCCGATCAGATCCTCGCCGGCGACACCGACAGCCGGCTGTGGCTGGTCACCACCCTCCACCCGCCCGACCCCAACATGGGCCAGGTGCCACCACAGGCGGTCCAGCAGGTCGACGTCGGCGGCCACCCCCACACCCCCCGCTACCGCATCCCCGACGGCTACGTCGCCTGGCAGGGTATGGCCAGCGGGTCGCTGCTGCTCACCCTCGCCGAGCAGGGCCCAGCCGACACCAGCCTGTTCGCCCTGTGGAACCCCCGCAGCGGCCGGGTGCTGCGCCGCTACGATCGGGTGCTGGCCGCGACGGGGACCACGATCGCCTGGGTCGCGGCAGGGTGCGACCCGCAGCGTTGCCCGCTGCACCTCAGCGACCTGGCCGCCGGCACCGACACCCAGGTGGCCGCCCCGCGGGGCGCCTGGGCCAACACTGGCGCGTTCAGCCCCGACGGCCGCTACCTGGCGGTGGTCTTCAGCGCCGACGTTGACGCCAGCGGCGCGCCGACGCAGGCCAGCGTCTGGGTCGTGGACACCGCCACCCGGCGGCTGCGTGCCGTCCCGGGTGCCGTCATGAGCGGCGCTGAGTTCTGGTTTGGTGTCAGCTGGTCGCCGGCTGGCGCCTGGCTGCTGCTGTCGGCCCCCGCCAACCAGCACACCGACCAGCTCGCCGCCTGGCGGCCCGGCGACACCGTCCTGCACGTCCCCAGGCGGCAGCCCCCCATCGGCCAGCATATGGCACCGGCAGGCGGCTAGCGGCAAAGGCGCAATGAGCCCGCGGCCGGGATGTCAACCTGTTCTGCGAAGCTCTTTAGGCGTAGCGAATAGGCATCGTGAAGCAACTCTCGGCAGCTTTAGCGTGCTGCTTGATTCCACGGTTTGACCCTACCGGACTGCTAGTTGCATTACTTATTCCCAGCTCTAACACTGCCTCTCAGCAGCACAAACACTACTCGCTGCCCTCGTCTAACTCCCTCATCTCAGCCCCAGCGCCAATCCTGCCAATTCCTCGCTACCGTTCTCCCCTGCGCTACACTCAGCACCGCATCCATTTCAGTACGACAGCAGTGCATCCGCGGATGCCAAACGCGCGCCCGGACGCGGGAAGGCGGGAGCAATGGCCGGGATTTCCCCATCACCTGAGCTGATCGACGACGCCGCCTGTGAGCTGATCGGGATCAGCCCGGAGCGGGCGGGCGAGTACGTGCTGGCGCTGGCGGCCGATGGGCTGGAGCTGCCCGAGGGCTGGAGCGCTTCCGACCCGTACCGTGGGCTGGTGGGCTGGGACGTGATCTTGATCGCGCCGCGGTCGCTGAGCATCCTGCGCTGCGACCTGGTGGACTACTGGTTCTCGCGGCGGGAGTACCGGCTGTCGGTGGAAGGCGCCGACCCGGACACCGTGGAGTGCGACCCGGACCTGGAGCAGACCTACTGGCGCCAGGAGCAGCTCGCGCAGGCGCACGTGCGCGCCGCGGGGCAGGCCGCGGGTGAGCTGGCCCGCTTGCTCGACGCCGGGGCGCCGCGGGTGTTGGATCATCCGCTGGACTCCGAGGGCAACCTGTTGCAGCACGCCCACCTGGTCCTTGGCGCCCGGATTCGCAGTGGCTATCCGCTGGCGCCGGGGCGAATGGAGGCGGTGGCGCGGTGGGTGATCGCCGGCTACTACCGGCGCGTGCGCGAGCTGGCGGGCGGGCTGTGCGGCCCGTACCGGTGGGGTCAGCCGGACCCGACCGGGCGGGTGGAGCTGGTGGGGCTGCCCGAGGAGCTGGTGGACGCCTTCGCCGGGCGGTTTCGGCCGCTGCGCCAGGTGGGGGCGTGTGATCGGCCGTTGCGGCGGGTGCTGGCCCGGCGGGCAGGTCACACGTGACGGCGGATCTGACCAAGCTCGCGGTTGGGCGGGCGGGCTACTACACCCGTGAGATCGCCAAGGACCGGGAGGAGTACCTGTCGGGCAAGGGTGAGGCCCCTGGGGTGTTCCATGGGGGGAGCGCGCGCGCGTTGGGGCTTGAAGGGGAGTGCTCGCCGGAGGCGTTCAAGCGGCTGTTTGCGTGGCAGGACCCAAGGTCCGGCGAGCAGTTGGGGCGGGCGCCGCGCAAGGATGCGATGCCGGCGTGGGACCTGGTGTTTCGCCCGCACAAGGACGTGTCGGTCCTGTACGGCCTGGGGGATGCGGGGACCTCGCGGGAGGTAGCGGCCGCGCATCAGGCGGGCGTGCGCGCCGCGGTCGCCTACCTGGACCGGCAGGTTGGCACCCGCACCGGCCGCCATGGGGCCGAGCATGTGGGGGGCGAGGGCCTGCTGGCGGTGGGGTTCACCCACCGCACCAGCCGCGCCGGCGACCCGCTGTTGCACACCCATCTGATCATCGCCAACCGCACCCGTGGGCCGGACGGGCAGTGGCGCACGCTGGACGGTCGGGAGGTGTACCAGCACAGGTTGGCGGCGGATGCGGTCTACCAGGCGACCTACCAGGTGGAGTTGTCGCGGTCGCTGGGGGTGCGGTGGGCGCCGGCGGACCGGTGGGGCAACCGCGCGATCGAGGGGATGCCCGAGGAGCTGCGGCGCAGCTTCTCCAAGCGGCACCAGCAGATCAGCGCCGAGCTCCAGCGGCAGGAGGCCCAGGGCAAGCATCGCACGCCCAGGCTGGTGCGGAAGGTGGTGCATCAGACCCGCCCGGCCAAGACCCACGAGACCCCCGAGACGCTGTATGGCCGCTGGCAGCAGGAGGCCCGCGACCTGGGGTTCGAGCCGGGGCGGCTGGTCCGCGAGGTCACCACGCCGGCACGGGGCCGCGAGCAGCACCTGGCCGGGACGGCGGGACGGGACGGCGCGTCGGCAGGACCGGACGGCGCGTCGGGTAAGACGCCGGCGGGACTGGCCGACATGCTCACCACCACGGGAGGACAGCCCGAGCGGACGGTTACGACGATGTTCGACCGGCTGGCCAGCCCCGAGGGACTGACCGCGCAGGCATCGACGTTTACGCGCCGGGAGGTGCTGTGCGGGGTCGGCCGGGAGCTGCCCGCCGAGGCCGCCGGCGATGTCGGCCCCGCCGAGCTGGAAGCCCTGGCCGACCGGTTCCTCGCCGAGCGGGCGGTGAGCGTGGTCAGCGAGCACGCCATCGGCGAGCGGCACTACGCCACCCCCGAGCTGCTGGCGGTCGAGCAACGGCTGATCGACGCTGCGGTTGGCCGCGCCGGCGAGCAGACCGGCGTGTGCTTGCACGACACCTTGCGGGCGACGCTGGCGGCGCATCCGACCATCGGCCAGGACCAGGCGGCGATGGTGCGCGACATCACCCAGGACGGGCGGGGCGTGGCGGTGGTGGTGGGCAAGGCGGGCACCGGCAAGACCTACGCCCTAGGCGTGGCCCGGCACGCCTGGCAGCTCGACGGCTACCGCGTCCTGGGCGCGGCGCCGACCGGGATCGCCACCGTCTGCCTGGACGCCGAGGGGTTCGAGCACTCCCGCACCGTGGACGCGCTGCTGCACGAGGTGGACCAGGACCACGCCGACCGTGGACGTCGTCACCGGCGTGACCCGGTGGCCCGGCGGCAACGTGAGTTGACACGTAAGCGTCAAGCCGCCGGCCGGGACCGCGATACGACTCGTATCGACCAGCACCAGGACGAGCGCGCGCTCGACTCAAGGACCGTGCTGGTGGTGGACGAGGCAGGGATGCTCGGCTCCCGCAAGCTCGCCCGCCTGCTGGACCACGCCGCGGATGCGCGCGCGAAGGTCGTGCTGGTGGGCGATGACAAGCAGCTCGCTTCGATTGACGCCGGCGGCGGCTTCCGAGGACTCAGGCTGCGGCTCGGCGCCAGTGAGTTGAGCGAGAACCGCCGGCAGGCCGAACCGTGGGAGCGCGAGGCGGTCGAGCACTTGCGCGACGGCAACATCGACGCCGCCCTATCGACGTATCGGGAGCATGACCGGCTGGTGGCCGCCGAAACGCCCCAGCAGTTGAAGGAGACGATGCTTTCGGACTGGTGGCGCTCGTTCCAGCAGGGAAAGCGCGTGGTCATCCTGGCCTACCGCCGCGACGAGGTCGACCAGTTCAACAGCGCCTGCCAGCAGCTCCGCGACACCAGCGGGCACCTCGGCCCGGAGCGGCTGACCGTGCGGGATCGCAGCTTCGCGGTGGGCGATCAGGTGGTGTGCGGCAAGAACGCCATCCCGTCGTTGGGGGTCGCCAACGCCACCCGCGGCCAGGTCGTCGGCCTGGACGTCGAGCAGCGGTCGATGACGCTCAAGCTCCAGGACGGCCGCACGGTGGTGCTGCCCCGCGAGTACCTGGACCAGCGGCCCGCCCGGTGGGTTGGCAACAACCCCGACCGGCGCACCGTCGACCTGGCCTATGCGACCACCGGGCACAAGTCGCAGGGCATCACCACAGACGAGGTGCTGGTCCGGGTCACCAGCGCCGAGAACCTGCAATGGCTCCACGTCGCCGGGTCACGCGCGATCGGGCAGACCCGCTACTACAGCGTCGTCAGCCCCGAGCCCGCCAGCCGCCAGGATCGGGAACGCGAGCAGGTGGACGTGCCCGGCGCCGACCCCACCCCCATCGGGCAGGCCGAGCAGATGGCCGCGGTCGCCCGCCGCGACGGCAGCCAGCGGCTCGCCGCTGATACCACCGCAAGGCTCGATCTGCGAAGCATGAGCAGGCACGACCTCCGTGCCCGCCGCGAGCAGCTCGGCGAGTTGCTCACCAAGGGTCCACGCGACCAGTCCCGCCTGGTCGCCCATGCGACCATGCGACGCCAGCAGCACGAACAGCGGCTCGCCGGGGCGACCAGCAGACGGCAGGACGCCCGCGACCTGGTCGGCCTGCTGGAGCACGGTCCGGCCCGCTGGCTGCGCCGGGGCGACCTCGCCAGGGCACGACAGCAGTACGAGCAGGCGGAGCAGGCCTTCCAGGTTGCCCGGCAGCAGGCTGACCGTGCCGCCGACCGCGAACGCAACCTGCGGCAAACCCAGCAGCAGTACCACGCCCACCGGGAGGCCAATCCCGAGCTGGTCGCCGAGCACCGGGCGGTCATGCGCGAGGAGGCCTGGCAGCGGCGGGTGGCCGCGCGCGCGGTCGAGCTGGAGCGGCCCGCCTGGTCGCGGGAGCTGGGCCAGCGTCCGGCCACCGTCAAGGGTAGTCGCGCCTGGGATCGGGCGGTCGGGCAGGTGGTGGAGTACCGGCAGCGCTGGAGGGTCGATGACGCTGAGCGGGCGCTCGGGCCGGAGCCGCACGGCACGGATGCCTCGCTGGAGCGGCGACAGGCCAGGCGGCATGCCGAGCGGGCGGTTGGTCGCGTGCGCGAGCTGGCCGGCGACTGGACCGACCGAGACGAGCGGGGCGACCATCGGGAGGCGACCAGGCCCAGCGAGCGGGGCGACCATCGGCAGGCGACCGGTCGCAGCGACCACCGAGGCGACCGCTGGAGCGACCGCAGGCTGCGACCACGCGACCGCGACCACGACGACCGCGAGCGCGCCATGTAGCTGGTGGTCGCACGACCACCCCGCCACGACAGGCGACCAGCAGCCGACCCCCGCCGCACAGCTTTAGAGCTGGATTGGTTGACTCGTACGAGCCTGTTTCACAAACCTGTGCGAACGAACGGTGAAGCTGCCGCCTGTGATGCCGCGCGGGGTGCGCCTGTGCCGGGCTGGTCGGGGGACGCACTGGCGGACGGCCGCAGCCACAGCGACGCGCTGGCCGGCTGCATCGTCTGCTCGACCACGCCGAGCAGCTCGGCGGTCAGCGTGTCGAGGTCGACCTGCTGGCGCAGCCTGGCGCTGAACGCGGCGATCGTGCGGGCGGCGTCGTACCGGCGCCGGTTGAAGCGCCGGTCAACCACGGCCTGGATGCGGCGGCGGGCCGGCTGGAACGCCGCGGCCACGGCCAGGGTGGCGCCGGCCACCACCAGGGGAGAGTCGCGGCCAAGCAGCTGGCTCAGCCCCAGGACCACGCCAGCGTAGCTGCCGCCCAGCAGCACGGTGAGCAGGCTGTAGGCGAGCGTGCGGCTGACGATGCGGTCCAGGTCGTACAGCCGGTAGCGTAGGATCGCGGCGCCGGCCGCCAGCGGCAGCAGCGCTACGCAGGCCCCGGTCGCCCAGGCGAGCGTGTCCGGCAGGCCCAGCGCCGCGCTGGCCAGCGCGGCGACCGCCGTCAGCGCCACCAGCGCCGCCGCCCACGCCACCCAGCGCAGCTGCTGGCGTTCGACGCCGCGGGCGCGGCGAAACCGCACCACCAGCGATCCCGCCGCGACCATCAGGGCCAGCAGGGTGACACCCAGCGTGAGCTGGTTGACGACCAGCAGGGCACCACCGACACCGCGGAAGTCCAGCTGGTTCTCGACCTGGTAGCGCGGGTCCAGCGACCCCCTGGCTACTGCCACCGCCACCAGCAAGGCGACCGGGGCGGCCACGGTGGCCCAGGCCCACCAGCGCCAGCGGGGTGAGGGCAGCGACCCGGTCGGGGTCAGCAGCAGGATAAAGCTGAGCGCCGGCAGCGCCATCAGGATGAGGGCCGGGGAGTAGCGGGCCACGACGCCGGCGGCGGGCAGCGCGCCGGGCCGGGCCACCAGCCCGTAGGCCGCATAGGCGGCGGCTACCCCGCTGGCGTTCAGCGCCAGGCCGAGGATCAGCAGCAGCCAGCCAACCGGGTGGTGGGGCCGCCGGCTGGCCAGCACCGCCCCAACCGTGGCCGCGCTCACCAGCGCCAGCACGGGGCCAACCACGGACCCGCCGCTGAGCTGGGCCAGGTCGGGCCGGCCGGCCTGGCGCGACAGATGGTCCAGCCAGGCGACCACCGGCAGGCCGAGCATGGCCAGCGCCCACAGCACCCACGCCAACACGCCCGGCCACTGTCGCGGCCGGGCCAGTCGGGCGGCAGAGGTCACCGCCATAGTGCTCGCAGCATGCAGCTCCCCTTCGGCACCGCCACCCTCGACGGCGTGGATCACCCACCACTGTGGCCGGCCTCCGTCTCGGTAACGTTACGGACGGTGGACCAGCCGAAACCACCAGGGCTTTGTGAAACAGGCTGGTACGAGTCAACCGCTGTCCCATGTGGGGGGGAGCGCTCCCCCAAGGATGCTCCGCCGGCGACGAGGCGACAGCGGCCGGGTAGCCTGGATGCCGAAGGTGAGGCTCGAACCAAGGAGCACGCTCGTGGTGCGGCTTGGTCCCAACGCCTACGGTGAGCAGCTGCGGCCCGGCCGGGTCGCCGACTGCTACCTCGGCATCCTGCTCGATCAGCCCTTGGCCGAGATCGCGCCCGAGCCCGGCTGCGTGCTGGTGGTCGCCCCCGCCGCCCTGCTCCACCGCGAGATCCCGCAACCGCACGGGCAGGTGCTGTACGACCTGGTGACCGGCCACCCCGACCGCGCGCCGCAGGAGCTGGTGTTCCTGGCCGACCTCACCGTCGAACTGCGCGCCTGGCCGCAGGAGACCTGGACCGCGGTGGGGATCAGTCCCGAGGCGGCGCTGCTTGCGGTGGTGGACCGCTGGCGCGCCGGCCACCTCAAGGGCCTGGAGCTGGGCGGGGTGCGCGCCGAGGAGGCCCGCGCGCTTGGCCGCCCCCCCATGGGCTATGTGCGGGCGCAGCTCCGCGACCGGCTGGCCGGGGAGATCAGCCGCCTGTACCTGCGGTGGCTGCATCCCACCAGCCGCCGCCGCTCGGGTGAGCGCTTCCTGTAACCGGCCGCGCGTGCCGGCTCGTCTGCCCGTGCCGCGGCAGCAGCCAGGCCCCGACACAGGACGCCGGGGCCTGCCAGGAGCCGATGATGCTCAGCGTTCGTCGCGGTAGCCGCCCGGATGGTGGGGGCGGGCAGACCGCTCCGCCCGCTCGGTGCGTGCCTGTTCCTGCCGCCCGGAGCGCTCGGCCTGCCGCTGGGCTGGCCGGCTGGCCCGCTCGGCACGGCGCTGCACCGCCCACACCCGAGCAGCCGGCCTGGCCGCGCGGCTTTCGGCCTGCATGTCGAAGACCACCCGTGGGCCGAGGGTGGCCATCTCTTCGCCACGACGGACTCGCTGGGCAAGCTCCGTATCGTTGCGCGCCCTGATCGGAATCACGTCCCGGTTGAGCTGGACGAACGCCGGGTCCAACCGCCGCTGCGCCGCCGTGGCGTTGCTCCCGCCACGCCCCGAGGGTGGGCGGGGTGGCAGGCCCAGCCCGTGGCGCTGCCACGCGGTCCGCAGGGCCTTGTCGCTGGTGCCAAGCTCCTTGCGGGTCTGGTTGATGCCGACCTCGGCAGCGCGCTGCCACGCCCGCCGGGCCGCCTCCGGGTCGTGGTAGAAGCGGCTGCGCTCCGGGCCACCCTGGAACACCACCGGCTGGTCCAGGCCGTGCTCGTCGAACGCGCGGCGCAGTGCCTGCTTGGACACCCCCAACTGCTGCGCCGCCCGGTCGATGCTGACCTGGTTGGCCAGCTCAAGCGCCTCCTGGGCGGCGGCGCGGTCCTGCAAGAACCTGGTGCCCAGGGCCATCGACGGCCGCCCGCGTAGCATGCTGCGCTGCTTGGCGGTGGTGCCGGCGAAGATGCCGTGCTGGTCGTTGTGCGCCTGGGGGCCTTGCAGGGCGGTCGCAAGGCAGGGCTGGCGGACCTGGCAGCCCGCGCAGAGCTCCTTGGCGTGGGTGACCTGGTGGCTGTTGCCGCCGCTGCGCTCGGTGGGGAAGAACAGCTCCGGATCGGCCTGGCGGCACGCCGCCTGCTGCCGCCAGTCCCCGCCCTGCGCACCCGGTGCGGGGGTGGTGGTCGGTTGGGCGAGCCTGGCCCGGACGGCAGCGGCGCGCTCCTCCAGCGGCACCATGCCCTCCTGGGCGCGCAGCGCGGTGGTCACATGCCGAACGTAGGTGGGCGTGACGCCCAGCCGGTAGGCGAGCTGGCTGGAGCGCGGCGCCCGGTTGGGATCAGGGGCCTGTTCGGCCCACAACTGCTCAAGCCGCCCGCGCGCGGTCGCCGGCCCGGCGCGCAGGCTGGCCAGCTGCTGGGCGACCTGGCGGCGTGGCACGCCGAGCTCGCGCGCCAAGCCCGCCTCATCGACGGGTTGGTTGCCGCGGACTTCGCGGGTCCAGTAGCGCCGCTCGACTTCCACCGCGACCCGCTCAGGGTCGGCGGGTCGGCCCGTCAGGGTGGCCTGCTGGTGGCCGCCGGCGGCAAAGTGCGCCTGCAGCTGGGCCACCTGCTCGGGGGTGGGCTGGCCGTGGCTGACCTGCTCGCTCAGCATCCCGGCAAGGCCGTCCTCGCTGGCCTGCTGGGTGCGCAGCGCGTGCAGCCACTGGCGGGCGACCTGCGGGGTGGTGCCCACCTGGCGGGCCAGCGCGGCGGGGTCCAGGGGTTGGCCGCCGCGCACCTGGTGGGCGAGGTAGGCGTCGGTGATCTGGTCGCGGACCAGCCGCCCCCGCAGCTCCACGAGCGCGGGGTCGCGGTGGCGCTGGGCACGCAGCACCCTGGAGCAGCTTGGCGGTGAACCGTGGAGCAACGCTGACCTCGCCGGCCAGCGCGGCGGGGTCGACCTGGTGGCCGCCGTCGACCTCACGCGCCAGCCAGGTGTAGGCCACCCGCTCCCACGCCGGCCGCGGGTCCCCGGGCGCCTGGGCCGTGGTGGGTGCCGGGGGGTTGGGGCGATGCCCTCTGAGGATCATCGGACCTCCCCCTTCCGCTCCCCGTGTGGCTCGCCGCCGGCCAGCCAGGTGTTGAGCCGCTCGACAAGCGACGGCTGCGGGGGCTGTTCGCGCTCCTGTTCGGCGCGCTGACGGGCGCGCATGGTGGCGCGCTCGCGGC
>Ga0137367_10003617_pt1 | contig 12496 bp, 16 predicted proteins | sample SagtaG_14_FD_104939 | JGI IMG/M metagenome (GOLD analysis project Ga0137367, IMG submission 104939) | Vadose zone soil microbial communities from Sagehorn Ranch, Mendocino, California, USA - Sage1_L_80_16 metaG | ecosystem: Environmental > Terrestrial > Soil > Vadose zone | place: USA... | reverse complement strand
TTGGAACTCTGGGTTGCCCTCGGGAAAATCGACCACGGGTGTGCTGATGCCGCAATCGGTAATACCCAGCGAGGAATTAATCTAATACGGGAAGGTGTGTCAGCATACGAGGCAACTGGAGGCAAACTCTGGTCCCCGTATTTTCTTAGTCTGCTCGCTGATGCATTAGCCAAAGCAGGCCTTACACAAGAAGGCCTTCAGGCGATCGAGAAAGGTTTGCTTTTGGCTGAGCACACCGGCGAGCGCTTTTCGTTGGCAGAGTTGCATCGGATCAAAGGCGAGTTAATCCTGAAAACTCTTGATCTCGTGCAAGAGAGGAACCCTGCGAATGATTCATCCAGAGGCGCCGTTCTATCTCGGGCCCGTGCTTGCTTTGTCGAGGCCCTGACAATCGCGCGACAGCAAGGCACGAGATCGTGGCTGCTCAGAGCTGCGCTGAGCATGGATCGTCTTGAGTTGATGCAGCGGAACTCGACCCACGCCCGCCTCGGGGAGATTTATTCCTCTTTCACAGAAGGCTTCGAGACCGCAGATCTCAGGCAAGCCCGAGCGCTGTTGGGTGCAGTTCCCTTGGCGTAAATAATGGAAGAGGAGACCATGCTCGACCGCTCGAACTCAGACCCACGTGCGAACAGTGCAGTAAAGCACATTCTCTGCCGGAGTTGCTACCCGCCGATTGTTGACCGCCGCACTTGAACTCGGATGTGCATTCAGAGCGCCATCACTCGAGCCACGGCACAGCACTCACCTTTCCGACCACACCTAAGAACGTTAAACCGGTTAAACCAGAGGCTGGGAATACGGCATTCTTGGAGGGACACCCATTCGGAACCCAAGGCTACACCTGCCTGCCCACGAGTACTGGCGGGACTGCGTGGAGCGCCAGCGCGCCCCGAAGCGACTTTTCAGTCAAGCCGCCACCGCTCAGCGGCAACGCGACATGGCAGAGTTCCCTTGATAGCAGCAAGGTATGGGCCGTGGCCACGGGTCATTTCAACGCCGGCACCGACGAGAGTTGCCCCAATACCGGTGCGATTCCTTGTCTTTTGTTGCAGTCAGTTGGTAACCAGGAAGGACCAACTGGCGGAAAAGCTGCTCGCCAAAGCCACCTTTGTCCAACGCTTAAACACTAGAGGCGGGGCAGCCCCAACTACGGCTTGCACCGTGGGCCAGACCCAACTCCAGCCGCACACGGGCTGACTATGTCTTTTTTCACAAGAGCGAATAATTCAGTCCTCCGTGACAGAAGATTCGTGAGTATCGAATCGCGATCGACCAGGTTTTTGCACTTGTAGAGTGGTGAAACTCCAATGACAAAAGACGAGCCTTGGAATCTTGCCAACCACTGGGTGGCGGCTTGGAACGCTCATGATCTGGACTTGATCATGCCATCGAGTTGATATCACCAATTGCCGCGCAGCTATGGGGGGCACCTGATGGCAAGGTGGTTGGGAAGCAGAACTTGAGGGCTTATTTTCAGCGAGGTCTGCAAGCTTATCCGGAGCTTCACTTTCGCCTCGATGACGTGCTCTGGGGCGTAACCAGTGTAGTGCTCTATTACACCAATCAAAACGGAACACACGCAGCGGAGTTCACGCAGATTTCAGAGGCGGGCAGAATCATCCGTGTCGTGGCCAACTATGATCAGAACAAGGGCGAGGACTGATCCCCGGATCTGGAGTTTGACTATTTTCTAACAATTGCGATGCCACCCATTTCTACCTTGAAGGTCTAAGTAAGTAGAAGCCAGGAGGCAATCGCCCATGACGCGTAGGACCACTGCACTTTGCGCGACTCTCTGCATCATTGGAGCACTTGTATCGTGCAGTGGCACTAACCTGCAAGCGCCTGCGCCAACCGCGACGCCGGGCGGAGGATTTCGGCAAACGAATCTGGTCGCCGACATCGGCGGAACCGCACCGCACACTGACCCCGGTCTGCTCAATCCCTGGGGCGTCGCCTTCGAACCCGGCCAGCCCTTCTTCATCGCTGACAATATTCGCGGAGCCGCGAAGGTGTTCGACCCCTCGGGAGCTCCCGTCATTCCTTTACTCATCGGTATTCCGGTGCCTTCGGCTAGCACTCCGCCGTCTAGGCCGACGGGCATCGTGTTTAATCCCATTGCACAAGATTTTCTCGTTCGCGGCACCCCTGCTCAATTTCTCTTCGCAACGGAGGACGGCACGATTTCGACGTGGGCTTCGATCAATGGCAACAATCCAACATTCGCGCTCTTGGCCCGCGATGACTCAGCCAGCGCAGCGGTGTACAAGGGCCTTGCCATCCTGACTCCTCAGTGCTGCCGCGAGTACCTGGCACTCGCCGACTTCCACGCCGCCTTCGTCGCTACTTATGACATCAGCTTCAATCTTCTGCTTACTCTGGGTTCTTTCAAAGACTCCAATCTACCCACGGGCTATGCCCCATTCAACATTCAGCAGATCGGCACGCAAGTGTTCGTCACTTACGCGTTGCAGGACGCATCTGCTAGCAATCCGGTGGTTGGACCAGGAAACGGCATCGTGAATGTTTTTGATCAGGAGGGTAACTTCATTCGGCGATTTGCCTCCAACGGCCCGCTCAACGCACCCTGGGGGATCGTTCAGGCAAGTGCTAACTTCGGAGGTTTCAGTAACGATATCCTGATCGGCAACTTCGGTGACGGAATCATCAATGCTTTCGATCCGACCACCGGGAACTTCCTCGGCCAGCTCAAAGACCCAGAAGGCAAAGTAATCACCAACCCCGGACTCTGGGCTCTGGTTTTCCGGGCGGACGGGGTAGGCAACCCAGACACTCTCTTCTTCACCGCGGGCTCAAGCGGCAAAAACCACGGCTTGTTCGGGGCCATTTCTCCTTAGAAGTGACTCTAGCGCGCTCACCTCATACTAATTGAGAGGGGCTTTCGACGAGCGGGCAGCTGGTGAGATGTTGCGAGATTCTCGCGAAGCTCGATAGGTAGTAGATCCCTGAGAATCCTGCGTAAAAAACCATGCGCGAACCAAACTGCGCCAGTGTTACTGGGTGCCGTTTTCTGCAAAACAGACGCGTCGATATCGTCAACGCCAAAAACGCCAAATCTGCCCAAATGAGCGGCCAATGATGTGCGCAACCTACTGATCCGCTGCTGCAGACATCAGCGTACTCACCGTATCATCGCAACTCCCAAGATCCTCTTCTTTAGCCATTCTGCAGGTACTTCCCCCAGAGGAAAATAGTCTTCCGCTCCCTCAATTGCAGCCAACTCTGCCGCTAGTTTGGGATCGACACGGAATCGCGCCAAGGTTTCGAGAAAACAACCCAGGCGTTGAGAGGAAACACAAAGAACACGGTAGGTCGCATCAGGATCATCGAAGGGTTCCCGAACGTTCCATCGGGTCCGGCCGATGCCCAGTCATGTACAGCCCACGGGTCCGGCACCCCGACCCAGTCGATAAATCACGCCCGAGGGTTTCAAGAGACCCTACCCTCCGGCCAGAAAGGCACGTGCGGCCCCAAGGACCTCCGGGCCTGTGGTCTCGATGTCCTCTTCTCGGAGCAAGCGGATCGGCACTCGGTCACTCAGTTCGGGATTCAATCCCGAGAGCCAAGCCTGAACCACCCGCGGACCTTCCTGATCATGGATCATCTTCGCTAAACGATAAGCAAATCGCAGTCGGTCTTCAACTCCCTTGTACGATTCTGAACCCGCGACCCAACGGTCAATCGCGCGCGTGTCTTCACAGACGCGATGTACGCCGTCAATTTTTTCCCGATGATCTTCGTCAGCTCGTTGACGAGTTTGGGAAACTCCAGAGTCGTCGCTTCCCGGTACGCCAACAAGTCCGGTCTTGGTGGGGTGAGCACTGCCACAGTCGGAGTCCTAACAGCAATTTGCAGCGTACTTAAATATCGATAAAATTACAATATAATCACCAATGAATAACAGATCTATCTCGTATCTATATCAAAGTAAATGGTTTACATGTGAGCTAAGAGCGCTGCCCACAGACAGCTGCGCTTTGAAGGCACAGCAATCGAGCAAGTGGTTGAGTCTTAGACGTTTAGGGGGATGGTGCTGGACAGGGCCGCGCCGCCAGCCCACAAAACTCGACCTAAAGTCATAATGTTATACGTTGATGAAAAATATGTAAGCGATTGAAAATATGGTGGCCAGGGACGGAGTTGAACCGCCGACGCCAGCCTTTTCAGAGTTGCGTTGATTTGTACTTTCAAGACTTTAGCAGGTCTCGGGTGGCTGCAAAAGTCCTTTAAAGTTCTTGAGAGGCGTGCCCATCTTGGGCTGGAATCTTGGGCTAATACGAACACCGGGCCTGGAGAATAGAGCTTCTTCCGGTTAACAGCCGGGGAGCAATGTACTGGAGCACAGGTATTCTCAACGACTTAAACGGAGCACTCCGGCATCTTTGGAGGGCTTTCGGCGATAAATGGTTCCAAAAACCGTTCCAAGTTTGGTCGCGGAGAACCGTTCATGTGTATGCGTCAGAGCAACTTGCGGAGCCTTGGATTGCGACCTTTTCAGTCAACTCGTGCTAAAGTCTTCCCATGGTAGTAACGGTGAACATTCCTGATGAACTCGCGGAAGTGGCCAAGGCGCGCGGCTTGCCTCTTGAAGCGTATGTGCAAGAAATTTTGGCTCAACAGTTAGTACGTTCGGCCGATGCTAGGCAGCCGCGTACGGCGGAAGAGATTCGTATCTGGCTCGACTCATTGGCCCAGTTCTCGGACAAGATTCCACATTTGCCCGAGACCATTTCCCGCGATTGGCTTTACCAGGATCACGACTAAAAATCGACAGCGCCACCTGTGGGCAAGAAACCTGTCACCCGCCCGAAGTCACCAGGAGCAGGCACTCGAATTGTGCAGCAGGATCAGCGACCCGGTCAAGCGCCAGGCATTCTGCCACCCGGACGGGCTGTGGTTGCAGCCCGTGCAGATAGTCATGCGATCGCGCACCCCGCGCGACGCGCGATCTTGGTGACACTCAAGGACGGAGAACGAGCAGCAAGCGAGCTCGCGGAGCCGTTCCGGATGACGTTCCCCGCGATCTCGCAGCACCTGCGGATCCTCGAAGAGGCGGATCTCGTCTCAGTGCCGCGCGACGGTCGCCACCGACTGTATCGGTTACATCCGAAACCTCTCCGAGATGCCGTGAGCTGGATAGACGAGTTCGCCGCCTTCTTTAGTCAGCGTCTCGACGCCCTCGGCGAGTACCTCGACCAAAAGCGCGGTAAGCGGTAGGTTGTATGAATGCGGCAACAACTGGCTTGAACCCAAGACCCGAACTCTTGTTGAATGACGAACAAGCCGGAAGTAATCCCAAGTAAGGGTTTCCGACGATACATCGTAATGCCGTCTCCCGCGACGCAACTCTCCTGTCTTGGATTTGCGTAAAAAGGACTCAATGGTTGGATCGTCCCACATCGACCTTTCACGACAAAATGACGAGAACGGCTTTGAGACCCATCCTAAAACCGTTCTGCTTCGCACTAAGAATTTGGAAACGCAGCCTGAACTCGATTCAGTGGGATTGTTCGACGACCGGTACCGGCATTTCTCGAGACCATGAATCGGCTCCGCCCCAGTCTGCATCGCTACTGTGCGCGCATGACGGGATCGGTTATGGACGGAGAGGACATCGTCCAGGACGCCCTGTTTGAAGCCTACCGGAAGCTGGACACATTTGACGGGCTACGTGCACTATCCCTGGCTGCTGCCGGCGGCAACCCGTGTCAACGTTGCCAGAGCATAAGGTTCGAGCGCTGGGCGTACGGCGAGAGGTATCCGAGTCACCGCTAAAAATGCAGCATGTAGGAAACCTTCACAAAAAACTGCTTTCCATCGTTAACAAACTCGTCGGGAGTGTTTCGCCCGATCGCTGGACCGGGCTTACTCAGGTTGCTGTTGTAGCCGATATAGCATGCCGTACCGGGATGAACATAGTACGTAATGAGGAAATCGCCATCCAAGCTGCGGGCCGTGGGTCCTGCGGTCAACAGGGGATTCGCTAGGACCACGTTGTATTGGGCGATGAATCGCAGCGACAATTCACGGTTGATCTGCCAATTCCACTTCGAGCGCGCTACGTGCAGATTGTAGATTGCCCGGCCGTCGGTAAGGCTCGCATTGTGGTCGAACAGATATGTGTTCGTGATGTTCAACCCTTTGGACGTCAGCAGTGACACCTCGGCTCGCACCTGTTGGTACCTGGCTTGAGTTGGAGCGTGTCCAGTGGGAGGAGTAACGTTTGATCGAGTCCCCCATTCGCCCGCAAGCTGCAGGGTTAGGAATCTCGCCTGTGTGCTGGTAATTCTTAGTCCGTAGGCAGGGACAAGGGGAAACTTCACGACCTTATTAAGGATCGTGAAGTCCTGATGACCAAAGGCATCGTGCCAGGCCCAGAGATAGCTAGTCAGTGTTGTATTGTGCTTCACGTCTACTTTGACCATGGGCTTGACGCCTTCCCAGTTGAGATCGCCGTTGTAGTGCCAGTTGCGGGCAGCATAGACCTCCGCCCAGATGCGGGTGATCCAGGGATCGTCCGGCCAGAATTGGTAGGCGAATGTCTGTCCTAATTCGCGCCAATTGCTGTGGTTGTAGAAAGACAGTTCCGGCTGGAAGCCGGGCGCGCGATTCAGGAAATACCCAATGTAGTTGAAACCGCGACTCACTCTGGTCAAGGTGGTGTCCAGCGTGCCGCCCGCATGGGAAGAGCCATCGAGCGAGCGGTTCCAGTTATATTCTCCCATTAACGTGCCCTTCCAAGTGCTGCCAATCCCGAATGTAGTGTCAAGATCAGCCATGCGGCTATAGGACTGCTGAAAGCGCCGTTCGGCATAGCTGGCGCCGATGTTCGAGTGTGACGGCAGATCGCGGGTCATGCGGAACACGTCGAAATACGCTCGTTTGCCCGCTAACCGATCTGACGGAGGCACCGATTCTCCAGGAGAACGGTCATCGGCAAACAAAGCTCCGACGGAATAATGGCCGAGCTTGCCGGTGAGCCGTGCCCCGAAGTCGGGATGAGAGATTCTGCGCGTAAACAGGAAGTGCTGATTGGGTACAACCATTGGTACATCGAAATAGCTCGAGTTTTCCGTGAAAAACGGCCGCTTCTCAGGGTAGAACAACTCATATCTCTGGTTGGTTGTGATCTGCGGCTCGTCTGACTCAACCTGGCTGAAATCTGGCCTCGCGGTCAGGTCGAGTACAAGGCTGTCCTTCAGGATTGCTTTGGCATCGAATCCGGCGGTGACCTCGGCATCTCGCCCCGCATACGCGGGGTTTTGTGGGTCGCGCGGGTCCACCAATTGGTAGGTCCGCGAAGTGATGTAAGGGACAATCTGAAAATTCCGGCCTGGGGAGATGTTCTCAAAGCCGCTCGCAGCTGCTGCTTGACTGAGGATGCCACGTCGCGCGGAACTGATCGTCGGCCACCATGCTTCTTCCAGGCGGTGACCAATATTGCGCGATAGAGCGATATTCCATGTTTGCGACTCCTGATGCGAGAATCGCAGACTCTTAAACGGAAGGCTCATCACGACAACATAGCCGCCCGACGTCAGTTTCCCGTGAGATGACCACACAGCGTCGAAAGCGTCATCCGCACTATCCGAGTCTTCCGAGTACAAGGCATCGTTCTGGATCCCGAGCGGATTGCACGCAAATTCGTAAGCGTGGCGTCGGTCGCGAAAAGTGTCCAGGTAGATGCCAACATAATCTTCATCGGCAGCAATGGTTGTCTGATTGCGATCGAAGATCGATTCTCTCCGCTCCAGGCGGGAGCGGATGGCTTTTGCATTCCGATCATGCGCTACGAACACGACGTGCAACGCACGCTTGTCATACCCCAGATAGACATCAGTCGCTTCTGTCGCGGGGCGGCCATTCTCTGGAGAACGCTGGACGAAGCCTGTTACCTTCGCCAGCTTGCCATCCCAAGTGGGAGAAACCCGCATGTCCAGAAATTCCTCGAGTCTGGGTGCGCGGTCAATCCTTGGTATGCGTACGGGTGCCGTCGCCTGCGTGGGCGTGACAACCTTGCGGACTTGACCGCTGCCTGCGTGCAACGGATAAGACGCAATGCAAGAAGTCCAGATAACCGCTGCTATGAACGCTAAGCGTACGAGCGAAATCCGCTGCGTCTTTCGAATGGCAGGAAGAATGCTGAACATCAAAGTCACCCGGCGATGGAAATTGCAGTCACGCCGAGTTTTGCTGCAGAAGATAACCGGCACAATGATCATCGGGCAAAGTGCACGGTTTATTTGGCGAAGCGCACTTTGGGACGCATCAGTGCACTGCAATTCGAGGGCTCAGAACCTGAAATGGTTCGAGTAGAATCCAAGTTGGTGAAAAACCGTGTACGTTCGCCACCGCAAAGGATGAGTTCGCCACGTGCAGTTTGCGGTGGGGCCAAGGTGCGGCAATACTGGGACCAACGCCGGCTGAGGAGCCGATTCGAGACGCCGGAGGTTTGATTGGCCGATAACCCGAGACTAGTTCGAGATGTCGACTACCCTGGCCCAGTCATACTGACGACCGTCTGGACGCTGATCGGTTCATTGGCATACGCTCGTCATTACCTTCAAGACCAAACCGCAGCGCTTCCGGCGAAGATGGCCTTTGACTTCCTCATGTGGCTCACGTGCTTTTATCCGTGGGGAGCATTCTCTCCAGTGGTTTTCCGGCTCGAGCGAAGCTACCCGCTGGGAGCATCCCGGTGGCCCAGAAATCTCGCGATTCTGGCGGCTTTCGGAGTGCCGTTCTCTTTTGCAGCGGCAGTGGTGACGCAAAGTCTATTTGCACTGCTCGAGATCCTGTTTCATCAGGCAGTGAGCCTTGCGAGTCCATGGTCGAAGGTCCCGTTACGAGAAGTGACGGTGCAAGTCGTTTTGTACTGGACAACGGTTTTAGGAGCATTCGTCATACGCAGCTTGATTCAGCTACGCGAGCGGGAGCAACAGGCGGCCAAGCTTGCACTGGAGAAATCGCAACTGGAAGCTTCTCTTCGGCAGGCGCAACTTGAGGCCCTGCGGTCGCGGCTGAATCCACACTTTCTCTTCAACTGCTTGCAGAACATTTCCGCATTGACGAACGAAGACCCGAGCGCCGCCAGCCAAATGCTGACCCGCCTCGGTCTCTTGCTCCGGACGGCGTTGCGGCAGAACGAGGGACCAGAAACGACACTTGCATTTGAAATTGACCTCACAAAGAACTATGTCGCGGTTGAGAAGATACGCTTTCAGGATCGCCTCACCGTGCTCTTCGACGTTGCAGCAGAGACCGAAGCGGCGCTAGCGCCGACATTCCTGCTCCAGCCTCTGATCGAGAACGCGATTGTGCATGGGCTTGAAGGCATCCGCGCCGGCATAATTTCCATAAGAAGCGCTATTGAGTCTGAGAATCTGGTGCTAGTTGTGGCCGACAACGGCACCGGTATTCCAGCTGAAAGTGCGGCCAACATTAAATTCGGAGTCGGTTTGGCTTCTACGTGCGAGCGATTGCAAAAAATGTACCCGGATCGACATTCATTTTCGATTCGCACTCTGCCTGAAGGTGGCGCGGAAGTGCGGATTTCTCTCCCGCTTCATTTCACAAACGCGCGAATGGGAGCCATCGGCAATGAGCAAACTACGATTGTTGGTCATTGATGACGAGCCGCTAATTCGCAGAGGCATTCGCAAAATCCTCTCTGGCATCCCCAATGTCGAAGTGATCGGCGAGTGTGGCTCGGGACAAGAAGCGATTCAGTCGATCTCAGCAGACCGTCCCGATCTCGTTTTACTCGATGTGCAAATGCCAGGCGGCTCCGGGCTCGACGTGGTCCGGGGAATAGGGCCGAAATTCATGCCGCCTGTCATTTTTGTCACTGCCTATGATGAGTACGCTGTAAGTGCATTCGACCTCAACGCGGTCGATTATGTGTTGAAGCCCTTCGATGAAGCGCGCGTGCGTGAGAGCATCGAACGCGCCCGCACGAGAATCTCTGTTCAAAATCAGGCTGCGCTCACCGACAAACTGGAAAAGCTGCTCGAGTCGCAGATGCCCAAATGGGCCGAGCGCCTCGTCGTCCGCAATGGTGACCGTTACGAATTTGTCGCAACCGAGAGTATCGACTGGATCGAGTCCGCCAACAACTATGTCCAGCTTCATTGCGGTCCCAAGCAATATTTGCTGGGAGAAACGCTGACCAGTCTCGAATCAAGACTCGACCCAGAGAGGTTTGTGAGAATCCATCGCGGTCGGGTTGTGAACACTGGTCGAATTGTGGCTGTGCATTCGCTGTTTAGTGGCACCTACGAACTGGAACTGCGCGGCGGGATGCGTCTGACCTCCGGGAGGCTATTCAAAGAAGGCGTACAGAAGCTGATTCACGCAGACTGACGTGAAGTACGGTTCGTTGGCCCAGACGTTGTAGCCGAGCTTCTGGGAAAGCTGCTGTGCCCAGTAGTCGGTGCTTACGTTGCCCGTGAGTCGTTTTTCCCATGTCGGCGAGATTACCGGCACGGTCGGCCTGACGGCCTGACTGGGCACGACGATGTTTCCGGTCTCCTGCCCCTGCGTCATCTCAGGTCAGCTCCGACAGGAGGGCAAGCAAAGCAACAGGTCGTAGCGCAAGCGAACCGTAATCAAGCCTCGAAAACGCACCCTCACCAGGGTCGGAGTGTGAGGAAAAAGGGAATGCCGAAACTTTTTATCCCAGGTTGAAGGCCAGAGTTTTCGGTGAAGCACTGGGTAAGAGCATCCGAAGAGTTCCCCGTGGTCTCAGAGGACGACATGTTGTGAAAGAGCATCTATGAAAGCTCAGAACCTGTCGTGGGTTGCCTAGAGGGCCTATGCGAATAGCACAGCGATGGCATCTCGTATAAGTCGCTAGGCGGCGAAGTCGAGATGTGCCCGCGAGTGCGGCGGATGGGGCCGACTAAGTGATGATGGACCGGGACAGCATAACCCGGACCGGAGCGAGGGCCCCTGGGGTAGAGCGGTTGGGACCGCTCGCACGGAGGTGCCTTACCCGCACACCGTCCCTGACACAGAGCAGGGAGTACACGGTGAAAGCAGTGGGCCCGAAGGACGAAGGCAAACCAGGTTTTGGGAAGGCCTTGTCTAATATTCCGGCCTTGAAGCCGTACTGGGGAAAACCCGCCGTACGGAATTTTAGGGGAGGCGATGGAAACGTCGGCATCAACGAAGCCCGGTCCGCGCCATTGCCTTACCCGACAACCGGCATGTTGTAGGGGATGAAAGAGCCCTACGGGAAAGGAGACAGCGACTCCATCCGGTCGAGGCCACCATCGTCGGTCGCGTAACCGGGGTCACGATGAACCTTGTCACACCGTTTGGAAACGAAGTTCGCGCCTGATACGCACGGCATGTGTCTTTTGTTAGTTCTTCCGAAAACACGCGGTCAGAGAGGTTGAACCGTGGTACATGTATGAATACTGTTAAAAGTACATCTAAAGCTTGCCGGGGGCACAATTCAACCGGGGCTGAAGCATCGCTGACAGTCCCGGCGTTATTCTTTCGTTATGAACGTAAAATTTTCGCTCGCCTCCACCGCTGCTCTGATCGCCGATCCCGTGCGCGCGGCCATTCTGTCGGTATTGCCCGATGGGCGTAGCTTTGCTGCGGGCGAATTGGCACGTGCTGCCAACGCTTCCGCGCAGTCGGCGAGCATGCACCTGGCACAACTGCTCGAGGGTGGACTTGTGAAGGTCGCGCAAGAAGGCCGGCACCGCTACTACCGAATCGGCTCGCCGGAAGTGGCGAATGCGATCGAAGCGCTGGGCGTGATCTCGATCCGTCCTAAGGTCATGCGGATCAGGGAAGACGATCCGTTTCGTTATGCGCGTACCTGCCACGACCATCTTGCGGGGTAATTGGCCGTGCGTCTAGCTGGCACATTCGAGCAGAAAGGACTGCTGATTGCTCAAGGGAAACGAGAATACGACATAACGCCAAGCGGCGAGCAATTTCTCGAAGAATGGGACATCAATGTGAGCCTCCTCCGCCGCAAGCGAAGGAGTTTTGCCCACCGCTGTGTTGACTGGACGGAGCGGCGTGATCATCTGGCAGGCTCAGTGGGCGCGGCCATCTGCGAAAAGATGCTGGAATTTCGCTGGATTACGCGTGATCGAAACAGTCGTGCTGTGCGTGTAACTCTCTCCGGACATCAGCACTTGGAGCACATGCTGAGTTCCCCGTCTTTAGTTCGCTTAAGGGAAGTCAGCTAGGTGAGAAGTAAAGGCTTGCATTGCCGCGATCCGTCTCTTTGGTGCTCGCATTTTCCCTCTTGCGTTCCCGAGCACTTTTTCCCCATCGCGGGATTGGGCAGCAGGCGAGCAATTTCAATCGCGCCGATCATGGTTGAAAAAATGGCAAAGAACGCGCTCTCTTTGTCCGCGGTTCGCCGGCCAGGCATGAATGGCAGCATTCGGCTCTTGTAAGTCACGAGCTCCGCAACGATTTGAGGCTTCATCCTCTTATCGACCCG
>Ga0137367_10003611_pt1 | contig 12508 bp, 8 predicted proteins | sample SagtaG_14_FD_104939 | JGI IMG/M metagenome (GOLD analysis project Ga0137367, IMG submission 104939) | Vadose zone soil microbial communities from Sagehorn Ranch, Mendocino, California, USA - Sage1_L_80_16 metaG | ecosystem: Environmental > Terrestrial > Soil > Vadose zone | place: USA... | reverse complement strand
TCATGGCGCGGCGCACACAGTAACGGGAAGTCAGCACTTGCTGGAGATCAATGGACACCGCCTCTTGCTGGACTGTGGGCTGTATCAGGGTCGCCGCGGCGAAACGTACATCCGAAACCTGAACTTTGCCTACGACCCGCGCAGCGTAGACGCTGTGATCCTTTCGCACGCCCATATCGATCATTGTGGCAACCTGCCCAACTTTGTCAAGCAGGGATACAGCGGACCGATCTACGCCGTCCGCGCAACTGTAGATTTGGCAACGATCATGATGGCAGATTCGGGGCGCATCCAAGAATCGGATGCGGCTTTCGTCAATAAGAAACATCTTGCACGCGGCGAAGCACTCATTCTGCCTCTCTACACAGAAGTGGATGCACACAACGCCGCTGACCTCCTACGCGGCGTGGATTATGATCAAGCCTTTGAGCCAATCCCTGGCGTAGTTGCTCGTTTTATTGAAGCGGGTCATATCCTCGGTTCGGCCGCGATTTCCCTGGAGATTGAGGAAAAGGGACGAAAGATACGTTTCTGGTTTTCTGGGGATATTGGCCGCTATGAATTACCCTTGTTACGCGATCCCATTCTGCCAACTGATGTTGATTATTTGTTGATGGAATGTACCTATGGAGATAAGCCGCACGATGATCCTACAGCGGCATTTGAAGAGTTTCATGAAGTTGTCGCGCGTACGATCAAACGGGGTGGGAAGGTGATCATTCCTGCGTTTGCAGTAGGGCGAACACAGGAACTGGTCTATCATCTCAATATGATGATGTATGCGGATCATATGTCGCCTGTGCCAGTCTTTGTCGATAGCCCACTGGCGGTCAATGCCTCGAATGTGTTCACCAAGCACCCTGAATGTTTCGATGTTGAGACGCGCTGGTTTGTTCAACAGGCGCGTCATCCCGCGCTCGACTTCAAAATGTTGACCTATGTGCAATCCGTTGAGGAATCGAAGGCCTTGAATTTACGCAAGGACCCGATGATCATCATCTCCGCCTCGGGCATGGCAGAAACAGGTAGGATCTTGCACCATCTCAAAAACAATATTGAAAATCCCTTAAACACAGTTTGTATCGTTTCCTGGCAGGCGCCGTACACGTTGGGTCGTCGCCTGGCAGACCGCGAAAAACAGGTCAAAATCTTCGGCGAGCCGTATACCGTCAACGCGGAGATTGCAACGATCGGCGGCTTATCAGGTCACGCAGGCCAGGATCTGCTGACAAAATACGTACTGAATACCAGTGGTTCTGTGAAGAAAATTTTTCTTGTCCATGGCGAAGAAATGCCTGCGGCAGCCCTCACACAAAAATTGATGGAACGAAATATGCGCGACGTGTATTATCCCGAACTGCATTCGACTACAGAATTGTAGTCGTGCGGAAATTTAAGTTATAATCCCGCACGCTTGCAGGACAATTTGGGAAGGTGCCAGAGTGGTTGAATGGGACGGTCTCGAAAACCGTTGTGGGCTTCGGTCCACCGAGGGTTCGAATCCCTCCCTTCCCGCTAATTGAGCTGGAAAGTTTTCGGTGTTGAGCATAAGGAGCGGGGTTTGGGATTTTGATAAGAATTTATATTTATCGTCTATGGATAAAAAAATGAAAAATCTAACTGTACAAGCATTTTTGGGGCTCGTGCAGCTTGTGGTTCTCCTTGCCATATTGCTTTTCTTGCCGGGTTGGTCGTTTAACTATTGGCAAGCCTGGATCTTTTTAGGAGTATTTTCTATTTCTGTGTTCTTCATTACACTCTTTTTTCTGAGGGAAGATCCAAGCCTAATTCAAAGTCGCTTGAAAGTTGGTCCAGTTGCTGAGCAGCAGAAAAGTCAAAAGATCATCCAGGCATTGGCGAGCATCTTTTTTATATTGCCTTTCATCACCGCAAGTATTGACCATCGTTTAGGCTGGTCTAGAGTTCCCGTGTTACTAGTCTTCCTTGGAGATGTTTTAGTGGCCTTGGGACTTTACATCGTTTTCCTCGTTTTTAGAGAAAATACGTTTACCTCCGCTACGATTGAAGTGAAGGACGAGCAGAAAGTGATATCCACTGGACCTTACGCGGTGATTCGTCATCCTATGTATTCCGGCGCTTTTATCATGCTGTTGGGAATCCCGCTCGCACTTGGTTCCTGGTGGGCATTCATTCTTGTCTTTCTTCTCTTTGCTGCCATTGTGTGGAGGCTTTTGGAGGAAGAGAAATTTCTTTCGAAAAACTTACCAGGCTATACAAGCTACCGTCAGAAAGTTCGTTATCGTTTGATTCCCTTTTTTTGGTAACAAGATACATAACAACTCAAATGGGGAATCGTTCTGAAAAATGCGAGTCAAATATGTCCAAACTTTTTGTAGATAAATCAATTGAAATAGATGCACCTGTATCAAAAGTCTGGGATGTTCTTACAGATTCTGGTTATACCGCTGAATGGGCCTCGGAATTTAACGGTGGATCGCCATTCCATATTGAGTCTGATTGGAAGCTTAACAGCTCAGTCTTCTGGAAGGGACTGGATGGCAAAACCATTGTGGAAGGAAATGTCACTGGTCTGGAGCCGGGCAAACTTCTGCGCTTCACGGTATTTGATGTTCGCAGTGAGAGGCCTCCTGTCACAGTAGAAGATGGCATTACCTATCAATTTTCTGAGAAGAATGGCAAAACGACTCTGCATGTTTTACAAGGTGATTTTTCAGCGATGCCCGAGGGAGAAAAATACCGTAATCTGTCCGCGGAGATTTGGGATCGCGTCTTACCAAGGGTGAAAGAACTTGCGGAGAGGACAAAGTAGATGAACGCATCAGCGCAACAAACTTGTGGCAAAGGGTTGGCTGGGAATTCGGCCCTACCTGCAAAGCTCGGTGAGTTGATTTCTGCAATGGCCGGAAATCTCGAGGCTCATCGGAAAGCGCTGGATCTCACAGACCAAAACTCACGCGCAGAAGATGCTGCTTATGAAAAACTATTGAAGGAACTCCGCGAAGTCGCTGCTCAATTATCCGTAACAGCCAGTGATATGGCCAGATACCGCGATTTGCCAATGGGCAGGCATGATGAAAAGGCCATGACTCATCCCAGGGTGAGGGAGGCCTTCGAGAATTTTGTACAGCATAAGCGGGAGCTTTGGGAATTGTTGGAGCAAACAGAGGAACGGGATCATAAATTGTTGGAGGTAATGCGTAATTTCTAAAAAGGCATTTGCACAAAAGGAAGAACATGAACAACAAATTTATAGCTGAAGCAAAAACTACGATTCATGCCCCGGCGTCAAAGGTGTGGGATGCGCTTACAAAACCTGAATTGATCAAGCAATATTTATTTGGAACAGATGTCATCAGCGATTGGAAAGTAGGCAGTCCTATTACTTACAAGGGAGAATGGCAAGGAAAATCATTTGAAGACAAAGGCAGAATTATTGAGCTCGAACCCGAAAAACGAATAAGGAGTACGCATTGGTCGCCGCTTTCAGGTGTGCCGGATAGCCCTGAGAACTATCACACGGTGACATATGAGTTGTCAGAAAAGGATGGCATCACAGATGTTGCAATCACTCAGGATAATAATGCCAGTGAAGAGGAACGAGTACATTCCGAGCAAAACTGGAAGACTGTCCTGGAGGGCATGAAAAAGCTGCTTGAGAGCTAACCGATCAAGATTTAATCAATCCATTTGACTGTGAGAGTTTGGAGGACTTTGCTACAGGCTTTTCGTTCTTTTTGATGAGACTTGTGACAGTTTCCCATATATCCAGAGAACGCCCATTTTTTTTCGCCTGGTTGAATTGTTCGCGGGGCAGGGATTTTCTTACAGCATCCAAAAGGATGGCTGCCTGCTTTTTTGTTTCGTGCCAGCTTGCGAAATGATCATTGACCAGGGAGCATAGCTCTACAGCTCTTGCATTTCTTCCCTGCTTACTGCAAAATTCTGCGTATTCCATAACGGCGACCAGCAAAATCCCCTTATCGAGAGTTTTCATGCCATATTGAAATGCGCTGCGGAAATTCCTTTGGGCAGACTTGACATCCTGTAATTCCACCTGGGCGCGGGCAAGTTTGCTGAGAGAATAGCAGATCATCCAGGTATGATTGGCCGATTTTGCAAGATCAAGGCTGGTTGAAAAATAATCGCGCGCAGCTTCATAATTCTTCTTTTCGAGGGCAATGTCTCCCATGCCACGGAAATAGTAGGAGCGCCCGACATGATCCTGTTCCCTGTCAAAAATTTGATAGGCGCGCTCATACCACTCCGAGGCAGCTTCGCTGTCTCCCATGACTCGCAGCAGATCGCCCATTTCCCAGTAGTTCCAGGCAAATTGATAGGTGACACCGGTTTCAAGGATCATCGCCAGGCACGTGCGTCGGATTTGCAGCGCTTCTTCGATATCGCCATGACGGGCTTTTTCGAGGCTTTCCTTAGAAAGGGCACTAATTTGTACTAAGCGGAGCCCGTGCTCACGGAAAGTGTCAGCGATTTCCCGGTAGCCATCAAAAGCCTTTTGGAAATCACCAATTTGTAAGCAGGCGTCGCATAGCATCCATAACATATTACTTGCCGCAGCCCATTCACCGGTATTCAGAAAGCTATTGCGAGCCAGTTGCCATTGCTGGATCGCCCCTTCTAGATCCTGCTGCTGATATTTTAGATCCCCCCAAAGACGCATGATGTGACCTGTGCTGAGTGTATCGCCCAGCGAGGTAAAGAGATCTCTGGCGCGAGAAAGGTATGTTATAAATTGCTTTCGACGCGAACCGAATGGTTCATTGGGAATCAGTAATTGCAACAAATGGAAATATCCAATTGCCAGTTCCCATGCCTGATGAGTCCGTTCAAAGAAGGGAAGCACTCGCTCGAGTTGGCGCACGCCTTCCTCATACTGGAGTATTCGTCCGTAGACGTAGCAAAGCAATATGCCCCAAAAACCAAGCTCCGGAAAGGCTTCGTGTTTTTGAGCGAGTGTCCATGCGCGGCGGATAGATGTTGTGTCGATAGGGAAGATCACGTCAGGAATGGTAGCGCGTAGGGGATTGCCATCCTGTTGAAAAGCGCCTTTCGCGGAGCGCAAAATGACCACCTGTTGACGAATTTGCGCATCCTGCCCGGACTCGTAGGGCGGTAACGATGCGAGCGCCAGGTCAAGCATATGGATCAGTGTGCCTCCTTTTACTCTCAGTTCTGCATAATGAAAGAGAATGGGCAGCATATTCTGTACGGCGGTTTCAATGTCGTTCGCGGAAACCAGCCAGGACCAGGCAACATAGATATTGTCAAACTCAGCCTCCATCCCGGAAAACGCCCTTTGTTGGTTCGCACCCTTCATGTCCTCCCATAACCTGGCTGCGTAGGCCGCGTAATAGTGGCCATATTGCTTCATCACCAGTTCAAACGTCGCTTGTTCGCTTTCCAGTTTTTCGAAGGCAAATTGCCGCAAGAGTTCATGGATTTGATACCGGCCGTTGGATAGCCGCTGGATCCAGGATTTGTGGGTCAGATCCAATAATGTTTTGGCAGAGGCTCCAGAAATTGCCTGTGCGGCTTCACGCGTAAAACTCGACCGAAACACGCTCAGCGCTTTGATCACGGGACGGGTCGTTTTGTCGAGCAAGCTCCACGAAGAATCAAACACGGCGCGCAAGCTCCGCTGTCGATCCGGAAAGTCGCGCCAATTGCTTTGTAGAAAGTCCAGGCTGCGCATAATTTCGGTGTTAATTTCCTCCAGGGAAAAGACCTCGAGCCACGCTGCTGCCAGTTCGATAGCAAGAGGCAGGCCTTGAACATTTCGGCAAATTTGCACGATAGGACGATAATTATCATAAGTAATTTTGAACGAGGGCTGAACCCGAACGGCACATTGTTCAAAAAGCTGAAGTGCGCTGAACGTTGGTGGAATGGAATCAGCTTCCGGCTTGGAAAAGAACATTTCGTCTGTTGGAGTTTCGAGCCCTTCCACACGAAAAATATATTCACCCTCTACGTTCAGTCTTTCTCGAGATGTGAGCAGGATTTTGCTTTGCGGCGCGGCGCTTGAGATATCCAAGACTAGTTTGATGCTCTCATCGCTGAGCAAATGCTCGAAATTATCGAGGACGAGCAGCATTTGGTGTCCATGAATATAACTTAGTAACTTTTGGCGGACATCAATCCCCTTCACGTGGCCGCTGATTTTCAACTCTTCAAGCATCGCGCTGACGATCGCTTGCGGCTCCATCACAGGAGCGAGTGGGATGAACCATACTCCATCTTTGAAAGGTTCCGAAGCATTTTCACCTAGAAGTGACGCAACTTGTAAGGCGAGACGCGTTTTTCCACTGCCACCAGGGCCTAGCAAAGTGAGCAAACGACAAGATGGTTCTCCCAGAGCGCGAGTGATTTCATTGAGTTCTTTTTTGCGTCCTACAAAGGGAGCAGGCTGTATGGGTAGATTGTGCACAGTTTTTTGTTGAAGCGCGGAGGAGGATTTGCTTTTCTTTTTACGGCCCGATTGCGGCTGTGTAAATTTTTGCGTTTCCGGAGGAGCAGGATACTTTTTCTTTTTGATCGCTTCATAAAGCTGCAACGTTTCTGGTTCAGGTTCCGCCTCCAGTTCATCCTTCAGGAGCCGAGCGCACTCGTCAAATTGGCGTAATGCCGCAGCCTGTTGACCACTCAAAGCATACAGGCGCATCAATTGTCTGTGCGCGGGTTCATGGAGTCTGTCCAGCGCCAGCCATCTGCGGCAATGTTCGATGGCGGTGTTGTAATCTTCATTTTGTAAATATTGGTGGGTGAGAATTTCCAGAATCTCTGCCAGATTTTTGCGCAGATTCTCGGATTGGAAAAATTGCCACTCCTCAAAAACCGAACTGTCAGAGAGCCCAAACCCTTCCAAAAAATCTGCACGATAAAGATGGGCAGCTTCTTCGAGAGCGCTCTGACATTCTTTGCAGAGAGGGGGACTGGATCCATTCCCGGCATGCTTATGTTCTCGAACTTGATGGATACGCGCGTCAAATTGAGAGATATCCACGTTAATGGAAAGATTGGGATTTAAACTGACGCGGTCTTGTGAAACCAGAATAGATTTTCCCCCCAGCAATATTTTCAAGCGCGATAAACTCTTGCGGAGATTGGATCGGGCGTCTGCCTGACTCTGATCCTGCCAAAGCAGTGTTGCGAGCGTGTCGCGGCTATGAGGTTGGAATGTAACGACCAGATAGATCAGGAGTGCCAGATCCTTGCGGCGTTGAATGCTGATTTGTTCATTTCCGCGTTTGATTTGAGGCGGGCCGAATAATGAAACGCTCAAATCGGGCACATCTCAATTATACACGGACGAAGAGTCTTGGCATCTGCGATGCAGATCGGAACTGCCTCGTCAAGACGATCACTCGATGAGTGATTGTATTAAATATCTCCCTGATGCCTCTGTGTTTTCAGATGAGTCCATTCGGGTGATGATCAAACCAAGTTTGTTGAACTCATTTACGTTCAAATTGTCAATTTCCATCGTGAGATATCCCTTTTCGGTTCGCGTTGATTCTGGTTCGCCTATTTGGGCAGAGTAACTCTCAGGCTCAGCCTCACTTTGGAGAGTTTTCACTTTCCAAAGTTCGACATTGAACTCGTTTTCAGGATTAGAAATATTCTTGAAAATAACTTTCAGAGTTTTTCCTTCGGCAGAGGGATCGAGTTCTAGCTCGATCAGGTCTACTCCATAGCTTGTTGAAATAGAGCCATTGATTTGAGTCGTTGAACCTGTCTGAATCATGTAGTCTTCCGTTGGAGGAGTCTGGTACAGTTTTTGTGGGTCATAAAACCCACAATAGTTCGAGTGAGCTGAAATTAAGCATCTTCCATCTTTCAGCCTCAGCAGATAAATGGCGCGGGCAAAATGGATCAAGCTTTCGTCATAGGTATGAAACGGGCAGGTGGGCGTGGCTTGTAGCGCAGCATCTAAGATTCGGGGAAGCCTTGCAGTGACGTCATTAGAAGAATTTACGTTTACAATCTCGCCTTTGTATAAGGTTTCGAACATGTGACGGATCACCTTCATGCCAGTCGCCGGATCTTCCAATCCATCCTTGATCCCTCCACAACTTTCATAAAGAAATCTCCAGTAAATCGCTAAATGGTAAGGAACCTCCTGATAGCTTCTATTAAGATCCCCACTGAAGTAACCATCAGAACCGATGAAAGCATTGGCTCTATTCAAATATATTCGCATCCGTGTGCTCGGTTCAAACTGTACCGTGGGTTGTCCGACAAAGGAGGCTAACGCCGCCGTTCCTTCGGTGAAAAGCTTCCAGGCTTCATCCTTCCCTGCGATATTTCCTTTACTTCCAAAGTGGAGGCTAATGTTCCTCTGCTGGTTGTGAAAAAGTTCATGATGGAACGCACTCAGGATGCCATCGGTAAGATTGGAATATTCCCTGAAGCCTCCATCGACGCGAATTGAGATTAACGCATGACCTATAGAAGGCGCAGGCCCATGAAACCATGTGCTGTAGTCTCCGAGCGCTACGCTCAGAGTCTTGGGATCTTCGTCCGTTCGATAATTTGACCATTCCGCATACCAGGGAAATCCCCAAAGGTTCGTCTGTGTTTTGAACGCATCTACCATGGCTGGCATAAGTTCCGTTTGGATATATCTTCCTACATCCTGCCTCGGAATTTTTGTATCAGGGTCTCGCAAATCTGCCTGGAAGGGAATCATGTCGCAATAATAGATAAGCAATTCATTTGGCGCAGCATGGGGAGAGTCTTCCAATACCTTAGGCAATGGAACGCGCCATTGATTTTCCATAAGAAATGTATATTCTTCACTGATCTCTCGCAGAATGTTTCCCTGTGGATCTACCAATGTGAGGCGATAACCATAATAATCTGTTGGTGTTCGGATCGATTTTTTTTGACCGTTGAGAAAGCCTTGAAATGCAATGTTGAAATCTACTGAGACCAACTGCTGCTTTTCCGCCGAATAGGGAATGAATTTAGTTTCTTGCCAAAGTTGAAATTTGTTCGTCTTCTTTCTGTCCAGATCAGGATCATTATGCTGCGTCTCGATGATCAAATGAGCATACAATCCCGATTTTGGAACTACCAAATTTGCCATTGAGAGGAGCAGGGTTCGCTCAAAGCTGGGAGTGAGAACACCGTTTCGGTTCAAGACAAGATGTGGGATCTTATGTCCCTGAGATGCGGGCGCAGTGACTTCCTTTCCATTTTCTGCTTTGAATAATATGGTCGCGTTGGTGGCTGCCTTCAGTGTCACCATTAAACCGGGTAACGGTGAGGCAGCATAAGCTCTTTGAGACATAGCTTTTGCGATGGTTACCGATTTTGCGTTGTTTGTGCTCCCAAGGATCGCAAAGATTAAAAACAGGTTGTTTAGCAGTACAATCGTCCGCATGGGACTCTCCTCAAGTCAATCTGCCTCAATACTATGAAGGAGCAGTCCCACGGGCGTCCCAGAATGCGTCTCACGTGGGAGTTTTGGCAGAAATCTCATTCAGATTTCTGCCAAAAATGCGTTCAATGGTAAGATTAAGATATGCGACTCAATCTTGCTTTAGCTCAAATTTCCACTAGCCTTGGGGATGTCCAATGCAATCTCGACAAGCATTTGAACTACATAGAACTAGCTAGGAAGCAAAAAGCTGACCTTATCGTTTTCCCCGAACTTTCTTTAACTGGATATGTCTTACAGGATCTGGTCGCCACGGTGGCTCATAAACCGACGGAAGACGATCCTATTTTCAAGCCTTTGCTTGAGGCAAGTCAAAATCTGGATCTGGTGGTTGGCTTCGTCGACGAAGATTCCCGTCACCGCTTTTACATTGCCTCCGCCTACCTCTCCGGTGGACGGGTTCTCCACGTTCATCACAAAGTTTATTTACCTACGTATGGATTGTTCGATGAGGGACGTTTCTTTGCGTGGGGAGATTCGGTCCGCGCGTTCGATACTCGCTTTGGACGAGCTGGTCTCTTGATCTGCGAAGATTTCTGGCATGCCTCTCCACCTTACTTGCTCTGGCTCGACGGCGCGGATATTATGCTCTTTTCTTCCGCTTCTCCGGGACGCGGTTTGACCGATAAGGAGAAACTTGAATCCGCCAGGTGGGTGGAACGTGTCAGCAAGGCTTACGCGAGTATGTTCACGTCTTTTGTAGTGCATTGCAATCGGGTGGGCTTCGAAGACGGTTTGCTCTTTTGGGGTGGGGCAACCGTCAATGACCCGAACGGTGAATTGCTCGGTCAAGGTCCTTATTTTGAAGAAGCCTTGACTCTTGTAGAAATGGATTTGAACCAACTACGGCGGACGCGGGCGCGGCTTCCATTATTGCGGGATGAACGAACAAATTTAGTCCAAAAAGAACTTGATCGTCTTCTTTCCAAGAATATGTGATTAAAAATATGAAATTTGATCTAACGATAAACACAGATGTTGCCCATCAAATCCTGACAAATTTCATCAAAAGCGAAGTGCACCGAGTGGGATTCACGCGAGCAGTCATCAATCTTTCTGGCGGTTTGGATTCTGCCTTATCCTGCGCGCTGGCGGCCGAAGCTCTGAGCCCAGAAAATGTGCTGGCTTTGCGCCTGCCATATCGGACCTCCTCACCAGATTCTCTGGAACACGCACAATTGATGATCGATCAGTTTCACATCCCAAGTATCACGATTGAGATTACGGAGATGGTCGACCCACTGTTTGCACATGACCCGGAAATATCGAAACAGCGCAAAGGCAATATCATGGCGCGGCAGCGAATGGTCGCGCTATACGACCAGTCAGAGGTGTTTAAAGGTTTGCCCATCGGCACCAGCAATAAAACAGAAATCCTTTTGGGGTACACCACGATGTGGGGAGATATGGCCTCTGCGTTGAATCCAATCGGCGACCTGTATAAAACGCAAGTGCGCCAGTTATCCCGAGCCATGAATATTCCAGCGGTCATCATTGATAAGCCACCCTCGGCTGACTTGTGGATGGGCCAGACCGATGAAGGGGAATTAGGCTTTACCTACGAAGAAGTGGATAAGCTCCTTTACCTGCTGGTGGATCAGCGTTATAGCGCGCAGGAATGTGTGGAAGAAGGCTTCGACCAAAACTTTGTGAATGCAGTCACTGCGCGCGTTCGGCGCAACCAGTTCAAACGCATGATGCCGCCCGTTGCGAAGTTAAGTAATCGCACCGTGGGATATGATTTTCTCTATCTAAGAGATTGGGGAACGTAGGTAGGCTGAAAAGTGAAAGAAACAGAAGGCAGCCCTTTTGTTGGATTCCGTAAGAAATTAAAGGATTGTAAATGATTCATGTTCCATCCTCTTTAAAAAACAGGCGTTTTTTCTATCTTTGGCTGGGACAGTTGCTCTCTATTGCTGGAACGCAAATGCAAATCTGGGCGTTGTTCTGGCATATCCGCACATTGACCGATCAACCAATTGCGCTCGGCGGAGTGGGGTTGGCGCGAATTTTGCCCATTATCATTTTTTCATTGATCAGCGGTGTGATCGCGGATTCGTTCGACCGCCGAAAAATTTTATTTATCACCCAATTTGTAGCTGGATTTCTCGCTCTTGGTTTGGGATTGCTGACTCAGTTTGGACAAGTGACGATCTGGCTCATTTATGCGTTCACCGCGCTGCAAGCGATCGCCATTGCTTTTGATGGTCCGGCGCGTCAGGCTCTCGTCCCCAATCTGGTCCCGGCAAAAGACCTGCCCAATGCTTTCAGCATGACCTCTATCGCCTGGCAGACGGGTGCGATCATTGGCCCGGCACTCACCGGTTTTGTGATTGCCTTCGGTGGACAGCAAGCTGTGTATTATATTAATGCGATCTCTTATTTGGCAGTCATTTTTGCGTTGATTCTGATCGGGCCTGTCCCACAGACCAAGACAGACCGCATCGCCGGTGTAAGCTGGAATTCTGTCAAAGAGGGAATTAGTTTTATTGTCAATAAGCCCATCATGCTCTCTACGATGCTGCTGGATTTTGTTGCAACGTTTTTTGCCTCTGCCAATACGTTAATGCCAATTATCGCTCGTGATGTTTTACATGTCGGGGTAGTAGAGTATGGATGGCTCTCCGCCTCGCCGTCTGTGGGAGCTGTTCTCGCCGCGCTGGTTGTTTCACAGCTCCCCGAAATTCGAAGGCAGGGTCAAATCTTTTTGGGATCGGTGGTCGTTTTCGGGGTCGCGACCGTCATTTTTGGCGTGAGCCGGTCCCTGGTTTTCGCATGGTTCGCTTTGGCAGTCACGGGCGCAGCCGATTCGGTGAGTACTATTATTCGCAATACCATCCGCCAATTGCAGACTCCAGATCACATCCGCGGGCGGATGACCAGCGTCAATCAAATCTTCTTTCAGGGTGGTCCACAGCTGGGGGAGGTGGAAGCAGGAGTGGTGGCGCAGTTATTTGGCGCGCCGATTGCAATTATCAGCGGTGGGATCGGTTGCATTGTTGGCATGTGGCTCATTATTCGCAAGTGGCCGCTTCTGCTCACCTATAATGGAGATGAGCATATTCC
>Ga0137367_10003606_pt1 | contig 12520 bp, 10 predicted proteins | sample SagtaG_14_FD_104939 | JGI IMG/M metagenome (GOLD analysis project Ga0137367, IMG submission 104939) | Vadose zone soil microbial communities from Sagehorn Ranch, Mendocino, California, USA - Sage1_L_80_16 metaG | ecosystem: Environmental > Terrestrial > Soil > Vadose zone | place: USA... | reverse complement strand
CGCGTCAGCGGCGGGGTGAGCAACATTTCGTTTTCGTTTCGCGGTAACAACACCGTGCGCGAGGCCATGCATGCTGCATTTCTTTTTCATGCGATCGGTGCCGGTCTCAACATGGGGATCGTCAACGCCGGACAGCTGGCGGTTTACGAAGAGATCGAGCCGGAGTTGCGGGAGCACGTGGAAGATGTGTTGTTGAACCGGCGCGGCGACGCGACCGAACGGCTGGTCGATTTCGCAGAAAGGGTAAAGGCAAAAGGCAAAACGCCGGTCAAAGACGAAGTGTGGCGTGCAGAACCCGTTGAAGAACGCCTTAAACATGCGCTGGTGAAAGGCATCACCGATTACATCGACATCGATACCGAAGAGGCACGGCAAAAATGCAGGCGCCCGCTCGAAGTGATCGAAGGTCCGCTCATGGCCGGGATGAGTGTGGTGGGAGATCTGTTTGGCTCCGGCAAAATGTTTCTGCCGCAAGTAGTAAAGAGTGCACGGGTGATGAAAAAAGCTGTTGCCTATCTGATGCCGTTCATGGAAGCGGAAAAATCCGCGAGCGCGAAACCGCAGGGGCGCATCGTGATGGCAACGGTGAAAGGCGACGTGCACGACATCGGCAAGAACATCGTGGGCGTTGTGCTGCAATGTAACAATTACGACGTCATCGATCTCGGTGTGATGGTGCCGGCGGCACAAATTTTGGAGACGGCGCGGGAGAAACAAGCGGATGTAATCGGGCTGAGCGGGCTGATCACACCGTCGCTGGACGAGATGGTGCACGTGGCGCAGGAGATGGAGCGCGAAGGATTTCATTTGCCGCTTTTGATTGGCGGAGCGACCACGAGCCGGGCGCATACGGCGGTAAAAATCGCGCCGCATTATCATGCCAGCACGGTGCACGTGCTCGATGCCTCGCGCGCGGTGGGCGTGGTCAATTCGCTGTTGAATGAGGAATTGAAATCGGAGTTCGATGCGAAAACGCGCGATGATTATGCGCGATTGCGCGAGGAACATTCGGCAAAAACGCGCGAGAAAAAGTTGCTCACGCTGGAAAAAGCGCGCGCCAATCGGACACCGATCGACTGGAAAAGCTATGTCCCGCCGAAACCCGAGTTTTTAGGAGTGCGTGTGTTCAGCAGTGCGTTGGGTAGCGCACGCGTCTCGCGTGTTGGCGACAGTGTCTCGCCGTCGCGAACTTTTCCTTCGGATTCGAAAGTCAAACAAGAGCAATGCGTCAAGGAAAGCGTGTTTCGGCGCGACGCCCCTTCGGCTACGCTCAGGACAGGCTCCACCAGCACGCGGGACGCGCGTGTTACCCGGAACATTTCGTTGCGCACCCTCGCGGATTTGATCGATTGGTCGCCGTTCTTTCATGTCTGGGAGCTGCGCGGCCGTTACCCTGCGATTTTCGATGACCCGGTGATCGGTAATCAGGCGCGTGAGCTTTTCGACGATGCGCAGAAATTGCTCGATCGGATCGCCGTGAAAAACCTGCTCGTCGCGCGCGGCGTTTATGCTTTTTGGCCGGCGAACGCAGTGGGCGATGATGTCGATCTTTACATTAATGACGCGCGGACGAAGAAACTCGCCACGTTTTATTTTTTGCGTCAGCAAATGCAAAAACCGGCCGGGCAATGGAACCACTGCCTGGCCGACTTCGTTGCTCCGGGAAACTCTCAACTATCAACTCTCAACTCCCAGCCTGCTGATAACCTCGGCGGATTTGCAGTCTCAATTCACGGCGCCGACGAGCTCGCGGAAGAATTCAAGCATCAGCATGATGATTACAACGCAATCCTGACCAAGGCGCTCGCCGACCGGTTGGCGGAAGCATTCGCGGAATATTTGCATAAACAAGCCCGCGTCGCGTGGGGGTTCGGGGGCGATGAAAAGTTGTCCAACGTCGATCTAATCCGCGAAAAATATCGCGGTATTCGGCCGGCCGCCGGTTATCCAGCCTGCCCCGATCATGCGGAGAAACGAACATTATTCGATTTGCTCGATGCGGAGAACAACGCGGGCATCAGATTGACGGAATCGTTCGCCATGCATCCCGGCGCGAGCGTGAGCGGCCTTTATTTTTCGCATCCCGACGCAAAATATTTCGGCGTCGGCCAGATCGGGCGGGATCAGGTGATCGATTATGCTTCGCGAAGAGGCGAGACGATCGCCGCGGTGGAGAAGCGCCTGGCGCCGAATTTAGGCTACGAGGCTTAAATTGAATTCTTTGCCTTGGCGCTCGTTAACAGCAAGGCGGCGGTGCCTTTAGTTGAAAGAGCGTCTGAATGTTCGGCTTCCTTCGCGGGCCAGACCACTTTCCAGGCAAGACCACACTTCTCGAGCATCCAGATGACGTAACGCGTAAGATCGAATTCCCACCAGCACAGTCCGTGCGCCGCGCAACGCGGTTGCGCATGATGATTGTTGTGATAGCCCTCGCCGAACCCAAGGACGCCGATCCATAAGTTGTTTCGGCTATGATCGGACGTATCGAAGCTGCGATAACCGAACTGACGCATGTGGCAGATCGAGTTGACCGACCAGGTGACATTATAAATCACGAGCATCGGCACATAGAGACACCAAAGCATCCCGGCCACGCCAAGTGTGAAATACAGCGTCAGCGCCACGACAAGATGCGGCAGCACGTAGAGCCAGGAACGCTCCCATAGCCGGCAATACCATATTTTACTTACATCGGCGGCGTACCGCTTGGAGCGCTCGCGGAACGCGGCCGGCTTGCGGATCAGCCACATCATGTGGGCGTAGGGAAAACCGTGCACCGGACTATGAATGTCTTCGTCGGTATCGGATTTCAAATGATGATAGCGATGGTCCCCCACCCACGTGACGGGATCACCGGCTAGCGTCACGGCCGAGCCGGATGCGAATATGAACTTGAGCCATTCCGGCATCTCGAAACCGCGATGGGTCAGGTAACGATGAAGATAAAGGGTGGTGCTGATTCCGCCCCAGAAAAACAACGGGATCATGATGAACAGATAAAAAGGATGGAAGCGTGTCAGGAGTCCAATAACTCCCAGGAGTTGCAACAGGATGAGGACGACGAAAATAAGGAGATTGAGTTTTTCGTGCTTAAACATACGGCGAGGTGGGCGAGAAGGGAGCAGCCAACCGGCAATTGAATCAGAGGTTGCAGTGTCGCACGCCATGGAGGCGATAGCAAACGTTATTCCCGGATTTTGCATTCAGGTTGTCAGCCACAGATTTACACAGATCAAACACAGATTCAGCGGAGGAGCCTTGATGCGTCCTGTAAAAACGCTCTCTCGCCAAAGTTTCGCCGCGTTGCGAAAGTCTCGCTTCGGATCAGTATCCATGGCACACCGTGCCTGGTGGCTTTCGACTCCGCAGAATCGTGTCGATGAACGCGGTCGCTCAAAATCTTCACACGATCCTACATAACGACGCCCCGTCTTCAGACTTCGCAGAACGTAACAGTGGAACATTGATCCACAGTGGTCGGGGCGAGAGGATTTGAACCTCCGACCTCGTGGTCCCAAACCACGCGCTCTACCAAGCTAAGCTACGCCCCGGATCCGGCGTGATTCTTTATCATGGATCGCGCCTTCCCGCATCCGGAAATTCGGTTACATTGGGGCGAAAACCGGGAATGAAGATAAAAGGGTTAATTTTCACCGCATTGCTAGGCGGCATGACACTGCTATTACGTGGGCAGGATGCCGCGCCTCCGGCTGTCGATCTTTATGGTACGGAGGAAAAGCCGGAGATTACAGCCACCCCTTTTCCGGAACCCAATGGCCCCGAGTTGCCCGAGTTATCGCAGCTTGACGAAGCTTTTAAACAAAGGTCAGTGGGCAAACAGGTTGATGAACGCCGGCTCCATATCGAATGGAGACAACTGAAAAACCGGGTGGTGAACGATCCCGAAGTGTGCGCGGCAAAAGCCACCGCGCAAGCTGCCCGGACAGATCTGGAGAAACGCAATCGACTGCGCAATTACTACAATGTCTATTACGAGCGAATGACGGCTTTGGCTTCGAGCGCCGAAATGAAACTGGCATTAGAAGGATTCAGGACTTCCCATGTGGATCGATTATCTCAGCCGCAAGTGCGGCCTTCGCCGGGCGCTCCCCCGCCGGCGCCAAAACCAACGCCTGCGGGTAAACATAAGAAAAAAAAGCACCTAAAATAGTGTTGCGCAGCCGCCTTGCCAGGCCATACGCAATGCAGTTATTCTATGCACATTCGATTCACGGCGCGTTCGTCTAGTGGTTAGGACACAGCCCTCTCAAGGCTGGTGCACGGGTTCGACTCCCGTACGCGCTGCTTTTTCCTCGAACAGCTTACTGATGCGCTTTCCTACTCTCACTTTTTTGCTCGCGTTCTGCTGCGGATTGGCGAACGGATGCTCGGAAGGCGTCACACGAGGAACGGCGGCCACCGTTCTTTCCGTGAAAGGAGACGTCGTTTTCGGAATGGTAGAACAAAACAAGTTTCCGCCGGTCACACGCGAGAGCCGGATCCAAGAGGGCAGTATCGTGCGAACATCAGACGGGGCGCTGCTCGACCTAGGGTTGATTGCCCCCGCCCTCGCACAAATGTCGAGCAATTCTGAAATCAAGGTCGAAGAATTAAGGATATCGAAGGACGGCAACCAGACTCGCGGCGGCATGCGCGGCCGAAGCGCACGGATACAATTGAGCCGGGGAAAAATCACCGTCCTGGTCAGCGGGCGCGATCAAAGCAGAACACAATTTGCGATCAGCACGCCAGCGGTAAGGGTTACGGTTGATTCGGATTGCCTGTTTCGTGTTCAGAGGGACGATCGGACCACCCGGGTAACTTGCGTGCGAGGGAAAGTCTATGCAGCCGTTGCAGCGCAGCCGCCAATCGCAATCGGCGCCGGCTACTTTCAACCGTGGCCATCAACTCGTCCGGAGCCGGTGGCCGCGACTGAAGATGCCGCGGCGCAAATCGATATTATGGACTCGCTCGGAATTGAAAATGAGTTGCTCGAACTGGACGCCGGTGGGCGGGATCGCCGCCCGCTTTAGCAAGTTTTATTTGGGCGAAATATTTTGATTGACGGCCTAGCGGCGGCATCCTAGCCTCGTCGCCATGTCGTACCAACCATCTCCTTTTTTCAAGTCAACCGCTACCGGAAAGTTGGGTCAATCGAGCGGCGCCAGCCTTGCGTTGTTCGTGGGAATTTTCATTGCATGCGCTTTTGCGGTACGCGGAGAAGATTCTATTGCTGAAGAGCCATTGCCTTCTTCCGATAACGCCGTAGCGCAGACCGACGCTGCTCCATCGCAACCGGCAACTTCGCCTGGCAGCCTCGACTCGAGGAACCTAACGCTCGGTGGTGAGACTGTATCTCCATCGGAATTACATGGAGGGGAACCGCGTCGCTTTCACTACAGTTTTGGGCTGACCATTCGGGCGGTTTACGACGACAACATCTTTATCAGTCATACGAATCGCGTCGACGATTGGTATTTTGCAATCGAACCGAGGCTCACGGTTGGATTTGGCGATATCGAAGGACGCAACGACAACTACCTTCGTCTGGACTACATGCCGAGTATTATTCTTTACGCCGACCACTCGAACGAGAATGCCGTCAGTCATCTCATCCGCCTCGAGGGTGGGTATCGGTTCAGCCGTTTAACGCTGAGTCTGAGTCAGGAGGTGTATATACTCGATGGGACAAACCTTAATAGCATTGTCGACACGACCGGACTGTTTGCAAACCTCGACGTGAGCCAGCCCACGCGGTTGAATCTTTATATCACACGCCTGAGAGCAAATTACGAGCTCAGCGCGAAACTATTTTTGACCGGTGAATTTGATGCCCAAATTTACGACTATCCCGATGACGATTTTTTCAGCTCCCAAATTATTTCAGGCGGCCTCTACATTAACTACAATGTAACGCCCAAGCTGACGATCGGTGCCGGTGGCACTTTCGGTTATGATTTTGTGGAGGATCCGAATGTGGACCAACCCTTCGAGCAGGCGAATTTTCGCATCAATTACCAGGTGACAGGCAAATTAGGTCTGTCTGCCTCCGCTGGCGCGGAGTTCCGCCAGTTCGACGATCACCGGGGCGACTACGTATCACCAGTCTTTGAGCTCGGCGCGATCTATCACCCATTTGACGGCACGACCATCACCCTGGCGGCCGGCCGGCGAATCCTAAATTCCGGATTTTTTCTCGATCAAGATTTTGCGACTACCTATGTGGTGGGCCGATTTCAACAGCGCTTGTTCCGGCGTGTTTACCTCGGTCTAGCGGGCGGGTATGAGAATTCGGATTATTTCGGCACAACTAGCGGAGTGAATGCAACGCGGAATGACGATTACTTTTTTGTCTCACCCTCCGTTGACGTGCTGATCACCCGATGGCTGAGTGTCGGCGCCTATTACCTCCACCGTGAGGACAACAGCAATATCGATTTTTTCAGTTTCGATGATAATCAGGTTGGTGTTCGGGCAACATTTAGATTTTAGCGAGGGTCTGAATCGCCTTCGATCTCAAGCATACCGGCGGTGGTGGCCGGCTGCGCTGGCCTTTTCATTGGTTCCGGGCGTTCTGTTGGCGCAGATCCTCCCTCCGGGAAACATCGGCTTACAGCCTTCCCTTCCTGCCTCCACATCGCAGCCCGGTGCGGTTTCCACATTCAACCCAACCAGCCCAAGCGGCAGCGTTAGCGCGCCGCCCGGCTACATTTTGAGCGCGAACGATCAGGTGTCGGTCGAGGTTTTCGGCGAGGATGACTTGCGCACGAATGGACGGTTAAATCCCGAAGGCAACTTGAGTGTGCCGTTACTCGGTTCAATCCATCTGGCCGGAATGACCCTAACCCAGGCCGCTTCAAAACTCACGGATCTTTACGGTCGGGATTATCTGGTAAATCCAAAAGTGAATGTCATGCTCCTCGGCTACGCGAAGCGGCGCTTCTCGATTTTGGGTCAGGTAAATCGGCCCGGCAGTTACGAAATGCCCGACAGCAGTCCTGGGGGGATCGATCTGCTGGAAGCGGTCGCGATGGCTGGCGGCTACACGCGCATTGCTGCGCCAGAAAGGATAACCGTGCGCCGCCAAGGCGCTGGTGGCGATCAGGTTTTCAAGGTGAATGCAAAACGGTTCACAAAGGGGAGCGGCGGCGGTTTTCACGTCGAACCGGGGGATACCATCACCGTCGGGGAAAGTATTTTTTAACCGAAAACTTTTTGCGACTGCACCTTTTCGAGCGCACTGCTCGGGTGTAGAATGTCGTTCGAGCTAAATTTTCTTCTTGTGGTTGATCCATCCTTACCTGAAGCAATAGCCGCCAATACGCCAAATCCGGGTCCCAGGGCATTATCGCATTTGCCGATAGAATTCGCAGGGCTGAAGGGCGGGTTCGATTTTCGGCGCTTCTGGCATTCTTTCGTCGAGCGGATTTGGATCGTCGCCCTGTGTGTGCTGGCCGGTTTTTTCGTCGCGCTAGGTTATCTCGCGCGAACGCCAAAGCTCTATCAGGGCCATACGGTGCTCGAAGTGGAGTTTCAGGAGCCGACCCTTGTGACAACGGAAGACTCCGCGGCGCGCATGCGCCCGACGTTTCTAGCCAGTCAGGAAGCGCTGCGAACCATCGAGCAGAATCTCACCAATCAAACCCTTCTTACCCGAGTCGTGCGCTCTGAAGGGCTGGCCCAAGATGATGGGCGCGCGCTTTTCGGGGGCGAAAATATTGCGAGCAGCAGCAAAACCAGCGCAACGTCGGACACCGGTCAGTCGCCGGACGCGACCAAAACTCAGAGCGCTGTTGGTGTGAGGACTTTTACGCCGCTTGAAGAAGCGTTGGGCCGCGCGCTAGCGGGCATGGTAAGACCGGTGATTCGTCGCGGCACGCGTCTGATCGACTTGTACGTTACAAACCGCGACCCAGTCATCGCACAGCGTCTCGCCGACGCGATCGGACGCGAGTACATCCGCAATTCCATCGAACGCCGCGCTTCGCTTAGCGAGGAGTCATTGCGTTATCTGCTCGAAGAAGAAGAACGATTGAAAGTCAATCTGCAAAAAAGCGAGGCGGCCGCTGCGGAATACAAAGCGACAAATCCTGACGCTTTGCAACTTGGCGGCGGCACCGCCGCAACAGGGTCGCAGCAAGGATCGGGCGCCGGGGCTGGTGGTCCTCGGGGCGGCCTGGTCGAGGACAAGCTGCAAGATATAAACAACAAGTTGACGGCGGCAAAAGCCGACCGGCTTCGCCTTGAAGGCGAGCTCAGCCAGATCGAACAGGCCGGGGACAACATCGATGCACTGCTCGCGATCCCGAGTATCTCCGCCGCAGCGTTGGTGACTGATGCGCAACGCAGTGTCACGCAGGTAGAAGCTTCCATCGCCACTTTGTCTTTACGATACAAGGAAAAGCATCCCCGGATGATGGCGGCGCGGGCCGCTCTGGCAGAGGCCAGGGAAAAGCTTCGTCAAGCAGCCATGGCGCAACCTCCCATTCTGCGTAACGCCATCGAGCAGACCAAGGCGACCGAAGCCAGTTTGCAAGGGGCGTTGCAAGACCAGCAGGGCGTGGCTGTCGCGCTCAACCGCACGGCGATCGGATACCAGGAATTGGCCCGGCAGGCTGAGACCGATCGCGCGCTCTACGAAAGCGTTCTGCGCCAGATCAAAGAGACAAGCTTAACAAAAGACGTGAAGACGAATGCGGTGAGCGTGGTCGAGCGTTCCCCTGTTTCGCATTCGCCGGTTAGTCCGAGTCCTACCAAAGCGATCGCGCTCGGCCTGCTGGCTGGATTGGTGGCCGGGCTCGCGTTTGTCTTCGGCGCCGACACACTGGACCGTTCCATCAAAACCGTTGATCAAGCGGAAAATACGCTCGGGCTACCCGTATTTGCGGCTGTTCCGGAAACGACCGAGCAAGGCGCAGGGCCTCGCTTAAAACGGCAACGCAGAACCTGGGGAACCTCAAACTACCGCGTTGTTGTAAAAACCCCTGAGAGCCCAGCCGCGGAAGCTTTTCGCAATTTGCGCGCGGCCCTTTCCCTTTTGGGACCGGAAGCCGAACGTAAGGTTTCACTTTTCACCAGCGCTGTGCCGAATGAAGGAAAGAGCTTCACCAGCGCCAATTACTCGCTTGCGCTCGCGCAGCAAGGTTATCGCGTTCTGCTCATCGATGGCGATCTGCGCCGGCCGAACATGCATCGAATCTTCCACTTCCCGCAGCCCGCCAAAACAAATAACTCCGAGGCGGAGGATGGCGCGCCGGGCGTTATGGACTGTCTGGTGGGGGAAGCGGATGTAGCCTCGGCAGCACGTCCAATTCCGGCCGGGGAAATCGATATTGTCTCCGGTAAAATCGCCATCGAGGGAAACTTTCTCACTGCGACTGGAGGGCAACTTTCCGTCCTTGCAGGCGGACGACGCGCGCCCAATCCAGCTGAGATTTTGGCCGGCCCTTTCTTTGGTCAACTAGTTGCGGAGGCCGCGCGATTGTTTGATCGAGTCGTGATCGACAGTGCGCCGATACTCGCGGTCAGTGACACGCTGCTCATGATGCCGCATGTCCAGACTGTGTGCATTGTCCTTCGCGCCGGGAAAACGCCGCGCCCGGCAGTCCGGCGCGCGATTGCCTTGCTAACGAGCGCAGGGATTCGTCCAGCTGGCCTCATTCTCAATCGATTGCGCCGGAGCGGCGGCGTTGGCTACTATTATTATTACGCTTCGCATGGCTACGGAGCGGAAGAAGGGGCGTATTCGCGGAGCTACGAACATCGATCACGATCCCGCCACCACGATAACGGCGCAGAGTAGATCAGTGATCAGTCCTCGATTGGTCGGCCAGTAACGGAGCGATGAGAGCGCGTTCCTCAGGCAAGAGCGGGTTGGCTCCGGGGAGGCGCGCGCCGTTCCGGGCGCCTTCTTCGTAGCCGTTTGCAGCCAGAGTGGCCGCGCGAACTGCTAGCGCGCCGGCACTCCTCGAGCTTGAGGCCGCAGACTTGAACCCGCGCGTGAATTCTGACAGAATCGTACTCTGTCCTGGCGCATCGTCCCCGGCAGCAGTTGATCTGCGGCGGCGATCGGCTGTGGAGCGCTAAACATGTATCGCGGTCTATCTCTCATTGCGATCGTGCCGGTCTTTAACGAAGAGGCGAAGATTGGAAAAGTTATAGGCCGTATGCCACGACAAGTGGTGGATGAAGTTCTGGTCGTGGACGATGGTTCCACGGACCGCTCCGCCGAAGTGGCGCGCTCATTTGGTGCGCAGGTTATATCAATGGGTGCGACGCTCGGTGTGGGTGCGGCACTGCACACGGGATATGAGTATGCGGTCCAGCACGGCTATGACGTCGCCGTCACCGTGGCTGGGAACAACAAGGATGCGCCGGAGGAGATTCCCTTGCTTTTGGAGCCGATCGCCGAGAATCGGGCGGATTTCGTGCAAGGTTCCCGCTTTTTGAAACGCGCCGGTAACTTCGGCCCCATGCCTGCATATCGGCAGATCGCCACGCGCCTTCACCGTGTGCTCTTTTCATTGGTTGCCCGGCGTTGGATCACCGAGTCAACAAATGGTTTCCGCGCCGTGCGCAAGTGCGTGCTGGCTGATAGACGCATCAACTTGTCACAAGATTGGTTGCGGGAGTACGAACTCGAACCCTACCTGTATTTGCGCACCATCAGGCTCGGCTACCGCACTGTGGAAGTTCCAGTGACGAAAATCTATCCGCCCAAGCACTTGGGCCAGACAAAAATGAAGCCGATTATCGGTTGGTGGTCCATCCTGCGGCCGCTCGTCTACCTCGGTTTCGGCTTGCGAAAGTAGGCCACGTTGGTACAACGAGGGACGATTCGTCATGTCGCAACAGGGAGAAGCAAGAACCGACCCCGGAACACCACAAGGACGGCATGGAAACATTTAACCGCATCGCTCCCGATGTCTGCCTGGGACGGTCTGTCAAGATATTCGGCTTCGCCAACCTTTACGGCTGTACAGTGGGGGATGAGTCGCGCATCGGTTGTTTTGTTGAGATTCAGAAGAATGCCTCCGTCGGCGCCCGCTGCAAGATTTCGAGCCACGCGTTCATTTGCGAAGGCGTCACTATCGAGGACGACGTATTCATTGGCCATCACGTGTGCTTCATCAACGATCTATTCCCGCGTGCGTGCCGGACGGACGGAACTCTGCAAACGGACGTCGACTGGAAAGTTATTCCCATTCTGGTCAAACGCCGCGCGACGATTGGGTCGGGGGCTGTTATTCTGGGCGGAGTCACCATCGGTGCGGGAGCCATTGTCGGTGCCGGGGCGGTTGTGACCAAGAGCGTCGCCCCGCGCACCGTTGTCGCCGGAAATCCCGCCCGCCTCCTACGCACTCTGGCCGAAGGGGAGGCACCGTGACCGACCGATGCACAGAACGGTGGCGAGGGGCACAGCGCGGCTTTCTGACCGCATGCACGCGGCAACTCGGCAGGTCAAAGCGGCGGCGGCACGGATGGCAATGATTCGCGTGGCGGTGATTGGGGCTGGCCAGTGGGGGCCGAACCTCATCCGGAATTTCCACAACAAGCAGACGAGCGAAGTCGTCTGGATCATCGACCGCGATGCGGCCCGATTGGATGAGGTGCACGCGCGTTTTCCCGATGCGCAGACTGCGGGAGATCCTGAGCAGGCATTGCGCGACCCGTCTGTCGACGCCGTTGTCGTCGCCACGCCAACGAGCACTCACTACGCCCTCGCCAAAGAGGCGCTCGAGCGACGTAAGCACGTGCTGGTCGAAAAACCGTTGACGACCCAAGTGAAGCAGGGCCTCGGCCTTCTGGAGCTTGCCGCACGCCAGCAACTGATCCTCATGGTCGGCCACGTGTTTGTTTATAATCCCGCTATACGCAAGGTGAAAGAATACCTGGATGCCGGGCATCTCGGGAAGCTGTTTTACGTCTCGATGATCCGTACAAATCTTGGACCCATTCGCTTGGATGTGAATGCCGCCTGGGACCTTGCGGCGCACGACCTCTCCATTGTCAATTACTTGCTCGATGCGGAACCACTAAGTGTATCGGCAATTGGAGGAACTTGGATCAATCAAGGGATTGAAGACGCCGTTTTCGCCACTCTCAGATACCCGCAAGACGTGCTGGTGAATCTACACGCCTCTTGGCTCAATCCCCGCAAGGCCCGCGACATCACGGTAGTTGGCGAAAGGCGCATGCTGACGTTCGATGATATGAACCTCAACGAGCCACTGCGCATCTACGACAAACAAGTAACCGACTTGCCTGCCCGCCCGACATACATCGATTCGTTTGCCTCGTTCCATGCAAGCGTCCGCCAGGGGGATATTACGGTTCCCAAGGTGGCGGTCGGCGAACCGCTGGCGGCGCAGTGTGCGCACTTTCTCGAATGCATCGTGTCAGGGAAGCAACCATTTACCGGCGCGCCGGAGGGGATCGCCGTTGTGCGCGCGCTCGAGGCAATGCAACGTTCGATCTGTGCACGCGGCCGCGAGGAACAGGTAGAACTGTCATGCTGATT
>Ga0137367_10003595_pt1 | contig 12546 bp, 10 predicted proteins | sample SagtaG_14_FD_104939 | JGI IMG/M metagenome (GOLD analysis project Ga0137367, IMG submission 104939) | Vadose zone soil microbial communities from Sagehorn Ranch, Mendocino, California, USA - Sage1_L_80_16 metaG | ecosystem: Environmental > Terrestrial > Soil > Vadose zone | place: USA... | reverse complement strand
GCCGATTTGGAAGCGGTCCTATCGAAGGCCGCATCAGAGCACATGTGATCGACGCCGTTTGCTGAGTACGACGGCCGCAAGTGACCTCCCAGGACGGCAGAGGGTAGCGCATGACATGCGCGCATGCGTTACTGGGCAATCGGATATGACCAGGGATGCCGCCTTAACGCGGCATTCGACGATGCTCTTCCGGATCGCGCCGGCTGGGCAAGGCGAGCCTCCGCACGACAAGCTCAGCAGCGGCTATTTTTTCTCCGCAATTTCCTGGATGAACGGTTTCCACTGCGCAATTTCCTGATCGATCTGCGCGCGGTACTGCTCGGGCGTGGTCTTGACCGTGTCGGCACCGGCCCTGCGCATGATTTCCTTCACCTCCGGATCGTCGGCCATCTTGAGCAGGATCTCCGACAACTTGCGGATGATCGGCTCCGGAGTCTTCGACGGGGCCATGATGCCGTTCCACGTCTCCACCACAAAACCGGGAAGGATTGCCTCACCCACAGTGGGGAGATCAGGCAAGTAGGGGCTGCGTTTGAGCGAGGTCACGGCGAGGCCGCGCACCGATCCGGCTTGGACCTGCGGCAAGCCCTCGGTCATGTTGGCGAAAGCGAAATCGACCTCGCCGGCGACCACCGCGGCGGTCGAGGGCGCACCGCTCTTGAACGGGATGTGCACCACCTTGATCCCGGTGCGAGCCTGGAACAGCTCGACCGAGTAGTGGGTCAGGCCGCCGGCGCCGCTGGAGCCGTAGTTGAGCTTGCCGGGGTTGGCCTTGGCATAGGACACGAACTCAGCCAGCGTCTTCACCGGCAGGTCCTTCTTGACGATGACCACCTGCGCGATTGAGCTGACGAGGCCGACGGGTGCGAGGTCCCGCAACGGATCGTAACCCACCTTCTGGTTCGGGTCGAAGGGTGCGATCGAGATGGCGCCGATGCTGCAGACGCAGAACGTATAGCCGTCGCCTGCCGCATTCGCGACCGCCTGCGTGCCGACGATGCCGCCGGCGCCCGGTCGATTGTCCACAATCACCGGCTTGCCCAACGCCTTCTCGACGTAACGTGCAGTCAGGCGGCCAACCAAGTCCGTATACCCGCCGGCTCCGTAGGGCACGACGAACGTGATGGGCCGAGCCGGCCATGCATCCTGCGCCCGCAGCATGCTCGGGGCCAACGCGATCCCCAGCGACAATACTAGTCCTGCAAGATGCTTCATCGCATTCTCCTTCTGCCTTGTAACCGAAGAAGCAAGTTCTTTGCCACGTGCTCGACTTCCCAGACTTTCTGGCGGTTAGCCCTCTCGCCGCCACTCCCTACTCCGCGGTCGGATAAGACCAGGGGCAGGCCTGCTCGTGCGTGCGCCCGAGCGGGTCCCACTCCGCGAGCGTGTCCCAGATCTGCTCGCCCGCTGCTTGAGCTTGCGCGCGCAGCTTGGCGAAATCGACGCCGGGAACGACACCGCCGTCCATCACGACATTGCCGTCGACGATGACGGTGTCGACGTCGTCGCCGACGCCGCACTCGACGACGCTCTTCACGGGATCGCGCACCGGTCCGTAGCGCAAGGTATTTCGCCCCGATAGATCGATGACGATGATGTCGGCGAGCGCGCCGGGCGCGAGGCGACCGATATCGTCGCGGCCGACCGAGATCGCCCCGCCCAGCGTGGCGGCGCGAAAAACGTCCGCCGAAGTCGCGGCGAAATAGGTGTGGCTCATGATTTTGCCGAGATAGGACGCGGTGCGCATGTTCATGATCATGTCGCGCGGATAGGTATCCGAGCCGAGACACATGTTGACCCCCGCCTCCTGGTAGCGCTGCCAATGATCGAGCGTGCGCGCGCGCCGAACGATATTGATCGGGCAGTGCGACACGCTCGCTCCGGCGCGCCCTATCAGCTCGAGATCGCGGTGCACCGAGTAGTTGAGGTTGGGGTTGTCCGAAATGAAATTGCCGTGGCCGATATTGAGGGTGGGGCGCAGCATGCCGAGCTCGTCCAACAGCTCGATCGGCGTCTTCATGTGCTCTTTGACGACCTCGTAGAACTCGATGACGCTGTAGGCGGCATGCGTCGCCATCGGCAGCTTCAGCGCGTCGGCGGCGCGCACGGTATCTTGCAGCAGCTCGATACTGGAAGTCTCGACCTCGCGCGGCACGAGAATGCCGCGGACGCGGCCGTTCCCCGCGCCGTCGCTCTTTTCGATCCAGGCCAGCGCGGTTTTGAGGCCTTCGCGGCCGAGCGCGTCGTTGCGCACGCGAATGAGCCGCCCGCTCTCGTCCGCCACCCAGCGCCCGCAATCGTAGCCGGGCGCGAGATAGGCGCGGCTGCCGAGCCGGGTGACCTCCGAGAGCAACGCGTCCTGCACGCTGAGCTGGCTGCCGTACTCGACAAAGGTCGTCACCCCATTGCGGATGAGTTCGGCCACGGTGAATGCGGCATTGAGCTCGAAGGCGGCCGCCGATCCCGCCTCGCCGTGCTTGAGGTAGCGCGGATCGCCTTTGACGACCTTGCCTTCCTTGGGAACGGAAATTTCGAGAAACGGCTGGCCGTAATACATCGGCCGGCCGGTATCGGTGATGAGCCGGTGTGAGGCGCGGTGTCCGGAATGCACGTGGGTGTCGATGAAGCCGGGCGAGACGAGCTTTCCCTTCGCATCGATGACCCGGTCGACTCGGCCTTCGAATCTTTTGCCGACGTGGAGGATCCTGTTGCCCTCGAAGACGACCTCGCCGTCGCGCACGAGGGCATGCTGGCTTCGCTCATAGCCGACGATCCACGTTGCCTCGATCTTCGTGCGCATGCTGTCTCCCCTCCGCCGTGCTCGTAGAGCTGGAGTCGGCGAGTGTAATCAACGCAAACGAAAGACTCCCGCTTGTGGGGAGGATTGCCCGCCGAAGCGCCGGCGATCCGAGGAAGCGCATACCACTATGTTAACGCTTTGATCTCAGTGTCCAATTCCGGAAATTGCCCGCTGCGGCTCGGCCTGCGGCCGCGGCCCTTCGCCCCATCGATTCAGAACGATTCAGGCCCGCCCCAAAGACCTGCCGCGCGCGCTGCGCTAGGTTGAAACTGCTGCGAACTGCGCGCGCGAGGCCGTCGGGCCGGGCGCGCGCAGCTGTCCGGCGTAGGGTGGGCAAAGGCGCGCTGTTCGCTCCATCCGCGTGGGCAAAATCGTGCGCGCGCCGTGCCCACGCGGACGGCTCCGGTCATCGATTTTGCCCACCCTACAGCGCGCCAACGCGGGTGATCGAATGAAGCGTCGCGAGTTCATTACATCATTTATCGCCATCGCGGCGTGGCCGCGCGCGGCACGCGCGCAGCAGTCGGGCAGGACCTATCGCCTGGGGCTGCTCACCAACGGCCCCGCAGTGGGTCCGCTCGACGAGCGTCGTAAGACGATGCTCTCCGGGCTTGCTGGGCGCGGCTTCGTCGATGGCCAGAACCTCGTCGTCGTGCAGCGAGCGGCCGACGCGCACCCCGAGCGGCTCGAGGGTCTCGTGGCCGAGCTCAAGGCCGAGAACGTGGATGTCATCGTCACCTTCAGCTATCCCGCCGCGCTCGCCGCCAAGACTTCGACCAAAGACATACCGATCGTCGTCGCTGGCGCGGGCGATCCGGTGGCGACCGGCCTCGTCGACGGCCTCGCCCGGCCCGGCGGCAATATCACCGGCGTCACGGAACTGTCGACCGAGCTCAGCGCCAAACGACTTGAAATCCTGCGCGACGCGCTGCCGGGGCTGTCGCGCGTCGCCATGTTGTGGAATGCTGCCGACCTGGGCATGACGCTGCGCTATCGCTCCGCCGAGGACGCGGCCCGCGTCCTCGGCGTCAAAGTCCAGACGCTGGGCGTGCGCGAGCCCGACGATTTCGAGCATGCCTTCGCCGAGATGACGCGTGAGCGCCCCGACGCCATCCTGATGGTGTCCGATGCGCTGACCTTGCTCAACCGCAAGCGTATCCTGGAGTTTGCCAGCACGAATCGCCTGCCGACGATCTTCGAAACCGCCGTGCTCGTGCGCGATGGCGGCCTGATGTCGTACGGTCCCAAGCAGAGCGCGATCGGGGAAACCGCAGCGGGTCTCGTCGCCCGCATCTTGCGAGGCGTGCGGCCGGCGGACCTGCCGCTCGAATTGCCTACGCATTTCGAGCTGGTCGTCAACCTCAAAACCGCGCAGACGCTCGGCATCACCCTGCCGCCGACGCTCATCGCCCGCGCCGACGAAGTGATCGAATGAGGGGCCGCGCGTTCCTCACTCGTGTCCCGGGCGAAGCGCAGCACGAAGCGACAGCGCAGTGGTGCGCTGCAGACCCGGGATCGTTGCGCACCCCCAGCCCGGAACGGTCCCGGATCAGCGGTGCACCGCTCCACTTCGTTTCGCGTGCGCCCTCAAGGGCGAGAAGCCCGCCGATCGAAGTACGGATTGGTGATCAATCTCAAGACCGCCAAGGCGCTTGGGCTCGACGTGCGGCTGACGCTGCTCGCGCGCGCCGACGAGGTGATCGAATAAGGAAGATCCCAAGCTCGCGATTCGTTGGGTCGCGCGCGGCGATTATTCCGCCGCCTGCCGAGGACTGCCCGCCTGCGCCACCTGCTCCAGCCAGCGCAGCACCCGCGGGTTGTCGCAGGTGGTGACATTGAAGCGCATCCACGGTGAGGGCTGCAGATGCGGCCGAAACACCACCCCCGGCGCCAGCATGATGCCGCTCTTGGTCGCGCTGTCCGTCAGCGTCAGTGCGTCGTCGACATTGGGAAACCGAGCCCACAGGAACATGCCCGCATCGGGCTCCACGAACAGCTGCATGCCCATGCGCTCGAACGCGTGTGCCACGTTGACGCGTGCCTCGTGCAAACTTTGGTGCAGGCGCGCGAGAAATTTCCGATAATGTCCGTCGACCAGCATCATGTAGATGAGCCGCTCGGCGAATTGCGAGCTCGTGATGCTGGTCAGCATCTTCACGTCTGCGAGGTCTTCGGCGAGCGGCTGGCGCGCCGCCAGAAAGCCGACGCGCAGACTGCCGGATAGGGTCTTCGAGAAGCTGCGGGCGTAAATCACGCGGTTGAGTTGGTCGAGCGCCGCGAGGCGCGGCGTCTTGCGGGTCTGCAGGTCGCAAAAGATGTCGTCTTCGACCACCGTAAAATCGAATTTTTCCGCGAGCTGCAGCACCCGAAACGCGACGTGCGGGCTCATGTCGGTGCCGGTCGGATTCTGCATCACCGATTGCGTGAAGTAGATGCGCGGCTGGTGCTCCTTGGCGAATTCTTCGAGTGCGGCGATATCGGGTCCGTCGGGATTGCGCGGAACGCCCAACAGCCGGGCGCCGTGCAGCCGCAGATTGCCGAACAGATTGTAGTATCCGGGGTCGTCGACGAGCACCGCGTCGCCGGGCTTGACGAAATGGCGCATGACGAGGTCGAGCGCCTGACTGGTGCCGTGCGTCAGGACGATCTGCGATGTGCGCGCGGCAATGCCGAGCTCGGACAGCGTCAGCGCGAGATGCTCGCGCAGCGGCAGATAGCCGAACGGATCGCCGTATTCGAGCAGATGCGTACCGTTCTTGCGGGCGAGCGCGCCGAGACTCTGGCGGATGCCCATCTCGTCCATCCAGGCATTGGGCAGCCAGGGCCCGCCGGCGAGCACGGTATCTTCGCGTGCGTCGAGGGTGCGGCGGAGCAGCCAGACCAATTCCTCGTTGCGCTTGCCGCCGTCGTTGCCTGCGGGTCGAGCCGGCGCATCGCGGACCGATGTGGTGAAAAAGCCTGCGCCGCGCCGCGCCTCCAAGTGCCCCAACGCGACCAGCCGATCGTAGGCCTCGACGACCGTGAAGCGGCTCACGCCATAGGCTTCGGCGAATTTACGGATGGACGGAAGCTTGGTCCCCGGACGCAGGCAGCGCTCGTCGATCTGCCGGCGGATGCCGTCGACGATCTGATCGACCAGCGGATAGGCGTCATTGGCATCGACTTTGATGGAGATCATCGGCGTCCCTCGCAGGGCGGAGCGACTGGCCTGTTGTTGCGACCAGTACAGTTCCGCCGGCCGTCTGCAAAACTATACATGTTTGTCCTCGATATTGACAGACATTGTCCGGCCCACGGTCACCTAAAGAATGGAAGGAGCCAGAGAGATGAGCGCCACATCCGCTGTCGCACGCGCGATGCCTGCCCCGACGCAACCCGACCTCACCGCCGTGAAGACGCGCCAACAGGGCGCTTGGTCCTCCGGCGACTACGCGGTCGTCGGCACGACGCTGCAGATCGTCGGCGAGATGCTGTGCGAGGCGCTCGACCTGCGCGCCAGACAAAAGGTCCTCGATGTCGCGGCCGGCAACGGCAATGTGTCGCTGGCAGCCGCGCGCCGCTGGTGCGAGGTCGTCTCGACGGACTACGTGCCAGCGCTGCTCGAGCGCGGTCGCGAGCGCGCGGCGGCTGAGCGGCTCGCGATCGAATTCCGCGAGGCGGATGCCGAAGCACTGCCGTTCCCCGACGCCAGCTTCGACGCGGTGGTGTCCACGTTCGGCGTCATGTTCACCGCGGACCAGGACAAGGCCGCCGCCGAGCTCGTGCGCGTGTGCAAGCCGGGCGGCAAGATCGGGCTGGCCAATTGGACGCCGGACGGCTTCATTGGACAGGTGTTCAAGACGATCGGCAAGCACATGCCGCCGCCCGCGGGCGTCAAGTCACCGGCGCTCTGGGGCACCGGCGCGCGCATCACCGAATTGTTCGGCGCGCAGGCCTCCTCGATCCAGCTCGAGCAGCGCGAGTTCGCCTTCCGCTACCGCTCGGCGCAGCACTGGCTCGACGTGTTCAAGACCTATTATGGCCCGCTGCTGAAGACGTTCGGCGCGCTCGATCCCAAGGCGCAGACGGTGCTCACCGAGGATCTCTTCGCGCTGATCAAACGGTTCAATCGCTCCGGCGACGCAACCATGGTCGTGCCGAGCGAATATCTCGAAGTGGTCGTCACCCGCCGGGCGTAGGACCGAACCGCCACGATCCGCTCGTCCCCGCAACAGCATGTAGACGCTAAGTTAAGGAACGTGTCCCGGGCGCAGCGCAACACAAGCCATAAGCGCGTTTACTCGCGTCTTCGACGCGCTATGGCGAAGTGGTGCGCTGCAGACACCGATCTCGGGTTTACCCGAGATCGACACTTAAAATGCGCGCAAGTCGGGCATGCCCGACTTGCGTGGATCGTCACGGTTGGTGGCGGTCCCGGATCAGCGGCGCACCGCTCCACTTCGTTTCGCGCTGCACCGCATCCGGGACACGTGGCTAGTTTAGCGCTCATGCGCGACAGCGGGGCCCAGGGCTGCAGCGTGCGGCCTCTGGATTCCCGCTGGCGCGGGAATGAGCGGTGGAGAGTGCTGATCGCCCGCGCCGGCGGGCCGTGAGTGGTGAATCACGCGCAGCGGCGCGCGTCCGTCCCGAGCCGAAGATTCAATGCCATTGCCGCCAGGACCCGCTGGTAGATCGCATCGCGGTCGCGCACGCCGCCTTGCACGGCTTCGATGATCTGTCTCGCGACCGCCTCTTGAATCACGCGCGGTCGTCCTACTCTGTCCAACGATTGGATCATTTCGTCGAACACTTCGCCCATGACCTTGGTGGTGTCAGGATCGAAGCAGGCATTCGCGAAAAGCGGGAAAGGCATGGACATTGGCCGCCCTCATTGGTCGGAAGAGACCCGAATGTCAGAGAGGATCGCCCAGCGAGGAGGCGTTGCCCAAGCCTCTCGTGCCTGCTCGGCGAGCCTGACCCAGGTTTGGGCCATCTCGAGCAAGAGAGCCTTGTTGGTCGGGTCGCTCATGCTCTGCGCCAGGCGCAGGCACTGGGCGGCCCTTTCCTGGTATTCCCCGGGTTTGCGCATACCCCTCCCAGCCGTGCGGGTGCAGTCGATAACTCGACAGGAAATGTACGGTTCCCGACAATTCTGTGATTTTTTGAGAAATTATTGCTCCTCGACCGACCCATCGGACGAAGGTCTCGGTCGCATCCCAAATTAAAAAATCAATGTTAATCAGTATTTACAATGGTTCCTTGCCAAAAGAGCTGATCCCCACCTGGAAAGGGCTTGCTCGCCGTTTGCCGCCGAGATTTCGCTCTCGGTTGGGTCGAGCGCCCTTGCGCGAGACTCAACACCTCGAGACCATGTTGGGTCGCTTCGCTCGACCCGATCTACGAATGCACACCCGCCGCCGAGATGTCGCGCGGCCTACGACGCGCGCTGCAGAAACACCGGCAGCCCCCGCTTGTTGGCGTACATGGGGCGGTAGCGCTCGGTATTGTACATGGTGGCGATGTCCAACTTGCGCGGCCCGAGCTTGGGATCGGGAATGGGCACCAGTTCGAAACAGCCCTTCACCACCGCCGACATAAGGCCGGTCTTGCCATCCAGCATGGCATCGTAGGCCATGTTGCCAAACGTCAAGCCGACGAGCTTGTCGACGAAGTCGGGGTCGCCCGAGCGAAGATCGTAGGTGAGGTCGGACGTCATCGTCTCCTCGCCGGTGCGCCGCTTGATCTCGTCGGCAAGGGAGTCGGCCACGCTCGCCTTCTTACGGTGGCCGTAGGCGTCGGCTTCGCCGTACTCGCGCACTTGGTAGCCCTCCCATTGGGCGCCCTCGCTGAGCAAGACCAGCGCATAGTTGCTCGGGTTTGCCTGCTTGTCCTCCATGAGCAGCCGGAGGAGCTTGTCGAGATTGACCTTGTATTCGGGGACGACGCAGCGAATCGAGGTGACGTACGCGGTGTAGAGCGCGGTAAAGCCGGCATCGCGGCCGAAGATGCGGAAAATGCCGATCCGCTCGTGCGAGGCGACGGTGGTCCGCTGGCGTTGGATGGCGTCGGAGGCGCGGGTGATCGCGGTCGAAAAACCGATGCAGTATTCCGTGTTGTGAACGTCGTTATCCATCGTCTTCGGGATGGCAATGATCTTGACGCCGAGGTCGTTGAGCTTGGCCGCGTAGCTGAGCGTGTCATCACCGCCGATGGCAATAAGATGCTCGATGCCCAGCCCCGAGAGATTCGCCAGCACTTGCTTGGAAACGTCCCAGGTGGCGCCCTTGTTGGTTTGCGAATGCGGAAAGTCCTTGCCGGCGAGGTGATCGGGCAGCTTTTGCATTTTAGCCGGGTTGGTGCGGCTCGAGTGCAGCACGGTCCCGCCGCGACGGTCGATGGTGCGCGTATTCTCGCGATCCAAGACCATGACGTAGCGGCGCCTGCTCTCCGCATCGTCGAGATTGACATGCGTGAGCGCCTCCCAGCCGCGACGTAGACCGATGACCTCGATATCATTCTCGCTGCTGCGGTAGGTGACCGTTTTTATGACCGAGTTGAGGCCGGGGACATCGCCGCCACCGGTGAGAATACCGATTCGCTTTTTCGCCATGACGACTCCTCTATACCAAGCCTCTGAGTTCGTCATTCCGGCCGAGCCGCAGCGCAGGCAAGTTACGCAGCCTGCGCAAGCTTGGCTGCGTGCGGCGAGAGCCGGAGTTCAGTAACCACCGCCCGCCGTTTACTGGATTCCGGGTTCGCGGGCTCTTGCCGCAGCCGGACACTCACCATGACGGAAGGATCGCCCAACTGCAAAGCATGAGCCTCCCGTGAAGACGTAAGTCTCTCCGGGCACGCTTTTCAATAACGCGATCATGGCGCGACGACGGTTCGCCGCCACGTTATCAAAACATCGTCAGCGCTTGAATGAGCGGGAGCTCTGATCCGGGATAAACCCGATTGATCTTTTGGTGCCCCTGGCCGGACTCGAACCAGCACGATGTTGCCACCACCTGATTTTGAGTCAGGCGCGTCTACCAATTCCGCCACAGGGGCTTGTCTGCGATCATAACGGCGAGGCGCGGGGGGTCAACGGGCCCATACCATTGCCGCCTTCCCAGCGTTATATGGGCCGGAGATCAACACGGACAACATCGATTAGACCATGGTCCGTTCATATCGAACCACAAACCGGCGTCATGGCCGGGCTCGTCCCGGCCATCCACGTCTTCATGTGGGGCCACAAAAGACGTGGATGCCCGCGGTAAGCGCGGGCATGACGGGAGAAGAGTGAGCACGCGGCCCGGCATGAGCGAGATCACGATCAGCATGATCCGGTCGCGACCGGTGGCGGCGGCAGCGATCGCGATCGCGGCGGTCGGTGCGGCGACCATCCTGGGCGCCTGGTTCTTCCAGTACGCGCTCGGCTTGAAGCCGTGCCCCCTCTGCCTCGAGCAGCGCTATGCCTATTATTTCGTGACCCCGCTGGCGGTGATGGTGCTGCTCGGTGACGAGGTCGGCGCCTCGCGCAAAGTGCTGCTTGCCGCGCTCGTCGCCATCGCGCTGGGCATGATGTGGAATGCGGGGCTCGGCGTCTATCATTCCGGCGTCGAGTGGAAATGGTGGCCGGGCCCGCAGGAATGCGCGGGCACGCTCGATGATCTCGGCTCGGCGGGGGGGCTCCTCGAGAAGCTGCAGTCGATCACGGTGGTGCGTTGCGACGAGGCGGCGTGGCGGTTCCTCGGTCTCTCGCTTGCCGGCTACAACGCGCTCATCTCGCTCGCGCTCGCAGCTATCGCGGCGTGGGCGGCGGCGCTGGAGTGGCAGCGGCTGCGATCGCGGAATTTTTGACCGGACAGACCGCCTCCGAATCTTCCAGCGTGCCTGCATGATCGAGCCACGCGCACGCTTTGTCACGATACGCCGTCGGTCTCACCCGCCCAAGGGGATACAATCTGCAGTTGTATATTGGTCAGCAATGCTGTCCTTATCCATTGTTTTGGATTGATCCTAACAATGAAGGCGCACACTTTTTGATTGAACAAAGTCGGTGCGGCATTGAGTTGCGCCCAACAGTCAAGCTGTCATTCCGGGGCTTGCGCTTCGGCGCGCCCCGGAATGACGGCGGATCGAATCTCGCCAGCGGCTAATCCACGCTGATCTTCGCCGCGCGGATCACCTCGCCCCAGCGCGCGGTCTCTTGCCTGATGAAGGCCCGCGCCGCCTCCGGCGTGCCGCCGACCGGCGTCATGTTCATGCCGCGCAGGTGCTGCGCCGTCTCGGGGTCGGCGAGCACCGCGTTGATGCCTTGATTGAGCTTGGCGACGATCGCTGCCGGCGTCTTCGGCGGCGCGGCGAGCGCGTTCCAAGTGTCGGAGCGAAAATCTTTGAGCCCGGCTTCCGCCATGGTCGGCACCTCCGGCACGGAAGCGATGCGCGTCGGGGTGGTCACCGCCAGCATCTTGATCTTGTTCGCCCGGTATTGCTCGCGCACGGAGTCCAACTGGAAGAACAGCATGTCGACGTGACCGGCGACGAGGTCGTTGATGGCCTGCGCGGTGCCGCGGTAGGGCACGTGCACGAGCTGAGTGCCGCTGAGGCGCGCGAACAATTCGCCGGTGAGGTGCGGCGTGGTGCCGACGCCTTGCGAGCCGAAATTGACCTTGCCTGGATTGGCCTTGGCATAGCCGATCAGCTCGGCGACCGAGTTGGCGGGAAAATCGGACCGCACCACGAGCGTATTCGGGATCGAGGTCATGATCGCGAGCGGCTCGAAGGCGGCAGGATCGAAGTTGAGCTTCTTGTAGAGCACGACGTTGGTCGTCAGCGGCGCCGGCTGCGCTGCTAGCAAGGTGTAGCCGTCGGGCTCGGCCTGCGCGACTGCCTCCGCGCCGAGATTGCCGCCGGCGCCCGGACGGTTCTCCACCACGAACGGCTGCCCCCACATTTTCGCCAGCCGATCTGCGATCACCCGCGCAGCGATGTCGAGACCGCCGCCCGCCGGCGCGGACACGATCACTTTCACCGCGCGGTTCGGGTAGTGGGTCGCTGCATCGCCTTGCGCGAAGGCTTGCGCCGCCGCCGCCAACATCGCCGCTGTCGCAATGACCGCCGGAATTCTCGCCATGGTTCGATCTCGCGCTACTCTCGTCATTACTGACTCGGCAATCCATCGGGGATTTGCAAAACGTCTTCGAAGAAAATGGATGCGCGGGTCAAGCCCGCGCATGACGGGATGGAGCAGTCTGGACACGGCATCTGCTTACGCCGCCTTTGGCGCGGGCAGATCGCTGGTGAGCGCCTGCGCCATCCGCTCGATCAATGCCAGCACGTCGGGATGCTGTTCCGGCCGCCAGCGCGCGAGCATATCTGCGAGATTCTGGCGCCGCGCGGCGACGATGCGGTCGCGCATTGCGACCCCGGTTGACGTCAGTTCAAGCTCGCCGCTGGTGGTTTTCTCTGCAATCCCGCGCGCGCATAGCGCGTCCAGCGGAGGCGCAAGCTGCCCCTGCGGAATGTTCAGCTCGGCGCTCAGGGAAGCGAGCGTGATCGGCGCACGCTCGCCGAGGCGCGCCAGCATCCAAAGCTCGGGCGCGGGCAGGTCGACCCCGGCGCGCCGGGCGAGATCGGCGTAAAGACGCCAGCGATTTTCACGAGCCACCAAGAGCGTGATGATACGCTCGAGCTCCTCGAGCGAGGTGGCGTCGCGCGGCATCGCGAAGCTCTCGCCCATGCCCTCCGCGGGCGCGCCCTCGCGCAGCGGGTACTCG
>Ga0137367_10003580_pt1 | contig 12576 bp, 10 predicted proteins | sample SagtaG_14_FD_104939 | JGI IMG/M metagenome (GOLD analysis project Ga0137367, IMG submission 104939) | Vadose zone soil microbial communities from Sagehorn Ranch, Mendocino, California, USA - Sage1_L_80_16 metaG | ecosystem: Environmental > Terrestrial > Soil > Vadose zone | place: USA... | reverse complement strand
GGTTGTGAGCTCATTAAGTCTTGCGAGTTCAACTTAGATTCGATTCCGCTTCAAGAGTTTGGGTGCAGGAAAGCACTCTGTTGCTGCTCCTCTTGGTCACCCTGTCAAGAACGGATCCGCCTACTGGTAACTCTAGGGGTAATCCAGTATGCAGGGTATTGCTATTAAGAGATGCTTTGGCGACATACTGGTTGCGCTTGGGCCAACACACCTGACCCGCTGATACGCCGGCGGCGGATGCGGACTGAGTCTTCCTCGCCAATGGCAATACGCATTCTCATCGCTGATGATGACCTCTCTATCCGGCGCCTGATCATCCGCCTGATTGAAGCTCACCCTGACTGGAGCATCTGCGGAGATGCGCGGGATGGTCAGGAAGCCGTGACCAAAGCCTCCGAACTCAGCCCCGATGTCGTTGTGCTTGATCTCGCGATGCCGCAGATGAACGGCCTGCAGGCAGCCCGCGAAATCATCCGCCATCAGCCCGACACCCCCCTGCTTCTTCTCACGGTGCAACAGGTTTCAAAAGAGCTGACCAAGGAAGCGGTGCTCGCCGGCTTTAAAGGAGCCGTCTCGAAGAGTACCGGCAGCGAGGTAGTACGCGCCATCGAGAGCCTCCTGAACCACCAGAACTTCTTTGATCCCATCCGCGGCGACGCTTACGAGAGACTGGCCTGATCGAACCGCGCCAGCGATGCCAGCAGTCCCTCGTCAGGGACACCTGGCATGGCGCCGGAGCATGAGGCTACCCACGCGCCCATGCGGTTGGCGAAATCGCTAGCCTGCTCCAGTGACGCTCCGTGCAGAATCTGATGTACTAAACCAGCCGTAAATGCGTCTCCTGCGCCAACGGCATCGCTTACGTTGACACGGTATCCGGGATGCTCGTAAAAACCATCCTTCTCCGCCAGCAAGCTGCCCTGCGCCCCTCGGGTAACACAGATCAGAGGCAAGTTGAAGCGCTCCAATGCCGCCTCGCAGAAACAGTGTGGACCGTCTCCCGGAAGCTGCAGTAAGGCCGCCACCTTCGGCAACTCGTCGTGATTGAGCTTCACAATCGTGGCCCGCGACATGGAGTCCGCCAGCACCTCGGCAGAATAGAAGGCCTGGCGGAGATTCACGTCGAAGACTCTGGCCGCATCTGGGCGAAGAGATTGCAGGAACGTGCGAATCGTCTTCCTAGACTCGGGCGACCGCTGGGCCAGCGATCCGAAGCAAACTGCATCGGCCGATTGCGCCAGGCGAAGTAACGACTCGCTCCATTGCAGGAAGTCCCAAGCCGCGGGACAGGTGATTTGAAAATCGGGCTGACCTCCTGCATCAAGCTTCACCTGAACAGTGCCGGTGGTGTGGTCGTCATCAACCTGCAGAAAATCATCGGTGAGACCGAATGTGGCCAGCGACTCGCGTATGTCGTTCCCCAACCCGTCGGCACCGATGCGACTGACCACTATGCCCGTGTCGCCGAGCAGATTGGAGATGTACGCAAAGTTTGCCGGCGCACCACCAAGCTGTCGTCCAGAGGGCAGCAGGTCCCACAGTAGCTCTCCTAATCCGACAATGGTGAGGGGTTGGTTCATGAAGACGCATCAGGCTTCGGGCTTCGGGCTTCAGCTTTAGGGTCTAGGACGTAGCCTGTTGCCCCCGTCGTTGGTCGCTGACCACTTCCACTTTCTCCTCGATACCGTGCAGCTGAACCTGAAGCCTGAGGCCTGAGGCCCGACGCCTATTTCTTCAACTCAGCTTTGGCTGCCACCAACTGCTTACGCTTCTGGGGATCGACGGTAGGATAAGCCAGCTTCAGGTCCTTCAAGGTATCCACAATCGCGGCGGCTACCACCAGCCGCGTGTACCACTTATTATCGGCGGGCACCACGTACCACGGCGAGTGTTTGCAGGCGGTCGCGGCAATCGTTTCCTCGTACGCCGCCATGTAGTCGTCCCAACACTCGCGCTCGCGGACATCGGCCACCGAAAACTTCCAGTTCTTTTCGGGAGTGTCCAGTCGCTCAAGAAACCGGCGCTTCTGTTCTTTCTTCGATACGTTTAGGAAGAACTTCCGCACCACAATGCCGTTGCGCGTGAGATATCGCTCGAAATTCGCGATGTCCTGATAGCGGTTCTCCCAAATGTCCGTGCCCAGCAGCGACTCGGGAATGCGTTCGTTCTTGAGGATGTCCGAGTGAACGCGCACCACCAGCACCTCCTCGTAATACGACCGGTTGAAGATACCAATGTGCCCCCGCGCCGGGAGACACTTCGTCGTACGCCACAGGAAATCGTGGTCCAGATCCTCGGATGACGGCGCCTTGAAGGAATACACCTGGCATCCCTGCGGATTGACGCCCGACATCACGTGTTTGATCGCGCCATCTTTGCCGGCCGCGTCCATGGCTTGAAACATGAGCAGCACGCCCCAGCGGTCCTGAGCATAGAGTTTGTCCTGCAGTTCGGCCATCTCGCGAATGCTCTGGTCGAGCAACTCCTGCGCATGTTCCTTAGAACGGAAGTGACCGGTCGCAGCCGGATCGAAATCTTTCAGCCGGAAACCTTTCCCTGACTCGACTCTATAAGGCTTGGAAAACTTGTTGGCCCAACTCATAGGAAACCTCGAAGCGTTTCGAGACAAAGCGGGAGTGTACCACTTCAGCTGTCAGCCATCAGCCGTCAGCTGTCAGTTTGGGCATAACAGCCTTTGCGATTTCTGCCCTGCCCCGTTCTGCAGGACCGGGCCTCAACCTGATGGCTGATGGCTGACGGCTGAACGCTATTACAACTTCACCGTGTTTCCGCTGCGGGAGGACTCATACACGGCTTCGATTATGGTCAGATCGCGCATTCCTTCTTCGCCGGGGGTCAACGGTTCTTTGTTCTGCATCACGCAATCTGACATGTGGTCCATTTCCGCGGTAAAGTGATCGACCTCAGGCAGGTCGATCTGTTCGATCTTGTTGCCGCGCTCGATCCACATTCGCAGCCCGTTGTACCAGGTGGCCGGGTCCATCTCGAGACGACCCTCGGTGCCCATCACGCGATAGTGGCTCTGATGGAAGTAGCCGTAGCTGGACGAGCAGTTTGCCAGAATGCCGCTAGGAAAGCGCAGCTGGAAGATGGTGTTTTCGTCCACTTCCTTGAAGCGCGGATCGTTGGGCGTGCTGAAGGTCATGCCGTTGACCTCGACCGGTTCTTCGCCCGTGAGATAGCGCGAGGCGTTCAAGGCATAAATGCCGATGTCCATCATCGAACCGCCACCGGCGAGTTTCCGGTTTAGGCGCCACACCGTCGGGTCCGACATTTTGAAACCGGTGTCGGCAAGAATCATCTGGGTTGGACCAAGTTCCTGTGCCCGCGCAATGCGGATCGCCTCACGGTTGTACGGTTCATAGTGGCAGCGGTACGCAATCATCAGCTTGCGGTCTGCTTTCTTTCCGGCCGCAATCATCTGCTTGCATTCCGCCGAATTGTTCGCCATCGGCTTCTCGCAAAGGACGTGCTTCCCCGCCTCTAAACCGCGCACCGTGTATTCCGCGTGCATCCCGTTCGGCAGGACGATGTAGATGACATCCACTTCGGGATTGTCTTTAATCGAATCGTAGTTCTGATAGTTGTAGATGTTCTTGGGACTGACGCCGTAGCGGAGGGCCAACTTGTTGGCCTTGTCCGGATGGCCGCTGACAAAGGCTGTCACCTTTGACTTCTCGCATTTCGCGAACGCCGGCAATATCTGATTGATGGAAAGGCTGCCCAGCCCGACAATCGCCCAGCCCAGCTTCTTGCCCGGAGGGTCCGGCACCCGCAGTTGCGCGTGCGCATCTTTCAGCAACGGTCCGGCGACGTTCGCGGCGACCAGGCCTTGACCCACGCGAGTAATGAACCCGCGGCGTGTGAGCTCCTTTTCGGAAATCTTCATCATCATCATTTCACCTCGTGCTCTTTCGAGCTGCGTTCTTTGTGGATTTCGTCCAGCCGCTGCTTTAGATATTCCTCATATTCCTGCTTGAGTTTTGGGTCGCTCGGCGAGCCGTATATCTCGCTCGACTTGTACTTCCCTTCCGCAAATTTCTTCTTGGTCCATTCGTCATGGATGTGAGTCTCATCCGCCTTGTCGAGGACCTCCTGCACAAATTGTGGAGGTACGAAGTAAACCCCCTCGCGATCTCCAACGACCAGGTCACCGGGCATCACCGTTACATCTCCTACCCGGATCGGCACGTTGATGCCAGTCAGCATAACGTTGCCGATTGGGGTCGGATCGACCGCACGGAAATACGCAGGCATGTCAATCTCAGACAGCCCGTTCAAGTCGCGAACACTGCCATCCACAACCAGTCCTCCGCCGTGGGTAGCCTGATTCACGTAGAAGAAGAGATTGTCGCCTACAATGGTTCCATTCACTTTCTTGCCGAATAAATCGACAACTAACACATCGCCGGGCTGAAGCATGTCAATTGCGGTCTGGTTGTAAAGGCGCGGCATCCCTTTGGCTTTTGCCTTCGCGTTCGCGACAACGCTCACGTCCTCACGAACCGGCATGAATTGGACCGTAAATGCGCGACCGACCAGCATCTTGCCGGGATGCAGCACCTGGAAACCGTCAGCGTATTGGTTGTTGTACCCCTTCGCCTGCAAGACGCCCCACACTTCTTCAGAAGAAAGGCCGCGGGCGCGCTCGATCAGCTCATCCGGCACCTTCGGACGCCCATCCGGCAAACGCCCGAACGGGTTTTGCGCAGTGTAGTCGATCAGCTCCTGCTTGGAAAAATTCGAGAGTTGGGCGCGAGCGATAACGGTCGAAACAAGAGCTAGCCCGGAAAGAACAAAGGCCGTGCGGACTCGACCAGCAAAATCGTTTACCATCAGCTTCCGCCTCCAATGGGCGCGTCCCCGAAGCTCTCAAATTGAAGAAAATTTGTCAATCGCAAAACGTCCGCAAGCAGCTTACAATCCTTGGCTGCACCGATCTCCAATGAGCACTCGACAAAGTCATGTCCGCTGGTTGCTGATCTTCTGGATGTTTGTGATCAGCGCGATCGCCTTTCTGGATCGCACCAACATCTCGGTGGCAGGCTCATCCATAGCGAATGAATACGGTTTCGACTTTGTAAGGCTCGGCGGGGTGTTCAGCGCGTTCAACTGGGGATACGCATTGTTCCAGGCGCCCGGCGGGCGGCTCGCGGACAGATTCGGGCCCCGCCGCATCCTTGCTCTTGGCACCGTCTTGTGGGCGGTGTTTACGGCATTGACCGCGGTGGTGCCTGCAACTGTCACCGCAACCGTAACGGTGTTTCCTGAGATACGAATCCCTCTGACTAATGTCACCTGGCACGCGGCGAGTCTGCCTCTGGTGGTTGTCTTGTTGGTGGCGGTGCGCTTCTCATTGGGCGTTGGAGAAGCTGTTGTATATCCAGCCGGCAATCGTTTGGTCGCAAGTTGGATTCCGGTACGCGAGCGTGGGATTGCCAACGGAGTGATTTTCGCCGGGGTGGGAGCGGGCGCAGGCCTCGCTCCACCACTGATCACTTACATTCTCCTGCATCAGGGCTGGCGCTGGTCATTTTGGATCAGTGCCCTCATTGGCCTTGCCGGTGGCGTGGTATGGTTCCTGATTGCACGCGACAAACCTGAGGAGCACCCGTCCGTTAATTCGGAGGAAGCCACTTTAATTCTTCAGGGATTGCCGGCGGCAGAGACGCAGTCGAGCAAACCGGTCGCCTGGAAAGCCATCTTTACCAGCAGAGACGTGGCTGCAGTCAGCGCAAGCTACTTCTGCTACGGCTATGTCGCCTACATCTTCTTCACCTGGTTTTTCATATACCTCAACAGGGTGCGCGGCCTGAATCTCAAGACAAGCGGCTACTATTCCATGCTTCCATTTATCGCCATGGCTGTATGTTCCTCGCTCGGCGGCTGGATCAGCGACCGGCTCACGATCTCTGCTGGTAAACGTATGGGGCGGTGTGGACTCGCAGGCGCCGCAATGGCGTTGTGCACCGTCTTCCTTGCGCTCGGGATGTACGCCGTCGATGCTCGCGTGGCCAGCGTTGTGCTTGCCGGGGGTGCCGGCGCTTTGTACCTTTCGCAAAGTTCGTTCTGGTCGGTGAGTTCGGAAATGGCAGGCCCTTCCTCAGGGTCGGTGTCCGGGGTAATGAACATGGCATGCCAGATTGCCGGTGCCCTCACGGCACTACTGACGCCTGTGATCGCCAAGTATTTCGGCTGGAATACGCCCTTCTTCGTGGCGGCCGCGTTGTGTTGTCTGGGCGCGCTGTGCTGGCTGTTCGTCGACATCGATCGCGGAGCAGCCCACTTGAGCCGTATGTACATGACAAAATCGCAAGCGCAATTTTCAGGAGCACGCAATGGCTGACAAATTGATCGACGCCCAGAATCGACGAAAATGGGTTCTCGGGGCTGCGACGTTTTCAATCTTGTTTTGTATCGTTGTCATTTTGGCCGACGCTCCAACCGCCTTCTCGCGCCCCGCTGATCCCAATTCTGACGCTGCCCTGCTGGAAGGCTACCGTCACGTCGAAGTGGCGTCGGTTTCCGATGCGATGGAGAAGCTCACAGGACAGCGAACTTTTTTGTCGCACCGCATGAAACCCATTTTCTCAACTCGGTTTGCGGGATTCGCGCTCACCGTGAAACTCCACAAAGAGGAAAATCAGGATCCAAATGCTCTTGCTGGTATGCTTGCAGCCATCGATCAGGGCGGACCCAATTCCGTCTATGTAATGGTGGTTGAGGATGGCGCTGACATCGCGGGTATGGGCGGTCTAATGGGGACGGCGATGCAGGCGCGGAGCTTTTCCGGAGCGGTCATTGATGGTGGAGTGCGTGACACCGCTTACCTGACCAAGATTGGTTTTCCGGTGTATGCACTGGGACGTGTGCCATCAACATCGGTTGGACATTACCGGTTTGCAGGCTCCAATATTCCGGTGGAATGCGATGGCGTTATGGTTTCCCCGGGAGATATCGTTGCCGCCGATTCGGACGGAGTGGTCGTCGTTCCTCGAGCAAAAGCCGCAGAGGTGCTCGCCGTCGCGCAGGAAATGGACTTTAAAGAGCACTCGATGTACGCCTTCATCGAGAAGTTGAAATCGATTGAAGAAGCGGTGAAGAAATTCGGACGATTGTAGTTGTCGACTCGAGAACTGCGTTTGTTTAGCAAGGTGGAATGAGAAATCAGGAACTCAGAAACTGAGGAACTGAGCGCCGGAGGCGCGAACCAGCTTAGCCCAGCGCGGAAGCGCTGGGTGACGAGGCCCAAGAATTCGAGTCCTGAGTGACGACCGAGTTCACCGCAAAACACGTCAAGGAATGGGAGAAAGTTTCTCCACACGATTTTTAGGAGCTACAGAGTGGAGCTACAGAGTAACGATCGACAAGAGCAATAATTCATCGGAGGCATCGGATTATGGGTATTAATCGTCGCGACGTCATCAAGACCTCGGCTCTCGCCATGGGTGGCGGGCTGCTGCTGGACCAGCCTCTCCATGCATACCCTCGCGCCGTGAACACCAACTCGACCCCGTCCACGCTGAAGATTACCGATATGCGGGTGGCCACGATCGTGAAGCCTGGCCCAAGTCCATGTCCGATCATCCGCCTCGACACCAACCAGGGCGTTTATGGGTTAGGCGAAGTTCGGGACGGAGCAAGCGCAACCTACGCCCTGTTCCTCAAGAGCCGCATCGTCGGCGAAAACCCGCTGCAACTCGACCACATTTTTCGCAAGATCAAGCAGTTCGGAGGGCATGCGCGCCAGGGCGGCGGAGTATGCGCAATTGAGATGGCGCTGTGGGACATCGCCGGAAAGGTCTACAACGCCCCGGTGTATGCCATGGTTGGCGGCGGCAAGTTTCGCGACAAAATTCGCGTGTATGCCGACACCACCGAATCGAAAGATCCCAAAGTTTATGCGCAGCGCATGAAGGAACGAAAAGAAGTCATGGGCCTGACCTGGCTCAAGATGGATCTCGGCATCGAAATGGTCTCCGACACACCGGGCACCGTCACCGGGCCTTCCGATCTCACGCAATGGGAGCAGAACCAGCTTGAGCATCCGTTCGTTGCGACCGAAGTCACGGACAAAGGCATTGCCATGCTCGAGCAATATGTTGCGGCGGTGCGCGATGCGGTCGGGATGGAAATTCCGCTTTCCATGGACCACCTCGGGCACCTCGGCGTGCATTCGATCATTCGCCTGAGCAAAGCCTATGAAAAATACAACCTGTCGTGGCTGGAAGACGTCATTCCCTGGACGTACACCGATCTACTGAAAGAAATCTCTGACCAGAGTCCAATTCCAATTCTGACCGGCGAGGATATTTACTTAAAGGAACCCTTTAAAGTTCTGTGCGAGAAGCATGCGGTCAGCAAGATTCAGCCCGACCTCGCAACTTCCGGCGGGATTCTGGAGACGCATAAGATCGGCGACATGGCAGAAGAATACGGTGTGCCGATGGCGATGCACTTTGCGGGCACGCCGGTCAGCTGCATGGCAAACGTGCACTGCGCCGCCGCCACACAAAACTTCCTCGCACTCGAAAACCATTCGCTGGATGTTCCCTGGTGGTCTTCCCTGGTGCAGGAGTACACCAAGACACCCATGGTGAACCACGGATGGATTGACGTGCCTGACCGGCCGGGGCTCGGTGTGACACTCAATGACGATGTGGTACGCCAGCACCTCGCTCCAGGGACGGGATACTTCGATCCGACAACGGAGTGGGACCACGAGCGCTCGTGGGACCGGCTGTGGAGTTAAGCCGCCTACGGAGACGCAATCAGTGATGACGCTGATTGCGTAAACTGAGGGACGGAATCACTCGTTGAAAAATCGCCATTGCTCTCACGCCCCCGACCGAGGGAAATCCCATGCTCAGCAAGGTTTCCTGGGACGCGTCTACCACATGGTGAAATTCAGCTTGTCGAGATAGACGTTGTAGTCATACATCCCACTATTCCCGTCCTGCTGGTAGTTGATCGTGATACCGCTCCAACTGGTGCTGCCCGGCGCCTTGGTGATATTCAAGGTGTGGGTAACACCGTTCAAGGTAATGGACTTGTAGAGCAGGTTTCCTCCGGAAGTCCTTTGTACCCGGATTACGAGGTGATTCCAGGCATTGTTTTTTGGCCAGCAAGGTACGCCCGTCGAAACCCATTTCTTGTAGACATTGCTGTAAATGTCCCATTTGTGGCCGCCGGCTATGCGACATTCGTGCCCCCAAATGTAGCCCCTTCCGCCGGTGAACTGGTTGATGTCGAACTCCAGCGCCTGTGAGTACGAGAGGGTGCTGGAGTAGAAGTACACGTCATAAATAAAATTGCGCGCACCTTTGGTCAGTGTGTTGCTGTAATCGGGCAACCCTACGGACGAGAACGAGCCAACCAAGTGGTTGTTCCACAAAACATCGGAATATGCGCGGGTGCCGCCAAGGTGATGCTTAGTTGAGTTGCCGTCCACCGCCGGGGAACTGTGTCCTGTTGTGCGAGACCAATTCACCGTGCTGGAAGTCGAGGAGCACGACGTGCAAATCGACCAACTCGGTGACAGCAGCGCGTACCCGGACCCCCAGCCTGACTTGGACTCCAGATCATAAAATTTGTGATAGTACGGGCTAGAAGTGTTTTGCGCGAAAGCCGCAGGCAGTAGCGTAAGCAGGAACAGGGGGAGGTAATACAGTCTCATTTTCTTGGTCTCCAGCAAGCACGGTATGGACTTGCCCGTGAGAGTAGAGATGCATCTACTTTCATTCAACCAAATTTGAGAGCAGGAAGGGCATTCTGGGGAGAATTGCGCAATGAGAAGTACAGGCGAAAAACTTACGAAAGACTTGAATCCAATGTGGATTTGATGTGGGCAGTTCAGGGCATCCCGCTGTTTTTGGGATCACCCGAACTTGAAGTGGTGCCCGGGACCGGAATTGAACCGGTACGTCCTGTTAAGGACCCGGGATTTTAAGTCCCGTGCGTCTGCCAGTTTCGCCACCCGGGCGACGCGATGCAACTGATTCATCATACAAGTTTCGTCTCTTCATCCGACCGCAGCAAGCGCCCATTGTTCTCGCGCCTGTGGCGGATCAGCCGGACTGGTTTTGGAGACTTTGCGGTTTCTATTTCTGAGCCAGCGTACAGCATCCCGTTGAAGACCGGCCCTTCTCATCCCATCTGTAAAGCAAAACCATCCCTCACCGCATGCGACCTGCGTTTGCTAAGATTCGTACCTATGATCCTGGCCGGGGATATCGGGGGAACGAAATGCACGCTGGCCCTGTACGCTCATTCCGGGGAGGAATTGCGTCAGATTTGCTACTTTAAAGTGCCCACCCGGAGTAGCAAGACGGTGGCGGAAATCCTCGAACAGTTCAACAGCCACGCCCAGCGGCAGGGTATAGATCTGCACAACGGCATCATGTGCGCGGGATTTGGTGTGGCGGGCACGCTCGTTGGGGACCGGGTCCAGAGCGCGAACCTGCCCTGGCCGGTGGAGCGCAGCGCAATTGCGGCCGCGCTGAAGCTGGATGCTTCCAAAGTCACACTTCTCAACGATCTTGTGGCTGCGGCCAGCAGCCTTGCCCACCTCAAGAGCAGCGACCTGCTTCAATTGAATGAGGGCAGTCGTGAGGCGCTCGCTCCAATGGCCTTCATCGCAGCGGGAACGGGCTTGGGAGAGGCGATTCTCTTCTGGGACGGGCAACGCTACAAAGTGTCGCCAAGCGAAGCGGGCCTTACTGACTTTGCTCCACGCAACGACCGCGAGTTCTTGCTCCTGCAGTCCATGCGGCACCGTATGCCACGCGTTTGTACCGAAGACGTTATTTCCGGGCGCGGCTTCCGGGTCATACACCAGGTGATTTTTCCTGGCGTGCAACACGCGTTTTTCGATGATCCTGATGTTGATGTGGCAGCCAAGATAACCCAGCAGGCGCTCTCGGGGTCTTGCGGCGCTTGCGTCGAGACATTGCAGATATGGATTGAGACCTACGGCGCCGAAGCAGGAAATATGGCGCTGAGGGTGTTGCCGTTCGGAGGCGTTTACATTGCGGGTGGGATCGCGCTGAAGGTCGTTCCCAAATTAAAGGATGGCAGCTTCGTGCGCGCGTTCAGCGATAAGATCCAGCTCAGCAATCAGTTGGCGAAGATTCCCATCTACCTGGTTCTGAACGAGGACGCGCCTGTGCTTGGGGCTGCACACGACGCGCTGGCACACGCGGAAGCCACAGCGTCGAATCCTACGGGTTAGCTCCGCTACTTCCAGCTGGATTCACCTTCTACGATTGTGACGTAGCGATCGAGCGGCACGTCGGTGAGCCTTTGCACAACGCCGCCCGGCCCGGGCCATTTCACTTCAACCCAGTCGAATTTCGGTCTTACCCCAATTCCCAGTACCATGCGGGGATCGTGGGACGAGAGGTAGCTACCCCCGCCGACCTTCATTCGCGTTCGCTGCAGATCCCCAGCTTTGTACGTGACGACAGCGCCAATCGCATCGCGATTCGACTTTGTCCCAACCAGCTTCAAGCCGAGCCAGTGATTTCGGCTGCCAGTTTCGTTTCGCAGCAGCTGTGGAGGCCCGTCGTTCACGGAAACCAGGACGTCCACGGCGCCGTCGTTATTGAAGTCGCCTAAAGCAAGGCCCCGCGCCGCGAGCGGCTTTGAAAAAACAGGTCCACTTGTAGCGCTTATGTTCAACAGATTTTTGCCGTCATTTTGAAATAGCAGAAGCCGTTCGCGAAACCCGACGCCAGGGTGCAGCATTTCGATCAGGTCATCCGGATGTCCGTTGGCGATCATCAAATCGAGGTTACCGTCATTGTCATAGTCGAAGAACTTCAATCCCCAGCCGCTCATGAATTCTGTTGTCTGCGCGATTCCTGAGGACGCAGCCTTATCATCAAAGGTTTCGTCGTGTTTGTTTTCGTATAAGGCATAGAACTCGTGGTTCAGATCGGTGAGGAATAGGTCCATCCATCCGTCCTGATTGAGGTCGGCGGAATCCACTCCCATGCCGGAGCGAGCCTTGCCTCCTTCTCCGTAGGCGATGCCCGCTGTAAAACCAATCTCTTCAAATCGCTGGCCGCGGTTGTTCCTGAAGAGGAAGTTCGCCTCGGTGTCGTTGGCGACGAAAAGGTCCAACCACCCGTCATTGTTTATATCGGTCGCAACCACGCCCCAGGCCTTGCCGGGATTGTCGGAGATCCGCATCTTCTGGCTCACGTCGGTAAAAGTGCCGTCGCCGTTGTTGTGAAAAAGCCAGCTTGGCATAGGCGCATAGATTCGCGGATAGCAATACTCCGCCTGGCCTGCAAGGCCGGGGAGGTTCGGAGCGTTGCAGCGGTGATGTTTCGTCTTGCTAAAGTCCACGAACCGGCAAACAAAGAGATCGAGTTTGCCATCGTTGTCGTAGTCAAACCAGACTGCGCTGGAACTCCAGCCCGGCGCGGCCACTCCGGCTTGCTCCGTCACATCGGTGAAAGTGCCGTCGCCATTATTGCGATACAGAATGTTGCGCCCATACTGTGTCACGTACAAATCCGGAAGTCCGTCGGCGTTGTAGTCTCCAACGGC
>Ga0137367_10003576_pt1 | contig 12585 bp, 6 predicted proteins | sample SagtaG_14_FD_104939 | JGI IMG/M metagenome (GOLD analysis project Ga0137367, IMG submission 104939) | Vadose zone soil microbial communities from Sagehorn Ranch, Mendocino, California, USA - Sage1_L_80_16 metaG | ecosystem: Environmental > Terrestrial > Soil > Vadose zone | place: USA... | reverse complement strand
ATTCCCGGGAGGTTGTTCGTTGCGACCGCTGTCTTCTGGTCCAATTTCGCACATCCAATAACCTTTGCCGGCGATGCCACCTGTCTTTGGACGAAGATGAGCCGGAGATCGCGGCGGCGCCTGAGCCACAGCTCATTCTGCCTCCGCACCGCGGCCACCTTAACCTCGCAGCCTCGATCCGTGCCATGCGGTTGCGCAATGGACTAAGCCAGCGCCAGCTCGCAGGACGCATGTCCGTGCCTCGCACCTACGTATCGAAAATTGAAAACGAAAAGGCCACACCCACGTTGTCGTCGCTCGAACGTCTGGCGCGCGCCTTGGAGGTGACTGTGCCGGATCTGCTCAGCGGCGGCGAACGTAACCGTCAGGAAGAAATTGTCGAACTGATGAAGGACCCGTTCATCGCGGAAATGGTGCCATTCATTTCGCAGCTGAACGGGATGCAGCTGTCGAGCGTCCTGACGCAGATTCGGGACCTGACAACGCGTCCGCGCAGAACGGCGTAAACAAAGAGGACCGCGTAGGGACAACCGCCCTCGGCTATCCTGCCGAGCGAGGCTCGACAAGGGAACTTCGTGACAACTCGCGGGCGAGGGCGCCCGCGCCACGCACAAGTTTTATCCGGGCGAACCTGCCAACACAAAAGCCGGAGCCGCAAGGCTCCGGTTTTTGCATTTACCAAAGTTGCGTCACGCGATGAATTGTTCGGAATGTAGAGGCGCTTGCAGATCTGGAAGTCTATCCGTCACCTCCACCAGCCCGGCGAGCTTCTTTGCTAATTCCGGCTTAAGCGCTCCCGCTGCGTACCGCCAGTGATAATTTCCCACGGTCGTGCTGGGCGTGTTCAGGCGCCCTTCGCTCCCGAGTCCCAGAACATCTTGTAGTGGAACAATGGAGAATGCTGCCGGAGAACTCTGCGCCAGGCGAATCAAGCCCCAGTTCGGACCATCGTCGCATGGGCCAATCAGCGCGCGGACAGCACGCTGTTCTTGCTCACTTAGTGCCGCCCACCAGCCGAGACTCGTGTCATTGTCATGCGTGCCACTGTAGATCACGCGATGTTCTCCGACTCGGTGTGGTAAATACGCGTGCGCGCCCACGTCGCCAAATGCAAACTGCAAGACGGCAACACCGGCGATACCGTGACGATCCCGCAGCGCTACTACGTCCGGAGTTATGTATCCCAAGTCTTCCGCGAAAAATGGGAGCCCGCCCAGCTCTTGCTTGATCTTGTCGAACAACTCATCTCCGGGGCCATCCACCCAACGGCCTTTGATCGCCGTCGGCTCACTCGCAGGGATCTCCCAGAACTGAGCAAAGCCGCGGAAATGGTCCAGCCGGATGAAGTCGCAGGTCTCGGTTGCCCAGCGCAGCCGCTGCACCCACCAGCGATACCCTTCCGCACGAATCGCGTCCCAATCGTAGAGCGGATTCCCCCAACGCTGACCGGTGGCGCTGAAGTAGTCGGGCGGCACGCCGGAGACGACTTCCGGCTGCAAATCCTCGTCGCGCAAACGAAACAGATGGCGGTTGGCCCAGACGTCGGCGCTATCGTAGTCCACGAAAATGGCGATGTCGCCAACGACGCGAATTGATTTCTGTGCGCAGTACTGCCGCACAGCATGCCATTGCTCCCAAAAGAAGAACTGCACGACGCGTCGAAGCATTAGGTCGTTCGCGAACTCCCGGCGCACTCCATCGAGTGCGGTCTGATCGTGCCGCGCCAGCTCGGGCTGCCAGCGACTCCAGTTCCGGCCATACCGTTCACTCAAGAGGTCGAAGAGAATGTAGTCTTCGAGCCACCAGGAGTTCTCTCCGCAGAACCGATCGAACTTTTCGCGAGCATTACCGCTCGCCCGCTCGGCGAAATTCATGGCCGCCTGCCACAACAACGGAAGCTTCTCCCGGTTGACCTGCTCGTAGTCAATATGAACGCCATCAGTAGGTAACCCAGAGATCGCGGGAACATCCAGCCACCCGTGTTCAACCAGCCGCTCGAGGCTCACCAACAGAGGGTTGCCGGCAAACGCCGACGTCGAAGAGTATGGAGAGTTGCCATTCGCAGGTGGGTTCAGCGGCAAAACCTGCCACAGGCCTTGCTTTGCCGTAGCGAGAAAATCGATGAACTCGTAGGCGGCAGGACCGAGATCGCCGATGCCTCCGCGCGAGGGCAGCGAAATCGGATGCAGCAGAATTCCTGTCAGGCGGGGAAAAGTCATGGGCTCGGGCGATCGGGTCATCGGATGATCGGGTGATTTCGGGAGCAGAAAAACGCTGCAGGTTTCAACGCGAGATCCGTCACTGGGAGGATTGGGCGTTTCGATCACCCGATGACCGGATCACCCGATCGCCCGATCCTTCTACTCTTCTTCACCTCGCGCCTTGGTCAGCAGATCCAGCTGTTTGTGGTTGACCTTCACTTTTCCGGACTTCTCCATGCTGTCGCGCAGATTTGACAAGAAGAGTCCGAAGACCACTGATTGCTTCTGCTGCATTAAGCCTTCGCGGATCTGGTCTTTCTTTGCGGCAAAGTCCTGATCGGTCGGGGCCTGGCGATCTACCACTGAGAGGACAGCGCCAGTGTTCCCGCTGTCGATCGGTCCGCTGACTTCACCCGGCTTTAGCGTAAACGCCACCGAAGCGGATCCGGTCATCGAACCAATGTCCGGAACCTGCCCATCAGGAGCAACGAAGTCGCTGGTTTTGAACTCGGCACCGGCTTCTTTCGCAGCCTTTTTCAAATCATGATCAGCTTTGGCGCGATCAGAAAGTTCCTGGGTTTTCTGCGAGAGCAACTGGGCTGCGCGTTCGTTCTTAAACTCCTGTTCCACGCGGCTGCGTGCCTCTTCGAAGGTAGGCGTCGCCGGCGGTTTCAATGCCGTTACCTGATACACCGCGAATCCCGAATGCAATTGCGCGAGGTCCGGCGGAGCGTTCGCAGTCTGCCCAAACGCCGCATTCATGAACTGCTGGTCGGCGCCGATTCCCGGCAGTGTGTCTTTGCTGGTCACGAAATCTGTGCTGACGACTTGCAAGCCCTTGGCCGCTGCTGCTTTCTCCACGCTACTGGTGCGCGCTGCGGCCAGCAGTTGATCTGCCTCGCGCTGCGCGGCCTGTGCGGACTTCTGCTGCTTGAGGATCGGTTCAATCTGCGCCTTCACTTCATCGAGCGGCTTCAGATGCGCGTCCTGCTTGTCGTCCACACGAATGATGTGGTAACCGTAGCTGCTCTTCACAAGATCGCTGGTGCCGCCTTTGGGCAGCGAGAACGCGGCTTTTTCAAACTCTGGAACGGTGCGTCCTTTGCCGATCCAGCCGAGCGATCCGCCTTCCTTCGCGCTGCCGGGATCGTCGGAATACTTCTTGGCGAGGTCGGCGAAGTTCCCGCCCGCTTTGACTTGCTTCAGCACGTCTTGAGCTTTCGCTTGCGCCGCCTCAACCGCTTTCGGATCTACCACTTTGCCGTCGGGGCCGGGCAGCGGCGTCTTGATCAGAATGTGCCGCACATTCACCTGTTCCGGCACCCGGTATTGCTCGCGCTGTTTTTCGTAATAGTCCCGGAGATCCTGTTGCGTGACCTGCGTCTGCGCCAGCATTCTGGCATTGTCGAGCACCACATACTTCAACTGGCGCTTCTCGGGAATGGAGTTAACGTAGGTCTGCTTGTTGCGATCGTAGAATGCCCGCAACTCCGCCTCTGCGGGATGCAAGCTCTTCAGAATGTCGTCTTTCTTAATGACCGCGTAATCAAACTTGACCTTCGTATTCTGCTTCTGAAACTGCTCCCGAACTTCGGCGTCAGTAACCGTCGCGCCGCCGGCGATGAGAGCTTGCAGCTTCTTGATGCGGATTTCATCTTTGATTGCCTGCTCGAGTTGCGGCACATTGAAACCGTTGCGGGAGGCAAAATCCTCGTACGCGTCCTGGCCGACAAAGTTTCCACCCGGGAAAAGCATCTCTCCCACCTGCCCTTGGTGGAGGTAGTCGCGGAGGTCGTCGTCCGTTGCGCGCAACCCAAGGCGGTCAGCCTCGCTGAGCAAGATCTTTTCGTTAATCAACTGCTGCGCAGCCTGGTTTGCGAACATTGGCAAAAGCGCCGCCGCTTGGGCCCCACCCCGTGGAAACTGCTGCTGGAGTCCCTTCTGCGCCTGTTTGCGGACCGCCTCAGCAGTTACCTCATCCCCAGCAACCGTGGCCACTACCGGAACGTTGCTGACGCCTAATCCCTGGCCCGAAAAGCTGGGCACCAGGTACCAGGCCATGGATATGCAAATTACAACCAATATCGCGCCAAGAAAGTACTTCTTGAACGCACCAGAAGTCTGCAGAAATCGAATCATTTTGTTGAGAACTCCAGATGTGAGCGGAAAGACTGATTATAAAGCAGGAGCTGAGATGCTGCTGGGAATGAAGGGCAAGCAGTAGCCGCGAAAGCGGCGGGAGAGTAGAGCCCACGGCGCAAGCCGTGGGTCCCTGGAGAAAAGAAGACCTAGCCCCGGAAGGGGCGAAAGAACGCTGTGACAAAGGCTGCGGGACGGCACGGAGAACCGTCTATTTCCCGTACTCGTACGCATACCCTTGCGGCTCATTTCCCGACACAAACCGCGTGTTGTACTTCAGCATGTAGTCGAGATGCTTACGGTCCCGCGGGAACGACTTCCCAGGATACGGATACTTCCCCATGCTCCGGAATGGCAACGGTTCGACCGTCGAACCATCCGCCGCATAGAAGTCCATGTCTTTTTCATAGCCATTGGCCATGAAAAAATAGTCGCGTGTCCATCCCTTGGGAAGCGGCGGCAGCTTCGACGGATCGAAATCGAGGTGCACTTCCTCACCCGATCCGAATACGGCGAGCTTGTCATCCGAATTTGTAAGCAACGGCAGCACGTCGCCGTAGCGGGTGTAGGTTCCGGCTTGGCGCGCATAGGGGCCGGTGCGGCTGACCTGCTCGTACAAGTATTTCACATTCCCCGGCGGCTGATCTTCGATCTGCCGCGGATATCCGTGATACCCGAGTTGCGCCTTGGCTAGAGGAATCTCGCGCTGCTTGAAGTTTTTGCGTTGCTGACTGCGATCAATCAGAATGCTGTCCCAATAAATCTGCAGGTTGGTGGTGATGCGAATACGCGTTGTTCCCACTGGCAGCTTTCCGCTGAGATCTGTGGTGATGGTGCGCGGCAGTCCTGCCGGGAAGCCCATGTCGTCGGTGACGCGGACCCACTTACCTTTGGTGCCGTCCCTGAAGGGACTCGCTCCGTTGGCCGGACACTCCCGGCACTCACGTGCCGGGCTATTTAGATTTCGTCGCTGCGCGACTGGTGGCAGTGTGGGGCGAACCTGCCCTGAGCGAAGTCGAATGGGGTCCTCGCCCGCCGCTTCAGCTTCCACATACGGCGCCGTCGCCTCAACTCCCGCCTGCGACGCCGCATACATCCCCGTTGCGGTGAAGTATTCGATTTCGCCGTGCATCAGCAGCTTCAACGGACCTCCGCGATACGGCTCGCCAAGATCAAGGATCAAGCTGTGCGGCTTGGTGAATCCTTTGAACGGCAGCAGATCAAACTTCCCAACATACTTGTGCGCAAGAAAATCGGGCAGAAAATTGTTTCCCTTGTCGTCCCAAGCACCGGCCGGCGGTTTCGCGCCCTGGCTCGTAATCACCTTGAATTCCGGATACGGCGGATTGCTGGCGAAATACTCGTTGGGGTAAACCTCTTCATCGGAGGGATGGTCCACCGCCACTAGCTTCACCGCATCGAGATAGACCGCCTCCTCCATGGGTTCCATCAGACGGAAACTGAGTGTCTCACTCCCACTTCTCCCAACACCGGGGAGAAGTGGGGCGCCCGCCGTCCGTGGCTCGGGAGAAGCAGGGTGCCCCATTTCTCGCGTACTTTGCGAGAAGTGGGGATTCTCTTTCTCCCGAATCATCTCCCGGTCCACCTTCACCCACTCCACCGGACGCGGAATATTCCGCTCTCCCGGCGCAACCCAATGTCCAATGACTCCCGCGCCGAGTACGTCGGCGACCAACTGGTAATGTTTCCCATCCCACACAAACAGCGTCGGGCACGAACTCCCGCGCCGATCGAGTTCCTGGAAATCCTGCTGCCTGTTGCCAGCGACTTCTACCTCATCCTGCAGCACACCCCCGGGCCAGAGCATGCGCACCACATCGGCTTGCTTCGCTTGTCCTAGACCCACGGTGAGATACGGCGAGTTCTGCCCGAGATATCCATTCGATCCGTAGATCTCAAATTTCTGTCGAATGCCATCAGAGAAGACTTCTACCTTGGTCCCGATGGCGCTTTTGTTGTCGTTCAGTCCTTTGAGCGCGAGCCGCAGCCAGTTGTTTTTGTTGCCGCCTTCGTTCTTCAACAGGACGGCAGGGCCGTGGTTCTGGGTAATGAGCAGGTCGGTAGCACCGTCGTTGTCGTAGTCTCCGGTGATAATGGCGCGCGGATCTTTGAGCTGAATCTTCTCGAGGCCCACGTCGGCAGTGACGTCTTTCCATCCATCGGGGCCAAGATTGCGGAAGAGCTTGACTTCGCCCTTGCCTTCTTTCGTCTCGCCCACCGCAACGAGGTCCACCCAACCGTCGGTGTCGTAATCGAAGGCGGCGATGCCGTAGCCGCGATCCCAATAAGGAGACGGAAGGTTCACGTTTTCAAAGCCTTTGCCGTGATTATTTCGCCACAAACTGATGCCGGGCGAGCGGTTCAAGGTAAACGCCAAATCCATCCAGCCATCATGGTCGAAATCGAGGACCGCGACTCCGGTTGCTCCCTCTGGAGCGCGTTCAGAAAACACGTCCGCAATTCTAAAAGCTCCTTCTCGCGGATTTTCAAAGACAGTTGCACCGCGTTTTCCGCCTGTTAGGACAATATCTACTGCGCGGTCGTTGTTGTAGTCGGTGCCGACCGCTGCTAGGCTCGTCGTGTTACCCGCAACACCGACCTCGGCGGTCACATCCGTGAACGTTCCGTTTCCGTTATTTCGCCATAGAAGGTTGCCCGCTAGCGGCGGCATCTTCTCAGTCCACGTGTTGTCATTCGGCTCTGTTTCCCCGACTAAAGTGGACCGCGTGCCGTAGAGGTCCAGGTCGCCGTCGTGGTCGTAGTCGATGAAGGTCACGCCAACTGGCTGCTCTGCGGTTTTCAGGCCATCCGGGGCGAGTGGGCCGCCCACTGGTGGCACTCCCTCAATTTGCGGCTCACGGCTCGGGGCAGCTTTCTTTTTCTCACCGGAGGCTCCCTGGCCGATACCTCCTCCGCCGCCGATAACGGTCTTGAACGTGCCATTCTTTTCATTGTGGAGCAGCCTGATTCCCCCACTAGAGGCAAGCGCTATGTCTTCGAATCCGTCGTTGTCGTAGTCGCCCGCCGCGCATCCGATGGCGTGGTCGTTAGCGGCCACCCCCAGAGTAGACTTGGTAAGCTCCTCAAATTTTCCATCTCCCAGATTGTGGTAAAGGCTCATTGCGCCGGAAGCACCATTATCCGAAAGTAAAATGTCGATTTTCCCGTCGTTGTCGTAATCCAGAAAACACGCACCGGCGCCGAGATAACTTGCGGATATTGGAGATTGCTTAGAGTCAATTCCCGCCTCTTTCATCACATCCACAAACTTCACCGAAATCTGCGGCAGGACCTTCACCGTGGACGCCTGCGACTCCTCGGCCAGCGAATACTTGCCCTGCTCGCCGTAGGCGAGGCTCATTGCCGAGCCGAGCTTGTGCTGCGTGACGTACTGGAAACGCGTCAGGTGCTCGCGGGCGTTCGCGCTGTCACCAGACTGCTGGTAGGCGCGCGAGAGTCCAAACTGCGCCGAAGCGTGTAGCGGATTCAGCTTGAGCGCGTGCTCAAACGCGTCAATCGCTTGCGGAAACTGTTTGAGCTGCGAATAGACCGTGCCGAGAAAGTACCAGGTATCGGCGTCGCCATCGTCGATCGCAACCACCCGCTTAAAGTCTTCAACCGCGGCTTCCGGCTCGCTGCTGTTCTTGTCGAGCATGCCCAGCGCGTACCACGTGTGCGGGTCTTTAGGATTCGCCTTGGCAGCTTCGTCGAGCAGTTTCTTGGCTTCATCCACGCGCCCCAGGCTCGATAGCGCAATACCCGCATTCAGCCGCGCCGTACTCAGCCCCGGATCGAGCACAGCCGCGTCCTGAAAGTTCTTCAGCGCCTTCTCGAACAGCTGCTGGTTCATATAAGCGCAGCCAAGATTGTTCAGCCTCGCGGCTTCGGTGGGATTGGATTTCTTTTCGGGAGCCGCGGCAAGCAGCACCAGCCCCGCGAGTAGTAGTGCGACAACGCACAGCAGCCATTTAGATTTCATCGCTAAAGATTTAATCACAGAAGGGACTCACCTCACACGCAGCCTTCCCGCAGCACTCCTCTAGGCACACCCGCGCCCTATGGTTATGGTTCTCGTGCGTCCGACAGCTTCACGGTTCCAGAGCTTCCGCCAAAAGCTCATGCGGTGTTTTTGAGAAGGGATTCACAACCGTCACGCCATTCCAGGTAAACCCATCTTGCAGGTCTTCGGATAACAGCAAGCGGCAACCAGCGGAGGCCGCAGCCGCGAGCACGACGGAATCCCATATCTTCAAATGATGACGTGCCGCCAAATCCGCAGCCATGAGCATTACTGCGCCTGAGGTCTCGATGAACCGAAAGCTATCCTGCCAAGCTAACAACGAGGAACGGGCGCGTTGAGGAGAGAAGATTCCCTTACGAACCAGAAGATAAAACAGCTCGCCGAGTACCTGAACTGGCAGAAATGTGTTTGCAGGACGGAGTCTGTCAATGATTACGGTCGCCGAGTTCCTCATTGAAGCGCCGTTTACGCCTTCCGCATAGGCGAGGACACTCGTGTCAAGGGCCAGTCTCATCGCCTACTCGTAGAGTTCTTCGCGGGTCCAGCGCCCGATGTTACGAACAGGCTGTGAGAGAAGCCGGCGAAGAAGGCGCTGCTTTGCGTGTTCTGAGCGTTTCTCATCCACGGGCGCAATCTTTGCCACCGGCTTGCCATGGCTGGTCACAACGTAGCTGTGGCCTTCGCGCACTTCTCGTAATACTTGGGAGAACTTACGATTAGCCTCAGCCGCGGAAATAGCCTTTTCCATAATGTAGTTAGTTTACCTACTTTACTCCGACCGAGCAAGCAGAGGCCGATTACTGCTTTTCTGCGGAGAGCCGCGCCACCTTCGTTGCAACAGGTCTCTTTGCAGCCGCGCCGTACACCCTCGATGCTACGATTCCCTTGCCTTCCTGCACCGTGATCATCTGCCCGGAGTTTACATTACTCAGCTTATCGATTTGCCCGCTGGGCCACTGAATTTCGATTGAGTCCGCCTTCGTTCCTTGCCCCAACCCGAATGTCGCGACCAGTTCACTCTGGGAAAGGTAGCTCGACCCGCTGCGCAGCATCTTCCACTGCCTGTCATTGCCAGAAGTCACGGTGATCACCGAGCCAATGCCATCGCGGTTCGATTTCGTACCGATCAGCTTGATACGCAAGCTATGGTTAGTCACGCCTTCGTTGTGGAAAAGATATGCGCGTCCGCCGTTCGTCGTCATCAGAACGTCCAGCACGCCCTCGTTGAAAATGTCCGCGTAAGCCGCGCCGCGCGCGACTTTTGGTGCAGCGAAGGCGCTACCCAAGGCTTGCGTCACCTCCGCAAATTTCCCTTTGCCCAGATTGCGAAACACGTGCGGCGGTTCGGCGTAACTGACCCGCTTCTGCACTTTTTCAATCTGATCTTCAATGTGCCCGTCGGCTACGAGAATATCCGGCCAACCATCGTTGTCGTAATCGAAGAAGAAGCAGCCGAAGCCGAGCGTGATCAACGATGCGCGTCCAACTTCCGAACTAGGCGCTTCGTCCACGAACAATCCGTTCCCTTCGTTGTGATAGAGCGACAGCATCTGATTGGCGAAATTCGTAATGATCAGGCTCGCTCGTCCGGACCGGTCGTAGTCCGCAGCATCCACGCCCATGCCGGCGCGCGCCACGCCGTCTTCGCTAAACGCAATCCCGGCCGGCACAGCTTTCTCTTCGAACGTCCCATCGCGCTTGTTCAAATACAGTTTGTTCGGCTGCGTGTCATTGGCAATGACGATGTCCGGCCAGCCGTCGCCGTTGTAATCGAGGATCGCGACGCCGAGCGACTTGGAAGTGGTATCGAGGAAGTGCGCCTTTTGCGTGGCGTCTTCAAATTTGCCGTCGCCCAGGTTGTGCCACAGCCGCGCGCTTGCTCCCCTATACGACTCGGGCGTGCAATAGGACTTGTGGGTGCCATCGAGGGTACAGAACAGGTCGCCCTGCAACGTCCACTGCACGTAGTTTGCAACCACGAGATCGAGTTTGCCGTCGCGGTCATAGTCCACCCATGCCGCCCCGGTTGAAAACTCATTCGGACCCAACAATCCCACCGCCTTCGTGACGTCCGTGAACGTGCCGTTGCCATTGTTGTGGAACAGGTGGCTCCGCCCCATTGCACTAATAAAGAGGTCGTCGAATCCGTCGTTGTCGTAATCGCCGACAGCGATGCCCATGCCGAACATTGGGATCGCAAGGCCGGCTTTGCGAGTTGCATCGGTGAATGTGCCGTCATGATTGTTGTGATACAGCTTCGGCGTGGTCGCTGGGCCTGGATGTCCCGGCCAGTTCTCGCCATTGACGATCAGGATGTCGGGCCAGCCGTCGTTGTCGTAATCAATGAATGCGCAGCCCGGGCCCATAGTCTCGGGGAGATACTTCTTTCCGAACGCTCCGTTGTTGTGCGTGAAATGAATTCCGGCCTGTGCGGTGATATCGCGAAATGTGATGGTCTGCGCGTGGGCCGGGGAAACCGAGAATGTCGCGGCTCCAAACAACGCGGCAATCAAAACCAAACTGAACGCCGCTCGTTTTGTATCAGGGCACGCCTTCAGGCGTGCCAAAAAACGGCGCATAACCTGAGTGGCAGCAGTCGCTGGCTTCGCAGCGACTGCTGCCGAAATGTCTCTCTGGAATCTCTCGGCGCGGCTGAAGCCGTGCCCTGATACAAACCTGCCCAGGTCACATGACTGCATTAATTCATCGCTCCGTTGGATTGGGTGCCCGCATTCTTGGCTGCCGAGCTTCGCTCGGCCACACGGGCGTGGACGCCCGTGTCTGCACGGCGGCTGCTGGTTCGAGTCTGCTTCAACCCTGCCAGCGGCACTGACACATGCTCGTGGATCGCCTGACGCTCGTTGTTGTCTTCCGGATGCAGTTGGCGGTATGGCCCGGTGATCGTCTGCGATGCTTCATCAGCTTTGAATCGCAAGTAACGGACCTGATGATCCTTCGCCTGCTTTTCATCACCAAGTCCGTTGTAGCAGAGCATCAGGTTGTAATGCGCTTGCAGATCTTCCGGATCAATCGCAAGCACGGAATTCAGCACCTTCACCGCGTCGGCAAACTTGCGCTGCAGGAACAACACGCGTCCGTAGTCATTCAAGACCACGCGGTCACGCGGATACTGCTTTAAAACACTCTGCAGTTCAGATGCCGCGCCGTCGTAGTTGCCATCGCTGCGCAGAACGCGCGCATAGAAGTAATTCGCCCGCGCCAGATCAGGAGTGACGGCAAGCGCCTTCTGAAGCACCGATCGAGCACGGTCCATATCGCCTTCCTGCACCGCGGCACGGCCGATGTTCACCCAACCGTCGGAATTCTTGGGATCAATTTCCGTCGCTTTCTGGAAGGCGACTTCCGCGCCTTTAAGATCCCCCTGCAACAGCAATCCGATTCCGTAATCATTCCACCGCTGCCAGTCTTCCGCATGAAGTTCAGCCTTCGGCTGCAGTGCGGGTGCATTGCGGGCAGCAACATTCAGCGAGACTTCGCTTTCTGCTAACGCTACCACCGGCACATCGGGAATTTTCTCCTCCTTCCCCGAAACGCCTTGCAGCGATCCTGTGAACGTGTAGGTGTTGTCGTCATAACTCGGCGCAACCGGCGATGCAGGCTTTGTCGTATCCGGCACGCCTGCGAATGCAAATTGAGTGTTCCACCACGAGAACTTGCGATAGCACAGGCGTGCGTGCAACGTGATTTTGTTTCCTGCATCCTCGGGAATGCGCATGCGGTAATGCACTGTATCCGCGGCGCCGGGCGGAATGAGCCGTACATATACGACGGCGCGTGTGGACCAGGCATTGCGCTTGTTCACCGGATTGCCGTGTTCATCAATCTGTAGCGAGCGATAGAAATGCGCGCCTTTTTCCACGGGGCCTTTGCCGCCGTCTTCGACCATGCCGCTCCAGAAGATCGTCTGGCCTTTGTCGTCGGTGGCTTTCAGTTCCAGCCACGTGTCGTAGGCGTCGACGGTACCGCCTGGAAAGAAGTGCCCGATTTTCTTGGTTCGCACCACAACGTCCACGCGTTCCGTATCGCCGCGCCGAAGCACAGGTTGTACTCGATCGAGTGGCGCGGTGACCGGGTACGCTTCGGTGGTCGCAGATGCAATCTTCGTCTCCGCTTCTTCGCCAACCGCGAACGTCGTCTGAATATCCGACTGGGGAGTGGCAACCGCCTTGGCCTGAACGGCCT
>Ga0137367_10003560_pt1 | contig 12612 bp, 8 predicted proteins | sample SagtaG_14_FD_104939 | JGI IMG/M metagenome (GOLD analysis project Ga0137367, IMG submission 104939) | Vadose zone soil microbial communities from Sagehorn Ranch, Mendocino, California, USA - Sage1_L_80_16 metaG | ecosystem: Environmental > Terrestrial > Soil > Vadose zone | place: USA... | reverse complement strand
TGAGCCGCGCCGTGATAGGTCACGATCACCGGCTTGGCCGGATTGACTGGGCCGCAGATCATCGAGGTGGGGACGTCAGGCGTGTATCGGACGAGAATGAGTTGACTAGATTGCGTCGTGCGGAACTTGAAAGACCGCGACTCGGTTTTGACCGTCAGCGTGACGCCCGCGTCGTCACAATCGATCCGCGTCAGAAGGCCGCGAACTTGATCGCCCTGAAAACGCTGGCCGGGCAATGGCGCCGAAGACTGGGCGGCGCGCGCCTCTCCCTCGGCTTTGGTTTGCGCCAATCGCCCTTCGATCTCCGCGATGTTCTCGAGCATCGAATTCGCCCGCTCGCGGACGTCCGATTTCGCGGCGCCGCCGGCCAGCGTCAGCGCGGTTCGGCGCGCGGCGGTGTAATCTTTCCTCCTCAGTTGAATCTGCGCCAGCGTGTAGACGATGTCTTCGCGATATGGCGCGAGCGAGATCGCGCGGTTGATAAGCTCGATCGCCTCGTCGAGGTCCTCGCCCCGAACCAGGTTGATGAACGCGAGCAGTTTGTAGGTATCCGCGAAGTCGGGATTGAGCTGGCGCGCGAGCCTGAGCGCCGCGCGCATCTCTCTGACGGACTCTTCGGGGAGATCGGATACATATTGGCTCTCGTCGACCTGCTCGCGGTGGATGGCGAGGGCGTAGTAGTAGTGCGCCAGGTAATCTTGCGAACCGGCTTCGATCGCCCGCCGGAAGTGGCGCCGCGCCTCGGCGTAGCGGTTCTGCCGCAGCCTGAGCGTTCCGAGCGACAGATGCGCCAACGCCAACCCCGGATCGAGAGAGAGCGCGCGGTTGAGAAAGGCCTCGCCGTCAACGGAACGGTGAATGCGCCATAGCATGTCTCCAAGATAAGCCTGAACCTCGGCCTCGCTCAAGGCCACGGTCTTCATCTCCTCCTTGAACCCGAGTTGTCGGGCGAACGTCACGTCTTCCGTAGGATACAGGCCCTGGGCGATGTAATTTCTCAACTCCTGCTCGATTGCCGCATAGCCGGTTTGGAACGCCTGCCTGAAGCTGAGGTCGGCAGGTTTGCCCTGCGCCAACGCGCTGATGAACTGGCGGAACTGAAGCCGCCTTCCGCCCGGGCGCAGCAGGTAATGGGTGAGCGCCCACGACTCGGCGTAAAAGAGGCTCTTCTTGTCGGTCTCGACGTAAAACGGCGAAGTCTGATCGACCGCCAGCAAGGTTTCGAGGGGTATCAACTGACGGGCGCCGAGCAGCCTCGCGTGACTCGCGATGGCTGCGCCGAGCCGGCCATTCTTCCCTCCGCCGGTCACTTCAAAAGAGCTGAAATATTCGGCCAGTCCCTCGCTGATCCAAGTTGGAAGAGGGGTCGGAAGAGGGGTCGGAAGAGCGACGCCAGGAGTCGCGCGGAGAGCGCCGCCGCTCGTCAGCGCGTGGACGTATTCGTGAAAGATGACCGCATAAGGATTGCCGCCGCCCCGGCCGGCGGCCAGCGCGATGTATGCCACATCGCCGCTCGATTGAAAATGCCCTGACACGTCGGCCGGTTTGCCCTGGTGGAGCGGCTTGAACGGCCTGTACTCCGAATCGTTTTTGAAGACGACGACGGTGATCGGGACCGATGAGTCGATGACCGAAGGCGAGAAGATCTGCGAGGAGATTTGCGAGAAGGCCTCGCGGAACTGCTCCAGGCGCATCCCCACATTGCGAATCTCTTTTTCACTCGCGTCGCCGATGAGCGTGAAGCGCGTCGATTGCGCTTTCAGCCAGACGTCCCTCGCCGCCGAACCGGGCCGGGCGGCGAAGGGCGGCCAGACCGCGACGAACAGCGCGAAGGCGAAAGCGAATGTGACGATGTGACGCCGCATAGCGACTCCTCGGAAGAAGTGGGGCGGACTTTAGTCTGCCCGGTTCATGGGCAGACTAAAGTCCGCCCCACTTCTTCCGGACTTTGGCCCGTCTCCGACAAGCGGTATAGTGGGACAGACTTTAGTCTGTCCTTGGCTTGAATTGTAGACGGACAGACTAAAGTCTGTCCCACTATATTTTACTCGCTTAACCGGAGGAAACATGAGATTCATCGTCCCGACTTTGATCATCGCCGTTCTCCTGCTCGCCGCGTCGGGCGACAGGATGGCTTCAGGGCAGAAGCGCGAACCCGAGGCCGACGTCGTCTTCAAGAACGGCAATATCTACACCGCCAATGACGATAAACCGAAGGCCGAAGCCGTCGCGGCCAAATACGGCCGTATCGTCTTCGTCGGCTCGAACGCCGAGGCCAAGAAATACGAGGGCAAAGGCGTGAAGGTCATCGACCTGAAAGGCGCGACGGTCGTGCCCGGTCTTGTAGACGCGCATTACCATTTCTCCGGCGTCGGGTTCCGCGAGATGAACCTCAACCTGGAAGGGACGACGAGCCTCGAAGATTTTCTGGCCAAAGTCAAAGCGCGCGTCTCGAATGCCAAGCCGGGCGATTGGGTGACGGGTCGCGGATGGATCGAGACGTTCTGGAAGCCGCCTGTATTCCCGACTCGGTGGGACCTGGACAAGATCTCTCCGAACAATCCGGTCTTCCTGACGCGGGCCGACGGCCACGGCGCCGTCGCCAACAGCGCGGCTCTCAAGATCGCCGGCGTTGACAAAGACACCGAGAACCCGTTCGGCGGCGAAATTATGAAAGACAAGAAAACCGGCGAGCCGAACGGAATGCTTTTAGACCGCGCGCAGTCTCTGGTCTCGAGCCACACCCCTTCCTCCACCAACGCCGATCTCGAACAGGCGTTGATATTGGCCGACAAGCGCAGCGTCTCGCTCGGCTGGACGCAAATCCACGACGCCGGCGTCCCGTGGAGTCAGGTCGAAATGGTGAAGAAGCTGCTCGGCGAAAAGAAGCTGAGGATTCGGCTCTACGAAGCGATTCGCGGCCCCGGCGCCGACGCCCAGCGCCTGTTGCGCGAAGGCCCGCAGGTCGGCCTCTACGACGGGCGACTCACGATCCGCACGATCAAAGTGACCATCGACGGCGCGCTCGGGTCCAAAGGCGCGGCGCTCCTCGAACCATACGCCGATCATGACACGGCGGGTTTCCTGACGCAGAAAGAAGAGGTCGTGCTTCCGATGCTCCAGGACGCGCTGCGCAAAGGCATTCAGGTCGAAGTCCACGCCATCGGCGACCGCGCCAACCGCACGATCCTCGACTGGTACGAAAAGGCTTTCAACGAAACGCCGATGATCGAACGCTATGACCGGAGCGACCCGCGCTGGCGCGTCGAACACGCGCAGATCGTCCACCCCGACGACATCCCCCGCTTCGCCAAACTCAAAATCATCCCGTCAATGCAGCCCTCGCACGCCATCGGCGACCTGCACTTCGCCCCGAGCCGCCTCGGGTTGAAGCGGCTCGAGGGCGCATACGCCTGGCAGAGCTTCCTCAAACAGGGCAGCATCATCGCCGGCGGCTCCGACGCCCCGGTCGAACGCGGCGAGCCCATGATCGAATTCTACGCCGCCGTCGCGCGCAAGGATCAGAAGGGATTTTCTGGCGAAGGCTGGCATCCCGAACAGGCCGTGTCCCGCGAACAGGCGCTGAAAATGTTCACCGTATGGCCCGCGTTCGCGGCGTTCGAAGAGAAGTCCAGAGGTTCGATCGAGGTCGGAAAATTCGCCGACCTGACCGCGCTCTCAGCCGACATTATGAAGATTCCTGAGACGGAGATTTTGAAGACGCGGTGCGTGATGACCGTGATCAACGGCGAGGTGGCGTGGGAGGCGACGCGATAAAAACATCTTGCCACAGAGACCACAGAGACCACAGAGATTGACTCGATTTCATCTCTGTGGTCTCTGTGGTCTCTGTGGCTATGTGACAGGTTTATTTCACCTGGAAGGTGTCTTTGTCGGTCGTGAGCGTCTGGTTAAGAACGTTGTCTTTGATCGTCACTTGAATGTCGTAGAAGCCCGGCTTGAAGTCCTTGAGCGGGACCAGGCGCGCCAGCGTCATTTGCTGGCTGTTGATCGAGCCCAATCCGCCCTTGCCGTCCTCTTTGATCCGCATGACCTCTTTGCTTTTTTGCGAAATTACGTATTCGATGTCCGCGCTCGGCCGCAGCGTCGTCATGTCGATGCCGACGTTGTAGACCTGCATGTAAATTCCAAGGGTCTGATTCTGTTTGAATTCGGCGGTCGCGTTCGGGATCACTTTGAGCGAGCCGAGCACGTGCTGGCCGCTGGGCAGACGCCCGTTAAGCGGCTCGATCTTCGAAGCCAGGATCAGGGTCGAGCTCGAAAGCTTGCCCTCTTCGTATTTCGGGACCGTGAAGCCCAGCTTGATGACTTGTGTCTTTCCGCTGTTCACGTCGCGCACGACCATATCGACCTTGTAATTGCCCGGCGGCAACACGATGTTCTTGTTGTAGGTCGACTTCATCTGCTGGCCGACGGAGAGCGCTTCGGGCGTGAAGCTCGAAGTCACGACGTCCTCGAACAGCCCGGCGCGGCGTCCGGAGACGTTGGTGATCTTGGCGAAGATGTTGACCGCCGCCTGCGGCAACCCGCCGACCTCTTTGTAAACCAGGTCCTGATTCGACATCTCGACGGTGAAGGAAGTCAGCACGGCGTTATCGGTCACGCGCATCAGGTTGACGTTCAAAACCGCGTCGAGCACGTCGAAGCTGGGCTTCGGCAGATCGGATTCGGCGATCCCCGCGAGTTCGTTGAATCTGACCTTCGGGGGGCGCGACAATTTGGCGAGCAGGTCGAGTTTTTCGAACGGGTTGTCTTTGGCCCGCTGACCGAACATCTGATTGCCCTGGCCGCCCCCGCCGAATCCGCCGTAAGCGATGCGGTCGGCCTTCGTCGTCAAGCCGAGTTGTTCGGACAGCGTCAAGCCCGCGTTCGGGGTGTAAAGCAGCGCGTCCTTTTCATCGGGGCTGCGGGCGATGCGGTATTCGCCCGAGCCGGTCGGGTCGACAAATTCGATCTCGACGTCCGAACCTACTCCCTCGATGTAGCGATACCACCAGATTTCGAAGGGATAGGTCGACGTCGTGCCACCGCCTTCCCAGGCGGGGCGGTCGTAGCTGCCGCCCGACGGGTGCGTTTCGATCTGATCGGCCTTGCCGAACATGATGTAGATGCGCCCGCGGTCGGTCTTCCATCCGGGGATGCCGCTGGTGTAATGCTCGTTGGCGTAGGCGATGCGCGTGTAATACTCTTCGCGGTATTCGTTGACGTCAGTGTCGGGGTCTGGATCGCGGCGGTACCAGAACCCTTCGATGAATTGCTCGCGTTCGTCGTCGGTCTTGAGCGAGTCGAAGATCTTGCGCTCCTCATCGGTGATGATCCAGCGAACGTCTTCGTCCTTCCAGCGTTTGTAAACGCTCTTGACCTTCTCCTCCTGACTCTTCTTCGCCTTCTCCTTCTTCCTGTCCTCGTTCTTCTTGTCCTGCTTCTCGTCCTGAGCGAAGGCTCCGAAGGACGACAGGGCGAACCCAGAGAGCGACAGCGCGAAAATCAAAAACAGCGCGATGCGGCGCGCCGGCGTCCGTACGAAAAATCTGTGTTGCATAAGGTTTCTCTCCTCTCGGCGCCGCCTGATGCGGCCCTTCCTTTAGGATTTGTATGGGATGTCATTGTCAGAACGCGCGCGACGGGATCGCTTGCCCGTCCGCCGACAATTTTTTTCCCATTCAGCCTGTCAAAAGCTCAGGAGCGCTCCCGCATTCGGGCGAACTCAAGTTCTTAATCCATAACCCGAGTTGGAAGGTTTAACGTAGGCGAAGTGTACGCGAGGGGCGCAAATCGCGTCAAGCTGGCGTTTATTTAACCTGGGTACGCGTCGCTTCCAGCGCGCAGTCGTTGGGAAAGACATCATTTGATCGGAATCATACCTTCCCCGAAGTCGCCTCGCTTGCGTCGAGTGATTATTGCTTGCAATCCCGCGCATCCGGCCCCGAGCGCGCTGCGGGCCTCCAAGGGGTCGTCTAATTAAGACTGCGCGCTGGAAGCGCCGCGTACCCAGGGCGCTCGCGGCAAAGTTTGGCGCGCCAAGCCCGGCGTGGAAGTTTGACAAGGAACAATGGCTTCTGTTAGCTTCACGGCCTTGTTTAATGCCGTTGAATGGTAGACTGACCGTACTATGGTTCGAGTGGATTGTTCCCTGCTGGAAGATTCGAAAAGCCACGCCGGCGCCTACATCCGCCGCATTGTCATGGCCGCCACGACGCTCGTGTTGATTATCCTGAGCCCCTCGTGCGCCAGTCTGATAAAAGACAAGGACTACACAATCCCCAAACTGCTCACCCCGCTGGCCGACGCTAAATTCGACGATTTAACCAAGCAGCTTCAGCCCTTCACCGATCTACAATCGCTTCGCACTTCACAGGCCTATATGCTTTTCACCGACGCTGAGGCGTCAGAAAAGTATCGTTTCGAAGCGGACTTGACTTTAATATTGCAGCGCCCCGATAAGATTCGGATGCTGATTCAGGCGAGCTTCGGGACGAGGATCGCGGACATGGTTTCGGAATCGAACCGTTTCAGGGTCGCGATCTACAACCCCTCCGAATACCGGCAGTTTCTGCTCGGGACGAATGACGCGGATTACAGCGCGTGGCTTCAGAAGCTCAAAGGGAAAGAGAAAGAGAGCGCGCTCTCGTCGGCGCGCCCTTTCCATTTCACCGAAGCTCTGATGATGCGCCCGATGGCCTTGAATGACCCGCGCTTCGTTTTCGGGCTCGAGGAGGCGCTCGTCGAGGAGCCCGACATGCGGCAGGGGGCTAAAAAAGGGGCCAGAGTTCTGCGAAGTTTCTACGTGATCTCGGAACTGGAAGTCTCGCCCGAAGGGCAAGGGCCGGCGCGCGTCCGCCGCCGTTTCTGGTTCGACCGCGCGAACGGGGCCCGCTTCGCCCGCCAGCAGGTATTCGACCAACAGGGACAACTCGCTACCGAAGTTCAATATTCCGACTACAAGAAACTCAACTCCGGCAGCCAGTCCGGCAGCCCATCCGGTAGCGAGGCCGCCTGGCCGGGCGTGATCTTGGTCAATCGTCCTCACGAAGGCTATATCGCGCGGCTGACCTTCATCGACGAGAAGTTCGAGATCAACCCCGAACTGAAGCCGAACGCCTTCACGCTCGAAAACAGCGAGAAGCTCCGCGAGACCGACCTCGATAAGCCGGAGAAGAAACACTGAATTCAATGGACAATCTGGTTCTATCGAACATCCGGCAGCGCCCCACTCGCACGCTGATCAGCACATCCGGCGTGGCCCTGGGCGTGATACTCATCATTCTCAACACGGGGCTGGCGCGCGGCATTCTCAACGACCGCATCAGGCGCGAGCAGGGGGTCGGGGCCGAGATTCAATTCTACCGCATGGGGGGTGGGACGCTCTCGACGTCGAACGCCATGCCGCTCGACGTCCGATACGCCGACCGCTTGAAGATGATTCCCGGGGTGCGGATGGTCAGCCCCGTCGGGCATTACGTGCAGGGCGGAAACACCGGGCTCGGCTTCGAGATGATTGACGCGATCGAGCTCGACACCTATTCAGCGATCAGTAATTTGCGGATCGTCGAGGGGCGCGCCTTCCAGGCCGACGGCGAAGTGATCATTGACGAGTTCAAGGCGAAAAAGGGGAAGATCGGCTTGGGCGACGAGATTCAGGTCTTCGGCAACAAAATGAAGGTCACCGGAATATATTCGCCGGAGATCGGGTCGAGGATAAAGATGTCGCTCGGCGCGCTGCAGCGCGCGCTGTCCCAGGAGAACAAGTGCTTTGGGATACTGATCAAAGTGGATGACGGAGTCGCCCCGGAAGAGGTCGCGCGCCGCATAGACGCCGTACTGCCTAAGAACCAGGTCGTGCTGACCAACGACATAGGACTAAATTTCAGAGGCCAGATCCCCGGCTATCAAAGCTTCATCAGAGCCATCATGGGATTGTCTATGGTCGTCAGCTCGCTCGTCATCCTGCTGGCCATGTATACGACAATCACCGAGCGCACGCGCGAGATAGGCATTCTGAAATCGCTCGGCGCTTCGAAAACTTACATCATCAGCGTAATCGAAAAAGAGGCCGTAGCGATCAGCCTGATCGGGGTCGTCGCGGGCCTCGTCGTGTCCCAGGTCGCGGCGTTCGGGATTGAACGGGCGACCACCTTAAAACTCGAATTTCACTGGACTTGGATTTTGGCGGCGACCCTGATCGGACTCGGCGCGGGGGTGATCGGCGCGCTCTACCCGGCCGTGCGGGCGGCGAATCAAGACGCCGTGAAGGCTCTCTCTTACGAATAGCGGGACAGACTTTAGTCTGTCCATAACGCGAATTGGGGCGAACAGACTAAAGTCTGTCCCCACTACAGATAATGAACGCAATTCTAAAAACCGAAGATTTAAAGATGGTCTACCGCGTAGGCAAAGTCGACGTCTACGCGCTGCGCGGGGTCAACGTCTCGGTCGCGCCCGGCGAATTCGTCGCGGTAATGGGGCCGTCCGGCTGCGGCAAATCGACGATGCTGCACATCCTGGGCGGTCTGCTCAAACCGAGTTCGGGCCGTGTCATGGTCGACGGCGAGGACCTGACTGCGATGAGGGACGCCGCGCGCACCGACCTGCGCCGCCGCAAGATCGGATTCGTCTTCCAGCGTTTCAACCTCTTCCCGACGCTGACGGCGGAGGGGAATTTGAAATTGGCCGAGCGCATTCACGCCAACGACAAGCCGAGACTGGACGCCGCCGCCCGCCAGGAAATCTTGCGATTATTGCGGCTGGAAAATAAAATGTGGCACAAACCGCTCGAATTGTCGGGCGGCGAGCAGCAACGAGTCGCAATCGCGCGCGCCATTATCAACCGCCCCTCGATCATTCTGGCCGACGAGCCGACTGGAAATCTGGACACGGAAAACTCTAAAATAGTGCTGGATATGCTGCGGGAGCTCAATCAGGAGTTCAAGCAGACGATCGTCATAATCACGCACAACCCCGAAGCCGCGGCGGTGGCTTCACGAACCATCGAGATGCGCGACGGGATGATCGTCAAGGAGCGTTGAAGCAGTGGGCAGTGGGTAGTGAACAGTGGGCAGTGGATAGTGGGCAGTTGAACAGACGCCACTGCCCACTGCCCACTGCCCACTGTCCACTCCAGGCAGGACAGGAGTTCTATGAAGTCTTTTCTGGTCGGAATTAAAAACGTCCTCCTCTGGTCTTACGCCCGCGGGACGTGGCAATACGACGCGCTCTGCCTGCTGATTGTGCTGACGGTCTTTCTGGTCCCGAGCAGTTACTTCGGGGACCGGGATCGCGCGGATCAAAAATCGGCGAACGAGATTGAGGGGGCCGCCTCGAAGGCCGGCGAAACTTATGTCGGGGCCGATGAGTTGGACGTTTTTTTGAGAAGACAGAATCGGATCGAGCTGTCTCAAACTCCGAAGGAAGCGATCCGGCTCTATTTGCGAGACAGACTCGGAAAGGAAATCGTAATAGATGAATTGGAACATTTCACATCCTCCGATGGAAAATTGATATACAGGGTACGGTTCAAATGACGGTCCACCGGTTGTGCCCTTAAACGCCATACAGATATGGAGAAGTTATAAATGAAAAAGCTCATTCCCCCGGCGATCATCGCGGGAATATTTCTTCTGCTAGCGGGAGTTGATCTCTCAGCCTCCGCCAACGCGCAGGCCCAACTTTTAACCGGCATTCTCAACAAGATGGAGAAAGCCCATCAGGATTTGACGAGCCTCAAGGCCGAGATGGTTCTTGAGAGGACCAACACTCAGATCGGCGTCACCGATTCCGAATACGGCCAGTTGATTTACAAGCCTGGCACGGGGAAATCGAAACAGAAGATGCGGATCGATTACACGAAACCCAGCAAAGACATCCTCGCGGTTGACGGCGACAATTTCGTCTTTTATCAGCCGCGCATCAACCAGGCGTTTAAAGGCCTGGCGTCCAAGTACTCGAAAGGCAAGCAGGGCGGACTCGCGCAATTCATCACTATCGCGCTCGACGGATCGCTCAAATCGGCGTCCGGCAGATACAACATCGGCTTCGTCAAAGACGAAACGGTCGAAGGCGTGATGACCAGCGTGTTGCGCCTGACCCCGAAATCCAACGACCAGTTCACGAGCTTTGACATCTGGGTCAATCAGCAGAACGGTTTCCCGGTGCGGTTCTCCGGGACCGACCGCAACGGCGACCTGACGATGGTCACGCTCAAGAACCTGCAGCTGAATACGAACGTGCCTAATAATGCGTTCGCCCTGAACCTGCCGAACGGAACCAAGATCGTGAAGTAGTTTCATACCTCTCAATCACCGGGGCGGTTGTGGCCCGCAACCGCCCTGAATTCTCCGATTCAATCTATCTCTCAACGGTCGCCGATAGGGACCAGGCGCGAACCCAGTCCCTATACGCTCATAGCAGAAGACTCCCCGGCTCCTCCCACAGGAGGAGCGGCGCCCCGATACCCGAACTCCCAATGAAAAACCTCCGCAGCAGCAAACTGAAAAGAATCGCGCGTGAAACCAAACTCGTGGTCAAAGGACTGGCCTCGACCAAACACCCGATCCTGGCTCACGTCATCCCGATGCGCCGTTGCAATCTCTCCTGCGGCTATTGCAACGAATACGATAAGGTCTCGGAGCCTGTGCCGCTCGACGTGATGAAGGCGCGCCTGGACCGGCTGGCTTCATTCGGGACCTCCATCATCACCATCAGCGGCGGCGAGCCGATGCTGCACCCGCAAATTTACGAGATCATTTCGCACATCCGCTCGCGCGGGATGATGGCCGGGCTGATCAGCAACGGCTATTACATGTCCCGCGACAACATCGAAAAACTCAACCGCGCCGGACTCGAATATCTTCAGATCAGCATCGACAACGTCAGGCCAGACAAGGTCTCGCAGAAGAGCCTCAAGGTGATTGACCGCTACCTAGTCCACCTCTCGGAGCACGCCAGCTTCCACATCAACATCAATTCGGTGATCGGCGGCGGGATCAAGAATCCGGAGGACGCGCTGGCGGTGTCCGAACGCGCGATCGAACTCGGCTTCGGCTCGACGCTCGGCGTGATTCATGACGGGAGCGGCCAGTTGAAGCCGCTCAGCGGAGTCGAGGAAGAGGTCTACAAAAGGCTGCGGCGGCGCGGCAAGAAGAAGTTCGGGTGGCTGAATCAGTTCCAGGACAACCTGGCTTACGGCCGGCCTAACGACTGGCGCTGCCGCGCGGGCGCGCGCTATCTCTACATCTGCGAAGACGGCCTCGTCCATTATTGCTCGCAGCAGCGCGGCTTCCCTGGCATTCCGCTCGAAGAGTACACGCGCGAACACCTGGAGCATGAGTTTTACGCCGAAAAACCCTGCGCGAAATTCTGCACCATCGCCTGTGTCCAGCAGGTGGCGATGCTCGACAATTGGCGCACGCCCCAACAGCCGTTCGACCTGTCGCCCGAGGTTCTACCAAAGGGCGCCGGTCAGGGCGACGTCGCGGATGAAGTAGTCAGCGCCGAATCATGAATAACGCCTCAAGAGAATCGAGGATAGAAGATCGAGGATAGAGGATCGAAGATAGAACAACCATATTCGATCCTCTATCCTCGATCTTCTATCCTCGAACATCTTCGGAGGGTGCAATGATCAGAAGAGATTTTCTGAAAACGGCCGGGGTCGCCGGCGCCGCCGCGTTGACCGAAGGCGCCGGAAAAGCCCAAACAACCAGGCCGACGCCCGGCCGCAAACTCGACCTTCACACGCATTACTACCCGGAGTCCTTCTTTCAAAAGATCCGCGAGACCCCCTCGGAGTTCTCCTTCGACAAAGACCCGACCGGGCAAACCATCATCAAATATCGCGGCGCGCGCTTCTTCGGCGTCACGCCGCCGATGACCGACGTCAACAAGCGGATCGAGGACATGGACCGCGTGGGGATTGACGTGGAAGTGGTCTCGCTCTCGACGCCGAACGTCTTTTTCGCCGACGCGCAGCGCCAGCCCGAAATCGCCCGGATGGTCAACGACGCTTACGCCGAGTTGGTGACCAAACATCCGAAGCGCTTCAAAGGCTTCGCTTCAATTCCGATGGACGCTCCCGACGCCGCGCTCAAAGAACTGCGCCGCGCGATTGACGAGTTGAAGCTGAACGGCGTGATCCTGCTCAGCAACATCCGAGGCGCCCCGCTGACCGCGCCGGCCTATCGCCCCTTCTTCGAAGAGGCCAACCGAATGAAGTTGTGCATCCTGCTGCACCCGATGCTGCCCGCCAACTCCGAGCCTTTCCGCGAGTATGTCTTAGGCCCGATCATCGGCTTTCCCTTCGACACCACGCTGGCCGTGGCCCGGATGTGCTACGACGGGCTGTTGCGCGATTTTCCCGATATCCGCTGGATCATCGCGCACATCGGCGGCGCCGCGCCGTATTTGATGGAGCGAATGGACAACGGCTTCCGCGACTTCGCCGAATGCCGCGTGAAGATCGACCAACTGCCGAGCGTCTATCTGAAGCGGCTATATTACGACACCGTCACCTTCAGCCCTTACACGTTGAACATGGCGCGTGATCTGGTGGGCGCGGATCATCTGGTGATGGGCAGCGACTATCCGCATAAGCTG
>Ga0137367_10003550_pt1 | contig 12620 bp, 10 predicted proteins | sample SagtaG_14_FD_104939 | JGI IMG/M metagenome (GOLD analysis project Ga0137367, IMG submission 104939) | Vadose zone soil microbial communities from Sagehorn Ranch, Mendocino, California, USA - Sage1_L_80_16 metaG | ecosystem: Environmental > Terrestrial > Soil > Vadose zone | place: USA... | reverse complement strand
GTAGGCGGTGAGCCGGTCCGCGATCTGCCGCAGCCGCACCAGGCCGCGCGGGTCGAGCCGCAGCACCCGGCTGCAGAACGCCGCCAGATCCGCGACGTCGGCCTCGGAGCGCAGGCCGACCGCCAGCCCGGACGACGGCGCGTTCATGCCGCGCCCGCCTCAGGTTCGGTGAACCGCTCCACGAACTCCCGCTCGGCCGCGCTCAGCCGCCGGGGCCGGCCCGTGGCGAGGTCGTACGGCGCGCACCGAGACCGGGCGCGGGCGACCAGCGGGGCATCCGGGCCGGTGCCGTCGTACACCTCGTACTGCACGGTGAACGACCCGCCGCGGACCTCCGCGCACCACAGCTCGATCCGCAGCGGCTCATCCCGGTACACCACCGGCCGGAGGTAGTCGATCTCGTGCCGGACGATCACCACGCCGCGCTCGAACGAGTCGAGCCCCTGCTCCCCGGCCAGCCGGAAGAACACGTCCACCCGGGCCTGCTCCAGGTAGGCCAGGTACAGCGCGTTGTTCACATGCCCGTAAGGGTCCTGGTCGGCCCACCGCATCGGGCAGTGGTAGGAGTACCGGGGCATGGTCAATCTCTGGTGAGGCGGCGATAGGTGACGCGATGCGGTCGGGCGGCCTCCGGGCCGAGGCGCTCCACCTTGTTGGCCTCGTAGGCGGCGAAGTTGCCCTCGAACCAGAACCACCTTGCCGGGTCCTTCTCGTCGCCTTCCCAGGCCAGCATGTGGGTGGCGACGCGGTCCAGGAACCACCGGTCGTGGGAGACCACCACGGCGCAGCCGGGGAACTCCAGCAGCGCGTTCTCCAGCGAGGAGAGGGTTTCCACGTCCAGGTCGTTGGTCGGCTCGTCGAGCAGCAGCAGGTTGCCGCCGATCTTCAGGGTTAGCGCGAGGTTGAGCCGGTTCCGCTCGCCACCGGACAGCACGCCGGCCGGCTTCTGCTGGTCCGGCCCTTTGAACCCGAACGCGCTGACGTATGCCCGGGACGGCATCTCCACGTTGCCGACCTTGATGAAGTCCAGCCCGTCGGAGACCACCTTCCACAGCGACTTCTTCGGATCGATGCCGGCCCGGTTCTGGTCGACGTAGGAGATCTTCACCGTCTCGCCCACCCGCAGGTCGCCGGCGTCCGGCTGCTCCTGCCCGACGATGGTCTTGAACAGCGTGGTCTTGCCGATGCCGTTCGGCCCGATGATGCCGACGATGCCGCCCCGGGGCAGCGTGAAGGACATGTCGTCGATGAGCACCCGGTCCCCGAAGCCCTTCCTCAGGTCGCTCGCCTCGACGACAAGGCTGCCCAGCCGGGGGCCCGGCGGGATCTGGATCTCGTCGAAGTCCAGCTTGCGGGTCTTCTCCGCCTCGGTGGCCATCTCCTCGTACCGCAGCAGGCGCGCCTTCTGCTTGGACTGGCGACCCTTGGCGTTCTGCCGGACCCAGTCCAGCTCGTCCTCCAGTCGTTTCTTCAGCTTGGCGTCCTTGCGACCGGACACCGCCACCCGCTCGGCCTTCTTCTGCAGGTACGTCGAGTAGTTGCCCTCGTACGGGTACGCCCGACCCCGGTCCAACTCCAGGATCCACTGGGCGACGTTCTCCATGAAATACCGGTCGTGGGTGACCGCCAGGACGGTGCCGGGGTAGGCGGCCAGGTGCTGCTCCAGCCACTGCACGCTCTCCGCGTCCAGGTGGTTGGTCGGCTCGTCCAGCAGCAGCAGGTCCGGCTGCTGGAGCAGCAGCTTGCACAGCGCGACCCGGCGCCGCTCACCGCCGGACAGCACCGACACGTCGGCGTCGCCCGGGGGCAGCCGCAGCGCGTCCATCGCCATCTCGATCTTGCTGTCGAGCTCCCAGCCCTCGACGTGCTCGATCTTCTCCATCAGCTCGCCCTGCTCGGCCAGGAGCCGGTCGAAGTCGGCGTCCGGGTCGGCCATCGCGGTGCTGACGTCCTCGAACCGCTGCAACAGCGCCCGGGTCTCCGCGACCGCCTCCTCGACATTGCCGCGGACGTCCTTGTCCTCGTTCAGCTGCGGCTCCTGCTGCAGCAGCCCCACCGAGTACCCGGGTGCGAGCATGGCGTCGCCGTTCGACGGCTGGTCCTGCCCGGCCATGATCTTCAGCACGCTGGACTTGCCCGCGCCGTTCGGGCCGACGACGCCGATCTTCGCGCCGGGCAGGAACGCCAGGGTGACATCGTCGAGGATCGCCTTGTCGCCGTGCGCCTTGCGCACCCTGCGCATGGTGTAGATGTACTGCGCCACTGTGCTGAGCTCCTTCAAAATGTGCGGTGACTCCAGTCTGTCAGCCGGGCGGCGGTGCGCGCTCGTGCGGGGTGGCCCGGCCGGCCATGGCGCGGGCCACCCCTCGGTGCCGGCCTCAGACTCCGACCAGCACCGGCCGCGGCGCGACCGACTCAGCCGACTCCTCTTCGGCGTGCTCCTCCTCACCCTGGCCGTCGCCGACCACCTCGAACGTGGGCATCGACTCGTGCCGCGTCCGGTTGAAGACCGTCGTGCCGCGGGACAGGTCATGCCCCAGGGCGTTCGCCTCCAGCTCGAAGCTCGCCCGCCGCTGCCCGTCCTTCTCGTACTCACGTGTGGACAGCCGCCCGCTGACCACGACCGGGTCGCCGCGGCGCAGCGAATCCACCGCGTTCAGGGCGAGCTGGCGCCAGCAGCTCACCGACACGAACAGCTTGTTGCCGTCCACCCACTGCCCGCTCTCCCGGTCCATCTTGCGGGCGGTCGAGCCGACCCGGAAGCTCGCCACGTCCGCACCCTTCTCGGTCCGCCGCATCTTCGGGTTGTCCACCACGTTGCCGATGATCGTCACGATCGTCTCGTACACCGTTACCTCCGTTGTCCGTTGCGCCCTCTCGGCGATGACGACCACGGTGCCGCCCGCCACCGCACCGGCGACAGACCCGGATCGCGAGCTGTGGACAACGCCGCGCACTGTGGACAGCGGCCGGGAAAGGTCAGCCCGACGTGTTACCGGCAGCGGGCCCGACCGCCGGCCCGGCAGCCGGCCCGACAGCCGGCCCGGCAACCGGCCCGGCAACCGGCCCGGCAACCGACCCGGCAGCAGCGGCGGCGGCCGGGACCGGGGTGACCGCCACCTCGGCGATCACCGGCACCTCCAGCAGTTCGCGGCGCATCCGGTCCACCGTGCCCGCCACGTCGCAGTCGGCGGCCAACACCACGTCGGCCAGCACGAGCAGCTGCGACGGCCCCACGTACACGGCCGACAGCCGCGGCACGTCGACCACCGCCGGCTGGGCCAGCAGCCGCGCCCGCAGCCGGTCGTGCGCCTCCGGCGGCGCGGCCTCGTCGATCAACAGCGTCCCGTTGCGCCGGATCAGCAGCAGGGCGACCACCACCAGCGTCAACCCGATCAGCAGGCTGGCGATGCCGTCCCACGCGAGGACGCCGGTGGCCGACTCCAGCAGCAGCGACGCCAGCGCGAGCGCGATGCCGACCAGCGCGGCGGTGTCCTCCAGGAACACGGTGCTCGGCGTCGGGTCGGAGGAGACCCGCATGTACGCGGCCAGGTCCAGCTGCCGGGCCGCCGCCTCCTCCCGGAGCTGGCGGTGCGCGGTCCGCCAGGACCACGCCTCGAGCACGGCGGAGATGAGCAGCACGGCCACCCCGACCGGTACCTTGACCACCGGCTCCGGATGGCGCAGGGTCCGCACTCCGTCGTAGATCGCGAACCCGCCGCCCACCACGAAGATCCCGACGGCGGCGAACAGCGACCACAGGTACCGCGCCTGGCCGTGCCCCAGCGGGTGCCGCTCGTCCGGTGGTCGCCTGCTGTGTCGCACCCCGACGTACAGCAGCGCCTCGGTGCAAGTGTCCGCGACGGAGTGCGAGGTCTCCGCGAGCAGCGCCGCCGAGCCGGTGAGCACGGCGGCCACGCCCTTGGCCACCGCGATCAGCAGGTTCGCCGCCACCGCGACGAGCACCGTACGGGTACTCGCGTCGTCGCCGTCCGCCACGCAGCGGAGGCTACCCGCGGCACCGCCGCCGACACAGCACCGGGAGAATCGCCGGCATGGACCGCTCCTACGACATCGTGCTGTTCGGGGCCACCGGCTTCACCGGGGCACTCACCGCCAGGTACCTGGCCCGCAACGCCGCGCCGGAGGTGCGCTGGGCGCTGGCCGGCCGCAACCAGGCGAAGCTGGCCGCTGTGCGCGACAGCCTGGCCGCGGACAACCCCGGGACGGCCGACCTGCCGCTGCTGCACGCCGACGCCACCGATCCGGCGTCGCTGCGGGAGATCGCCGGCTCGACCCGGGTGATGGCCACCACCGTCGGCCCGTACATCAGCCACGGCGAGCCGCTGGTGGCCGCCTGCGCCGAGGCCGGCACCGACTACGCCGACATCAGCGGCGAGCCGGAGTTCGTCGACCTGATGTACCTGCGGCACCACGGCAGGGCCACCGAGACCGGCGCCCGGCTGGTGCACTGCTGCGGTTTCGACTCGATCCCGCACGACCTGGGCGCGTACTTCACCGTCCAGCAGCTACCCGAGGGCGTGCCGCTGCGGGTGGAGGGTTTCGTGCGCGCCGACGGGAAGATGTCCGGCGGCACCTTCCGTTCCGCGCTCACCTCGTTCTCGCGGGTACCGCAGGCCGCGAAGACCGCCCGGGAGCGCCGCCGGGCCGAGCCCCGCCCGGCCGGCCGGACGGTACGGGCCCTGCGCGGCGCACCGAGGCACGACGCGACGGCCGGCGGTTGGGTGCTGCCGCTGCCCACCATCGACCCGCAGGTGGTGGTCCGCTCGGCGGCCGCGATCGAGCGGTACGGCCCGGACTTCGGGTACGGGCACTACCTCAGCGTGCGGCGGCTGCCCGTCGCCGTCGGGCTGGCGGCGGGTGCCGCGGGGCTGTTCGCGCTCGCCCAGGTGCCGCCGGCGCGGGGGTTCCTGCTGACCCGCAAGCTGCCCGGTGACGGCCCCACGGCGCAGCAGCGCGCCAGGAGCTGGTTCCGGGTGCGGTTCGCCGGCGAGGGTGGCGGCCAGCGGGTCGTCACCGAGGTCGCCGGCGGCGACCCCGGGTACGACGAGACCGCGAAGATGCTGGCGGAGTCGGCCCTCTGCCTGGCCTTCGACGACCTGCCGGCCACCGCCGGGCAGGTCACCACCGCGGTCGCGATGGGCGACGCGCTGACCGACCGGCTGCGCAAGGCGGGCATCGCGTTCACCGTCGTCGAGAGGTGACGGCCCCGCCGCGACCCAGACCCGAGACGCACTGCGGCCCGGGACGGACCATCCGTCCCGGGCCGCGTGTCCCTGGAGCGGCGGCCGGCTGGTCACCGGCCGCGCGGTCGATCAGCCGACAGGTGTGAGCTCCCGGCTGCGCCCCTCGACCGGGACGCTCCAAGCCTGGTCCCGCCCGCCGCGGATGAACCGCGGGGCCCACCAGTTCGCCTGGCCCAGCAGGGTCATCGCGGCCGGCAGGATGACCGCCCGGATGATGGTCGCGTCCACCAGGATCGCCACCGCCAGCCCGACGCCCATCTGCTTCATGTCCAAAGTGGACAGTGTGGCGAAGATGGAGAACACCGCGACCATGACCGCCGCCGCGCTGGTCACCGTGCCGGCCGAGGTGGTGATGCCCTGCGCCACGGCCTCCCGCGTCGGCACACCGCGCAGCGCCGCCTCCCGGATCCGGGACACCACGAACACGTGGTAGTCCATGGACAGCCCGAACAGGATCACGAACAGGATCAGCGGCAGCCACGCGACCACCCCGCCGTTGGAGTGGAAGCCGAGCAGGTTCTCCGCCCAGTGGTGCTGGAAGGTCAGCACCAGTACGCCGTACGCGGCGCCGACGGACAGCATGTTCAGCGCGATCGCGGTCACGGCGACGACCACCGACCGGAAGGTGAACAGCATCACCAGGAAGGTCAGCGCCAGCACGAACCCCACCACCGGCAGCAGCGACCGCTGCATGTCGGTGTTGAAGTCCTTGCCGCCGGCGATCCAGCCGCCGACCGCGTAGTCCGCGCCCGGCACCGTGCCCAGGGTGGCCGGCACCAGGGTGCCACGCAGCTCGGCCAGCGTGTCGTACGCGGTCGGGCTGTCGCTGGCGCCGCGGATGCCGATCTCCATGGTGGTCACCCGGCCGTCGGACGACGTACGCAGCTCCGGCATCCGGTCGTGCGCGAACCGGTCGTCGCCAGCGGTGCGGCGGTACAGGTCGGTCAGCGCCGCCTTCACCTGCGGCAAGTCGGCCGCGGGTGCCCGGACGGCCACCAGGTGGGACGCACCGGTACTCGGGAACGCTGCCGTCATCCGGTCGTAGGACTGCATGATCGGGATGGAGCGGGGCAGGTCGGCCTCGGCGGTCAGCTTCAGCTTCATCGCGAACGCCGGCACCGCCAGGGCGACCAGCGCGGTTGTCGCGATCGCCAGCGTGATCACGGGGCGGCGCAGCGCGGGCCGCAGCACCGCCGACCAGAACCGCGGCCGGCCGCCGCCGCGGGCCGTCAGCCGCCAGACGAACGGGATCCGCGGGCGGTCCACCCACCGGCCTAGCTTGGCCAGCAGCGCGGGCAGCACGGTCAGCGAGCCGATCACGGCCACCGCCACCACCAGGATCGAGCCGGTCGCGATCGCGGTGAACTGCTGGTCGCCGGTGATGTACATGCCGGCCATCGACACGATCACCGCCAGCCCGGAGACCACCACGGCGTGCCCGGACGTCGCCGCGGCGATCTCCACCGCGTCGATGTGCGTCTTGCCGCGGGCCCGCTCCTCGCGCTCGCGGCGCACGTAGAACAGCGAGTAGTCGACGCCGACCGCCAGGCCCATCAGCAGCACCATGCTGTTGACGATCTCGTTGGACGGGATCAGGTGGCTGGTCAGCGCGGACAGCCCGATCGCGGCGAAGACCGCGGACATCGCGAGCAGCACCGGGATGCCGGCGGCGATCAGCGCACCGAACGCCAGCAGCAGGATCGCGAGCGTGATCGGAACGCTGAACAGTTCGGCCTTCTTGAAGTCGCCGCCCAGGACGTCGTCCAGGGCCTTTGACAGGGACGCGCCGCCGACCTGTTCGATCCGCAGGTCGCCGTGCGCGGCCTGCAGCGCCGCGGTGGTGTCCAGCAGCGGCTGCACGTGGTCCTTGGCGTGGTCGGAGTCGGCCTTCATGGTGACCGGGACCAGGACCGCGCTGCGGTTCGGCGCCGGCACCGGGGTGCCCACCCTGGCGACTTCGGCCAGCCCGCGCATCCGCTGCGCCACCTCGTTCGCCACGGTGCTGGCGCGGGCCGGGTCCAACGTGCCGGACCTCGCGGTGATCAGGACGTTCTCCACCGTGGGGTCTTCGAAGTGGCCCGCGTCGACGATCTGCTGCGCGAGCAGCACCTCGCCCTTCATGCTGTCCTCGTCGGTGCTCTCCCGGGTGCCTGCGGCGCCGCCGGCCCACACGCAGACCCCGACGAAGAGCACCCACGCTCCGATGGCGCGCCACGGGTGGGTCGCGCTCCACCGCGCTACCCGCACCGTGGTCATTCGGCGTGACACAGTCCTGCCCCCTCGTGCTTGGTGCGTCGGCGACCGCTCGAACCGCGGTCCGACCGCCCCTCCGGCGATCGCCCCCTGAGCCTGCCGACGCCGGCCGCCGATGTCGGTAACGCCTGCCCCCGACTTCCCGGGGGGTTATCCCCACCCCGGGTACGCCGGGTGTCGGGATGGTGACCCCGTCGGCCGTGTCCGTACGGTTGGTCAGGCGAGGCGGGACGATGCCCACCTGATACGGGACGTGACGGAGGACACCGTGGCGCAGGCCGGGACCGTGGACGGGACGACCGTCCGGCGCGGGCCGTTCGGCGCGGACCCGATCCCGCTGAACCCGGTCCGCGCGCTGGCCTCGCCCTACACCTGGCTGGCCACGGTCCACCTGTTCTCCGACATGTGGGTCGGCATCGCCACGTTCACCTCGATGGTGGTGCTGCTGGCGATGTCGGTGGCGCTGATGCCGGTCGCGCTGCTCGGCCTGCCGGTGCTGGTGGCGTCGGTGTACGTGGCCCGCGGCTGGGCCGCCGTCGAGCGCACCCGGTTCCGGCTGACGCTCGGCATCGAGATCGTGCCGCCGCAGCGCCCGGCGAAGACCACCTCTGTCCCGCGCTTCCTGTGGCGGCTGCTGGCCAACGTGGCCGCCTGGCGGCAGATCGGGTACCACCTGCTGCTGCTTCCGGTCGGCGTCTTCACCTTCGTGGCGACCGCGTTCGCCTGGTCCGGTCCGGTCGCGCTGGCGCTGCTGCCGACGTACAACCACGCCCTGCCGAACGGCGGCGCACACCTGCTGTTCTGGCGCATCCATGGCAGCTTCACCGAGTTCGTCGTGTCGATGACCGGCCTGGTGCTGCTGCTCTTCGTGCCGTACGTGATCCGCGGGCTGTCCACAATGGACGCCGCGCTGGCCAGGGCGCTGCTCGGCCAGTTCTCCACCCGGGAGCTGTCCGAACGGGTCGGCGCGCTTGAACAGAGCCGGCGCCGGGTGGTGGACGCGGCCGAGGCGGAGCGGCGCCGGATCGAACGGGACCTGCACGACGGCGCGCAGCAGCGCCTGGTGTCGCTGGCCATGACGCTGGGGCGGGCCAAGTCGCGGTACGCCACGGACCCCACCTCGGTGGGGCCGCTGATCGACGAGGCGCACCGGGAGGCGAAGCAGGCGATCGTCGAGCTGCGCAACCTCACCCGCGGCATCCACCCGCCGGTGCTCACCGACCGCGGGCTGGACGCGGCGCTGTCCGCGCTGGCGGCCCGCTGCCCGGTGCCGGTCACCGTCGAGGTCGAGGTGGCCGAGCGCCCGTCGCAGACCATCGAGGCGATCGCGTACTTCGTGGTGGCCGAGGCGCTGACCAACGTGGCGCGGCACGCGGGTGCCAACACCGCGTCGGTCCTGGTGCGCCGCAGCGAGGGCACGCTGCGCATCGTGGTCCTGGACGACGGGCGCGGCGGCGCCGACATCGACAAGGGCACCGGCCTGCTCGGGCTGGCCGATCGGGTGTCCGGAGTGGACGGTCGGCTGGACGTGGACAGCCCGCCCGGAGGCCCGACCGTACTCACCGTGGAGTTGCCGTGCGCGTAGTCATCGCAGAGGACTCGGTACTGCTCCGGGAGGGCATCTCCCGGCTGCTCGTCGAGGCCGGGTTCGACGTCCAGGACGCGGTGCCGGACGCGGAGCAGCTACTGCGGGCGGTCGGCGAGCGGCAGCCCGACGTGGTGGTCGCCGACGTGCGGATGCCGCCGACGCACACCGACGAAGGGCTGCGCGCCGCGCTGGTGATCCGCAGGCGGTGGCCTGCGGTCGCGGTGCTGGTCCTGTCGCAGTACGTCGAGGAGCGGTACGCCTCGGAGCTGCTGGCCGGCAACACCCGCGGCGTGGGCTACCTGCTGAAGGACCGGGTGGCCGACGTCGACGCCTTCGTGGACGCGCTGCGCCGAGTCGGCAACGGCGGTACCGCACTGGATCCGGAGGTCGTTTCGCAACTGCTGGCCCGCAGCCGGCGGCACGACCCGCTGGCCGCGCTGACTCCGCGGGAACGGGAGGTGCTGCAGCTGATGGCCGAGGGACGCTCCAACGCCGGCATCTCCGCGCAGCTCGTGGTCACCGAGGGCGCGGTGGAGAAGCACGTGAGCAGCATCTTCACCAAGCTGGATCTGCCGCCGGCCGAGAACGACCACCGCCGGGTGCTCGCCGTGCTGCGGTTCCTGGAGGGCTGAGGCGGCGATGGGCACACTCTCCCCGCTGCGCCGGCTGATCCTCGTGGTCGGCGGGCTACTGTCGCTCGGCGTCATCACCATGGCCACACTGTCCCTTGTGGACTGGATGGGCCGCACCTCCTACGAGCGGGACACCGTGTTCGCCACCGAGGGGCAACGTCTCATCGTGCGCAACAGCGGCGACATCGCGGTCAACGCCAGCGACGACGGGCGGGTGCACGTGCACGTCCGGGTGCAGTACGGGCTGTACAAGCCGCGCCTGGTGGAACAGTCCACATCGGACGGTGTGACGCTGGAGTCGAACTGCCGCGGCTGGGTCGGCTTCAACGGTTGCCGCGTCGACTACTCGGTCTCGGTGCCGCCGTCGTTCGCCGTGACCGTGGTCGCGAGCACCGGCGACGTGTCCGCGACCGGGCTGTCCGGGCCGGTGCAGCTCACCACCTCGGCCGGCGACGTGCAGGTGAGCCGGATGACCGGCGAGCTCAGGCTGCGGACCAGCGCCGGGGACGTGCACGGCAACGAACTGCGCAGCCCCCAGGTGGACGCCCGCACCTCCGCCGGCGACGTCACGCTGGCCTTCTCGACGGCCCCGGACCGGGTCGCGGCGCAGACCTCGGCCGGCGACGTGGACATCGCGGTGCCGCGCGGCGACCTGTACCGGGTCAGCGCCGGGTCCAGGGCCGGCTCGGAGAACGTGGACAGCTCACTGCAGTCCGCCGACTCGACCCGTTCGATCACTGTGACCACCAGCGCCGGCGACGTGACGGTCCGCCGCACGGCCGCGTGACCGCCCCACATCCCCCGGACGGGGAGTGACCGGACAATCGCATCCCGTGCGGGCGACGGGTGCGCTAACTTGACCGCTGCGCGCCCGTAGCTCAGTGGACAGAGCGGGGGACTTCTAATCCCAAGGTCGCAGGTTCGAGTCCTGCCGGGCGCACCTGCATATTTAGATCGTGGATCAAGCTCTTGTGACATCAAACGTGACGCGAACGGGGTTTACGCTTGTCCGCATGGCGAATGCAACCGGCCGGCGGCAGCGCGCCCGTGGCGGAATCGACGTGCTGCCCAGTGGCACCCGCCGGATCCGCGTGTACGCAGGGATCGACCCGCTCACCGGCAAACGCAACTACCTCACCGAGACCATCCCCGCAGGCCGCGGCGCGGACGCGGCGGCAGAGGAGGCGCTGACCCGGCTGCTGAACCAGGTGAACGAGCGCCGGCATCCGCGGACGAAGGCGACAGTCAACCAGCTCCTCGACCGCTGGCTCGGCGTGGTCAAGCTGGAGGAGACCACGCGGCGCGGCTACGTCAGCAAGCTCGACCGGCATGTGCGCCCCGCCCTCGGCCAGCTCCAGCTCGGCCAGCTCGACCCGGAGACGCTGGACTCCTTCTACGCCACCCTGAGCCGCTGCCGAACCCGCTGCAACGGAAGGAAGTTCACCGAGCACCGGACCACCACAGGGCACGACTGCGACGAGCGCTGCAAGCCACATCTCTGCAAGCCGCTCTCCGACTCGACGGTCCGGCAGATCCACTGGATCCTCAGGGGTGCCCTGGGCCGCGCCGTCCGCTGGCGCTGGATCCCGCTCAACCCGCTGGACCAGGCGATTCCGCCGGCCCAGCCGCGGCCCAACCCGCGGCCACCGTCCCCCGAGGATGCCGGCCGTATCCTGGAGTCGGCGGCCACAGACCCGGACTGGGGCACGTTGTTATGGCTGGCCGTCACAACCGGCGCCCGCCGCGGCGAGCTGTGCGCCGTCCGCTGGGCCGACATCGACCTCGACCACGGCGTACTCACCCTGAGCAGGAGCATCGCGCAGGTGGGCGGGAAGTGCTGGGAGAAGGACACCAAGACCCACCAGCAGCGCCGGATCGCCCTCGACGAGGAGACCGTCGCGATCCTGCGCACCCACCGCAAGCGCTGGCAGGAACGGGCACTGGCGCTCGGCAGCCGGCTCCGGCCCACCGCGTACGTCTTCTCCCTGGCCCCGGACGCCAGCACCCACCTCCGCCCCGACTCGGTGACCCAGCGGTACGACCGCATGGCAACGAAGCTCGGCATCCAAACGTCCCTGCACAAACTGCGCCACTACTCGGCAACCGAGCTGATCGCCGCCGGCGTGGACATCCGCACCGTCGCCGGCCGCCTCGGCCACGGTGGCGGCGGAGCAACCACGTTGCGCGTCTACTCCGCCTGGGTAGCCGAATCTGACCAGCGCGCGGCCGCCTCACTTGCCGCCCGGCTCCCCCAACTCCCGCGACCTGGAGCCTCCGGAAGTTGACACTTTCGTGTCATCTCCTGACGAAAGGTTGATGAATTCGGGCGGGGTCGGCCGGAGTCGGGTTTCATCGGAAGTCGCAGTCAGTCGGTCGTCACGGCCACCCGGCGCAAGCCTGCGCGGCCTAAGCGTTTGGTGGCCGCCCGATCAGTCGGGGCCGGTACCCGGGGGGTAGGAGACGTGGAGGATCGCGCCGTTCCGGTGCGGGTGTTCATCTCGTACGCCCATGACAGCGCGGAGCACATCGGGCGCGTCCGCGAGTTCTGGGTGTTCTTGAGATCGGTGGGTATCGATGCTCGGCTTGACCTGTCCGCCGCCGAGCAGCCGCAGGATTGGCCGGTCTGGATGCAGGAGCAGATCGAGCTGGCCAGGTTCGTGCTCGTGATCGCATCGCCGGCCTACCGCAAGCGGGCCGACGGCAAGGCGGGGCCGAGTGAAGGGCGGGGGGTTCAGTGGGAGGCTGCGCTGCTGCGGGATCTGGCGTACGCCGACCGCCGCGCGGCGGTGGCACGGGTGCTGTCGGTGGTGCTGCCAGGTTGCTCCTACGACGGCATCCCAACCTGGTTGGGCCCGGCGAGCCATTCCCGCTACGAGGTGT
>Ga0137367_10003544_pt1 | contig 12632 bp, 9 predicted proteins | sample SagtaG_14_FD_104939 | JGI IMG/M metagenome (GOLD analysis project Ga0137367, IMG submission 104939) | Vadose zone soil microbial communities from Sagehorn Ranch, Mendocino, California, USA - Sage1_L_80_16 metaG | ecosystem: Environmental > Terrestrial > Soil > Vadose zone | place: USA... | reverse complement strand
CTAGCCTGCCTGGCCGTCAGCGCGCGGGTAGACCTCAAGGTCGGTGGCTTTGGTGGTGACCCAGACCAGGCTGCCCGGGCTGAGCGATAGCTCTGCTACTGCCGCCGGCGTGACGTCGGCCAGTGCCGGTGGCTGGCCATCGAGCTCAAGCCGGACCCGGTCGGCCAGCAGCGTCAGCCCGGCGATGCGTGCCTGCCAGGTGTTGCGAGCGCTGGTCGCCTGGGGTCGCTGGCTGCTGACGATCAGCGCGGATGGGCGGATCGCGACGAGCACGTCACCATGCACGCCGTGGTCCGGAACGGTAAGGGCCGCGCCTCCGCTGAGCGTCACGAGGGGGCCGTCCGCTCGGCCGGCATACAGGTTCAGGCCGACGAGCTTCGCGACATATTCGGTAGCGGGCCGGCGGGCTACCTGTGCGGGCGAGCCTTCCTGGACGATCCGCCCGTTTTCGAGGACAAGCAGCCTGTCGGCGAGCACGAGTGCTTCCAGCGGGTCGTGGGTGACCAGCAGGCACGGCCCTTGGAAGCCTGTCAGGTGGCGCTTGAGCTCGGTCTGGACGTCGAGCCGGGTGCCGGCGTCCAGCGCTGACAGCGGTTCGTCCAGCAAGAGCAGCGCAGGCTGTCCGGCCAGGGCGCGTGCCAACGCGACCCGCTGTGCCTGCCCGCCCGACAGGTCACCGGGTTTGCGGCCGGCCAGGCCGGTCAGGCCCAGCCGGCCGAGCCAGTGGCTGGCGGCTGCCTGAGCGGCCCGCTTCCCCAGTCCGCGGGCGCGGGGGGAGAAGGCCACGTTGTCGGCCACGTTCAGGTGCGGGAACAGCCGGTAGTTCTGGAACACGAAACCGACCGGCCGTCCCGCTGCCTCGACAAATGCTCCGGTACTCGCGTCGTCGAGCACCTGCCCGGCGAGCGTGATGCGGCCAGCGGCAACCGGCGTCAGGCCGGCCAGCGCACTGAGCAGGGTGGACTTTCCTGCCCCGTTCGGCCCCAGGATGCCGACCACCTGACCGGGCGCCGCGGCCAGACAGACCGTGAGGGTGAAGTCCCCGCGGCTGACCTCAGCATCGACGATCAGGCCGCCGCCGCTGTTATCCGTCACGGAGATGAGCCGCCGCGCACCCAGCGGTCGCGAAGGGAGACCAGCACCACGACCGAAACAAACAGCAGCACCAGGCTCAGCGCGATCGCCGCGTCGGGGTCGGTCTCCATCGCGTAGTACACGGCGATGGGCATGGTCTCGGTGCGACCGGGGAAGCTGCCGGCGAAGGTAATCGTCGCGCCGAACTCGCCCAGGGCCCGCGCCCAGCACAACACGGCGCCTGCTCCCAGGGACGGGGCGATCATGGGCACCGTGACCCGCCGGAACACGGTCATCCGTGTCGCGCCCAGGGTGGCCGCGGCTTCCTCGAAGCCCTGGTCGGCCGAGCGGAGCGCCCCCTCGACGGTGATGACAAGGAACGGCATCGCGACGAAGGTCTCGGCCATCACCACGGCGACGGGCGAGAACGGGATCGTCAGCCCGAACCAGGAGTCCAGGTACCTGCCGATGAGCCCGGTGCGCCCGAACGCCAGCAGTAGCGCGACCCCGCCCACCACGGGCGGGAGTACCAGCGGCAGGGTGGTCAGGGCGCGAAGCAGCCGCTGTCCGGGAAAGCTGCCACGGGCCAGCGCCCACGCCAGCGGCACCCCGATGACCAGCGAGATCGCCGTGGCCACCGATGCGGTCCACAGCGAGAGAACCAGGGCCTGCGTTGCGTCCGACCCGGTCAGCGCCGTCCCGAGGCTGCTCCAGGGCGCGCGGATGATCAGCCCGGCCAGCGGCAGCGCCAGGAACCCCGCCGCTACCAGCGCCGGCGCGAGCAGGGGCGCCGGTACCGATCTCGATGCACCGCCCCGGGCGGCACGCCGGGCCCGTTCGCTGGCCGTCAGGCGCGGCGGCCGTGAGCCGGTCATCGGCGGCCGCCCCGGATCTATGGTCAGGGCTTCTCGAAGCCGGCCGCGGTGAGCACCTGCTGGCCGGCCGGCGACAGCACGTAGGCGACGAAAGCCTGCGCGACGGATACGTGGCTGCTCTTGCTGATGGGGGCGATCGGGTAGGTCGTCGATGCGTTGTCGGCGGCCGGGATCGTGATGCCCTTGACCTTGCTGCCCGCGGCCAGCACGTCGGTCACATAGACCATGCCCGCGTCGACATTGCCGGTCTCGATCTGGGCCAGCACAGATTTCACGTCCGGTTGCAGCGTGACCGGCGTGACCTGGATCCCGGCATTCTTGAATACCTCCGCTGCCACTGTCCCACACGGCACCTGCGGCTGGCACAACGCCACCTTTACCGACGACCTCGCCAGCTTGTCAACAGATGTGACGTGCGCAGGGTTGGACGGAGGCACGGCGATCTCCAAGATGTTCCTGGCGAAGTTCGACGGGCTGGACGCATCGCCGGCCGTGACAACCTGCTGCATGTTCGCGGGAGCCGCCGAGGCGAACACGTCCGCTGGCGCGCCATTGATGATCTGGGTGGCCAGGCCGGAACTCGGCCCGAAGCTGAACGTCACCTTGTCCCCCGGATGGAGGGTCTCGAACTGCTGTGCCAGCTGGTTAAAGGCTCCCGTGAGCGACGACGCAGCGAACACGGTGATCGATCCGGACGAGGACGCTGAGCTGCTCCCGCCTGCCGAGCCTCCCGGGCTGCTGCTTGAGCAGCCAGCCAGCGCGCAGGCGGCCAGCCCGGCTGCGATAAAGGTCAGACGGCGCACGATGCACTCCTTAAGGTCAGATCTCGCCAGCCGGAGATCAGCGGATCGTCGGGATCTCGATGGACACGTTGGTCGCCTTAACGGCCGCGACCGCGAGCATTCCGGGCTCGAGGCCGAGTTCGTCGGCGGCCTCCCGGCTCAGTAGCGACACGAACCGGTGCGGCCCCGCCTGGATCTCGACCTGAGCCATCACGGTGTCGCGGACGACGCGGCTGACCAGGCCGCTGAACCGGTTGCGTACCGAATGGGCGATCACGGCCCTGCCCTCCCCGTGATCACCCGATTCGGCAAGCTCCTGCGCGAGGCGGGCGAGCGCTACCCCGTCAACGGCCAGCCGCCCCGAGGAGTCGGTGACCGCCCTTATCCGGCCCGCGTCGGCCCAGCGGCGGAGGGTGTCGCCACTGACCCCGATGAGGTCGGCGGCTTCCTTGATCCGGTACGTCGGCACTACCTGACTCTAACGCAGATACGGCTGTAGAGCATGTTCACATAGGCATCCGCGCAGTTTACATGGCGTAGCAGACGCATTTGCACCCCTCCGGATCCATCATCCCAGCCTGAAGTCAAGGGTGCGATCCGGGCAACGGGCAACGCCGCGGCACCCTCCTGCCCCGGCAGCCAGCCGATGGGTACGGATGGGCCGGGCGGCCCGCGAATGAGCGGGGCACCCCGGCTAGTGGCCCGCCCGGACGCTGACCGAGCAGCCAGGCAGCCTTCAGCTAGCGCTCAGGAAGTTGCGCTTGCCTGGGAGCGGCGTCCTCGTGGCGCCTCGCGCCATAACATGGGGCCGGCAGCGTATTCCGGAGTCAGTTTCTCGCGCGGTTCACGGCTGCGGGGCTGGCCCTGGCGGTAAAGCGCGAACGAGACGGCTGCGCCCTACGTTGTCAATCCAGGAGAATCCATCGCGTAAGGCAGGGCAAGAATGGGCAAGGCGGAGCGAAACCGGCGGCAGAGCGCCCGGGAAAAGATAGCCGCGCAGCAGGCCGCTGCCCGGCGGGCCGAGCGCCGCAAGCGGGTGCTGCTCACCGGCGGCAGCGTGCCGCCGTGCTCGCGATCGTGGTGGCCTTCGTCGTCGTCAAGACCCTGAGCGGTCCGGCGTCTGCCGGATCGGGCAAAGGCACGGTCTCGGCCGGCCTCGTCCATGAGATCACCAGCGTCCCGGCAGGCACGCTGGCGTCGGTGGGCAAGGGCACCGCCAATCCCAAGACCATCATCCCGATCAGCGGGACCCCGCTGACCCAGAACGGCAAGCCCGAGGTGCTCTACATGGGCGCGGAGTACTGCCCGTTCTGCGGCACCGAGCGGTGGGCGATGACGGTCGCGCTGAGCAGATTCGGCACATTTTCCGGCCTGAAGTTCATTCACTCCAGCGCATCGGATACCCCGGCCAGCATTCCCACGCTGACGTTCTACAAGTCCACGTACACGAGCAAGTACATCACGTTTACCCCCGTCGAGATGCAGGACGTCAATAAGGCCACCCTGCAGGCACCGACCGCTGCGCAGTCCGCGGTGCTGGCCAAGTACGATGCGCCGCCGCAGGTCCCGCAGGCCGACGCCGGCTCGATACCGTTCATCGACTTCGGCAACAAGTTCATGGTGAGCGGGGCCAGCTACAGCTATACCGTGCTGCAGTCCAGAACCTGGGCTCAGGTGGCCGCCGCGCTCAAGGACCCGTCGAGCGACATCGCGAAGGGTGCCGACGGCACGGCCAACATGATCACCGCCGCGATCTGCAAGCTCACCGGCAACCAGCCGGCCACCGCCTGCACGCCGGCGGTGCAGGCCATCGAGGGCTCGCTCTGATGGCCGGCTCCCAGCGGGCCCGGGCGGGGGCCGGGCGCACGCCGGGCAAGCCCGGCGGTGCCGCGCCGCAGCGCAGCAGGTCAGGCCAGGGCAGCCGGCAGGGCGGGAGCAACAGCCAGGGCGGGGGCAGCCGGCAAGGCGCGGGCAGCCGCCCGGCCGCCGGCCGGGCCGCCAGGGGCGGCCAGGCAGGGCAGGGTCCCGGCCGCGGCCGCCCAGCGCAGTCCGGCGGCCCGGCCGCGGCGGAAGGCGAGCGGGCGGCCCGGCCGGCCGGCAGTGGCGTTCCGGGCTGGCTCCCGCTCACCACGTTCATCCTGTCGCTGGCCGGTGTCGGCCTGTCCGTCTACCTGACGTACACGCACTACACGGACACGGCGCTGGCCGGCTGCCCGGTGAATGCCACGGTCAACTGCACGAAGGTGACCACGAGCCCCGAGTCGATGATCTTCGGGATCTTCCCGGTGGCCGTGCTCGGCCTGGCCTTCTACGTGTTCATGGCCGCGATCAACTCCCCCTGGGCCTGGCGCGCGGATCTCGCCTTGATCAGGTGGGCCCGGCTGGCCGGGGTGCTGACCGGTATCGTGTTCGTGCTTTACCTCGTCTACGTCGAATTGTTTGAAGTGGACGCGATCTGCGAATACTGCACCGGCGTGCACGTCATCACATTCCTGCTGTTCGGCCTGGTCATGTACAGCGCGGCCAGCTGGAACGCACCAGCCGGGAAGGCGGCCAGCCGCTGATCCGGCATTTACCGGAAGGTTCTGGGCCAGCCAGGCTGGCGGCGCTAGGCAGGCGTTCGGCCGTGCCGAAGACCACGTCCGTCCGCAGGGTCGTGACGCCGCGCGATCGTAGCTCGCCGAGGACGTGCCCGCGCAGCCGGTCATATTGCTCCGGCTGAGGGCGTCGACGGTGGCGCGGTAGCCCGATCCGAGGACTACCTCCCAGAATCTGTCCGGGTGCTCGAGCGGGCGCGTGCCCGGGACGGCCTGCGCGCTCGCGGGCGCCACGCCTGCCCGGGAGCAGAGACGCCGGCGGGCACGGCCTGCCTGCGCCGGGCAGGGCCCGGGAATCAGCGGGCCGGGAGTTTGTTGAGACTAACGAACTATCGACGGCAGCGAGGGCAGGCTTGAGCGACGGGCACGCGGGATCAGGGTCGGCGTCAGTTTCACCGTCAGCGAGTGATGCCTGGCTGCGGCGGCTCGCCAGCTACTGCTGGCGGCATCGCCGGGCGGTGCTGCTCGCCCTGGCCGGCTCGCTGGCGGCGACGCTGGCCACCGCCGCCATTCCGCTGATCCTCGGCCGCATCGTCGACAACGCGATCCTCACGCAGGCTGAGCCGATCTGGCTGGGCGCCACCGTGCTCATCCTGGCCGGCCTGCTCAACTTCGGCGGCGTCTATACCCGCCGGTTCCAGGGCGGCCGGCTCTCACTCGACGTCCAGCACGACATGCGTACCGAGCTGTTCGCGTCGCTGTCCCGGCTGGACGGCGCCCGGCAGGACCAGCTGAACACCGGCCAGGTCGTCAGCCGCGCGATCTCCGACCTCAACATGATCCAGGGACTCCTCGGCATGGTGCCGATGCTGCTCGGCAACGCCGTGCTCTTCGCGGCGTCGATTGCCATCATGGCGTTCTTGTCACCGCCGCTCACGCTCGTCGCCCTCGCCGTCGGCCCGGCGCTCTGGTTCATCTCCGTCGCCTCGCGCCGCAAGCTCTTCCCGGCCAGCTGGGACGCACAGCAGCAGGCGGCCAACGTGGCCGGGGTGGTCGACGGCGCCGTGACCGGCGTGCGCGTGGTCAAGGGCTTCGGTCAGGAGGAGCAGGAGATCCGGCGGCTGGAGGATGCCAGCACCGCGCTGTACGCCTCCCGGGTTCGCGCCGTGCGGCTGATGGCGCGGTACAGCCCCGCGCTGCAGGCGGTGCCGTTGTTCGGCCAGGTCGGGGTGCTCGCGCTCGGTGGCTGGCTGGCGATCCGCGGCTCGATACCGCTCGGCACGTTCCTCGCGTTCTCGCTGTATGTCGCGCAGATGGTCGGCCCGGTCCGGGCGCTGACCAGCCTGGTCACGATCGGCCAGGAGGCCCGCGCGAGCGTGATCCGGATCTTCGAGGTGATCGACGCGAAGCCGGTGCTGACCGAGCGTCCCGGCGCGGCCGTCCTGCCGCCCGGCCCGGCAGGCGTCGAGCTTGACGATGCCAGCTTCGGCTACCTGGCGTCAGAGCCCGTCCTGCGCGGGCTGTCGCTGCGGGTCAGGCCGGGCGAGAACCTCGCCCTCGTCGGCACGTCGGGCTCGGGGAAGTCCACGATCTCGCTGCTGCTGCCGCGCTTCTACGACGTCACCGGCGGGGCGATCCGGGTGGGCGGGCGCGACGTCAGGGAACTGACCCCGGACTCGCTGCGCGCCTCCATCGGCCTGGTGATGGAGGACAGCTTCCTGTTCTCCGACACGGTGGCAGCCAACATCGCCTACGGCCGCCCCGACGCCACCAGGGAGCAGGTCATCGCGGCCGCGCGGGCGGCGGAGGCGGACGAGTTCATCTCCGCCTTGCCGGACGGCTATGACACCGTGATCGGCGAGCAGGGGCTGACCCTGTCCGGCGGCCAGCGGCAGCGCGTCTCGCTCGCCAGGGCGCTGATCACCGACCCGGCCATCCTGGTACTTGACGACGCAACCTCCGCTATCGACGCGGGCATCGAGGCGCAGATCCACGCCACTTTGCGACACGTCATGGCCGGGCGCACCACGCTGCTCATCGCACATCGCCGCTCGACCCTGCAGCTTGCGGACAGGATCGCCGTGCTCGATGAGGGCCGCCTGGTGGATTGCGGCACGCACGAAGAGCTGACCCAGCGCTGCCCGCTGTACCGGCTGCTGCTGACCGGGCCGGGCGACAGCGCCGAAGGCGCCGCGCCCGGGACCGGCACCAGCGGTGGCACCGGCACCGGGCGCAGCGGCAACGGCGCCTCCGCCGCCGGGGCCAAGGCCGCCGCCGGCGTGGTCACGCCCAGGCTCTGGAGCGGCCGCGTGACCGGGGCGCCGGCCAGGACCGGCCGCAGCGCGGCCGCCGGCGGCGGCGGCGGCCACTGGGGCAGCATGCTGGCGGGCATCCCGGCGTCGCCCGAGCTGCTGGCCAAGGTTGACGCGCTGCCTCCAGCCAGCGACCTGCCGGGGGCCGGACAGTCCTGGTCACGGGCCGCGGATCCGCGCTTCACCCTGGCCAGGCTGCTCAGGCCGGTTGCGCTCGCCCTGTTCATCGGCCTGGTGCTGGACGCTCTCGACGCGATTGCCGGCGTGGCCATGCCCGCGCTGGTACGCGGCGGCGTGGACAACGGCGTGCTCTCGAAGGAACTCCGCCCGATCATCGTGGTGGCATTCGCCGGGCTCGCGATCGTCCTCGGCGACTGGCTCATCAATGCCGTCCAGACCGTCGTCGTCGGCCGCAACGGCGAGCGGCTGCTCTATACCCTGCGCGTGAAGATCTTCGCGCACCTGCAGCGGCTCGGCCTCGACTTCTACGAGCGTGAGCTGTCCGGCCGGATCATGACCAGGATGACGACGGACGTGGACGCACTGTCCACGTTCCTGCAGACCGGGCTGATCACGATGGTCAACTCAGGGCTGACGTTCGCCGGGGTGATGATCGCGCTGCTGTTCATCAACGTCAGGCTGGGCCTGACGCTGTTCGCGATCATCCCGGTGCTGCTGGCGGCGACGCTGGTGTTCCGTGCGAAATCCGCGCGGGCCTACGGCGAGGCCAGGGAGCGGGTCAGCGTCGTCAACGCCGACCTGCAGGAGAACGTGGCCGGCCTGCGGGTAGCGCAGGCCTACCGGCGGGAGGACCGCAACCGGGCCAGGTTCGCCGACCTGAGCAACTCGTACCGGACGTCCCGGCTGCGCGCGCAGCGCTACATCGCGCTGTATTTCCCGTTCGTCCAGCTGCTGTCGACCGTCGCCGGTGCGCTGGTCCTCTTCGTGGCCGCCGGGGAGGTGCACAGCGGCGCGCTGACAGCGGGCGGGCTCATCGCGTACCTGCTCTATATCGATCTTCTCTTTGCCCCCATACAGCAGCTGTCGCAGGTCTTCGACGGGTATCAGCAGGCGGCTGTCGGGCTGCGGCGGATCAAGGACCTGCTGCGCACGCCGAGCTCGACCCCGGCCGCCGAGCGTCCGCGGCGGGCCGGGCGGGCCCGCGGCCAGATCGAGTTCAGGGACGTGCACTTCAGCTACGCCGGCCAGCCCGAGGAGGCGCTGGCCGGGGTGAGCCTGGTGGTCGCGCCCGGGGAGACCGTGGCCCTGGTCGGCCAGACCGGCGCCGGCAAGTCCACCATGGTGAAGCTGGTCGCCCGCTTCTACGACGTCACGTCCGGCAGCCTGCTCGTTGACGGCGTGGACATCCGCGACCTCGACCTGGCCAGTTACCGGCACGGCCTCGGCGTGGTCCCGCAGGAGCCCTACCTATTCCCCGGCACCGTGCGTGACGCGATCGCGTACGGGCGGCCCGATGCGTCCGATGCCGAGGTGGAGGCTGCCGCCAGGGCCGTCGGCGCGCTCGCCATGATCGGGCGGCTGCCCGGCGGATTCTGGCACGAGGTGGCCGAGCGGGGCAGGAACCTGTCGTCCGGGCAGCGGCAGCTGCTCGCGCTGGCCCGCGCGTACCTGGTGGATCCGGGCATCCTGCTGCTCGACGAGGCCACCGCCGCGCTCGACCTGGCGACCGAGGCCGCGGTCATCCGCGCGACCGACAGGCTCACCGCGCAGCGCACGACGCTGGTGGTGGCGCACCGGCTCACCACGGCAGCGCGGGCGGACCGGATCGTGGTGATGGAACTCGGCCGGATCGCCGAGACCGGCACCCACGAGGAACTGCTCGCAGCGGGCGGCGTCTACGCGGGCCTGTGGTCGGCCTTCATCGGCCACGCCGAGCTCGTCGCCTGACCGGCAGCGCCCCGGCGCGGCGCACCGTCCGGCGGCCGGCCGCCCGGTAGCCCGCCGGGGCCGGGCTGCGCTAGCACCGCGCTCCGCCGCCCACCAGGTCGCCGGCCAGCTCCGGCAGCTCGTCCGGCCACCGGGCTCCGGATGGCTGGTCGTCCGACCGCATGGCGCGCACGTCGTGCGGGATGAGCGCCAGCGCGGTCGCCACGATGATCAGCGCGGCCGCGCCGTACTGGGTGACCGACACCCCGATCACGGCGGCGAGCGGGCCGACGACCAGCGCGCCGACCGGCATCGCCATCACCGAGCCGAGTGCGTCATACGACGAGACCCTGGCCAGCCGCTCCGGCGAGATCCGCCTGGCCAGCGTGACGGTCCACAGGACCATCATCATCTCCATCGCGATGCCCAGGCTGAATGACGTCAGGCAGACCACGGGCAGCGGCCAGAGCATCGCCAGCGACAACGGCGAGACCGCGATCGCGCCGCCGATCAGCACGACGAAGAGCATCGGCCGCCGCGGGGCGAACCGCAGCGACACGAGGCCGCCGACGATCAGGCCGACGGACTCCGCCGCCGTGATGGCACCCCAGGCGGCAGGGCCGCCCAGGTCTGTCTTGGCGACGACCGGGCCGAGCACCTGGAACCCGCCGTACCAGGCCATCAGGATGACGCCGAACTGCGCCACGATCGCCCAGAGCCACGTATGCGACCGGAACTCGGACCACCCGTCGCGCAGGTCCTTGAGCATGCCCGAGTGATCGGCGCGCTGGATCGCCACCGCGGCGATCCGCAGCAGCGGCGGGACCGTGCCGATCATGCCGATGCCGCAGGCGGCCAGCGCCCAGCCCGGGCCGACCGCCGCGACGCAGAGCCCGGCGGCCACGGCACCGCCCATCTGGCCCGCGTTCATCGCGATCCGGCTCAGCGCGCTGGCCTCCTGCAGGACGTCAGCGGAGACCACCCGCGGCAGCAGGGCCTGCGAGGCTGGGTAGAAGATCGCCATGCCGGTACCGGTGATCGCCTCCAGCAGGATCATCTGCCACAGCACCGGATGGCCCGCCAGCACGAGTATCCCGAAGGCCCCCTCGCCGACCGCGATCATGAGGTTTGCCGCGATGATCACCCGCTGCGGCGGCAGCCGGTCCGCGACCACCCCGCCGACCAGCGTGAACACCAGCGATGGCGCGATCTGCGCGGCCAGCACGTAGGAGAGCTCCGCGGTCGACCCGGTGGCGTACAGCACCGCGAACGAGACCCCGACCAGCGAGAATCCGAACGCGGCCGGCGCCAGCAGGCGCTCGGCGAACAGCAGCCGGAAATCACGGAATCCGAACACGGGAAAACGGCGCACCAGCGCACGCGCCAACATGACTGACGTCCGATCTGTCTCAGGGCCGGGGCCAACTGTCTCAGGGCCGGGCCGGGGTCCGATGCTAGCCAGGCAGGCGCCGGGGCAGCAAAGGGTTTAGCCCGGGACACAGGGTCCAGCCCGGGACTGCGGCCGTTCCCGGGCTGGATGGATCCGTGTCCGGCCAGCGCCGGTGAGCAGCGCCCGCCGGCCCGCGTTGATTCCCGCGGCACCGGCCTGCCTGCCCTGGTTTCTTGATCGCGGGCCCGTGCCAGCCGCCGCCATCGCGTCCGGGCGGGCGGAACTTGTGGGGAACGTGTGCCGGACAGGAATGGTTTGTCCCCGTGGGGAAACCAGCTGACGACGACCGTCCCGCGGAGGAGTGATCGGATGGCCGAGCAGGCAGAAGCGCCCCGGGATGAGCTGTTCCTTGAGCCGGCCGCGCCCGTGCTGCTGCGCGGCCTGACCATCACTCCCACCCGGGCCAGGCACGACGACTTCGATCTCACGCTGGACGACGACGCCGAGATCAACCCGGTGCTGCTGCACAAGCTCGCCAGCGTGTACGGCGCGGCTACGGAGGAACTCGCCGAGGTGCCGGGCGAGAAGACCAACGAGCTGCTGAGCCGGGCGGCCGACGCCGCAGAGGTCCCCGGCTTCGAGATCGCGGACCGGATGGTGATCGGCACCTTCACCTACGCCAAGCTGCCCATGGTCAGGGACCTGCAGGCGGCCACTGAGCTGCTGGGCGACAGTGACATAGTCGCCGCGATTGCCGGTCAGGTCGAGGCCCAGGAGCTGCTGGGCCCCCGCCGGTCACCCCGGCGTCCCTGGCCACGATCTGGACACGACCAGGCCCGCCCGGAACGGTCGTCAGGCCAGACGCTGGGCTCCCCTGACCCGGGCGGAGGCTCCCAGGGAAGTCCGGTGCGCCCGCGGTCGGGACCAGAATCGCGTGCCGAAGGCCGCGTAAGCTAGCGCGCCGCCGAGCTGACGCGCTCGCTGGCAGTTTGTTCCGTTTCGGTCGCCGGCTTGCCTTGCCGCAGCCCGGGGAACCGCATGCCGGTCCGGGCGGGCTTCGCGTCGGCGGGCTTTCCCGTTTCGGCCGCCGGCCTGCCTTGCCGCAGCCCGGGGAACCGCATGCCGGTCCGGGCGACCTTCGCGTCGGCGGGCTTCTCCTCGGCTGGCTCGGCTCGCGTCGTCTTGGCGTGTGCGGCCAGCTCCGTGTCCCTGATGCTGACCACCGAGAGGCGCCCGAGCGTCAGCGTCGCGAAGAATACGATGGCAATGCCCAGGCCGGTGAAGAAGCCGAGCTGCTCGGCCGCGCGCAGCACGGTTCCGCCAACGGGCTGCCCTGTGGTCATGCCCATCCTGGTCCAGGTCGGGCCAAGCAGGCTACCGACCGCGAACCAGGCGCCGCTGAACGCGGCCAGCCACGCGCCGAGCAGCGCGACCGGCCGGTATGAGCTAATGAGCACGATGAGGCCGCCCACCAGCGTCCCGGCTCCCGGCAGGATCTCCAGCCAGAATCGGCCGGTTGTGTAAGTCCAGCCCGTGTCCGGGGTGTAGGCATAGTGAAAGTACGGGCCGACAAAGGGAATCAGCGCGCCCCACAAGCCGAGCAGGATCAGTGCTACGCCGCTGACCGCGCCGCGGCTTCGGGGGACCCGTAGCATGCCATTCACGTGAATCACTTCCCTCGTGCAGGCGCAGGGATTGGAAGCCTGCGGCGACCCATTACCCTGATGCCGGGACTTCATGTAAACGCCCGGCAATATCCGGCGGTCAGACCGGGG
>Ga0137367_10003538_pt1 | contig 12639 bp, 9 predicted proteins | sample SagtaG_14_FD_104939 | JGI IMG/M metagenome (GOLD analysis project Ga0137367, IMG submission 104939) | Vadose zone soil microbial communities from Sagehorn Ranch, Mendocino, California, USA - Sage1_L_80_16 metaG | ecosystem: Environmental > Terrestrial > Soil > Vadose zone | place: USA... | reverse complement strand
GTGTGTTCCTCCAGCGGCGTCCCTGAATTGTCGAGACCGCGCCAACTCCGATGCCCAGGTAGTCCCGTCCGAGCCAATAGGCGAGGTTGTGCCTTGCGCGGAGATCGCGGCCTCCCACGCCCTCCGGCGTGCGGCAGAAGTTCGCGGTCTCGTACCAGCGGTAACCGGCGGATGTCAGCCGTTCGACGACCACCTCGAAGTAGGACTCCATCGCGTCGGCCTGGCGGGCAAGCTCGACGCCGTGGGCATGGGTGAAGCGCGTCCCCGGCTTTGCCTCGAGCTCGTAGCAGGACAGGTGCTCCGGATCGAGCGCGAGCGCATCACCGAGGTCGGCTTCGAGCGCGGAGGCGCTCTGGCCCGGGATCCCGTAGATGAGATCGAAGGAGATGTTGTCAAATCCGGCATCACGTAGATGATAGAAGGCACGGCGGACGGTGTCCGGTTGGGCAACGCGCTCGAGCACTTCCAGAAGCTGAGGTTGGAAGCTCTGCACCCCGAGGGAGACCCTGTTCACGCCGAGGTCCCGCAGAGCACGGGCGAGCTCCTGCGTGACCGTTTCGGGATTCGCCTCGACGGTCACTTCGCCCGCGCGGGGCAAGGCGGCGAGCAGCCGCTCGAGGGCGCCTTGGTCGGTGAAGGTGGGCGTCCCGCCGCCCAGGAAAACACTCTCGAGTTCGGGTGCGAGCAGTCCGCGTTCCAGGTCGAGCTCGGCGAGTAAGGCGTCGACGTACCCTCCGTGCTGCGACCCGCGCCCGACCACCGTGACGAAGTCGCAATATCCGCAGCGGTGCGCGCAGAACGGGAGATGAACGTAGAGATGCCGGGCGCCGCTCACGAGCGCCGCTCCCCATTCAGATTCAAAACCGCGAGGAAGGCCTCCTGGGGCACCTCCACCATGCCGACCTGCTTCATCCGCTTCTTGCCGGCCTTCTGGCGTTCCAGCAGCTTGCGCTTGCGCGTGATGTCTCCGCCGTAGCACTTGGCGAGCACGTCTTTTCGCTTCGCCTTCACCGTTTCGCGCGCGATCACGCGCGCGCCGATCGCGGCCTGGATCGCGACATCGAAGTGCTGCCGCGGGATCTCTTCGCGGAGACGCTCGACGAGCGCACGTCCGCGGTCGTACGCGGAATCCCGATGGATGACCAGCGAGAGAGCATCGACCGGCTCGCCCCCGACCAGCACGTCCACTCGCACAAGCTTCCCCGGCCGGAACCCCACGATGTCGTAGTCGAAGCTCGCGTAGCCGCGCGTACGCGACTTCAGCTGGTCGTAGTAGTCGAGCACGATCTCCGCGAGCGGCAACTCGTAGGTCAGGTGCACGCGCTCCTCGGAGAGATACTCGAGGTGGTCGAACTGCCCGCGGCGCTCGTTGTTGAGCTCCATCACGGCACCGACATGCTCCTTCGGCACGATGATCGACGCCTTGATGTACGGCTCCTCGACCTCCTCGAACTCGTTGGGCATATCGGTCGGGGTGTGCACCTCGCGCCACTCCCCGTTCGGCGGCTTGACGCGGTACGCGACGTTTGGCGCGGTCACGAGTAAGTCGAGATCGAATTCGCGCTCGAGCCGTTCTCGCACGATCTCCATGTGCAACAGGCCGAGAAATCCGCAGCGGAAGCCGAATCCGAGCGCCTGAGATGTCTCCGGCTCGTAGAAGAGAGCCGCGTCGTTCAGCTTGAGCCTTTCGAGCGCGTCTCTCAGTTCGGGATAGTCGTCCGAGTCGGTGGGAAAGAGTCCGGCGAACACCATCGGCTTCACTTCCTTGTAACCCGGAACCGGCTCTGCGGCCGGACGCGCCTCGGAGGTGATCGTGTCGCCGACGCGAAGTCGCGAGACGTCCTTGAGCCCGGTGATGACGTAGCCGACCTCGCCGGCCTCGAGCACACCGGACTCGCGCCGGGTCGGTGCGAAAAAGCCGAGCTCCTCCGCCTCGAAGCGAGTGCCGAGAGCCATGGCACGCAGCGACTCGCGTGCCGAGAAGCGCCCGTCGACGACGCGAACGAACGCGACCACGCCGCGATACTGGTCGTACGAGGAATCGAAGATCAGAGCTCGCGCCGGCGCATCCGGATCGCCCGCCGGCGGCGGCACGCGCTCCACGATGGCGTCGAGCACGTCTTCGACGCCCTCTCCGGTCTTCGCCGAGATCCGAAGCACTCGGTCGATCTCCCCTCCGATCAGATCGGCGAGCTCGGCAGCAGCTCCCTCGGGATCCGCCTGCGGCAGATCGATCTTGTTGACCACCGGAACGATCTCGAGGTTGTTCTCGATCGCTAGGTACGCATTTGCAAGCGTCTGCGCTTGCGTCCCCTGCGCCGCATCGACGACCAGCAATGCGCCCTCGCAGGCCTGCAACGACCGTGACACCTCGTAGGTGAAGTCCACGTGACCGGGTGTGTCGATGAGATTCAGCTGATAGCCCTTCCACTCGACGCGGACCGCCTGCGCCTTGATCGTGATTCCCCGCTCCCGCTCGAGATCCATCGTGTCGAGCACCTGCGCCCGCATGTCACGGCTCGAGACCGCGTGTGTCAGCTCGAGGATGCGGTCGGCGAGCGTCGACTTCCCATGGTCGATGTGGGCGATGATCGAGAAGTTGCGGATGCGATCCTGGGTCATGGTGTGCCGTTTCCAAGCCGGCGTCGCAACGCTAGCAACGCACCCAGCTCGCGAACCTTCAGGGCTCGGCAGGACAGGAAGTAAACGGCCACGCCCGCGGCGAGCGCGACGCTGACGGACGCAAGCTGTCCAGGGAACGAGCGGCCAAGGGCCTGGTCGAGCCCGTACCAGATCCCGAAGCAGGCGCCTGCGAGTATCGCCGAGGCCGCGATGATGCGAGCAATCGAGTCGGCGGTCTCCCGAAACTCGAGGCGCCCCAGGCGCCGGCGCAGGAGCACGAATAGCACGACGGCTCCAAAGACGTTCGCCAGCGAGGTCGCGAGCGGGATTCCCCAGGTGCCGAAGCGATAGAACGCGGCGTCCAGCGCAGCGTTCACGGCGAGGTTGCCCAGTGCGACCAGCGTGGGGGTCCAATTCGATTGCAGGCTGAAGAACGCTCGATTCAACATGAGCATCGCTCCGTTGAAGAAGAGACCTGCCGAGAAGGCTGCGAGGGCTCCGGCGACGACCGGCGTCTGGAAGGGCTCGAACTCGCCTCGTTGGTAGACGAGGCGGGTGATCGGCTCGGCAAGGACGGCACTGACTGCACTGGCCGGGATCAACGTGAACGCGATCTGGCGCAGGCCGAGCCCGACAGTGTTGCGGAATCCCGCCTCATCGCCCCGCGTTGCAAGGCGCGCAAGAGCCGGAAACAGGACGGTGGCAACCGCGACGGAGAACATCCCCTGCGGAAGCATGTAAAGGCGAAACGCCCTGTCGATCGCGGTCGGCGCGAGATTCGGATCGATAAGCCGCGACGCAAAGGCGGAATTGACAACGAGGTTGAAGTTGATCAGCCCCAGGCTCAACGTCACCGGGACCATGAGCCGGAGCACCCGCCACACGGCGGGATCGCGCCAGTCGATGAGGACGCGCAGCCTGTCATCGCGGCCCCGCAGCCAGGGCATCGGAAGCAGAACCTGGATCACCGTCCCGACCAGGATCGATCCGGCGTACACGTACAGCTTCGCGTCGAGCGTGTCCGCCTGCGGGACGCCGATGACAAGACCTGCGATGATCGCGACGTTCCAGAAGACCGGGGTCAGCGCGGGCACCGTGAAGTGCTCATAGCTGTTCAGGATCCCGACGACGATTCCGGAGACGCCCAGGAGGACGACCGTCGGAAAGAGCACGCGCGAGAGACCGATAGCAAGGTCACGGTCACCACCGGGATCGCCGAACGGCCGGATGATCAGGGGCGCGAGAACCATGAGGAGGGCGACCAGCGCTCCGACGAAGAGCAGTACGAGCCAGAAGAGGCTCGACGCGACGCGCCACGCACGGCGTCGATCGCCCTTCTCGAGCAATTCACTGAAGATCGGGACGAACGCCGCGGACAACGCCTGGTCGGCGACGAGCGAGCGGAAGAGGTTCGGTACCTGGAACGCGACCGTGAACGCGTTGATCTTGCCGGCCGCCCCGAAGTAGTACGAGGCGACGATCTCTCGAACGAGGCCGAGGATGCGCGAGAGTCCGGTGGCGAGCGAGAAGATCGCCGTCGACCGGGCGAGCCGGCGGCCGGAACGCTCGTCCACGCGGCGAGTATAGGGACGGGGCCGAACGGCGCTACGCCGCCTGCGGAGAGGCTTTGGTACCATCCTCGCGCCCGCGCACAGCGGGCCTTTTCACTCGATGCCGAACAGCAAGCAGCAGAAGAAGCGCGTTCGCACGGCCGCAAACGAGCGGCTCGAGAACTTGCGCTTCCGCTCGACCGCAAAGACGCTGGCCAAACGACTCGAGGCTGCTGTTCAGGCGGGAGACCGAGACCGGATCGCAGCGGACCACCGTGAGCTGGTCAGCTGGCTCGACCGGGCCGCCGCTCGCGGCGCGCTGCACCGGAACACGGCCGCCCGCCGCAAGTCACAGGCTGCTCGCCTCGTCGCCGGCGAGCGCTAGAGCCTAGCGAGGAGCTGCTGTCAGCGCCTCGCGCGGGCGCGTGATGTCGATCAGCGCCCGCTCGAGCTCCAGATCGACGGCGAGGCGCGAGCCGCCCTTGACGGCGTGGTCGAGCTCCGCAAGACGCACGACCGCCTCGCGCAGCTCGTCCGGCCCGTAGTTCCGGGCCTGCGCGTAAAGCTTCTCCACGTAGAAGGGATGGCGCTTGAGCCGTCCTGCCGCTTCGCGTGCGCTCAGCCCTTCCTCCGCAAAGATCTGACAGTCGCGGACACGTCCCACGTGACCGACAAGCAGCCCGATCAGTGCCGGAACCGTGCGCGAGACCGGATCGCCCGAACGCTCGAGCAGCGTCTGGCAGGCGGTCAGTGCACCCGCGAGCTCACGGCGTCCCCACGCATCGGTGAGCTCGTAGCCCGGCACCTCCGCACAGCCCGCCGCCTGCTGCTGAATCTCTGCGGTCCCGATCGAGTCGCCCGCGGCCCAGGTGGCGATCTTGTCGACCTCTGTCGCGAGTTCCTCCGGATCCTCGCCGACGATCTCGACAAGCAGGCGAGCGGCTTCCGCATCGACCTCGGCGCCCCGATCCGTGAACTGCTTTGCGACCCACTCCGGCAGGCGGCGCTTGGAAACGTCGTAGACGAGCACGTCTCCGGCTTTCGCGCAGGCCTTTCCGATCGCGGAGTCCTTCTTGAGGTCGCCGGCCACCAGAGCCAGGACGGTGTCGGGCGCCGGGCTCGCCAGGTACGCGGCAACGGCCTTGACGTCCGCGGCCTTCCACCGGTCGACCTCCTCGACGATCACGAGGCGCCCGCCACCGAGGAGGCCCATCGAATTGCAGGCGGCGACTGCGTCCTCCCCGCCGGCCTCGCCCGCCGAAAGCAGTTCGAGCGCCTCCTCGCCGATCCGATCGCGGAGCCGCCGCAGAGCGCGCTGGATCTTCGGCCGGTCGCGGCCGGTGATCAGGTAGACGGGTTTGAGCTCGTTCGCCATCGGCCGCCTGAAGCATAGGCAGCCACAAGGAGGACCCCCGCGAGGAGCGTCAAGAGCGCGCGCGCCGACCGGATCTGGGCGACTGGGAGCCCACCCACGAGACGCGCGACAGCCACCAGGTAGGCGGCGCACCATCCGTTCAACCAGGCGAGTGCAGCCGCCGCGCTGGCGGACAGCGGCGCTACCGCCGCGGCCGCGAGGGCGAGCCCGAGCAACGGTACCACCGCCGGGGCTGCCAGCGCATTCGCGGGCACGGTCAGCAACTGGATCGCGTGGAACTGAAGCCACCCGATCGGCGCGGTCGCGAGGCCGCAGGCCGCGGACACCGCGACCGCAATCCGGAGGGGCCTACCGAGCGGATAGCCCTCGAGCATTCGCTCGAACCGGGGCACCAGCACGAAGATGGCGATCACCGCGGCAAAGGAGAACTGAAAGCCGACGTCCAGGAGCATGTACGGATTCCATGCGAGCAGGACGATCGCGCCGACGAGCAGGAGGTGCCAGCGATCAGCCGCGCGTGCGCTCAGCCAGGCGAGTGAACCGAGCGCGCCGGCGACTCCCGCGCGCACCACCGAGGGTTGCGCGCCAACGGCCAGCACGTAACCCGCGATCGCCGCCAGCGCGCCCAGCTGCCCCAACATTCGCGGGAGGCCGAGCACCCAGACGACTCCTGAAGCGCCGGCGGCCACGAGCGCGACGTTCTGGCCTGACACGGCCAACAGGTGGTAGAGCCCGGATGCGCGGAAGCGCTGCCGCAGATCGTCCGAAAGGCCACTGTCCTCACCGAGCACGACACCCTCGACGACCGCTGCACGATCGCCGCGCAGACCGCGGGCCACGGAACGATCTAACCGGCGCCGGAGCGAATCCGCGACACCGCCCAGCCCGCTGCGACGACCAACCGCTCGCCAGCGGTCGACGCGGAGGACCAGGTGGACTCCGCGTCGGCGCAACCAGGTGCGTTCGTCGAATCCATTCTTGGGCCCGTGCGGCGCGATCAGCTGGCCCAATGCCTCGAGTACGGCACCTTGCGGAGGCGCTCGACCTTTCGGGAGCCGGAGCAGCACGGGCTCGCGGAGGGCCACGTCGCCGAAGCGAACGGCGAGGCCCGGGCCGCGCACGTCGTACCGGCCCCGGCGAGCGGGCCCGGTCACGATTACGCGTGCTCGCGCCGCGGTGCCGACGCGAACCGCGAGCGGGCTACGATCGAGCGCGTCCAGTCGGGCGCCACTCCACCACCAGCCCCCGAGGGCGAGCGCCAGCGCGAGGGACCCGAGCCGGACCGGGCCGTCGGCGACCGTCGAAACGGGGACAAGCGCAACCGCGAGGAACAGAGGAGCGGCTGAACCGGCTCGCCCGGCATTGCCACTCGCGAGCCCTAGGCACAGCGCGGCAGCAAGCAGCTGCGGGAAACGCCGCAGCACGAAAGCCGTCATGGCGCCACCAGGCCGCGGAGCTCGTCGAGCCGCGCCGGTCCGATGCCGGGAACCGCGTCAAGTTCGTCGACCGACCCGAACGCGCCGTGCTTCTGGCGGTAATCGAGGATCTTCTGAGCGGTGACCGGGCCCACGCCGGGCAGCTCGTCGAGCTGTTCCAGAGTGGCCGTATTGAGGTGGACGGGCCCGGTCGGCGCCGTCCCGGTGCCACCCTGAGCGGCAGCGCCGGCCGCACCCCGACGCGGCACCACGATCTGCTCGCCGTCCGCAATCGGCGCGGCAAGGTTGACGAGTTCGAGCTGCGCCTTCCGGGTCGCCCCGCCCGCGCGCGCGAGCGCATCTGCGACGCGCGATCCCTGGGCCAACCGATAGAGACCCGGGTGCCGAACGGCTCCGACGACGTCCACGAACAATCGCGATTCAGGCGCGGGGGCATGCCCGGCGGGCGCAGCCACGGGTACAGGAAGCGGCGCCGGCTTGCCGGGACGCAGCAGCAGCCGTCCGGCAAGGGCCAGGACCAGGAAGAGGACGATCGCGGCGACGATGACGCGTCGTCGGTCCAGCATGATCTCCGGCATGTCGCCAAGTTTGACAACAGAACCGTCACCTGTCTGTAACGACTCTGTGCCGAAACCGTGCTAGCCGATGACGAGATTGACGAGCTTGCGAGGGACGACGATCGTCTGCCTGATCTCGCCGCCGTCCACGTGAGCCTGGACCTTCGGCGACTCCGTTGCGAGGGCCACGAGCTCCTCTTCCGGCAGATCGGCAGGCACCACGAGCCGGTCGCGCACCTTCCCATTGACCTGAACGACGAGCTCGAAGGTGTCCTCCTCGAGCAACGCAGGATCTGCCTCAGGCCACGGCTGCTCCCACAACCGCTCGCCCCCCAGCCGTTCCCACAACTCCTCGGCGATATGCGGCGCGTAGGGCTGGAGAAGGGACACTGCCGTCTCAGCTGCGAACCGCGCCGCCGGATCAGCGGGAGCCTTCGCCAGCTCGTTGACGAGCTCCATCACCGTGGAGATGGGTGTGTTGAAATGCTGTCGCCGCCCGAGGTCGTCGGTGACGCGCGCAATCGTGCGATGTGCCTTGCGCGCCAGCGTGCTGTCGCCCGGCTCGCCGTCCGGCGGGGCCTCGGCAACCTCGCAGACCACGCGCCAGAGCCGGCGGAGGAAGCGCTGCATGCCCTCCACTCCCGACTGTGTCCATTCCATGTCCTGGTCGGCAGGGCCGATGAACAGCATCGACAGACGCGCCGCATCGGCCCCATACCTCGACACGAGCTCGTCGGGTGTGGCAGCGCCTCCCACCCGCTTCGAGATCTTCGCGCCGCCCTGCGTGACGAAGCCGTTGCCGAAGAAGCGCTTGAACGGCTCGCGGTGACCGATCAGTCCCAGCTCGTTCAGCACCTTCGTGAAGTAGCGCGCGTAGATCAGGTGGACGGTCGAATGGTCCACGCCGCCGGTGTAGTGGTCGACCGGCATCCAGTAGTCGGTAACCTCGCGGTCATACGGCGCGCGGTCGTTGCGCGGATCGCAGTAACGCAGGAAGTACCAGGACGAATCGACGAAGGTGTCCATAGTCTCGACCTCGCGGCGGCCCGCTTTGCCGCAGCGCGGGCATGGGACGCGAATCCAGTCTTCGGCCTGCGCCAGCGGCGGAACTCCCTTGGGCTTGTAGTCCTCAACCTCGGGCAACAGGACCGGCAGGTCTTCGTCGGCCACCGCAACGATGCCGCAGTCGTCGCAGTAGACGACCGGAATCGGGCAGCCCCAGTAGCGCTGGCGCGACCAACCCCAGTCGCGTAGGCGGTAGCTCACCGCCGGGCGTCCGCGGCCGCGCGTCCCCAACCACTCGACGATCGCCTTCGCCGCCTCCTCGTCGGGCAGGCTCGAGAACTGGGCCGAGTCGACGAGGTTGCCCTCGTCGTCGATGACGACCTTGACCGGGAGGTCGAACCGCGCCGCGAACTCGCGGTCACGCTCGTCGTGCGCAGGCACCGCCATGATCGCGCCGGTGCCGTAGTCCATCAGGACGTAGTCGGCGATCCAGATCGGAATGCGCGCATCGTTGACAGGGTTCGTGGCGAAGAAGCCGGTGAAGATACCGGTCTTGTCGGCCGCGGCGGCGCGCTCTTCAACGGGCCTGGCAGCTGCCGTGCGAACGTACTCGCGGATCTCGTCGCCGTTCGGGGACTGCACCGACAGCCGGTCGACGAGCGGATGTTCCGGCGCGAGCACGAAGAAGGTCGCTCCGAACAGCGTGTCGGCACGTGTCGTGAACACCGGGATGTCGATGTCGAGCTCCTCCACCCGGAAGAGGATCTCCGCGCCTTCCGAGCGTCCGATCCAGTTGCGCTGCATCGCCAGGACGCGCTCGGGCCACCGTTCCAAGTCCTTCATCTCGTCGAGCAGGTTGTCGGCGTATGCGGTGATGCGGAAGAACCACTGCTCGAGCTTGCGCGCCTCGACCTCGGCGCCGCAGCGCTCACAGCGGCCGTTCTTCACCTGCTCGTTCGCGAGCACGGTCTGGTCGTTGGGACACCAGTTGACGATCGCCGCCTTTCGGTACGCGTGGCCGGCCTCGAAGAACTTCAGGAAGAGCCACTGCGTCCAGCGGTAGTACTCGGGCTCATGCGTCGAGAGCTCGCGCGACCAGTCGATCGCCCACCCCAGGCGCTTCATCTGACCGCGGATCAGCTCGATGTTGCGCTCCACGATGTCGCGGGGATGCTCACCCGCCTTGATCGCCGCGTTCTCCGCCGGCAACCCGAATGAGTCGTAGCCCATAGGCCGCAGCACCTCCGAGCCCGTGCGGCGGTAGAAGTGCGCGAGGACGTCGCCAAGCGTGTAAACGAGGACGTGGCCGATGTGCAGCGAGCCGGAGGGGTACGGCAGCATCTCGAGTACGTACGACTTGCGCTCGTTGCGCGGCGCGCCCGGCTCCGGATCCGGCACCTCGAAGGCGCGGTTCTCCTCCCAGACCCGTTGCCATTTCGCCTCGATTGTCTGCGCGTCGTACCTGTCCATGACCGTCCTCAGAAACGAAAAAGCCTCTCGAGGGAGAGGCCATGGGGAGCTGGTACGGCTTTCGCCGCGGTGGCTCCCTTCCCTACAGAAGCAGCTCCTTCATTGCTTTGACTGTAGCAGCGGTAGAAAATTGACGCTATGAGCGACTACACACATCTCAACCTCAAGGACGTCGAAGACCAGGCCCCGAAGTTCGGCCTGTCGCCCGATCTCGAGTTCCGGATGGCCCGTGTCGGACTTGGGCTCGAGAACTCGGGGCTGAGCTACATGCGCGTCGCCCCCGGATTTCGCCTGCCGTTCGGGCACAAGCACAAGAACCAGGAGGAGGTCTACGTCTTGCTCAGCGGCAGCGCCCGCATGAAGATCGAAGACGAGGTCCGGGAGCTCAAGCCAATGGACGCGGTTCGCGTGCACAAGGACACGATGCGATCGATCGAGGCGGGCGACGAGGGCGCCGAGTTCCTGGCGGTGGGCGCGCCGAACACGGGCCCGGGTGATGCGGACATGGCCCAAGGCTGGTGGAAGGACTAGGCGGCCTGCGGCCGCCGGCACGCCTAGGGCTCTTCCCGGACACGGCCGCTGTCGAGGACGCCGAGCTCGTCGTCGGCGGGATGCGTGCGTCCGCGCTCGCCGATGAGCTCGGAACGCCGCTCGTCGTCTATTGCCGAGACACGTTACTCGCGTTGGCGCGCGCATACGCGCGCGTGGACCCTGACTCGCTCGTCGTCTACGGGACCAAGGCGTTCCCGAACGTCGCGCTCCTGCGACTGTTCGCCGCCGAAGGGCTCGGTGCAGACGTGTCGACGCGCGGCGAGCTCGAGTTCGCGTTTCGCGCAGGCGTTCGCCCCGAGCGTCTCGTCTTCCACGGCAACAACAAGTCGGACGATGAGCTGCGCGTGGCGGCGGACGCCGGCGCCCTCGTCGTCCTCGACGCGCTGGAGGAGGTCGCGCGCGCGGCCTCGGCAGGCGCGCGCAAGACACTCATTCGCGTCACGCCCGGCGTCGAGGCGCAAACCCATCGCTCGATTCAGACGGCGCACGCCGAGTCGAAGTTCGGGGTGGCGCCGGGCGACGCCGTCGAAGCGGTTCGGTCGGCACGCGCCGCGGGCCTCGACGTCGTGGGTCTGCACGTCCACATCGGCTCGCAGCTGGCGCGCACGGACGAGAGCCTGCTCGCCGTCGACCGGCTCGTGGAAGTTGCGCGCCGCTGTGTGGAGGAGCTCGACTGGACGCCGCGCATCTTCGACCTCGGCGGGGGTCTGGGTGTGGCGCAGACGCTCGACGACACGATCCCCCGGCCGGAGGAGTTCGCACGGGCGATCGTGCAACGGCTGCGCACGCGCTGGCCCGAACCCGTCCAGGTGATCCTCGAACCAGGACGCTCGCTCGTCGGCAAGGCCGGGTTCAGCATCTACCGGGTCGGAGTCGTGAAGCGCACCGGGGGCATCGCCTACGCGGCCGTCGACGGGGGAATGTCCGACAATCCGCGCCCTCAGCTCTACGCCGCCCGCTACGAGGCTCTGCTCGCCAACCGGGTGAGCGAGGCAACGGCCGGCACGTACCGGATCGCGGGCAAGCACTGTGAGTCCGGCGACGTCCTCATCGACGGCGTCGAGTTACCCGAGCCACGCCGAGGGGACCTCCTGGCCGTTCCCGCCACCGGCGCCTACACGCTCGGGATGGCCTCGAACTACAACGGCGTGCCTCGGCCGGCCGCCGTCCTCGTCGCGGACGGCAAGGCCGAGTTGATCCGGCTCCGCGAGTCGCTCGAGGACCTGCTCAGCTTCGAGCCCTGAGAACCCGTTACGCGGCGAACCCCGGTCGAACGAGGCGTGGCGGCGCAACCAGTCGTGCATCCTTGACGGGCGGGTTCCAGGGTTCCGCGAGCGGCGCGGCACCAAAGGACGCGAGTCGACGTTCTTCCGAGGCATCGCCGTAGAGGGTCGTCCGCTGCCGCGGGACGCGCCCTGCCGAGCGGATGAGCTCTTCCATCTGCTCCGGCGCGAATTCCTGACCATGCTCCGCTCCGGCTGAACGCGAGATCGACTCGTTCATCAGCGTGCCGCCAAGATCGTTGACGCCGGCGCGCAGCGCCGCCGCGACCCCCTCCGGGCCAAGCTTGACCCAGGAGACCTGCACGTTCGTGATCCAGGGATGGAGCGCGAGGCGCGCCACGGCATGCACGAGCAGGGTCTCACCGAAGGTCGGTCCAGAGCGTGCCTGTCCCCGCAGCCACATCGGCGCCTCCATGTGCACGAACGGGAGCGGGACGAATTCCGTGAAGCCGCCCGACTGCTGCTGCTGCTCGCGCGCCCGCTGAAGGTGGCGGGCCCAGTTTCGCGGACCGTCGACATGGCCGAACATCATCGTCACGTTCGAGCGGAGGCCGACTCGGTGCGCGGCGTCGTGCACCGCGAGCCACTGCGCCGTCGTGACCTTGTCCGGACAGATCACGCGGCGCACCTCGTCGTCGAGGATCTCGGCGGCCGTCCCCGGGAGCGAGCCGAGGCCCGCATCCCGCAGCTCGTCGAGGTACTCCTCGAGCGGTAGGCCCAGTGTCGCCGCGCCCTGCCAGATCTCGAGGGCGGAGAACGCGTGCACGTGCAGCTCGGGGACGGCGTCCT
>Ga0137367_10003528_pt1 | contig 12656 bp, 8 predicted proteins | sample SagtaG_14_FD_104939 | JGI IMG/M metagenome (GOLD analysis project Ga0137367, IMG submission 104939) | Vadose zone soil microbial communities from Sagehorn Ranch, Mendocino, California, USA - Sage1_L_80_16 metaG | ecosystem: Environmental > Terrestrial > Soil > Vadose zone | place: USA... | reverse complement strand
GCGCTGGCGGCGCTGGTGTACGCCCCGCCCGCCTACCACCTGCTCGGCCAGCATCCGCTGCGCGCGGCGCAGTGGCTCCCGATCCTCATCGCGCCCTGGGTCCTGCTGGTGGCCGAGGAAGCTCGCAAGCTGTACATCCGCCGCCGCGCCGACGCTCGCGCTGGGAGTCCCACCGAAAGCGGGTCCAACGGCCGGTTCGCGACGGCGCCGCCGCTGGGACACTGAACCTGGAGCACTGGCTCTCGAGCCCCTGTTACCGGCCTGACTGGTTGATGACGTAGGGCGGCGGTTCGGCAGCGCTGATTTGGGATGGACTCGTGCAGCCGGGCAGGCATTTGGTGTGGCCAGCGTGGGCGATCCGCTGCGAAAGGAGGCCCGCCATGCGGCTGCGCGTGCAGGACGTTATGACCACCGAGGTCGTGGCCGTCCGAGAGTTCACCTCGTTCCGTGACCTGGTGCGCCTGCTCAGAAAGCACCACGTCAGCGCGCTGCCAGTGGTGGACGGTGCTGGCCGGGTCATCGGGATCGTGTCCGAAAGCGACCTGTGCCTCAAGCAGATCCCACCACTGCGGGACGGTAGGCGGCACCTGCTGGAAAGCCGGCGCCGCCGCAGCGAACGCGCCAAGGCCGGCGGCGCCACCGCCGCCGAGCTGATGACCACGCCGGTGGTCACCATCCACCGCCACGAGCCGGTCGGCGAGGCCGCCGAGCGCATGCACGACCACGGCGTCAAGCGGCTGCCGGTGGTCAACGACGTCGGCGTGCTGGTCGGCATCGTCGCCCGCGGCGACCTGCTCAAGACCTATCTGCGCGCCGACGAGGCGATCCGCGCGGAAGTCGAGGAGCAAGTGCTGCCCCGGGTGCTGGAGCGCGCCGTCGAGGCGGTCCAGGTGCAGGTCGACGACGGGGTAGTGCGGCTGGCCGGGCGGGTGACCCGCCGCAGCCAGACGCTGGCGCTTGCCGCCAAGACCCGGGCGATCGACGGGGTGGTGACCGTCGATGGCCGTGTGGACTACGACGTGGACGACACCAGCGACTGGGTGGCCCACGCGGGGCTGCCGCTCCGGTGACCGGCAAGCGGAGCAGGATGACGAGGACTCCGTGGCTTGCGGTATTGCCCGTCCGCCTCGGGACCATTGCCCCTCCCTCTTCCCGGGATCCAAGAAACTGGCCTCGAAGCCTGATGCAAGAAGCCTTGCGACGCCGGGTCGCAGGATCCGATATGCACCAGCCCATGGGGGGTCGGATAGCTCGCAATCAGGACGTGAATCATTGGGGTCCCCCGTGGGAGGGATGAAGCGATGTCGTCACGTCGGAGAGCTACCAGCAGCTCGTGAAGCGTGCACGCAATCACGTGTCGTCCTTCGACAGACACACGATCAGTGGTCCATGGGACCCCACCAGCGGCGAAGCGAATCCTTGCCTCGAGATTCGACACCATCGAGCGTGGCGGGCACCTCCTGCTCGGTGCCGAGGAGCGAGCGCGCCATGTAGCCCCTCGCCTTTATGACCCCGAACCGGCCAGGTCACCAAATCGTCAATCGGCTCATAGGAGGGCTGGCACATGACGGCAATGCGCAAATGGCTTTCGGCCGCGGCAGCATTGGCCGTGCCGGCCGGCCTGTCGGCGGTGCTGTTGGGGTCCCGGGCACTCAATCGTCTGATCCGCAACGACGTCTGGGCGCTGTTCGCCCAAGCCGCTCCGACCGCGAGCGGAATCGTCACCGAGGCGATGCTCCAGGATCTGCCCGAACCGGTCCGGCGCTATCTGACCTACACCGGCGTGGTCGGCAAGCCGCTGGTAGGCACGGTCCACCTCAGGCAGAAGGGCAAGATGCGGCTTGGCGCTGGCCAGCCGTGGCTGCCGTTGGACGCGGAGCAGTACTACTCGGTGCGGCCGCCTGGCTTTGTCTGGAGCGGCACCATCCACCTGGGCCCGCTCCCGCTGGCACGAGCACGTGACCGGTACCTGGACGGCAACGGGAACATGCTCATCAAGGCCGGCTCGGTGGTGACGGTCGCGGACGCCACGGGTGCGGAGATGGACCAGGGATCGATGATGCGCTACCTGAGCGAGATGATCTGGTTCCCCGCCGCGTTCCTGGGTGACAACATCGCCTTCGAGCCCATCGATGCAAGCTCAGCACGCGTCACACTCACCGACCATGGCCGCAGCGCCACCGCGATCATGTACTTCGACCAGCAGGGCAGGCTCACCAATCTCGTGGCGAAGCGGTACCGCATGGCCGATCGGGGCTATGCGCTGGAGATCTGGTCGACGCCGGTGGTCGAGTACGGCGAGCTCGCGGGGCTGCGGCTTCCAGTGCGAGGCAAAGCAGTCTGGAAGCGACCGGACGGTGACCTCGAGTACATCGACGTCACCATTACGGAGCTGGAATACAACCTCGATTCCCGTGACGCAGCACCCGCTGCGGCATCCACCGAACCAGAGGCCATCGCTCCGCCGGGTGCGGGTCCCGTGGCCTGACGTCCGCCACCGACGCGGGGTTCATGCGCGAGCGCACGGGGCACCTCCATAGTCGGAAGGGAGCCGATCACAATCGGCTCAAGCGGCGTCGGTCAGCAGCCACGACCAACGCCAAGGCGAGCGTCGCGACTGCGGGGGCGTCCTGGGCGGACTGCTACTGGGTGATGGTCCTTCGAGCGAGCTCCCGGGCGAGACCAGCTCCCCAGGCGACGGCCCGGCCGAGCTCGTCTTCCAGCAGTGGACCCGGCGTGCGCCGCCGACCTCCACCAGGTCCACCTCCATCCCCCATCTCCTCGCCGACCACTCCCACGCTCCTCTCATCCGGCGGCGCCGTCACGAGCACGACGGCCCAGCCACTGGGGACTAAAGCTCCTCCCGCGCATCAGCTGTAACGTCCACGAGGGGATGACCCATCGGCTCTCTCGTCGCATCGCAGGAAGGGCTACACCTGCCTCGAAGGGAGGGCCTCAACGTCCTACCGACGGGTCGACGTGAGGCCCACGGTCACTCCGGGGGCCTCACGCCATTGGCGATGTCAGCGGTAGACCGCCACCGGCATGCCGATACGCAGCAGCGACCACAGCCGATTCATCGCCGGGATGGTCACCCGCACGCACCCGTGACTGGCAGGGTAGGGCGGCACCGACGTCGAGCCGTGCACGCGTCGCCGACCTGCATGGTGCGCTGGCCGCCACCGGGCGCGGGGACGGTCCCGCTGCGGATCCAGCCGATGCTGCCCGAGCCGGTGAGGCTGTAGGCGCTGTCGCCCCAGTTCCAGAACTTCCAGGTGAGGTTGCCGCCGAAGACCTTGCCCCAGCCGGACTGGAACCACTCCCAGCCCAGCCACAGCCGTGCGATCAGCCAGATCCACGCGGCGGCGCTGGAGCCGAACAGCAATCTGGCCAGCTTGGGCTCCTCGAAGTACACCGGCCCCGACCCCTGTTGGGTCCGGAGCCTGCCGCTTGTCGCCATGTCCCTTACCTCCTGGTTGTGTGCTCTGTTTGTCGTCTACTGCACGTTGCGGGGGTCCGCCATGACAGCCATGGGCCGCCTGGCACCGTTCCCCGGGGACCTCCCACCCGGGACCCTGGGCCGGTCGGGTCCCTCACCGCCGCGCCGAGAAGACCACTACCTTGAGTACGAGCCGACCATCAGCGCCAGCATCCGCAAGCGTCAGCGTCCAACCCCGCAGCGACTGGCTGCCAGGTCACGCTGGCCCGCCCGCACAAATGCATTTCGGCGCTGATCGGCCTGACCGCAGCGGGCCGGATGGCCCTCGACCCCTTCCGATCCCACTGCGACGCTCACGGTGAGCGCACTGGCCCACAAGGAGGTGCCGCCGATGTTCGGAAGGATCCTGCTGGCCGTGGACGGCTCACCGCAGTCCGACAAGGCTGCGGACCTGGCCGCCGAGCTCGCCGCGGCAGCCGGGAACGAGGTTGTCGTCACCCACGTCATCGAGCTGCTGGTAACCAAGATCGGCCCCGCCGAGCTGGAGCTGCGCGAGGACGCCCAGCAACTGGCGGAACGCTGCGCCAAGCAGCTGGCCGACGCCGGCGTCAACGCCAGCATCGACATTCCTCGAGCGCTCAGCGGACGCGTCGGCAAGGTGCTGGTCGACGCAGCGGCCGAGCACCAGGTGGGGCTGACTGCCCGCTCCCTCCCTTGGCGGCAGGGGCAGACAGTCGACTCCACCACCCAGCATCCACCTTCCGCATCGCAGCCGACACTGCCATGGGTCCCGCCAACTGCGGGCCGTCCAGCGGTTGAGCCGGTCAGGCAAGGCCATCACCAGCCGTGATCGCTTCGGCCCCTCCACGTGTGAGTCCTTCGGCCTTGGCCAGGGAGTCAGCCGAGCGTGATCCCGACCACAGGACCCAGCGCCTCACGCGACTGGCCAGGGGGCCGTCTTCATCTGGTCGTCGATGCGCCAGGTCAGCTTGGCATCGACCTCGACCACGCCCTCCACGGCCTGCACGTGCCGGACCAGCGCGGGAACCTGGCTGCGGCGCTCCACCTCGCCACGCAAGGCCACTACCCCGCCGCACACCTCGACCTGGACGCTGCCGGGAGCCAACCCGAGCCGGTTGCAGACGACCTCGTGCTCGACCTGCCAGCGGATCGCCGGGTCCGGCCGCAGGAACATCTTCAGCAGATCGCTGCGGGTCACGATCCCGGCCAGCTTGCCCTGCGCGTCCACCACCGGGAGGCGCTTGACGCCCAGGCGCACCATCAGCCGGGCGGCGTTTGCGACGGACGTGCCCAGCGGGACGGTGATGACCGGCTCGGTCATCACCTGGGCGGCGCAGGTGCCGGCGGCCTTGCCGAGCCGCCCGTGGTGGCGGATCGCGTCAACCAGGCCGGCGTCCGCGGCGCCGTGCGGGTAGCCCTCCTTGACCAGCAGGTCGGCCTCGGACACGATGCCGACCAGCCGGCCGGTGTCGTCGACGACTGGCAGGGCGCTGATGCGGTGCTGCTCCAGCAGCCGCACCAGCTCACGGAACGGGCTGGACAGCCGCGCGGTGATGACCTCGGCGGTCATGACGGACTCGACCTTGTGCTCCATGGTGACTCCCCTGCTGCCTCGACCCTGGTAGCAGCCTTCACACAGGTCAGGGCTGTCGCCGGTGGCGCGCCGGGAGATCGGTCGCACCCGGTTGCAGCGGCCGCAACGCCGGCGCGGGCGGTGACGCTTGTAGCAGGACTGACAGACGGGACCGTCGTCCAGGATGATCTTGGTCGGCCGGAGCTGCCCACAGTCGATGCAGGTGCGGACCGGCCTGGTATAGCAGTTCCTGCACAACGAGGCGCCGTCGGGAAGCCGGGCGACGCGCAGGGCGCTGCGCCCGCACTTGCCACACACCTCGGTCACCAGCGGGTCCTTGCCGTAGCAGGTGTAGCAGATCACGCCGTCCGCCCGGCGAGCAGCGACACGACCCCCCACGGCCGCATCGCGCGCGCACTATCCGGCTGGTCCGAGAGGCGCAGCGGCTGCACAGCCGTCCACCTGGAGCCGCTCGCAGGTAGTCGGGCGAGCGGCCGCAGGCACTGCATTTGGGCGGCTGCACCGGATGGCCGGCTCGCTGCAGCACGTGCGCGAGCCGGACCAGGCTTGGCGGACAGTCGGACGTGCCGACGATCAGGGCATCAGGATGAGCCGTCAGACAGGCATCCAGCTCCCAAAGCGCCTTGCCCTTGACGGTTGCCGCATCCACCAAAGCGACATGCGCTGCGTCCTCGTCCACTTCGGAAAGCGTCCTGGCGAGGTGACCGACCACGCGGGCCAGGACCAGTTGCATCGGCTCGACCCTCGGGCTGCTCATGCGCCCGAGGGTCGCCGGATCGTCGTCCGACGCACCGGTGGGGCCGAGCGTCCGCCTTGCTCCGCGGCCTTGCGAGCCTGCTGGTTGGTGACGGTGATCTCGATGAGGTCATTGGGCGTGCAGTCGAGGATGTCGCACAACGCGGCCAGGGTGTCCATCGACAGTCGCTGCGGTGGTTGGGTGACCAGCCGTAGACCTGCTCGCGCGACAGATGCACGCCTCGCTCGGCCAGGCGCGGCACCAGCTCGGAGGTCTGGAACAGGCCCTGATCCGCCATGAGCTTTCGCAGGTGCCAGTCGTAGCCCATCTACGTACTGGAACTGCACGTCATCTCCCCCGGACGGCCATCACCCCACGCGATGACGACCCCATCACGGCCCTCAGCCGCTGTTGCGTTAAGTACAACATCGTTGTGTCTGTTACAAACCGCCCTGCACCGAGCCAGATCAGACCCGCCGCGAGGGATGCCGACCCACGACTGGCACCCCTCGCCACCTGGCTCTTCGCGTCTACTCCCGTCGAACGAATTGTTGCATCAGATGCAATATCGCTCGTTCTCAGCTGCAGCCGCTGGTGGTACCGCACGACTCGCAGACGAAGCAGGAGCCGGCGGGGCGCATGCGGACCCCGCAGGTCGAGCAGAACGGTGCGTCGACCGCCGCCATCCCGGGTGTGAACGCCAGCCCCGCCCCCGCCTGCGGGATCGGCTTGGACGCCTCGGGCCGCGGCCTGGACGAGCCGGCCCGCGACTCGGCAGGCCGCCCCGTGCCGTTGTTGCCAGCTTCGGTCGCCGCGCCGGTCGCCGCCGACGCCTCGCCGGGGCTGGCCGGCTCCGCACCCCCCGCGCTCGCCCTGGTCTCGGTCGGCTCGCTGGGCGGCGGCGTCGCGGCCGGAGCGGCTGGAGCGGCTGGAGTGGCCGTGCCGCTGCCGTTCACCTCCTCGATCCGCTCCGCCGTGGTCTTGATCCCGAGCGCGTGACGGGCCTCCACGTCGAGGTAGTCGATGGCAAGGCGGCGGGCGATGTAGTCCACCAGGCTCTGGGTGATACGGATGTCCGGGTCGTCGGTGATGCCGTTGGGCTCGAAGATCATGTTGGAGAACTTGGCCACGTACACCTCGAGCGGGACCCCGTACTGCAGGCCGAGGCTGATCGCGATGGCGAACGCGTCCATGACGCCCGACAGCGTCGAGCCCTGCTTGGACACCTTGACGAAGAGCTCGCCCAAGCCGTCGTCCGGGTAGGAGCCGGCGGTCAGATAGCCCTCGATGTCGCCCACCCGGAACGAGGTGGTCTTGGACGGGCGCGTGCGCGGCAGCCGGCGGCGCACCGGCGCGCTCTCGACCTCGATCACCGCACCGGAGTCGGTGACCACCCTGTGGTCGGCCGTGCCGGAGCGCGCCCCCGTCTCGCCCGCCTCGGCCGCGGCGACCTTCTTGCCGGACTTGGTCGCCGACAGCGGCTGCCCGACCTTGCAGTTGTCCCGGTAGATCGCCAGCGCCTTGAGGCCGAGCTTCCAGCCCTCGTGGTAGGCCCGCTCGACCTCCTCCACCGTGACCGACTCAGGCATGTTCACGGTCTTGGAGAGCGCGCCCGAGATGAACGGCTGCACCGCGGCCATCATCCGGATGTGGCCCATGTACTGGATGGGCGAGTCGCCGATAGCGCAGTCGAACACCGCGTAGTGCTCCTCGCGCAGCGCCGGGGCGCCCTTCACCGAGTTGTGCTCGGCGATGTGCTCGAGGATGGCTTGGACATGCTCGTCGGCGTAGCCCAGCCGCCGCAGCGCCCGCGGCACGGTCTGGTTGACGATCGACATGGAGCCGCCGCCGACCAGCTTCTTGGTCTTCACCAGGGCGAGGTCGGGCTCGATCCCGGTGGTGTCGCAGTCCATGAGAAGGCCGATAGTCCCAGTTGGGGCGATTACACTGGCTTGGGCGTTTCTGAAGCCGTGCTCCTCGCCGAACTTGAGCGCCTCGTCCCATGCGGAGCGGGCCGCCTCGAGCAGGGCTGGCTGGACCAGCTTCGCGTCGATGCCGTCGACCGCCTGACGGTGCTTGCCGATGACGCGGAGCATCGGCGCACGGTTCTTGGGGTAGCCGGCGAACGGCCCCATCACCTGTGCCACGCGAGCGCTGGTCCGGTAGGCGTGCCCGGTCATCAGCGCGGTGATCGCCGCGGCCCAGGCGCGGCCGCCGTCGGAGTCATAGGGCTGGCCCTGCGCCATCAGCAGCGCACCGAGGTTGGCGTAGCCGAGCCCGAGCTGCCGGAAGTCCTTGGCGTTCCTGGCGATCTTCTCGGTGGGGTACGACGAGTTGCCGACGATGATCTCCTGCGCCAGGAAGACGATCTCGACCGCGTGCCTGAACGCCTCGACGTCGAAAACGCCATCAGTGCGCAGGAATTTCAGCAGATTGAGGCTCGCCAAATTGCACGCTGAATTATCCAGGTGCATATATTCGCTACAGTTTGCAACGATCATACCTTGTACAACATACGAGTGGTTTTTCGGCTCGCTCAGATTGTAGGTGACCGCGAAACCGTCGTCCCTCCGGCTCACGAGTCTCGCGACGCGCGCCTTGCGGTATTTGGCCGCGCACGAAATCGCCTTGAGGCGTCCCGCCTTGCTCGGCAACTCGAAGCCAATCAACGCAGCAAACCGGTCGGCGTCAGCCCCGGCGATCCTGAGGTCATGGCCGACGGCGGAGCGGTAGGAGCGCTCAACTCCATCGCGGCCGGTGTAGACGAAGCCGCTTGATCCACCCTTGGCATTGGTGTAGATCCGTCCCGTGATGCCGAGAGAAGCCAGCAGTGCCTGCACCGATCGCAGCAGGCCGATCGAGCGGCTGCCGAGGCCCACGTAGCGGGTCGCGTTGGCTTCGTTCACGACCGTGCCGTCGGCGTCGAACAGGCCGCGGAGGAAGGCGCAGACGATATCGGTGGGTGCCTGGAGGATCGACCACGGCACGTCCTTCTCGGCCGCCTTCACCCGCTTGAGCCCGAGCGCCTCGAAGAACAGCGCTAAGGCTCGGCGCGAGAGCCGAAGCTGCACGGTGCCGTTCCCCTGAACGCTCAGCTTGGGCGCGCGCCCACCGTTCAACTCGCTGAACAGCCGCTGGTGACGGGGAAGGATGGCCTCCCGGTCCTCGGCCGAGCCGTAGATGGCCGAGATCACGTCACCACTGAACGAGCCATCGCCGACCAGCCAGCCGAGCAGGTGCGCGAAATCTGGGTCCCATTTTTCCGGGAGCGCCATGGGAGCGGAGTGGTCGCCCTTGGACCCGTAGGCCGCGACATCGGTCGGAACCGGGAGCCGCCACTCAGCGACGGTGGTCGGCGTCGGGTGGTCGAGCAGTCTGATCTCGTCGGCCGGCTCCAAATCCTCAGCGGCGACCCAGCCGCGGTTCGCGGTCCAGAAGCGGTGGTTGGGCGTGCAGCGGACCTCGGCACCGTTCGAGAACGTCAGACGTATCACCGGGTTGACGCCGGTCACCATCACCGCGTCGTGGCGGCTCAGGGTGACGGTCTCGCTGGGAGCGTCAGGGTTGGTGGCGTCGTGGGTGTAGATCCCGAAGGTCTCGCCCTCCACCGCGCGCCGCGCGAGCTCGTCGAAGCGGATAAGCCCCTTGTCAGTGTGAACCAGGGTCTCGCCGGTGAAGCAGGGATTCGATGCGTTGATCCTCCCCGACTCCGGGGTCGTGTGCCAGTCATTTATTGTGGTGTCGTACTGCATGCCCGGGTCGGCGCATTCCCAGGCGGCCTGGGCGATCTCGCGCATCAGCTCGCGGGCGCGGGCCCGCTCGATCACGTGGCCGTCGAGGACCGCCTTGAGGTCGAATTCCCCGTCGTTCTCGTAGGCGCTCATGAACTCGTCGGTGACCCGCACCGAGTTGTTCGCGTTCTGGTACTGGATGCTGATCGAGTCGCGCCCGTCGAGGTCCATGTCGAACCCCGTGTCGCGCAGCACCCGCGCCTTGTGCTCCTCCCGTGCCTTGCACCAGATGAAGTCACGAACATCCGGATGGTCCACGTTCAGTATGACCATTTTGGCCGCTCTGCGTGTCTTGCCACCGCTGTTGTGCGTAACGACGTTGTGGACGAGGTACTCGTGAACATCTTCGACGGTGAGGTCGAACGTGGGGCCCTCGCCGGCCGGCTCGACCGTCACGGGCACGTAGAGCTCCTGGCCGAGGGCGAAGCGGACCAGCGAAGAGGCCGCGAGCTCGTCCGGGTAGCGGTCGAGCAGCGCCTGGGCTCGCAACAGGCCCAGGGACCGCGGGGTCGCGTAGCGCGCGTACGGCGCGAGCGCACGCTTCAGCGCCGGTTCGGAGGTCCGCCAGATCGCATCCAGCTCGGTGCCGACGTGCGGGAGCACCCACGCGGTCTCGTAAGGGCTCCGGACCTTGCGCGTCACGGCCGCCTCGAGCGCCCGGGACTTCCGCTCGGAGACGAAGCCGACCAGCTTGGCGAACCGACGGACTCCCTCGCATCCCACGACCCGCACCGTGTGGACCGGGTTGCGGCCATGCGCGTTGGCGCGATCGTCGATGACGCCGATCTTGGAAGGGATCCCGATGGAGAGCAGCAGACGGTGGACGTCACGCGCGAGGCCGGCACTGATCGTCGACAGGGTCGGGTAGCCGCTCCCGACGTGACCGTCCGCCTCGAACAGCCCCGACAGGAACGCCGCGCGAACCCCGGGAGGGGACGACTTGACGAGCTCCGGGACCCGCAGCTCCGCTGTCTTGGCCTTGCGCAACCCATTCGCCTCGAGGAAGCGAATGACCTGGGTCGAGCAGAAGCGCACCGACGCCGAGGCATCGGCCTTGTCGCTGTGCCGGTCCGTGAAGATGTGTGCCCTTGAGCCGAAGAGGGTCCGGATGAGCGCGGCGTAGCGAGCGGGAAGCTCGGGGTCCTCGTCACCCAACTGCACCGCGATGAAATTCGCTGACCGATGGGTGGTGATCGACCCGTCGCCATAGATCCAGCCCAGCCACAGCGCAAATGCCTCATCGAGCACCGTGGGGAGCTCATGCGCCCTCTCGTTGTGATGCCCAGGACCCCCAGCGGCAAGCGACTGTAGGGAGCCATAGCCCGTATTGGCGAGGTCGATCACGACGTGGTCGTCTGGCCGCAGGTGCCGCGCCTCGCGCCAGCTCTCGCCGTCGGCCCCGCGCACGCGGAAGCGGTGCTCGGGCGTGCAGAGGATCTCGTCGCCCAGGTCTGTACGGACCCTGACGAGCGGGCGCACGCCATTGTCGTGCACCGCGAGCACCCGCTTGGGCCCGTGACGAGTCAGGACACGGGTGCCGGGCTGGATAGCGGCGATACGCAGGAGTCCGTCCTCGGTCACGACCTCAGTGTCTTGATGGAGGCACTTGATCGTCCCGGCGGAGGCGTCGGCGCCGCGCATGAAGGACACCGGACCGGACGCCTCGCCGCCGTTGCCCAGCGGCTCCCTGGAGGAGCGGATGGTCGACAGGTTGACACCCGCCCCCGAGCCGCCCTTGAAGATCAGCCCCCCCTCGACGTACCAGTTGAGGATCGAGGGCATGGTGTCCTCGACCGAGAGGATGAAACAGTTGTGCACCCGCACGTTGTTCGAGAGGTACTCGCCGCTGTCGGTCTGGATGTCGTACACCGGCTGCATGCCCCGGTCCTCGATCGCGACGATCTCCTCCTCGCGCAGGTCGGGGCAGCTCTTGCCGTCGAGGTCGAGCGACGCCGCGAGCCGGGCCGACTTGTCAGGCGACACGAACCCGACCCGCTCGGCGAATCTGGTCCGCTCGGAGCGCAGGTTGATCTGGACCTCGTGCAGGTCAGACCGGTGGTCGCGGCGCTCGGCCTTGCGCAGGCGCCGCGAGTAGATGCCGAGGCGCAGCAGCAGCACCTGCAGCTCCTCGGTCCAGCGCTCGCCGATCACCGCGACGGCCACACGGCTCGAGCCACCCTGCACGGTGACGTAGCCGTCGGCCTGGAAGACGCTGCGCAGGTAGGCTGCGACCGCCTCGTTGGAGGCCGTCCAGAGCCGGGACGGCACGCGCATCTCGTGTCGCCGGGCGAGCAGGTCCCATGCCTCCACGAAGGGGCGCAGCTGCTCGCCATACAGCCTGATACGGCGACCGACCAGGCCCGTGTCCGCGGACTGGAAGGCGCGGACGTGCTGATGCAGGTGGGGGAAGACCGCCTGGAGGTGCTGCTGGACCCAGTCGTGCTCCTCCTCGGTCACCGTCATGAGCTCGATGGCGAGCGAGGTGTTGGTCCCAACCTGGTGGTGACCGACGAAGCCGTCCGCCTGGAGCCATCCCGCGAGCGCCGCTTCGGAGGTCTCCCTCGTCCCGGTCGCCGGCCGCGTGAGGGTCGCCACGCCGCCGCCCTCCGCGCGGCGGCGCTCGAGCGAGCAGGCCAGGGTCCGGACCAGGTCGTCGCTGGAGGCCCGGTGCGGGTACAGGTGCAGGCGCATGCCCGGCTCGAGCTGGTCCACACGCAGCCACGAGCCCTGCGCGCGGCGCTCGGGCACGGCGAACACAAGATGGTCAGCGGTCGCCTCGACGAACGAGCCGTTGCGAAGCCTGACACGGTAGACGCGCTTGTCTCCGTTGAACTTGACCGCACGCACGCGCGTCTCGCCGTGAGCGTCGTACACCACCGTGCCGACCGCTCGCCGCTCGACCAGCTCGCCGATCCTGACCATGCCGGTCGGCGTGCTGATCAGGGCGTCATACGGCTGGCACGCCGAGCACTGCGGGTCGGGCTCGACGCCGACGTTGAACCAGACGGGCGAGTTGAAGGCCGCCTGCTGGTTGACGAGGAGATGCGCCAGCTCGGCACGGAACGACTCGGCGTC
>Ga0137367_10003520_pt1 | contig 12676 bp, 30 predicted proteins | sample SagtaG_14_FD_104939 | JGI IMG/M metagenome (GOLD analysis project Ga0137367, IMG submission 104939) | Vadose zone soil microbial communities from Sagehorn Ranch, Mendocino, California, USA - Sage1_L_80_16 metaG | ecosystem: Environmental > Terrestrial > Soil > Vadose zone | place: USA... | reverse complement strand
GGTTCAGGGTGTGCCTAGAGGAGGACTCAGATTGGCTGAAGCAATGAAACAATTCGTTATGCCGCCCAGGTCATCTGATTATCCTCTTCTTATAGTGGACGACGTTTTAACCTCGGGAGGGTCAATGGAGAAACATCGCAAGGATTATGGAGGTCCTGACACAATCGGAGCAGTGATTTTTGACAGAGGCGAGGTAGAACGACCAGGCTGGATCACTGCCTTATTTACAATGAGTATGAGTATGAGCACTTTGGGTGAGTGTGAAATGTGTAAAATGAGTTATGATATTGAGCAGGGTGAATGGGACAATGAGATATACTGCTTCTGGTGTTATCATGAGATGTTCCCTTGCCCAGACTGGTGCCCAGACAGATGAATGAATATTCAGGTTTACACCTAAGAATGCCCAACAAGTAGAAAGCAGGAAAATGAACGAGAACCTAGCAGATGAACTACTTGGTGATGAGGAATATGATCAAGATAAAATAGTTGCCATTCAATTAGAGGGGAGGTGGCTAGCGGTGGTTCCTGGTTCGATGGAATTGAGTTTTGGAAATGCTGGAGTTGCTGATGTGGTTTTCTCTGTTGAAAGAGCTGATGGTCAGTTTGAAGAAGGGATCTTATCAGATATTACAGGACTGCGTTCCCTTGAGTAGGGGTCTGATTGGCCGCTACGTCCACTTTACCTTTATGGAGTATGAGAAAGACCCACGAGGCTGGATCACCAAGAACCCGCCATCTGTAGCAGAGTTTGAAAAAGTGTACGACAAGTGCATCTGTGGTCATATGGCTGAAGACCACCATCGTAGTTGGTTCTGGGGAGGTGGAGAGCTTATTGAGGAATGTGAAGACCCGGAAGTTGGATTCAATGAAACTGGCGGTATGATACTCCAAGATGGTAAGTGGGTTGAGCATTGTTTTAAATTTAGGAGTGAGTATGAGCAAAGATAGTAGGCCATGGGCATATGATCATTGTGTATGTGGTGCAGATAAGTTAAAGAATTCTTCTACTTGCATGGCCTGCCACACTCAAAATCGAAGAAAAGGTAAAAAGAGTGGGGCACCCCTAAAAAAAATATACCTATTGATGAACTTATAACTTTACGACAAGAAGGACATACGCTTAAGTTTTTGTCAGAAAAGTTTGAAGTTTCAGTGTCTCTTATCAAGGACCGACTCTATTCAGTTGGAGTAAAAACAGGTAGACACCAAAAATATGACGACATTTGTTCTGTTGCAGATTGTGATAATGAAGAAGAAGCTTTGGGTTTTTGCCACTCTCATTATTGTAGGTTGATTAGAACTGGTGATGTAGGAGAAGATATACCACTAAACCACTATGCTGTTAAGGGTTGTTCTGTTGATGACTGTGAATCTTCTCATTTTGGTCTGGGGTTTTGTAAGAAGCATTATAGAAACACCCCCGCATCTGTTGCTGCTACACACAGACGACGTTTATTAGAGTCTGATTCAGTTGTTGATGAAATAGATAGAATATGTCTTTTTACAATGTGGAATTGGACTTGTTTCTTTTGTAAGAATGAATTGCCGGAAAAAGACCGAGATAAAACTATAGAACACTTGGTCCCCCTAAGCAGAGGTGGATCACATTGTTGGGAGAATGTTGTACCAGCCTGTAGAGGATGTAATTCCTCCAAGTCTAATAAAACATTTACTGAATTTGTTTACTGGAATGGAGGATTTACTTTTTATGACTGACTACATTTATTGTGAATTATGTAAGGCTGCTATAATTTGTGATTCCTGCTTCTGTGATTGGCCCGACGATGAGCAAACGAAGAAGAAATGTTTTAAATGCAACGGAACTGGTAACAGATCTATGTACGCTACCTATGATGAGGATGTTCTGCGTAACTGTGAAATCTGTCTAGGATCTGGAAGTGTCACAGCCTCTGAATATGAAAAGCATTGTGCTGAAAAGATTTCCAAACAGCACGAAAATGAAACAATTGCTCAGGAATTCAAAGAAAAAATCAAATCTATCAGTTTCTCCCGAATTAAAGGAGGTGCTCGATGAGCCATGGATGTGATATTTGTGGCAGTACGACGGGGAGCATGGATTTTCTTTCAGTCAACAAGCCAAAATTGTACAGGAACGTAACAGAGAGTCTGCTCTCGTTTGTGTCTGTCCTAGGTTCTCTGACACCGGAGGCTATAGAATTTCTGACTTAAGTTGTCCTACTCACGGATTAAATGGCACTAATCCCGGAGACGGGTATTGGAGTGACGATGACGTTTAGTATTCTGTTCTTTGGACCTAGACACCATTATTGGGAAGAATTCAAAAACAAGCGATCTTGGAGACCTCTCAGGAGAGTGTGGTTTTATAGGCCTGACGAGCATAGCACAGGGGGAGTGGGGTTCTGCCTCCCGGGCCTTCATGTTGTTTTTCAGTGGGGAAGAGAAAAGAGGAAGAGTGTCTAATAACAACCACCTAAAGGATATTAAAAAGCCTGAATGGTCCTGTCCCAACTGTCTGACCGAGAAGTTTAGTTCTCAGCGAGCAATGGTCCAACATGCTCTGTCCTGTAAACAAGGCGGAGGAGAATGACTCACGCATTCCAGTGGTGGATGGACGACCCCCAGGGTGGGCAACATTCACGCTGGTCAAGAATAAGAATTCAGCTAGAAGAACATGATCAGACCTGCAAGTCCCTGTCGGATCCATGGCTCCCCCGAGAAGGTGGAGTCTCCTGTCCTTCTGATTTGCTTTGGTGCGAGGACTGTAATGTGTCTTTTTTCAATGAAGTTCTTTATGCATGGCCCGATTGGAATGCTGAAGACCCTGAGTGGCTTTGTGAATGCTGTAAAAGGAAAAGAATGAAGCTACAATGCCTAGATTCATAGGTTGCGACCCGGGCAAGGTAACAGGCTTGTGTTCCTTCACTGTAGATGAAGACAACATCCCCAAAAATATAGAACATTGGCAGTTAGACCACATCGCAGTTGGGAGATGGTTTGAACAGTGGAAAACAATCAATGGGGTTTCTATCAAAGACACAGTTATTGCAATGGAAAGCTTTATCGTCACACCTGGTTCTCTTAAGAAAAACTTTCAAGCTTATTCTCTGGAAACTATTGGACTGGTTCGCTACTTTGTAGAGACCTCTGGACTTCAAATGAGAATGAGCGCTCCGTCTGCTCACAAGTCATTGGTGTTAGACGATGTGCTTAAAAGAGCAGGACTTTGGTTCCCAAATGAGGGACACGCTTGTGATGCCGCCCGAGTCTCAATGCATGTAGCTGTTGTGGACCACAAGTTGCTTCGACAATATTTGAAGGAGGAAGAGTGAATGTTGAACCTGCAGTTGTAGCCATTGAGCGTCAGATGATTTTAACAAAGAAAGAAGTCGAAGGATTGAAGAGTGAAATCATCAACTTACAAAATGAGGCCAACATTAAGCTCACAATGGCTGCTTATAAGCAACCACGTTTGGATTCAGCAGAGTCAAAGCTTCACAGCCTCATTCAAGCTAGAGACGCTCTAGAGGCTATGAGAGAACCAGAGAGGGAAAATGAGTAGCCACGCAATCACAAATTGGAAAGCCTCTAACGGAGAGCTTGAGATAACAGTGATTTCCAAGCCTCTCAGTATGGTTAATACTTATGTCTGGAAATATCACACCGATAGCTGGTGGCATGAAAATAGAGATCAAACTGTTTTTGAGGTTGAAGCTCAGGATCTGCTAACTTCTCTGGTCTACTCACATGAGATTCTAAGCAAACTTGTTGATTATTACCGAATTCCAGCGTTGGGGGAAAACTAATGCTGCCAAGAATAATTGGGCTAAATGGTCCTTCCAGGGCAGGAAAAGATGAGACTGCATCTATACTTGTCAGGCATTTTGACTATGAGCAGAGGGCACAAGCAGCCTCCATTAGAGATATTCTTTTAGGGCTCAACCCTCTGATCAAGGATGACAATGGCGAGCTTTGGACAATGAGGGGTCTCTTTGAGTACTACAATGAAAATTGGGATGAAGTCAAGGCTGTTTCCCGAGAATCTACAGATTATATGATCCGCCTTGGCCAGACTGCGAGGGATGTTATCGGAGTTAACATATGGCTTAATACTGCTTTTCCTCCGATAGGAAGTCTGAAGAAGGTGGTAGTGTCCGATATTAGACAATTAAACGAATTCGAGGCAGTCAAAGCCCGAGGTGGAGAAGTCTGGAAAATCAATCGTCCTGGAGTAGAACTTCGTGGTATGGATGGTCTACTAGACCATTTAGAGTTCGATGAGTATATTGACAATGATGGTACTCTAGAACAACTTGAAGCGCAAGTACTGGATAGAATGAAAGGAAAATTGTGAGTCTATTAGAGTACAAAGCACATCTGGCGGATGCTTATAAGCTTGCTTTAAATTCACCAGACCCATCTACACAAATCGGGGCCTTCCTGATTTCTCACTCTGGCCAGGTTGAATGGTTGACACGAGCTTTCAATGTTCCGACACAAGGCTGGGACATGAAGGACACAGATTGGGAGCGTCCCCGAAAATATAACCTTATGTGTCATGCTGAGCGTAGTGCATTGGATAAGGCCGCTATCTTTGGAATATCGACCTCAGGTGCCACCATGATTGCTACGTGGGCCGCATGTTCGGACTGCGCCCGCGGAATTGTAGCTTGTGGCATTAAGACTCTGATACGGCACAAAGCGAAGGGTGTAGTTGCTACCACCGGTTGGGAAGATTCTGTGTCTATCGGTGATCAGATTATGCGTAAGGGTGGAGTAGAACTTATTGATATTGTTGGCCCGATTGAAGGGGCTCCAAGGGTTATGCGTAGTGAATTCCTATACGACCCCACTTGTGAAGAAAAATGAGCGAACAAATAGAATTAACATCAGAATTACGACTTGATTTAATTGAGCACCATGGAAGTGATTTAACAATAATCAAGGCTGCTAGGGTTTCGACTCAGACAGAACCAAAGGAAGATGATGAGAAACTCCTGAAGTTTCTAATGCGCAATAAGCATGCAAGTCCCTGGGAGCACCCACATATTACGTTCTTAGTAGATGCCCCAATCTTCGTTGCTAGGGAGCACATGAGACATCGGGTTCAGGCATTCAATGAGGTTAGTGGACGTTATAGTGTGCTCAAGCCCCGTTTTTATGCTCCTGATGAGGATAGAGGGCTTATTCAAAGTGGTAAGCCAGGGCAATATAAATTCACTCAAGGCTCTGAAGATCAAATGATGAAACTACACAGTGAAATTAGATTTTCTTGTCAGCAATCTTGGGACACATATACTCGCCTGCTTGAATCGGGAGTGGCTAAGGAAATAGCTCGTATGGTTTTGCCAGTAAACATTTATTCTGCCTGGTATGCTAGTGCTACACTTCGTGGATGGTTGAACTTCCTAGCTCTTCGAACCGATGAAACAGCCATGTACGAAATTAGACAAATCGCAGGATATGTTGAAACTGAGCTTCACAAACTGTTTCCCTGGACCTTGAATGCCTGGGATGAAAGTGGAAGAAACTCTTTATGAACATCTGGGAAATGAGAATGGTTACTGAGGATGACCAGAATGAATTTGGGATGAGGGTGGCTTGTGCGTTGTATGCTGAAAACAGGAACCTTGAAAAAGGACGATATGACATGATTTGTTTTAGAGGATATGATGCTCAACGACAGCAGAGGATAAGGAATAGAAAGAAATGAGAACCATTTATTTGGCGGGCCCCATGGCAGGATGCACAGAACAAGAAATGCGAGGATGGAGAAACGCTGTTAAGGACGATCTCCCCGAATATAAGTTTTTGGACCCCTGCGACCGCAAATACACCCCTCAACAATGGTATGAGCTTGTCGAAGATGACATCCAAGATATTGAAGATTCTGATTTGGTTCTCTGCCATATGTGGAAGAACGGAATTGGCTCAAGTATGGAACTTGTAGAGTCTCGTTATCGTAGAAAGCCGACTGTTGTGGTGATTCCCGATTATAAAAATGTGTCGCCGTGGGTAAGGAGATATTCAAGTTTCTTAGTTCAGGATTTTGAGACAGCTTATAAAATAATCAAAGCAGAGTGGCCTAATGCCGGAGTAGAAGGAGTTCATCATCCTTGATTAGGACAACAGTACGCACTGCTAGAAAGCTTCACCACTGTAATTGCGGAGCAAGAATAGTGGAGGGCGACATGTATTTTAGAGCATGTCGCTTCTCCAGATCCTGCACTCTTGAGAGAAGCATCTAAAAGAATAGGAAACCTCAATGGCTGAGAAGTGTTCTTCTTGCGATCAAATGAAACGAGAAAATGCACAGATGCGTAAGGCACTAATGGAAACTAATCGTAATTATATTGACGTTTGTAATGAAAATCTAGCCCTCCGTAGAGAATTGGGAAGGTAAGAAATGAAAGAAGAGAGGGTCTATACACATGATCAATGGCCTGCGATATGCCCTGCGTGTGGCGAGAGAAGGCTACTCTTCCCTATTGGACAAAATGTTAGCTCACTCGATGACCCTAAGTGCTTATTTGTTCACATCAGAGGGGGAAGAGAAGCCTGTGAGTAATTTGGACGTAGTTGACCATGACGAGCATGGGACACCGGTCGAAGACCGGTATCTTCGTCTTGGTGCTAAAGGTCTAAAGGAGGAAGGTCTCTATGTGCGTTTTGAGCCTGGATTTGGCCTCAACGTGTACATAGGACACAGGGTAGGAAGTGACTTCGGATATGGTGGATACCCTAAGTCCTTTAAGGACAATGATGGTATTGGTATGAGTATCCTGGGATGGGAAAAGCTGTGTAGACGAGTGGAGAGCACGAAATGGTTCCTAAAATCAAAAGAGCTATATTCCTCAGTATCAACAAGTGGTGGGTGATGCTGGACATTCCAATGGAAGAAGTTCAAGTTGCTCTTTTAGTAGAACAGGGAACAAATGAGAAGGACTTGGTGGACTGGGTGGATCAGCGATTTGTTTTACTGTAAAGAATGTGGAGAATAAATGACAAAGAAAAAAAGATTCTGTGTCCGCGGGCACGATACCTGGGAAGTTGGCAGAGCACCTAGTGGGCAATGCAGTCAATGTAAATCGGATGATTGTAAAAATAGGCCGATAATGGAATCTACATGTCCTGGTTGTAATGGTAATAAGGATAAACGTGCCAAGGAGTGTTTCCAATGTAGAAAAACTAAATGCTTCAAGGGCTACTCACCCGAAGAAATAATTCAAATGTATCTTGATGGAAAGAATCAAAGAGACATAGCAGAAGAAATTGGTTGTAGTTTAGGTCCAGTTCAACGGATTTTAAAGGAAAACAATGTTGAATGTCGACCCAGTAACGTTAGAAGTTTTATAGTGCCTACAATTGAAGACTTATTGAAAGAGTACTATGAGGGAGTATCTATTGAGGCTTTGGGACGAAAATACAAATGTGACTCCAAGTATATCAGCCAACTCCTCAAGAACGCTGGAGTTATAACAAAACCAACAAAACGGGACCGCTTTGTCAACCAAGATGGATATGTCCAAATTGCTATTTCTGATGACGATTCTATGGTTGGAATGAGGAACATTGCTGGGTATGTGCAAGAGCATAGACTGGTAATGGCACGTCATCTTAGTCGACCGCTTGAAAGATTCGAAACAGTTCACCATATTAATGGGAATACTGAGGATAATAGAATAGAGAACCTCCAACTAAGAAAAGGTAATCATGGCCCAGGACAAAGTTTGGGAATGTAGAGATTGTGGGTCTGATAACATTATTCCAGTAGAACTAGCAACACAAGATAAAACGTCCCGAATCAAAATAATAAGAGAAGTAGCACTAGATTTTTCCGATGTTTTGATTGTGCCACAGCAATCATTCCTGACGAGTAGGAGTGAAGTCAATCTTATTCGAAAATTTGAATTTCTTTATTCTCCTCGCACCATTTCTTGTACCCCTATAGTGGCTGCGAACATGTTGAGTGTCTGTAATTCCAAGGTTGCCAGAAAAATGGTTGAGAGAAATATGCTGGCTTGTCTGCCTAAAACCCTGGACTACAACGAATTCTGTGAGGATGAGTACATTATCCAGAGTGTTGGGTTGTATGATGAACCACACCCAAATGCCGTTTGGATTTGCCTGGACGTTCCAACTGCTTATCTAGATGTTGTCGTAACGAGGACAGAAGAACTACGAGAAACGAGACCAGACTCCATTTTAATAGTGGGCAATGTTGTCACCAAACCTGGCGTTGAGAAGTTGATACAGGCTGGGGCCGATGTAGTTAAAATTGGCATAGGGTCGGGAAGTGCTTGTAGCACCAGATTGATTTCTGGTGTCGGTTATCCTCAATTATCTGCCATCAAGGAATGTTCTGAAGCAGCAAATAATCTTGGAGGCATGATCATGAGCGATGGTGGCTGTCAAGTTCCAGGTGACATCGCAAAATCCCTGGTGTTTGCAGATTTCGTCATGCTCGGAGGAATGTTGGCAGGGCATGGGCCTGACAACGGAACAGGCTTCTACGGCATGAGTTCAGAACGAGCCAACAACGAATTTGCTGGGGGGTTAAAAGGCTACAGAACATCTGAGGGCTGGGAGATGAAATTGAAAGATAAGGGTCCAATTGAAAATACTCTTCAGGACATCCTAGGTGGTCTAAGAAGTGCATGTACCTACGTTGGTGCCTCATCTATAGAAGAATTGCAGCAAGCCACTTTCATTAGAGTAAATAACCAGGCTAATACCAGTTTATGGGAGCACAGAGTCTAAATGGAAATCTATCAAGCAGGAAGACAAACCGGTAAGACAGACCACCTAATCTCATGGCTAAAGTTTAAGTCCAATAGAGTTCTAGTAGTTCATTCTGCTAAGGAACGAGCTAGAATCATAAAGGAGTACCCAGATATAGATCCTGTCAAGATTTTTACCATTGAATCAGTTCTTAGTGGCAGGATGCGTGGTGTTGTTGGTAATGTAGTTATTGGTGTTGATAATCTTGACCTAATCCTTCCCCAAATCTTAGGAGGAAGTGTTGGACCTGTCACCATGACTGACGAGAACCAGAGGAGAATGCCAAATGTCATCTGATAGAGAAGATAGAACTTATCGTCTATATCTAGGTGTTGATGTGTATGTTGAGAAGGAGGAAGAACAGACATGGGAAGACGTTGAAGCTGAGATAGAAAGTAGATACTCCTTTGATGTTTACAACACTGAAGGAGATGCATACGTAGTTAGCGTTGAACTAGACTCTTTTGTGGAGGGAGTGTAGTGATTGGCTTTTCAGGTTCCCAGGAAGGAATGTCGGAAAGACAGATAGAAGTCGTAAACGGTCTTCTAGAAGTTTCAGGAATTTCTAAAGCAGGACATGGGGATTGCATAGGATCGGACGCAGATTTTCATGTTCTTTCTAGAGAGCATGGGCTTTACATGGTGGGCTACCCACCTTTGAACTACAAGAAGCGTGCGTTTTGTAAATTCGACTTTGAGCATAGGCCCAATGAATATTTAGTCCGAAATAAGAACATTGTCAATGATTCTGATTGTATGATATTCACTCCTAAAGAAATGGAAGAGCAGCTACGCTCTGGAACTTGGTCTACTTATCGCTACGCCAAGAAAAAGCAGAAGGATTACATCCTTGTATTTCCAGATGGTAGTATGGAGCAGAAGAAAGGTGGAGGAGGATTATGACCGAAGGTGAATTGATAGAAGCGGTGATACTGTGGACTCTCTAATTCACCGATACGTCCGATTCTGTTTTGACGAGTACGCAATTGATCCTAGGGGTTGGATTACGAAAAATCCTCCCTCAATAGCTGAGTTTGCCTCGAACTATGAACATGCTAGAGTTGTTCGTGAGAGTCCTGTTGAATGCCCCTATTGTAACCTCCCAGACCTTGTTTCCAGAGAAGATTGTGATGTTTGTGGAGGAACTGGTAGATTTTATTTCAGACTCAGAACGGTGAATTATGAATATTGATTGGCGAGAAGCCTTTAAGAAGTATGTCGATCTAGTTGGAGACTATGAAGGTGTTGATTTCCTTTATGAACGAGATTGGGCACCTGAAGAGTGGAGAGCTATTGAAGAGTTGTGGGAAAATGGAGTATAACTTAGAGATTTCCAAACTCCTGGGATGGTATTTTGTAATTGATGATGAAGATGGTGTGATTAGCAGATTTCCTACTCTAAAGGCTGCAGAGGATTACTGCATGTCTCTTGGATGTTATCCCAGATACAAGGATGAAGATGCCTGAACAAGAAATGGACGTTATCCAATCTTTACTGAAAATATCAAAAGAGTTGATAGAATGGAAAGAGGAACTGAGCACCAGTAGGGACTTAGACTCTCGTCTTGAAGGGGCAGCATTCCTATTACAATGGATTGCAAACGGTCTCCAGAGTAAGCTTGACCTGACAGCACAGAGAGAAGAGAGAAACTCTCAGTTACCGCTAGCTGCTGGAAGAAGCCCATGGTATGGGCAGCCAGTGTGCCCACACCTATTACAGTCTGGATGTGTTCATTGTCACTCAGTAGAGTAGATCCGAAATGCCTTCTTTGCGGGGTGTTTGTCAAGCCTGTAAAAGGTACATACAACCCGCTGATTTGTCCAGGCTGCTTCCCCTCATATAAGCAGAGAAAGTTTGTGTTTGTACGTACGCCTCAATCAGAATTAGATGAGATGTTTTCAACCAAGAAAGGCATGACCTGTCAATGAGTAGGAGCCGTAAAGATCAGAAGGGCGGTCACCCTCACGGTGGCTATGACAAGGAAAGTTCTGTTGCTAAGGAGATTACCCGAGAAAAGAGAAGAGCAGCAGGAAAGCGTTCTGTGACCAAGTACATTCCTTGTACCCACTGTAATGATGAGGGAGTGGCCTGTGACATGGCTGGCGAGATTATTGCCGACCCTTGTTGGTGTATAGATAACGAGAAGTTTGAGACTAATCCAGAGCGTTCTACTCAGGGTTGGATGACTTACTGATGAAAGACGAAGAATCAAGAGAAAAGCACCGAGATGCTATGAGAGCATTCAGGGCTAATAATCCTGATTACTACAAAAACCAGCAAAGAACTAGACTTGCTAGTCCAGAGGAAGAAAGTTGCTCAGTGTTTGGATGTGGGCGTATTGTCCAAGCTTTAGGGTACTGTGACGCTCACTATCAACGCTCTAGGAAGGACGCTTTAATGGAAGAACCTCTTGGCAATAGAAAAAGCGAAGTAAATCCCGAGCCAACTTTGACAGAAAATTTTGCTGGGTATCTCACCATCTGGGAGAATGACTCTACTAATGGAAAACGTAGAAATGTCAAGGTACACAGACGAGTTATGGAAGAACATATAGGCAGAAATCTGCTCCCTGGAGAGAATGTCCACCACAAGAACGGAAATCGTAAAGATAACAGGATTGAGAATCTAGAATTATGGTCCACACAACAACCTAAAGGACAACGTCCAGAAGATAAACTTTCTTGGGCCTATGAAATAATCAGTCTTTATGGTCCTGACACCTGGGAACCTATTGGTGTAACGTGGTAATCAAAAAGTGCTCTTGGTGTGGAGACCCTGCACCAGAAGGACATGCTTGGATTGATGATAAAAGATTTTGTCATAGAGATGATATTGACATAACTTGCTTTATGCAAGCTCAACATGATATGACTAGAATGTATTGTACAACTTGCGACGATTACGGCCATAACTCTATGACCCACTTGCTTGAAGGGGCATAATGAGTGCTAGAAACAAACTATGAAAAAGAAAACAGTAGAAATGACAGCACAAAACATCGAATGTGTACCGCCTGACGTGAAGGCGCTACTGGAGCGAATTGACGACCTCCTATGGCTGCTCGTCTGCTACCGGATCGGCTCCAGACCTCCGGAGAAGCTGTTCGATCGACTCGACAGGAGTAAGGTTGCGGAGGATCACATCCGAGCCCGGTACAATGAGCATAACAACGGTTACTGGAGAAACAGATGAGTAATGGCAAGGTAGAAGCTTTAGCTTCTATAATAGAAAGACTGTCTGAAAAGATAGAAGACCTACACCTATTGATTTCAGTGGTGAAGACCAGAACAGACGAACAGAATGTTAAAATAAACAATCTTGAGGTGGTTGTGGACAACTTACGTGCAGAACTAAAGAGCTACAGGCATCCTTACAAGCCTGAACCTCGTTATGGCGGATAACGTTTCAGTGTCGCCGATGGACGCCCTACGTGAGAAAAGAGACTCTTTTGTCTGGCCCGACGTGGACTGCGACTGGCGTGGAACTCCAATCACTCCTGGATGTATTGTGACATATCATGTGCAGACCAGAGGAGGAAAGACGGTTGAGGCTGAAGTGGTTCAGGTGACAGATGGAGACATTTATCGTGGCAAGACTGTCATGGTGCGCCCCCTAAGGGAAAGCTGTATTGGCGTGGCCCGTCCTCCCACGTCCTACACTCGTGAGGACAAGAAGCTTTTCGCTGTTCCACAACTGAACGTTACTGTTTTGAAAGGAAAAGACTGATGGAATGGAGGGAAGATCAAATTCAAGAATTAGTTATCACTCTGCAGACCATGGCTATAGCAATCAATGCGCAGCAAGAAGCAATCAATGCCTGTATGGACTGTATTGAGCAGCTTGATGCTAGGTCTGATGTGGTCCAGAGCGCTTATCAAGGTCTGTCTTCTCGACTTTCCAAGTTAGAAGAAT
>Ga0137367_10003516_pt1 | contig 12686 bp, 8 predicted proteins | sample SagtaG_14_FD_104939 | JGI IMG/M metagenome (GOLD analysis project Ga0137367, IMG submission 104939) | Vadose zone soil microbial communities from Sagehorn Ranch, Mendocino, California, USA - Sage1_L_80_16 metaG | ecosystem: Environmental > Terrestrial > Soil > Vadose zone | place: USA... | reverse complement strand
AGTCCTGGCTTGCAATCTGCGGTTCATTCTGCAAGCCGACCACGGCATTGTTGAACAATGTGTAATTGTCAACCGGCAGGTTGGCATACTGTTTCGTGAGCGCCGCATATTTGTCCTGGAATGGACCAACGTACATCGGGTAACTTGGAGCACCAATCACAGCTGTTGGATCGGTTTTGGTAGCCTCAAATTTCGCTTGCACTTCACCCTCGTCAAACTGGACGAACAGGCGATAGTAGAAGCCGGCTTCGATCTGGTCTGCGCTAGCCTTGGCGTTGATATAGGCAACATCACCACCACCGAGGGAAACCATCTTGCCGTCTGGACCTGCAGGCAAAGGCGCAAAGCCGAACTGGTTCATGTCCACATCCGGATAGTTCTGTTTAATCCATTCTAATTGATTGCCTGCCATCAAAACCATGGCGGCTTTACCAGTCGCGAGCGCTTCACCGTTCGTCGGCCAATCGAGAAGTTCGCGTGGCAAGGCATCATACTTCCACTGCAAATCCTTAATGAAGTTCATCGCAGCTAGCATTTGAGCATTATCGAAACCAGCAGTGTATTTCCCATCAGTACCCTTGGTAACGATATCAGTGTCTTTGAGACCAAAGTTGTAGGCAATGACGGTCCCGTGCCAACCTGCTTGATGTGGTTCGCCGCGAATAAAGGAGAATCCAGCTACGCCAGCGTCACGGTTGGTGAGCTTCTGAGCCATGGGCCCTAACTCTTCCCAAGTTGTAGGCGGAGCATCATAACCAGCATCCTTGAGCAGCTTGATATTATAAGCCAAGCCCATAACGTAGGCGCCCATCGGCATGCCATAAGTCTTGCCATCTGCGGACACAAGCGCCAAAAGGTTAGGACTATAGATGTCACCAAGTTTTGTCGTGTTGTAAAAACTGGTCAGGTCGGCTGCAATACCCTGGCTTACCATCAGGTCGCGGTCGGTCAGGTAGGCCTGGAAGACAGTTGGCACCTGATTACCAGCCACCAGCGCCGGGAACGTGTCCGGAGCATACAAATAATCGCTGCCGGTGACAGTCACGTTCGGATACTTGGCTTCAAAACGGGCAACTGCCGCTTTCCAGCCTGCGAGACCGGTTGGATTGGATTCGGCAGGCATACCAACTACGCTGATTTCAACTTTGCGACCACCAGCAATCTGATCGGGGAATACAATGGTGCCGGGCTCAGCGACTGGAGCGGGTGCTTCTGTTGAAGCAGGAGCTTCCGTTGCAGCTGGCGCTTGAGTCGCTGCCGGAGCTTCAGTAACTGCTGGGGCTTGTGTTGCAACTGCGGCGCTGCCACATGCTGTGAGAACGAGCGATGTGAGAAGCACCAAATTCAAAAGAAGGGCGAAAGTTTTTGTTTTCATAATGCGATTGTTTCTCCTGTTATTGTGATTGTAGGTGAAATAGGCGTGTGACTTGAATTAAAGAGGTGAGTTCTCAGTGTTCTCCTTTCAGGCATATGTCATCTATGGAGTTGTGAGCTAAGATTTCTATCTCTGTGGTGAGTATAGTAAAGAACATTGCTGGTATGGTCTAAACATAGTCCAAATATAGTTGAACGTTCAACTAAATTGTGGTAAGATACTGACTGATGCAATCACTCACTGAAAGTCATACGCCAATTAGTGCTGTTTGGGATGATGAACATATCAAGTCCCTGTTGCATTTTCCACGATTTCCGATTCGTCTGATTCAGTGCGAACCTTGGCAATCTTGGATTGGTCAGCGTGGGGGATTGAAAACGATTCAATCTTATCTACAGAGTTATCCTTTTACACCGACTCATCGTCGCATTCTCGATGTTGTGCTGTCCAACCCTGAATCTGTTTCTGATGTTTACGCAGACCGTTTGAATATCAGCCGCGCTACTTATTTTTCCCAATTGCGTGAGCTGGTTGCGGCGATTGCTCAGGCACTTAATCATTGGGATCTTGATTCCGAAATCGAATCGAAATCGACTTCATTCATTCAATCGAACCTGCCTGCCCCACTTACAAGTCTTGTTGGTGTAGAAGCTATACTTCAATTACTTATTCGTCTTCTTGGGCGGGAAGATGTTCGACTGTTGACCTTGCTTGGACCAGGTGGAATTGGCAAGACCCGCTTAAGCATCGAACTTGCCCATCGCGTAGATTGGGAAGCCTATTTTGTGGATCTCTCAACACTGAACGACCCATCTCAGGTTTCTAAAATAATTAGTCAAGCTCTTGGCATCAACGATGATGGTAGATGCACCAACTTGAAAAAAGCTTGCCGAAATCGCGATTTTTTGCTGATTTTGGACAATTTTGAACAACTCCTGCCTGCTAGAAATCTGGTTTCCGATTTATTGGCTGCTGCACCGCGATTGAAAATAGTAATTACAAGCCGTGCCAGCTTACAAATCTATGGCGAATACGAGTTCATTATCCCGCCGTTAGCAATTGCAGATATTGAGTCAGTAAAAGGTCAACAATTGTGGGCACAATCTCCAGCGGTGACTTTGTTTGTTCAACGAGCACAGGCAGCCAGTCCAGGATTTTCTCTGAACAATGAAAATGTAGAAATAGTGACTGAGCTATGCCAGCGCATGGAGGGGATCCCATTGGCGATTGAGTTGGCTGCTTATCAGGTAAAGTATTTCCCGCCGCAGGTATTGCTTCACATGTCCAAAAACCGATTGGACTTTCTCAGTCAGGGAACTAAAAAGATGCCGGCACATCAGCAAACCATGCGCGCCATGCTGGATTGGAGTTTTAATCTGCTCTCTCCAGAATTGCAAAACTTTTTCTGTACACTGGCTGTGTTTCCGGGAAGCTTTTCCATCGCGGATGTGGAATCTGTTTGTCAAATTGAAAATGTTCAAGCTAGTTTACTTGCCTTGATCGATCAATCGTTGATTGAAAAAGGCACCTGCACAGATGATGAATTGAGTTTCAAAATGCTGGGGATGGCGCGTGAGTATGCGCTGGAACAGTTGGCAAGGGTTTCCAGGCATTGAAAATGGGAAGCAATTTCAACTAACTTCTTGACAAAAAGCAATTTTTCTCCGATAATGAGGTTGAACGTTCAACAAAGGAATTTCTATGAGTATTACTGTCATTGATGTTGCCAAAGAAGCGGGCGTTTCCCGTACTACTGTCTCCAATGTGTTCAGTGGTAAAGGGAACTATTCCGAAGAGACTCGCACGATGGTGCTGGCGGCCGCGAAAAAGTTGGGCTATAAACCGAATCTGGCGGCTCGCTCCTTGATCACCAACCAGTCTCGATTGATCGGGATGATTTTGCCTTCTTATGTTGATACAAATACTCTCACGAATAGTCCGTTTTACAACATCATCATGGATAGCGTTTATTCCGTTTTGCGCGATGAAGCTTACTATGATTTGATTATCTTTTCGGTTCCGTACAAGGAAAAGCTTACCCAGGTCAGCGAATGGATCGATGCCCGCAATGTAGATGGAATCTTGGCAGTTGGCGAATATGACCAGAATTTCCTGAAAGATTTGAACTCGAAAGCCATTCCAGTTGTTCTAATTGACAACTATTCACGTGGAAATTATGCTAATTTTTCCTATATTAACTCGGATGATGAAACTGGTGGCTATCTTGGAACGCAACAGCTGATTTCCAAGGGGTACAAAAAAATAGCATTGTGTGCTTTAGAACTGGCCGGACCTTTGATGCAGAGGCGTTATGATGGCTACAAACGGGCGATGAAGGAAGCTGGTTGTAAGGAACACACGTTTGATAAATTTGGCAGCCCCTTCGAAGCGGGATTGCAATTCGCAGATCTGCTCGCTAGTCAGGGTTTCGATGCCGCCTTCTGTACGGAAGATATGGTAGCGGTGGGCATTTTGCATGGGATGCACAAAAGAGGCATCCGTGTTGGGCTGGACTTTGGGTTGGTTGGCTTTGATAATATTCATATTGGGCGACAAGTTTTCCCCGAGTTAACTACCATTGATCAGAACATCTTTGAGAAAGGCGAGACAGCAACGAAAACATTGCTGAAAATTCTCAATAAGAAGAATTCACTCGGAAGTCGATTGATCCTTCCGGTGAATTTGGTTGCAAGAGAGACCGCATAAGTCTCTCTTTTTTTGATAATTTAGTTGAACGTTCAACTAAACTTGTTTTCTTCCGTCAATTTTTGCGGGCAAGTAATTGCTTTTATGAGGAGTTATTTATGCCAAAGGTAGCCGATCAATATTTATGCGTGGACCCTTGGAAGATTATCGAGGATGGATTTCACTCGGATAGAAGTGAGGTATCGGAGTCATTATTTTCATTAGCCAATGAGCATCAGGGCATACGCGGTTTTTTTGATGAAGGTTACTCTGGCAAGAGCTTAGTGGGTGTTTATCTCAATGGCATCTATGAGGAGCATTTTACGGAGGGAATGTCGTATAAGGGTATTTCCAATAGATTAGCATTTATGGTCAATACAGTAAATTGGCTGTACACACGCATCGAAGTGGATGGGGAAATGCTTGACTTGGCGAAAAGCAAATTCTCCGATTTTCGCCGTCAATTGGATTTTCGTAGCGGCGAGTTGCGACGCGAATTTATCTGGGAAACAGAATCTGGCAAGAAGTTGAAACTTGTCCTTTTGCGTTTGCTCAGTATGGAGACCAAAGAACTGGCTTACCAACAGATTCGTATTACGTCATTAAATTTCTCAGGCATAGTTGCTCTGACAATCGGATTAGATTTTTCGGTACCACATCACATGTTTAATCAGAACTTTTGGGACTGTGTTCGTAAGGAAGAGGGAGCCATTCTCGGCGTGAGTCAAAATATTGGTCATCGTCTGTTCGCAGGGATGAAGGTTTATGCAGAGGCGCAACAAACACCCATCGAAGCGGAGAAGTTGATTGGCGTGCGCTTGGATGTGGATGTGGTTGAGGGTCGAGAATCCGTTGTTGGGAAGTTTGTGACGTTGCAGGCAGACAGGAATCCTGCTCAGGCGCTAGACGATGCTTGGGAGCACGGAATATCCCAGTTGCAGACATCGACAAAAAGATATGAGGAAGTGCTGGAATGCAACCGTGCCCACTGGGAGAACTTTTGGGGGAAGTCCGACATCAGAATTGACGGTGACGATGAAACGCAACAAGGCATTCGTTTTTGCATATTCCAAATGCAACAAACATATCGTTGCGTGATCGAAGGCGCAAACATCGGGGCAAAAGGGCTGACGGGGGAAGCCTACAACGGCAATGCATTTTGGGATACGGAGACGTATTGCCTCCCGTTTTATCTATTTAGCAATCCGGACGCAGCAAAAGCGTTGATTGATTATCGCTATAAGACTTTGCCGCAGGCATTGGCGCGCGCCAAAGATTTGGATTGTGAGGGGGCTTGTTATCCGATCGCGACGATTGATGGAACAGAAAGTTGCACACTCTGGCAGCACGCAAGTTTGCAATTCCAACCGACAACAGCTGTTGCGTATGCGATCTGGCATTATTTCAATGTGACTAGAGATCAAACTTTTCTCCAAAGCGAAGGGATAGAGTTATTAATACAGATTTGCCGCTTCCTCGCCAGCCGCGGTCAGTGGTCCGCGAAAGGTAAGTTTGGATATTACGCAGTGATGGGGCCCGATGAATTTCAGATGATGGTTAACAACAACGCCTATACCAACTATATGGCAAAACGGACATTTGAGTTTGCCTTACAAGTGTTGGATGGAATGGATATATCCCAGCTGCGTTGTTCGCGTGATGAATTGGATCACTGGTGTCACATGGCGTCGGAAATGTTCATTCCGTATGACTCTGAAACCAAACTGTATGAACAGCACGAAGGCTTTTTCAATCTTCCTCACATTGATGTGGATTCAATGCCTGTGGAAGATTTCCCACTCTATCATCATTGGTCGTATGATCGCATTTATCGTAATGACATGATCAAGCAACCTGATGTATTGATGTTCATGTTTTTATATAACCAATCATTTTCAATGGAAGAGAAACGGGCGAACTACGACTACTATGAACCACGTTGTATTCACGAGTCGTCACTCTCACCTTCTGTACATTCGATATTAGCATCGGAACTAGGGCGACAACGGGAAGCATTTGATTTCTTCCATTTCGCAACACGAATCGACTTGGATAATTACAACCGGAACACTCACGAGGGTATTCACACCACATCGATTGCCGCGGCGTGGATGAACATCGTCTACGGTTTTGGTGGCATGCGCTCGGATGGGGAAGTGCTGTCATTTAAGCCCTCAATCCCTGCACACTGGAATAGCTATAGCTTCCAAGTCGCATACCGCGGCTCAGTGATTCGCCTGGAAGTTTCGCAAGGCAAAGCTCTGATTCGCATTGTGGATGGGGAACCCGTCAGTGTGAAGATTTGCGGGCAGGTGATGGAAGTGACTCGAGGCGGTGTTTCAATTGAAATTTGAGCAATGTTCACAGAAAGAATTTCTCTGCTAACCTGCTAATCAAGGATTACACATGGACTGGAATATTACGGAAAGAAATCAACTCACTCCGCAGGACATTGATCGTCAGGGCAACAAGCTCCTGATGGGGAATGGTTACATTGGTTATCGCGGAACACTGGAAGAGTTCAACAAAGAACAGAAAACTGCCACGATTGTTTCGGGACTTTATGACAAATTTGGTGACCAATGGCGCGAGCCGGTCAATTTGCCCAACGGTTGTTTTGTGCAAGTGATCTACAAAGGTGAGGCTCTTCATGCATTAAGAAGCAAGTTGGTTATCCATAGCCAGAGCGTGGACATGTATAACGCCGTCCATACGCGCGAAACGACGTTCCAAGCATCCGACGGTTCCTGCATCACAATCCGTTCCCGACGTTTTGCGAGTCTAGCTCGTAGACATCTGATCTGCATGGAATACTCAATCAGCGTAGATCCTGCCTGTGAAGTGGATATTTGCACAGGTATAGATGGAGACGTGTGGGATATCAACGGTCCGCATTTGAAAGAAACAGAAGCACGTGTACAGGATGACATTATTTCTGTCTATGCAGTTACACATGAAAATGCGGTACCAATCGCAGTATCAGAAGTAGTTGTGCTTCCTTTAGAAGACAAGAACGAAACGATAAATGAATCGTTTCGTAAATTTCATCAGGTTCAGGTTCAAAGCCCTGTTACTTTTCATAAATTTGTCTCACACCTGACTGGGATTGAAGAAGAAAACCTGCTCGCATCGAGTCGCAAACTCTGTACACAAGCTGCATCCCTCGGTTTCGATAAACTTCTCGAAGAACATACTGCACTCTGGTCACAACGCTGGAATACATGTGACATCCAAATTCAAGGTGATGAACAGGCGCAACAGGCCTTGCGTTTCAGTTTGTATCATTTGCTCTCCATTGTTCCTACACATACTGAACATGCCTCGATTCCTGCGCGCGGCATGTCAGGTCAGATGTATAAAGGCGCAACCTTTTGGGATACTGAAATTTTCATTCTTCCATTTTTTGTACAGAACTTTCCAGATCTGGCGCGCAACCTTTTACTTTATCGTTATCACACCCTCGATGGCGCGCGTCGCAAGGCACAGGAATACGGCTACCGCGGGGCGTTCTATGCCTGGGAGAGTCAGGACACCGGTGACGATGCCTGCACATTGTTCAACGTCACAGATGTTTTCACCAATCGTCCCATGCGAACATATTTCCGTGACAAGCAGGTGCACATCAGTGCGGACCTCGTTTACGCGTTCTGGAACTATTTTTCGCTGACGGGCGATTCCTCTATTTGGCACGATGGCGGCGCGGAAGTTGTCTTTGAATGTGCGCGCTTCTTTTTATCTTATATCTATTTCAACCCTGACAAGCATCGTTACGAAGTTCTCGATGTCACTGGTCCGGATGAATATCATGAGCGCGTTCACAATAACGCGTATACCAATCGCATGGTCGCCAATACATTCGATGTCTGCCATAAAGTGGCGGCCCATCTTCAACAAAACTCTCCAGGTTTTTTTGGGGAATTGAAGTCAGCTCTTGATTTTGAATCTGATCTTGCATGTATCAACGATATTATGCCTGATCTTTATTTGCCCGATTCTAACCCGACCGATTATCTCATCCCGCAATTCGACAATTACTTCACGCTGGAAGATCTCCAATTAGATGCTCTGATCGGACGTAAATTACATCCGCATGAATACTTCGGCGGTGGGAACGGACTTGCCACCACAACTCAGATCATTAAGCAAGCAGATGTGGTCTTGATGCTCTACCTCTTCAGTGAACGTTATTCCCTGGAAACGAAATCCATGAACTGGCAGTACTACGAACGGCGCACCGAGCATGGCTCCAGCCTGAGCCCCTGCTCCTATTCGATCATCGCGGCTCAAATTGGCAACGTGGACTGGGCGTACAAATATTTTATGAAAACCGCAACGATTGATCTCACAGGTGTTGGCAAACAATATGTTGGCACACTTTACATCGGGGGGACTCATCCTGCTGGTAATGCCGGCGCGTGGATGTCAGCAGTCTTTGGTTTATGCGGTATCCATTGCATGGATAAAACCGTCTATATTAAGCCCAATCTTCCGGAACACTGGACACAAGTTATTCTCCCATTTTCTGTTCACGGACAAAAGCTAAAGATTACAATCACGCGCCGAGATGTCACCATCGAATGCATTGATTTTCTTAAAATACCTTTATCTGTTTCAATAGGTGACAATAGCTATCCCTTATCTACAGGCAAGAACAATTTTCAATTGGAAGCAAAGTCTCAAATCGTAGAGGAATAATTTGATGATTCGTGAAATGCGCGCTGCCATCTTTGACCTCGATGGCGTCATTGTGAATACTGCCAAATACCATTACTTGGTTTGGAAACGCCTTGCCAATGAGCTCGGTTTTGACTTCACCCAAACTGACAACGAGCGTCTCAAAGGCGTAAGCCGTACACGATCTCTCGAAATCCTGCTCGAAATCGGCGGATTAACTCTTGACGATGCGGTCAAGTCTCAACTCGCGAAAAAGAAAAACGATTGGTACGTAGATTACATCTACCACATGGACGAATCGGAGATTCTGCCCGGAGCAGCGGAATATCTGCGAGCTATCCGTGCAAAAGGGGTTAAGACTGCCTTAGGTTCCGCTTCCAAAAATGCACCGTTAATTCTTGAGCGACTTGGCATTTCATCTTTATTCGATGTAATTGTGGATGGGAATAAGGTCAGCCAGGCAAAACCTGACCCTGAAGTTTTTCTATGTGCCGCAGAAGGACTCAATATGCTGCCTGCTCACTGTGTTGTCTTTGAAGATGCCGAAGCCGGCATTGAAGCCGCGCATCGGGCGGGGATGAGCGCGGTTGGCATTGGAAAAGCAAACGTGCTCCAAGATGCCGATATTATTATTTCGGGATTATCTGAATTGATGATTCTTTCTGCAGCTTAGAAAGCACATTTACACCAAATTGGAAAACCTCCTTAATTTAAGGAGGCTTTATTAATTCAACTAAAGAACAAACTGAATGCTATTCAAAGTACTGAAGTTGAATTTTTGCACCAAGTGCTTGTAAACGCTGCAAGTCTTCTCCAGCAGGAGTGGAGTTGGGATTAAGTGTATATGCCCGCTGTAAATCTTCAATGGCCCCCTGGCGATCACCTAACGCTTCTTTTGCCATCCCGCGCCAGTAGTACGTTTCTTCGAGTACTGGTTTGTCTACATTCAGCAACGTTGTATGTGCCAGATTGATCACATCTTGATAACGCCCCATATGATAGTAAGCATTGTAAGGACCATCCCGATACCATAACAAACGCCAGGGTCGTTCTTTTTCCGGTAGGGTTGTGTACAAAGCAAAGCTAGTGTCGAAGGCTTGAGCGGCTGCGGCGTAATCCTGAAGGTATACGAGGTCAGTGCCACGATTGAACCAGGCGAAGAACTGTTCACGCCCACTCAAACTTGCTGTTTCCGCTAAAGCAAGATCCGCGGCAGATTGAAAATTTGTCTGCGGGTCACTTTGCGCGCCTAGGATGGAATAAACTTCGCCAGAACGCTGGGGAGGAAATATAACAACATAAACATAGTCGAAGTGTCGCCAGAATTGAGCAATCGTCTCATAAGACACCCCATATGCCTCTGGCGGACCTTGGTACGAGTCATAAACCAGGAATTTATTGGCTGTATTATCGTATCCACTGACCGTCTGATAATGACCTAACCATGCATCTTCATCCAGTCCCTTTTCGATTAGCACAGGGAACCCTGCGGCAACCAGGCGCTTGAGCAATTCAAGATTACCACCGACACGCCATATCGCATCAAAGTCAGTATATTTCTCCACATAATCAACGATCTCAAACGGATTGACATTCTTATCGTCAATCTCAAAGCTCGGACGCAGATATGCGCGCGTCTCGAACTGATCACCCTGCCAGCCCCAATACGATAGCACCATGGAAAGATTCGTAGGAGCGCAATTATTAAATTTCTGGTATTCGTGGCGAATGCCGCTGAGCGAAACGCGTTCGGGGATTAAGGTAGGTATCAGACTGGGAACGGGCGATGGAGAAAGCGTATCCGTTATACCAGGTACAGGAGATGGCATGGCTGAGGGCGCCAGCGCTGTCAACGTTGCTTGCACAATTGCCTCGACCTGTTCCTGCGGGGTAAAAACAACCTGCTCAGGTGGATTAAAGTAACGTTTGATAGCAACGCGCAAGTTATCAACTCGCCATGCCAATCGGTCATGAATAGGCGGTAGATTGTACGCCAAGCTTGCAAGCAGGCATAAAGCAGCACATCCTAGGATAACGAGGGAAAGAAATCGTCTATGCACGCGGCGGATTATAACATTCATGAAATTCCATCTCAAATGCTTCGTTTTGACATTAGCGAGGCAGAGCAGTACCAATCCAAATTGAATTTTTTTACATCTCTTCTGGTCTCGAGCCTTCTATTGAAAATAGAACATTTGTGCTAAAATATATTGAAGAGGCTACTATGATTATCGGTTCTATGAAAGATGTTCACTTGACTCAAGCGAGGGATACGTATCTGTTTGACTGCAAGGTAGCTGGCTTCGATCCACAAGCTGTAAATGTATATGACCATGTACTGAGTTCCTTCATAACCTTTACCGGTGACATATGGGTAAGGCAACTCACGTCAGAACATGTGCGACTATACATGGTCAATCTCTCAGATGGCCCGACCGAAGGTGACGACTACAATCATTGGGTGATGAGCCAGTATGCCATGATCCAAACTTGGATTTACTGGATGTATTCGCAAAAACTCATCCTTGAACGCAGAAGTGGCTTCAAGCCCCCTCGTTTGACAACCGTCTTTCCGTTACAATTCACGAGGAGTGTAACGTACTGCGGTTAATATATAAAATGTAACGTGTTGGCATTAGCGCTGGAGGTTAACATGTCCATTACATTCACCGTGGAAGGAAAAGTAATCGGTCAAAAACATCCTCTATTTACCGGATGGCACATCGAATTGCCACCACGGGAGGAGAATCATGGGGATCAGCTCAAACTCCGTGACCTCATTACTTCCATTGTCGTGAAAGAAGTGGATGAGTTCAAGAACCGCCAGTCGGAACGAAGACTGGCGCGCGTCATGAGCAAACAGGAAATAGCGCAGGATGCAGAGCGCGGGAAAGTGAATCCAGGAGAAAGTGATCTTCAGCCGTCTGTGCATGCGGAAGACGCGATCGCCGTAGCGTTACAAGCTTTCGAAGATGGTCTGTATTTTGTGTTCGTGGATGAAATTCAGCAGACTCATTTGGATCGTGAAGTCTTTTTACGGACAGATAGTAAAGTTGTTTTTCTTCGCTTGACAGCACTTGTGGGGGGCTAATCCAATGATTTCTAAGGAAGAGGCCCAAGAGCGGTTGAAGTCTTTTTACAACCCGAATCATTCGGCAGATCAAATCGCTCGGCTTAAGAATCTGCCTCCTCATCTTTCCGCAATTGGCGAAATTCTTATTCAAGCAGGACCCGCCTGGGAGCAACTGCAAAAAGACAATCCTCGAAGAACCAGGATTCGTTGGAATCCCAACAAAGATATCGCCGCGCTGACTGTGGCGGAAAGGAAGCATCTCTTCGCCACTCTCTTTCCCGGAATCGCCTCCGAGGTGGAATTGACATGGAATTTGTTTGATGCACTTCCCTATCAGTCAGGTTATCATCGCAGACCGTTTCGCACCTCCAAAGACACAACTTTGGAATCGAGAATCTCTTGGTTGCAACGATTGCCCTTTGCCGTTCGAGGATATGAGCATCAAAGCATTGTCTGGTTGGCCTCCTGGGTATCCCATTTGGGTTATTGGGCAACGGATGCTTTAGGATATTTGTTTGCCTCCGCGATCGGAAACGGAACCGAAACTGGCAACCAAGTATTCGATATCCTCATTTCATCTGCAAACGGGACTCATGAAACCGGCATGATGGGCCGTCATACCGTTAGGGCATTTCTGTGTTCTACGCGTGGGGACGGTTGGGAATATATCGAGCGCATGTTATTAGCGGCACAGCGCGAGGAAGGACTACGTCAGGTCATTCTAGAAGCCGTTGATGAGGCGCATCCGCAGGTGTTTCGCCACATCTTGCGATTAGTGTTGGATCAAAATCTGATCCGTTTTAGCGCTACAATCCGGGCCTTCAGCGTTTGGTTTGGATTGCCATTGGAAGCCGCAAATCTAAAAACTGCTCACAAGGT
>Ga0137367_10003499_pt1 | contig 12706 bp, 15 predicted proteins | sample SagtaG_14_FD_104939 | JGI IMG/M metagenome (GOLD analysis project Ga0137367, IMG submission 104939) | Vadose zone soil microbial communities from Sagehorn Ranch, Mendocino, California, USA - Sage1_L_80_16 metaG | ecosystem: Environmental > Terrestrial > Soil > Vadose zone | place: USA... | reverse complement strand
CGACACTGTTCATACATACCGCGTACGCGCCAATTTGATCACCAATGTAAATCTGGATAATTTCCCTTTTGATGAACAAACGTTAACTCTTTCCATTGGAGATAAACAAGCCGATAAGGATCAAATGGTGTTCAACGAAGATTCTTCCTTCAGTGGCTTGGATTATGGTCATCTGCATGTGCTAGGATGGTTTATCCAACATCAATGGAATGTACTGGTGACAGAGGATGCATATCCAAATCTAGGAGGTTTATTCTCTCGTTTTGAATTTTCTATAAAAGTATATAAACCGTGGTTATCTTCATTTTTCAATGATCTATTTCCGGTACTCGTGATCATGTTAGTTGGATTCCTGTCTTTCCTGCTTAGTCCCGAGGCGGCTGGGGAACGACTGACATTGACTTCTTCCACACTGGTCGCATTGATCCTTTTTCATATCAATCTAAATAGTTCCGTCCCACCACTTGCCTCTCTAACTTTTGCAGATAAATTCATGATCATTAACTATGTGGCAATGTCGCTGGCGATTGCAATTTCAGCCGTACTCCTGGTACTCAGAGATTCAAAGAATCTGGAAGCGGCCAGCAAACTCAATATCTGGACAAGATGGATCATTCCTCCTTTATGGGCTTTATCATTATTTGCAATGACCCTCATGCATTTCCACGTCGCACAAGTCGGTGCATAGTTCCAATATAGTTCAAACGATATGGAACAGTATACGAACTCGATTTCCCTGCTCCTGCAACATGGACAGCGCTTCTTCGAGATTTGGAATTTTCAAATCATCATTGCGGTCGCGGCGATTGGCTTCATCATGTCTAATGAGGGATTGGCTGCGAAGAATAAAGTTCGAATCAATATTACGATTGTCTTTTTGATGATCGCTATCTTCAGTGTCTATACTGAATCAATACATCACCAGCGCGAGACTTTAATGTGGAACGCGCTGGAAGCACACGTAGCGGCATCTCCAAATCAATTCCTGCCAGAAGAAGTGAGCTATATTAATTCGCTCGAGCCAACGCCGCTTTTCATTAAAGCAGGTGCATTGGTGATTGCAGATTTACTCGTGATTGCTGTGACATGGATGAGCCCTCGGATGAGAGAGTAAAAGATTACGCAGACGAAGCTATAATGCAACAAAATTCTAACCATTCAAGGAGTCATCATGTCTACCGTTGAACAAGAAGAGATAGTCATATTGCAAAGCCGCATCAGCCGATTGGAAGCCGAGGTGGATTTCCTTTATAAACACTTGAGACTCACCTTCTCTGAAGATGACAGCCCTAACGATGATCCCCGTATCATCGATGCCTTGCGCAAGAATAACATCATTGAAGCCATTAAGTACTATCGTGAAATTACCAATACTGGTCTGGCTGACGCCAAGGCAGCCGTCGAAGAGATCCGAGCGCGGCGCGGACTTTGATCGAAATTTCAAGATGATATAAGAGGGTCGGATGAAAATGATCGCAGTCGAATTTGAAACTCCAACCCTAAACGAACAAGGCGAGATCATCGCGCAGACTCGCCACACCGCGGAACAGTTTACCGAAGATTTGGGGAATGGCATTTCGCTGGATATGATCCTGATTCCATCGGGCATTTTCAAAATGGGATCGCTGCCTCATCATGGAAACCCCGATGAACAGCCGCAACACCTTGTCACGATCAAATCATTCATGATGGGGAAATTCCTGGTTACGCAGGCGCAGTGGAAAGCGGTGGCTGGAAGGTTACCTCCGTGCCGTTTCAAAGGGGATAATCTTCCGGTAGATCGTGTCTCTTGGAATGATGCGCAAAAGTTCTGCCAGCGACTCTCCCAAAGGACAGGACGCAACTATCAATTACCAAGCGAAACCCAATGGGAATACGCCTGCCGAGCAGGGACAAATACGCCCTTTGGTTATGGCGAAACACTTACTGTTGACGTTGCAAATTTCAACGGCGAACACACCTTTCGCGAGGAACGGCGCGGATTCTATTTTCACTCAACGAATGAAGGCGGAAAATTCCCACCGAATGCTTTCGGCATCTATGACATGCACGGAAATCTCTGGGAATGGTGTGCCGACAATTGGCTGGATGATTATTCCTCTTCTCCCCGGGATGCCAGCTCTTATCAAAACAAAGACAGCAAGTATCGCCTCGCTCGCGGCGGATCATGGCATGAGCCACCTGAACTTTGTCGCAGCGCGGCGCGGTTGCGAGTATTACAGTCCGAGGCAGATGAGTTTATGGGGTTTAGGGTGGCTTGTGAGATTATTGAAAATAGATAGAATTTCTAAGATGTGAGAAAAGCGATGGAACGAAAAGAATGAATACGTAGGGGCGGATCGCGATCCGCCCCTACTTTTTTACCCAGCCCCTTGATCTTTCGTCTTGACCTCGCTATCCAGCACCCTTTGGAAGAAGTTTTTCGTTTCTTCCAGGATAATGCCATTGAGGTTTGCCAGTTCCTGTGGGCAATCTCGGGTTTGAGGTGTGGCGAGGAAGCGGTCGCGTTCCATTTCGAGGCGGGTGGCGTTGACAACCATATCGCGCCAGGTCGCGCCCCAGTGGAAGTTTTGCCCGAGACCGTTGATCACGGTCAATGTGGCAGCCATTACGGGCGTCAGGATAGAAACAAAGGTGCCCAGTTTTCCTTCAAAAAGGTTACCGGCAGCCAGAGAAGAAATCAAGGCCACTCCGGCGCCAAGAACGATTGTCCAGGTACGATATCTCTTATACGAGGCTTTGTTCGTGCGGCTCGCGCTCCAATAATAATCGATCTTGTCCTGGTACAGTTTCAAAACATAACTCTCGTCTACTACCTTTGGTTGTTCCAGATCAGCCATGGCGTTCCTCCTTATATTTGTGTTTCTGAATGTATCAATAGTAGGTATATTATCGCACTTTCTTATGATTCATTGTAGCTAAGAATGAAATCATTGTTGTATTGCTCTGAAAAATATTGTATAGTGTTCCTAGAGCTTTAGGAAAGGAGAAACAGATGGCAGAAAGTGTTTATAAGGTGATTGAATTGGTCGGTTCTAGCACAGATTCATGGGAACGGGCGGCCGCAGTTGCCGTGGAGCGCGCATCCCAAACCTTGCGCGATCTACGCGTTGCAGAGGTTGTTCAGCTCGATATGCAACTGGAGGAGGGAAAGGTGGTTGCGTATCGCGCGAAAGTCAAAGTGTCATTCAAGTACGAAAGCAGCGAATAGTATTGATCCATCTGAGGGGAGTATGGGTTTTCCACATTCGACACAAAACGCAGCTCCGTACAGAAAACGTATGATTTTGAAACATTGATCTTTCCAAAAGGAGTTGTCATGACCGCCTATGTGATTGTGGATATTGATGTTCACGACCCAGTTGGGTATGAAGAATATAAGAAACTTGCCCCAGCCGCAGTAGAGTTATACGGTGGCAAGTACATTGCCCGCGGCGGCAAGACGGAAACACTCGAAGGCGATTGGTCGCCCAGTCGGTTGGTGATTCTTCAATTCGAAAGCAGCGAGCAGGCAAAGAAGTGGCTAAACTCGGAGGAGTACCGCCAGGCACGTAGTATGAGACACAAGACTGCCCATTCGCAAATGGTTGTCATCGAAGGCATTTGATACAATTGACTCATGTTTGATCTGGGCTCTGTCCTTGCAGAAACAAAAGATAAACTGATCGCGGTCGCGTTTCAAGATCTCGGAACGGATGCTGAATATTATCTGAATGCCGATGAGTCATTTCATCCCGCCAGCACGTTCAAAGTACATGTGATGATGGAAGTGTTCCGTCAGGCAAATGAGGGCTTGCTGTCGCTTGAAGATCGTCTCCCGGTTATCAATTCTTTCACGAGCATTGCGGATGGAAGCAAGTATTCGTTAGATGTGAATGATGATGCCGAGACGACTCTGTATCCACGCATCGGTGAACTTGAAACGATACGGGAATTGACCCGATTGATGATCGTACGCAGCAGCAATCTCGCCACGAATATTTTGATCGAAAAAGTCGGTACAAAGAATGTCAATGATTTCATTCGAGCCCTTGGGATCGAAGGCGTAACTGTCCGGCGTGGTGTGGAGGACAATGTCGCTTTTCGTTCGGGAATGAACAACAGTGCCACGGCACGCGGACTCACGCAGACCATGAATCTCATTGCTCGAAAGAAAGTGATCTCCGAAGAAGCCTCGGATGAGATGATTCAAATCCTGCGCGGGCAGGAATTCAATGAGAGCATCCCGGCCTTGCTGCCAAACTTTGTCAAGGTCGCCCACAAGACAGGCTGGACGAATGATTTCTATCACGACACGGGAATTGTTTATCCCCGGGATCGCAAGCCTTATATTTTGTCGCTGATGACCAAGGGATTTCTAGAAAGCCAGGAAAATGAAGCCCATGAATGTATGGCAAATATTTCAAGGTTGATTTACGAGCAACTTCTATGATTACTGTTTCCTCATTGATTTACTATCCCATCAAAGGCTGCCGTGGATTTGAAGTCGAATCCGCGAACGTCGAGCGCATGGGCTTGGAAAACGATCGCCGCATGATGGTCGTGACTCCCGACGGTAAATTCCTCACACAGCGTGAATATCCACGTTTGGCATTGGTCACGCCGAAGCTCCACAATGGGAGCGTTGAATTATGCGCCTCAAACTACGAATCCATTCAGATGGGAATTCAAACAACAGGGACTCCCGTGTCTGTAAATGTTTGGAAGAGTAAAGGTGTTCAAGCTATCGATCAAGGCGAAGAAGCCGCGCAATGGTTTTCAGACTGGCTGGGCGCCGATGTGAGACTCGTTCACATCGCCGATGGCTGTCAGCGATTCGTTAACAGAACCTATGCAGTGAACCGGGACGATCACACGGGCTTTGCGGATGGTTATCCCATTTTGCTCACCTCCGAAGAAGGGCTGGCGGATCTCAACTCCCGATTAGAGTCGCCGGTTCCGATGAATCGCTTTCGCCCGAATATTGTCGTCAAAGGATGCGATCCATTTGGCGAAGATAGCTGGAACCGAATCAAGGTCGGAGGCGTTGAATTAGCAGTCGTCAAACCCTGCGCTCGCTGTGAGGTCACGACGATTGACAAAGAAACGCTCGAACGGAGCAAGGAACCGCTCAAAACCCTGGGCAGATATCGCAAACAGAAGCTCGGCGCAATATTTGGGCAGAATGTTATTCCGTTAAACGCAGGCAATCTTCGATTAGGAATGAGCGTTGAGGTTTTGTCCTAACTCTCGCGCTGAGCGGAAGTCTGAGCGTTCTTTGCGAAGACTGTAGTCGAAGCGCGGGTTTCAAGCTAAATTGATCATCCCTGAGAATCCGCGCTTCGACGGCGTTCGACTTGCACTCACTCCGCTCAGCGCGGATTAATGTACAACATTGACACCCCTTATTTCATCCGTTATAAAAGTTTCCATGCATTCTCTGAAAAAATTGATCTGGCTGTCGGCGATCTTCCTCTTCGCCGCCTGCCAGGCATTCCCAGCACCCATCCCAACTGCAATTCCATCGATCACTCCCGGCGGACCGACTCTGACTCCAACGCCGACGATTACGCCAACACCGTATCCGACCTTGCCTCCGGTTGTACGAATTGATGCGGGTGACCAGGCATTGTTCTACGGCGATTATGATACAGCGCGTGAACAATATCTCGGCGCCTATAACGACTCTCCTGATTTCGCGGTAAAAGCCGCAGCATTGTGGGGGTTAGGTCGCACCGAACTTGCCGATGAGAATTATTCGACCGCTTTAGAGCGCTTCAACACATTGATCACAAATTATCCCGAGTCGACCTATTCTGCGCGCGCTTATTTTTTGATCGCACGCGCTTACGAAGGTCTTGGTCAGCATACACAAGCCGCGGATGTATACAACACGTACATGAGGCGCGTCCCTGGCGTGCTGGATGCCTATGTTCAGGAATATCGTGGCGACGCGCTTGCAGAAGCACAGGATTACGCGGGTGCGATCACTGCCTATAACGCCGGACTCTCTGCCTCGCGTCTCAATGATGGCTCGGATGTGCAGATCAAGATCGCCAAGACCCGAGCGTTGTTCGGCGATTACGCAGGTGCGTTAACGCTCTACGATCAGATCACCAGCACGACGACGAGTGATTACGTCAAAGCGCAAATGGATTATTTGGCAGGGCAGGCGAATGTCGCGCTGGGACAAACCGACCAGGCGTATGCGCGTTACACAGACGCCGTCAATAATTATCCGCTCTCTTATTATGCCTATCTTTCGCTGGTGGAATTAGTCAATGCCAATGTGCAAGTTGACGAACTAAATCGTGGGCTGGTTGATTATTATGCCGGGCAATATGATGTCGCCTTGGCTGCGTTTGATAAATACATTGCTATGTATCCTGCCAACGATGGCACCGCGCATTACTTCCGCGCTGCCACGTTGCGCGAAATGCAGCGCACAGATGAAGCCATCACCGAGTACGATTATTTTATTCAGAACTATACCAACCATGCGCGCTGGGTGGACGCCTGGCAAGATAAAGCATATTTGCAATGGGCGGAGCTTGATAATTATGAAGCGGCGGAAAAAACGTTGCTTGATTTCGTGGGCGGCTCATCAAGCTCCACCTATGCTCCAACCTTCCTCATGGACGCGGCAAGAATTTATGAACGTGATAACAAACTCGATCAAGCCGCGCAGACCTGGGAGCGCGTGGCAGCCGAATATCCCAGCAGTGATCAGGTACCTGATGCGCTCTTCCTGGCAGGCGTCACCCATTATCGTCTGAAGGATTACTCGGGTGCATTGACTGTTTTTCAACGCACTTTACTGCTTGCTTCACAACCAGAAGAAAAAGCGCGTGCGTATTTGTGGATCGGCAAAACACAAGATATCCTGGGCGATAAAGCTTCTGCGCAAAATTCCTGGCAGCAGGGACAAGCCGCGGACCCGTCAGGATATTACAGCGACCGCTCGCGTGATCTACTCCTGGGACGACCTCCGTTCGAAACGCCAGCAAATGTGAACTGGAATCCCGATCTGGAAAAGGAACGCAAGGAGGCAGAGGCATGGGTCCGGGTTACCTTCAACCTGCCTCCCGATACGGATCTCTCAGGACCCGGCGCGTTGGCGCAGGATCCGCGGTTTGTGCGCGGCACAGAGCTTTGGGAACTGGGCATGTATGACGAGTCTCGTGTGGAATTTGAGGCCTTGCGCGAATCGGTGAGCGCGAGCCCCACCGATTCATTCAGGCTGGCAAATCATTTGTTGGGAATCGGTTTATATCGCTCCGCGATCACCGCCGCACGACAGGTATTAACGCTGGCAGGGAAAAGTGATCAACAAGCCTCGCTCAGCGCTCCACCCTATTTCAGTCACTTACGCTATGGATTGTATTATCACGACCTGGTCATCAACGAAGCACAAAAATATGGTCTCGATCCATTGTTTATGTTCAGCGTGATTCGACAGGAGAGCTTGTTTGAGGGATTCGTCCGCTCGACCGCGGGTGCTCATGGATTAATGCAGATCATTCCGGACACTGGACAACAGATCGCGACGGAATTAGGTTGGCCCCCTGTCTATGACCAGGAAGATTTATATCGTCCGTTGGTCAGTGTGAGATTTGGTTCTTATTATCTCCACAAAACAAGAGATATGCTCGGCGGTGACATCTATGGCGGGTTAGCTGCATACAACGCCGGACCAGGCAACGCCCTCGTGTGGAGTCAGCTGGCTGGCAATGATCCTGATTTGTTCCTGGAAATCATTCGTTTTCAGGAATCGCGCGATTACATTCGGTTTATTTACGAAATCTACAGCACGTACCGCTCACTGTATAGCCCCTCTAACTAAAAACCTTGCGAAGGCCAGAGCTTTAGCAAGGTTGAATATTTTATTATCCCAAATGCGCCAGAATTCTTTGGTGGACTGTTTCTGTATCCATATCCACAACAGCGATCAATTTATCACGCCCTGCCGCGCCTGCCACAATATCCAGCCTGGATTTTGGTACGCCCAGAATTTCGGAGAGGAAATCAATCAGGGCTTCGTTCGCCTCGTTATCTGAAGGAGGCGCTGCAAGGCGAACCCTGATCGTGCCATCCTCGAGCAATTCAACAACCTCATTGCGGACCGCACGCGGTGTAACGCGCACTGCCAACGCCGATCCTTTCTTGCCATCATGTAGATTGAATTTGCGATCAGACATGGTTTACCTCAACTCAGGGAAAGTAATAGACGAACGAGAAGGCTGCCGATGATTTGTATCAGAATGAGCAGAACTAACGGGCTGAAATCGAGCATTCCCACAAGTGGCACGACGCGTCGAATCGGGTTCAGCATGGGCTCCACAATCCGATCCAGTCCACGGCGGATAGGATGATATGGATCCATGAAATAGGACAGGATCACCGATAAGATGACCAGCAAAATCAGGATTTGCTGTAACCCACTGATTATAGTAATGATGATTCCAATCACGTTTCACGCTCCCGCGTCCGATTTGTATTTGCGTACACCTACAATTGCAGTCCCTACCCTGACCAGAGTCGCACCCTCTTCAACCGCCACTTCAAAGTCCGTACTTGTACCCATCGACAGTTCATGCCAATCCGCTTGAGGGAACTGCGCTGCCAAATGGTCGCGCAATCGCCTCAGGCGTTGAAAGTAACGTCGCGATTCTTCCGGCTCCGTTCCCAGCGGCGGCATCGTCATTAAGCCGTGCACGCGTACGTGAGGCAAATCCAGCAATTCCGCGACATCGGGCAGAAAAACATTCCATTGGGATTCATCCACAGCATTCCATCCCGATTTGCTTTCTTCGCCACCTACATTGAATTCCAGTAACACGGGCAAGACACGATTGGCTTCCGCGGCAAACCGATCCAGCCGTCCGGCGAGTTTCAGACTGTCGAGTGAGTGTAAAAGTGCAAAATGATCAGCCACGAGGCGCGCTTTGCGGCTTTGCACATGACCGATCATATGCCATTCTACCCCAGTTTTTTCAGGCAGAGATTGAATTTTCATGACGCCCTCTTCGGGATAATTCTCCCCAAGAATTCGCGCACCCGCTTCAATGGCAGCCCGGACAATTTCCACGGGTTGTGTTTTTGTGACAACAACCAGGCGAATTTCATCCACGTTACGATCCGCTTTCCTTGCAGCAGTTGCAATTTGATCGAGGACGTGTTGATAATTTTCCCGAATGCCAGCGACGAGGTCGGTCATAAGATAATTATAATCCGAGCCTTGTCAGGAAAGTGAAAAGCGGTTCATTGGGAATCGCCGTGATCGTCCAGCATATCTGGCGTAAGGCGACATTAATGTCGCCCTACATTTGGCGATTATTCATCACGGTGAATCCTAGAGAGCCTAAAAAGCACTGCCCTGACTGCCCGGTAGGGCGTATCGAAGGGTAAGAAGTGAAAAGGGGTTTATTGCAGCGAAATCAACGCGCCGAAGCGACCGGTGCGTCCTTTTTCGGCGCGATGCGAGAACCAATCGTCCGTGTGGCAGGCCGTGCAAATTCCTGAAATTTCAATTTGTCCTACTCCGGCGCGTTCGAGAAGCCGCCGATTCGTTTCCCACAAATTGAAATGGATCTTTCCCTTGTGTGAGGCAAGCAACGCTTCTGACTCGTCACCAAATGTTTGCATCACCTGCAAAATAACATCCGCACCAATCTCATAATGATCAGGACCGATCGAGGGACCAATGCAGGCAATGACATCTGCCGGGTTCGAACCATAATTTTTCTGCATGGCACGGATCGTCGTAGTAGCAACATCGCGAAGCGTTCCGATCCAACCGGCGTGAGCAATGCCAATGACTCCATTGCGCGGGTCATGCACCATAATGGGAACACAATCGGCAAAACGCATAAATAAAGTGACAGAAGGCTTATCTGTCAAAATCACATCTGCCTGACGATAGGATTCCCCCACGGGACGCGGAGCATTCGCGCAAACAACATCGGCACTGTGAATTTGCCACACATCGAAAATGGATTCGGGGGCACAGCTCATCGCTTCGAAGGAAAGCACTCTGTTCTTCTTAACGCGTTCGAGATCATCGCCTACGGTCCCGCCCACATTCAGCGAACCCCACGGTTCAGGACTTATACCACCATGACGCGTGAACACCGCATGTTTCGGTTGCAACGAATCGAACTGTAAATAGCGAAGTCCATTGTGCTGGATGAGAGACATTTTAAAACCCGGGAACTTCTAAGATTGAGGTTGAGGATTGATCTTGCTGATCGAGGCAAACTTCTTGATGAAGAACTGACGAGTCTCGCTGAAAGACTCTTCCATGTAAGGATAAGCAAACCAGGCTGTACTAATCCCGAACAGCAGACCAGTGAACATGCGCAGGAATGGAGTGCTCTCCCGATACGGAAGGATGGCTGCCAGGAATGACCAATTCATCTGGCTAAAGAGTTGGGAGAAACCATCCAGGCCAATCGGTCCCATGCCGATTAATACCCATAATATCCAATGCAGTGGTTTGAGGCGGCGCTTGGTCAACGAGTAGACAAGACCAAACAAAAACATCCCACTGTAAATGGCAATATCGCGTTCACATAACGCCATTTTGTAACCGACAACATCATTGCCTGTAAATTGACGTGCCTGCAATCGGGAATATGCCATGGGATTCTGCAAATCTTTAAATCCGGTAATTTGATCGAACGTGAGTACGTTTGGAACCTTGGCTTCTTTCAGCGGATAGTACGGCTGCTCGCCAAACAGAAAGAAGGATCGAAATCCAAACTGATGACAGAGTGGTTTGTAAATGGTGTAAATGATATTGGCAGGCAGCGTCGCCCCGATCTTCATCAGCACCGGTGCAAACATTGCCAGACCGAAATAGAGGAACATGAACGTATTGACGAGCGCCAGATAATGACGCGAGACCCAATACATCGCCCGGTCGCTGCCGCTGATCATTTGTCCGCGGCGGACGCGATCATGATGATCTTCGCGTCCAAGCCGATCCAGCTGACCGCGGCGGTCGCCCGCCGCGCCGAGCGTCATGGCTAATTTTTGCTTGTCAAAGGGAGCTTTGAGAACGTACGGTCCCACTTCCACAACGGGTATCTCCGCCAGATAGGCTTTTTGAAGAGTAGGGTCCTGATCGATATCGATTTCCACCAGACGATGTGGATACTGCTGCTGAAGAGATTCCAAATCTGCTTTTGCCTGCTCACACAGGTGACAATCTTTGCGCGTGTAGAGGGTAACGGTAAGCATGTGGAAAAATAAATCCTTTGTTTATAACCCGAAATCGATCCAAAAGAATTGGCCGGCCTGTGCAATCCGTTCAAAGATGCCGGCGAACAGCATGATTCCAACGCCGACCAGGACAACACCCATGACCATCTCAACGTAGTGCATCACCTTGCCATACTTCTTCAACGTGAGGGATACCCAACCCACGCCAAGAGCTGCGACGAGAAATGGGATGGCGAGTCCCGCGGAATAAGCGGAAAGCAATGAAACGCCGGTCGAGATCGAACCACCGTTCATCGCCAGAGTCAGGATCGCTCCGAGAACGGGTCCCACACAGGGAGCCCATCCGGCAGAAAAGAAAACTCCCATCAGTGCGGAAGAGAGATAACCCCATTTGCGGTCAGGCAATTGATGAACACGCGCATCGTATTCCAAAAATGGAATTCGGAAGACGCCGATCATGTGCAGGCCAAAGATGATGACGACGATGCCGCCAATTTTGGCAAGAACGAAACGTGCGTCGAAGAGGAAATGTCCAAACGCGGAAGATGCCACACCGAGCGTGACAAAGACAAAACTGAATCCCAGTACAAACGCAAGACCGTGCGTAAATGTGATCAAACGATTGTTTTCTGTCGCTTCCCCGCCGGCCGCCCGTCCACCCAAGTAACCAATATAAGCAGGAACGAGTGAAAAGCAACATGGAGAAAGGAAGGAAGCAAGCCCAGCTAGAAACGCAAGTCCAAGAGTGATCTTTGTAAAGTCCATTGTTTAACTCTGATTATCCGGCCGATGTTTTGACAACGTCTACCACTGTTCCCACGTTGGGCCACTCCATGCGGATCTCGGGCTGATCGAAAGTCACTGCCGGAGCCGTCCATCGGAAAATCCACTTGGCATCCTCCGGCAGAGCGTTGATGCACCCATGCGAACGCGGCGTGCCAAAATCATTGTGCCAGAACGCAGCGTGGATGGCTGCACCCGCGCTGGTGTTGAAAAATGTGGGCCATGAAACGCCCATGGTGTCGTAGCCACTATCGGAACTGGTGTTCGCCGCCATGTGCACAGAAAAGATTTTCCAGGAGACTGCCTGCTGTCCGACAGGTGTTGAAAACGTGCCCTGCCCGCCGTTATAACCACTCGATATCTTGCAGAAATAAACTTCCTGATCACCTTCAAAGCAGGATAAGTATTGACGTTGATCGGTAACGTCGACTTCGATGCGCTTGGTGGCAGGGTCGACATCCGGGTTGATCGGCGCGACCTCTTCCACAGTCAAAGGACGGAATGCTTCCGCCTCTGCCAGGAATGTATCCCCGTATCCATAGCCATGACCAGGCGATTCGTTATAGCGATATAGAACTTTGCCGTTTCCATCCGAGCCAACCTGATCGATCCACGCAATCTGACTGTAATACAGGCGCGGCATTTGGGACAAGGACAGAATATATTTGATGCCAGGAGAGATCGGCGAATTCTGAATCTGGAGATCCACATACGGCACCGT